>Ga0070698_100001879_pt1 | contig 23410 bp, 23 predicted proteins | sample KBSK1502metaG_FD_65477 | JGI IMG/M metagenome (GOLD analysis project Ga0070698, IMG submission 65477) | Corn, switchgrass and miscanthus rhizosphere microbial communities from Kellogg Biological Station, Michigan, USA - KBS K1-50-2 metaG | ecosystem: Host-associated > Plants > Roots >...
GAAGGAGGAAGCTATGGGTAGGCGCCGAAATGCTCAGGCGATGGTGGAGTACGCGCTGATTCTGGTGTTGATCGCTGTGGTCGTGATCGGCGTCCTATTGCTGCTCGGAGGCCAGATCAAGAGCATCTTCACCAACATCGTTGGAGCCCTTGCGGGGCGATAAGCCGAAGCTGGCTGACAAGCGGATCGGAACCACTGCGGCCGCCTACCAATAAATCCAGAAGACACGCGGCGTTTGATTTCCTTGCCCTCCCATTGGCCAGGTCACGCGACGCCGCACGATGCGAAAGGCGCAATTTGTCACCACGTAAGGGCTCGACATCGTCGGAGGCAACCGGATATGGGCGGTGTGGATGCTAGACATTAGCGGTTGACACCCTCAATGTGCGGCCTTGCGCTTTCGCTTGACGATGCGCGGCGTCACCAACTTGGTCAGCTCTTCCCGATCCAGATACGTCTTGCGATCCATCCCGCGCTTATAGCGCTTTAGCCGCTCGTCCTTCAGATAGGCGTAGAGGGTCGCTTGGCTCACGCCGAACTCGGTCGCTGCAACCGCCACGGAAATAAGATCCGGCACCTGCCCGAATTATCTCGCTCTTCATCTTTCTCCACCATCCTCCAGAACTCTACAAAAACCTCTACCATTCTAGCAAGAATGAACTCGGGTCTGCTTCAGCCCAGGAAACGGCACCTAGAACTGGTAACCTGCCGAAATCGAGTACAAGTCGCCGATCCGTGGCGCAGATGGCCACGATTCCCTGGGATAGTGGACGAGCTCGAATTTCAGGGGCGGCTGATCACCTGGACCACCGAGGCTGTCTCGCAGGAACCAAATTTGCCGTTCGGGGGAATGGTGCAGGAAAAGCCGCGCCCGCGCAAGGGCAAAATGCCGCAGCGCCGTGACATCGTTCTCGTGGATCGCCGCGGCAGTCCGTTGGTTAGTGGCGAACTCCGTCTACCGGACCATCCTGAGGGTCATACGCCTGACGTCTTCACGTTGGTCGAGGATGCCCACCAGAAGGCCGTGGACCTCGGCGTCAAGTATTTCTTCACCTGGAACATCAACGACGCCATCGTCTGGACCACGGACGATCTCAGCCATCAAGGGCTCGGCCTTATGGACCGCCGTCATCGCTTCTACGACGTCACCGACATCGCCAATCGCCGGGAACTCGATGACCCCGCTGTCGAGGAAAAGCTCCGGGCCTGGTGGCGGACCTTCCTGCGAGATCTCGCCGACAGCCTGGCGGGCCGAGCACCTGCTCGCGTGCTCCCGCTTGACGAGCAGTTCGTTGCACTGCTCGAAGTTGCCCTGAAACCAGTCATCCGCGCGGTTCATCAGGGCCTAGCCCGCCGCTTCGTTGCGGACCTGGCCTTCGCTCGACAGCTGAACCGTTGGATGATCCGCGATCAGCAATGGACGTTCGAGTCGCCGGACAAGATGCGGACCGTCGGCATCGCCGCGGCCGCGAAGCTCGCGGCATACACGTTGATGGTTCGGCTCGTTTTCTACGAAGCGCTCCGCAGGCAATTTCCGATTCTGGCGGGGTTGAACGTCCCCGCGCGCGTCGGAACGGCAAGCGAACTCGACGTTTACCTCCAGGAGGCCTTCAGGCAAGCACAAACGACCAGCGGCGACTACGACACGATCTTCACGTTCGATTTCGCCGACTCGCTCGCGCTGATCGACGACTCCGTCGTGGCGTCCTGGTCGCGGCTCATCGCTAGCATCGATCGATACGATTTCACGGCGTTGAAGTACGAGGTTGTCGGCCTCATTTTCCAGCGGCTTATCGATCCTGAGGAACGCCATAAGTACGGCCAGTACTTCACCAAGCCGACGATCGTCGACTTCATCAATGGATTTTGCGTTCGCAACGCACGGGCGATCTATCTCGATCCGGCCGCGGGAGGGGGGACTTTCGCCGTTCGCGCCTACGCTCGAAAGCAACACCTCGATCCCGGCCTCAGTCATCAGGAGCTGCTGGGGTCCATTTGGGCCAGCGACATCGCGCGCTTTGCTACTGAGTTGTGCACGGTCAACCTAGCCACTCGCCAGCTCGTCGCGGCTGATAACTTTCCGCTCGTTGTTCAGCGCGACTTCTTTGATGTCGTCCCGCAGCAGCCCTTTATCCAGCTCCCCCGGCAGATCGCCGGCCTCAAGGAGCTCCGGGTCAGCAAGGGAAGGCACTTCTATGCGTTGCCGCAGGTCGACGTCATCGCTTCGAATCTGCCGTATGTCCGCCAGGAGCATGTCGACAAACCGAAGGTGGAGCGAGCGCTCCAGCTCGACTATCACGGGCGCGTCCCGCCTCACTCAAAACGCAGCGACCTGCACGTCTACTTCTGGATGCACGCCTGGCAGCTGCTGGCGCCGCATGGCTATTTCGGCTTTTTGACGTCGAGCTCCTGGTTGGAGACCGGATATGGATTCCGGCTTCAGGAGTTCCTGCTCGAACGATTCGCAATCAAGGTGATCGCTGAGAGCGAGGTCGAACCGTGGTTCTCAGACGCCCGGGTCGCAACCGTGTGCACGATCGCGCAGCGTGAAGACGATGCGCGCCGCCGCGATGAAAACCTGATCCGCTTTGTCACGTTTCGCCAGCCGTTGAATGAGCTGCTGCCGACAACGAACGATGAAAATATCCGGCAGCAAGCTGTCGACCAGCTCGTTGGAGACATCGAATCAGTGACGACCAACACGGTTGAGGGCCGCTGGCGCGTCCGCGTAGTGAGGCAGGATGACTTGCGGGCGGCTGGTGAAATGCGCGGCGTCCGGAAGCCGGTCGCCGTCGGTGCTGACCTGGAGGTCGAGGACGATGACGACGATGGCGAAGGGTAAGGAGGCCAGCGTGCCGTCCGGGGAGACATCGGCGGTGAACGTCGGTGCGCCGTACGTTGGCACCCGATGGACGCGTTTTCTCAGGGCGCCTGACCAGTTCATACGCCTGGAGCAGACCTACAGAACTAGCCTGGTGCCGCTCGGCGAGATCGCGGACATCGTCTACAACGTCAAGTCCGGTGCCGACGCCTTCTTCTATGTTCGCGACGTTACGGATGTCATCGGCCGGAAGATGGACGACGCGGGTCTCCGTCTCCATTTCGGAATTCGGGGAGGACAGCTCGGACGGTTGCGGATCGTCGAGACGCGAGACAAGCAACGCTTCGTCCTTGAAGACGCCGTCCTGCGGCCGACGGTCTTCAACCTGATGGGGCTCACGCGGATCAAATTGTCCGCGGCCGATTGTCCGAGACGGATGGTCGTAATCGAGGGAACTCCGGATGAACTGAAGGAGGCCGGATTCCGCAAAGCCCTTCAGTACATTAAGTGGGGCGAGCAGCGTGGATTCGATCGACGACCGACCTGTCAGCAGAGAGTTCGCAACTTGCCCCCATATCGCCAGTGGTATGAGCTACGGCCAGATGACGAGCCCTGCTTGCTCTGGTCTCAGGCGTGGGGCTTCCGACATCTGGTCCCGGAGATCGGCATGGGGTTGACCGCCAACAAGCGGATGTTCCGGGTCACGCCGGGACCTGGCACCGACCTCGAACTCCTTGGAGCCGTGCTTAATAGCACCTGGGCGGCGGCCTGGAAGTACCAGTTTGGGCGTTACACGGGACAAGAGGGCTATTTCGACACCGACGTCATCGCGGCGCAGCAGTTGTTAGTGCCGGATCCGCGCCGCTTCAGCCCCGCCATCGCCAAAGGCGTTCGGGTCGCCTACCGCCAGATGGTGCAGCGAATGATCGGCCCGATCCACTTGACTGAAAAGATCGCGCCTAATGGGCGGCGTACCCGGATCGGTGATGACGAGCTGACACAGCCGGATCGGCGCGATCTTGACGAGTTGATCGCCGAAGCGATAGGCGTTGAGGCTCCCGATCGTGAAGTCGATCGCCTCTATGCGGACCTCCGCTCGCAGTTCGACGGCACCCGAGCAAAAGAGTTGAAGGCCCTCATCGGCAAAGCGATCGGTGGCGGAGGCAAGCTGACGACCGAAGGAATGGCCGATGCGATCGTCGGCACCGTCCCAGCTGACCTCCGTAAGAACTTGCTCGACTTCCTCGACCCGCATGACGAGTTGCGGCAAATGGATCTGCCGCAGGGCTATGTAACCGTTGGCACTCACTTTCCGATGGAGGGGGAGGGACTGATCCCAGTCGGATGGGTGGACATCAACGGCCAGCTCGTGGACTGCGGAGGGATCGAGCAGGCGGAATGGGTACAAGCGCTTGAGGAGTGTGGCCTTTACGGCTTGGTACCGGTCCCGGTTGATTCGGCGGTAACAGCTCTGCGACTGCAAGCGTTCAACGCCTGGAGGCGCACCTTGCTAAAGGCTGTTGATGAGCTGATCCGTGAATATACGGATGACCTGCGGCGTCGAAGCCGCATCCAACAGCTCGTGGTCCATCGCGTGCTCACCTCGACGATGACGTCAGACGGACCTCACAATCCAACGGAGCCGGAGGACCAGTCGGCGACGGCTTAGCGAACTGAGGCGCCGTTCTTCGGGCCGAGCAGCTGCACTCGTGTGGTGTCGAGATCGATGAGTGCAACCTCAAAGATGTCCCAGAAGTCGCACCTAAAGTAGTTGGTGAGAGCTTTGATCAGTTTCGGACCGGCCTGTCGGGAATTCGCCTCGATGGCCGGGACGTAATTTTGGCTAATCCCGAGCTCGTAGGCGAGCTTACGTTGAGTCAGTCCTCGTTTCTCTCGCATGGCTTTCAGGCCTGTCGCTCGGACCTCGATCTTCACCTCGCGATGGTAGGACATGGTTGTGTGTTTGCAAAGGCCGACGAGCGAATGACCCTCTTCGACAACAACGTCCTCGATTGGGGCCTCCAATCCCTGCCGAACCGCCGTTCGTGTTCCCGGCGAATCGATACGCCCTATCGCCGACTAGGCGTTCAATACCTCGTGACCGCGCTGAAGTCTCGCTAAGTCGGAGTTCCCATTGCCTTTAGGCCGGGACCGAGCCAATCACCTCAAGTGCGGCATCCGGTTTCCGCTTCTGATGAGCGCTCTCCACTGAACTCAAGGACCTCCGCTTCGTTTACCGCGCCACGCCGCCGGCAACGGCCGGCTTTTCAACCAGTAAACACCCCGGCCGACTCGCTCGAATTCCGGATCACGGCCGAGAGCCGCGAGCAGCGTCTCTGCGGGGTCTTGGCCCCCGAGGCCCTTGCCCAGCCCTGCGAGCTGATCAGCAACCTCACGGTAGTGCATCGGTCCGCTGGTGCGTTCTAGGATCTCAATCACGGTTTGTCGCCAGGCAGGGCCCGACCGGTCGGTGGACGGTTCGGGTGCGAGGGCGGAGAGTGCGTCCCGCCCCCAGTCTGGGGTATGGATCTCGAGGAGAGAGCGGATATGGTTGGCTTCGACAGAGATCCGATGAAGCCGCTCCTGCCGCAGCGAGATCTCTTCAGCGATCCAAGCGCGTTCAGCCTCGAGATGCTGCAGGCGGTCCAGCAACTTGTCTCTTAGGCGCGGGTCGGGGGCCTCAGGCAGCGGCTGTTCGGCTTGAAGTCGGCTGATCTCACGCATGAGCACGTCGAGCTCGTGCTCGATCTCGGTTAGTGCTCGGGCGTGGTCTGCGGAAGCGGCCTCTTGGTCTCCAAGTGCGCGCCGCAGTCGCTCTTCAGCATCAGCCGCGACGGCTTCGACAGCGCCTCTTATTGCCTGGGCTTCGCGAAGTCGGGCATTTGCATTCTCCCAAGCTGCCTGCCACTCGGGGCCGCGGTCATTTTTTGTTGTCCCCGGCCTGGGCTTATCCCGTTCGAAAGCGTCAAGTTCCCGGCGTGCGTTTACCGCGTCGGCCTGAGCGGCCAGAAGCTTCTCGCGGGCGTTTTCGAGTTCAAGCCGCGCTCGTTGCCCCTCGGCGCTTGCGAGCCGCTCCATTTCGGAGCCGCGATGCATCATCCGGTTGCGCTGTTCTCGCAGGCTCACCAAGCGGGCTCGCAGTTGCGTCAGGTTGCCCTGGCTCACCGCCAAACGATAGCACATTCTCCAGCAATGTTCGCAAACGTGTTATCATCCGCGCCAGTGGGAACGCTTGGGGAGCGTCTTGGGTTTCGGCCGGTGGACGAGGCAGGCTTCTTGGCGCTGCCGCCCGTCGACCGGGGTGATGCCGATGACGAGGCGCAGACGAACACCAAGCTCGAACAGACCAGCTATGAGGTTTCCGCTTGGGAGTGGAGACCGATCCGGTCCGAGGGGACGCCCGAGAACCGGCCCACGCGGTTCATTGATGGCGGACTCCATTCGCGCACAACCGGAGTTATCCGGGTAGCCGGCATGCTCAGGCCACTCGTCTTGGCGGCAGTTGGTGCGGTCGAGCTCCGGCTTGAAGGCCGCAAGCTCCGCAGGTCGTCTGACGGTCAGCGGACCGACTGCGTTCTGTGCGTCGCGGCCAATGAAATGGGCACGGAGTTGACGCTCGAACTATCGCAGGCCGTGAAAGAGTGCGGCATCCGGTTAGTCGCCCGCGAGAGCGATGTGGAGACACGCGACTTCGAAATGATCCGGCGCCGCGCGTGGGACTTCGCGAAAGGCGAGATGGAGGAGCTAGAACGTCAGCTGCTTCTGCGTGATGCAACGACTCCGGCGCTGGCCGATGGGCTTCTCGAGCGGCGCTTGGTCACCATCGAATCTCAACGGCAGCCCGCCATTGGCATGGTGAAGCAGGTCTTGCGGCACTACCTTCCGGCTCCGCTTAGCTCAATGCTCTATGAATTGGGACCGGGCGAGCGGACGCCAGCGTTTTTGCTCGAAACCAAGAACGCTCAGCTTGTCAGTTGGTACCTGAGGCTGGGTGAGGGTCCCCTGATGGGGCCGGGACAGGGGATCGTCCGGCTATCGACCCCTCTCGAGTATCTCGAGCGCACATTCCCCAGTCCCACGGAAAGGACACGCGAGCTATCCGCCATCTCCCATTGGCTGCGTCAGATCCGATGTCGCGAGGAGGGATATGCACGTGCCGCCGTGTCTCTGGAGCCAATCGTCAGGACTGAGGAGCAGCTTCAGGCACTCCTCCCGCCGATCGAGCAGAGAGCAGCGGCGCTTCGCCGCCTGCTCGGGTAATGCCACAAGGAGGAACAAAGATGGCACAGACGACGACGAAGCCCGGCGGGGCAATTAGCAGGCCTGCGAGGGCTGTCGACACGCAAGCCGCGGTGGAGACGCCCGGACACGAAAGCCAAAAAGTGATCGGCCGCGTCGGTGCTCCGAGTGGCCTGGAGGCCACGACAGATTGTTTCTACTTTTGGGCCAGCGAGGACGACTTGGTGGAGAAGACGCAGCTCGTCCGTGCCGAAAGCCATGTTGGCGGTCAACCGGCAGAGTTTTATGGACTCGTCTCAGAGGTTTACCGACGTTCGCGACGTCGCAGCATGCTGGAGGAGGCCGATCGATTTGATAGCCGTCCGGATGAGGAAGTGGCGATCGACTCCAAAGGCGTCACGTATGCACAGGTTCGGGTACTCGCGAGCCGCCCCACTCTCTTTGCCCCTCCACGCGAGGATGCGGCGGTGCACCCCGCGACCGAGGAGCACGCACGGGTCGCCTATGGCTTCGATCAGATGGCGTCGCCTCTGGTGGCTGGGCTGGTTCGAAATGGTGGGTCGCTCACCGCCGGCCGAGCCTTCATCGACACCGACTACTTGCTCGGTGCCCAGGGTGGTCACCTCAATGTCACCGGTATCGCTGGCGTTGGTACAAAGTCGAGCTTCCTGACCATCGTTCTTAACCAGCTACTCCGCTGGGCTGATGCCAAGCGACTGGAGAATCCGGATGATCCGGACCGGCCTGAGGTGAAGGCCGTGATCCTTAACGTCAAGGGCTTCGACCTCTTCTGGCTGACCGAGTATTCGCGGGAATTCGGCCCTGACGATCTCAAGATGTGGCAGGAGATGGGCTGGAATGAGCCCAAACCGATGGTATGCGACCTGCTCGCTCCGGTGGACCCACGGACTGGCCAGGCCGTGATGATCGGGTGCCCCGGCAAGGTACACCCGTATAGCTGGGGACTGGCGGATGTCCTCGAACGCGATCTGTTCGCCTACTTGTTCAGTGACGGCGACCGGGAAGACGACAACTTCGAGCTGATGTTATCGGACGTTGAACGGCTGCTGATGGAAGAAACGAGGCGGGGGCCCATCATCACGCGGAGCATCCGGCCGGCGGTCCCACAGACCTTTCAGGAACTTTTCGACTGGTTCCGACATGGGCTGAATGATGACTTCCCGGCCAACGATAACGACGGGCGGATGCTATGGAATCGGTTGAATCAGACGGGTCAACCCCACGCCGGCACCATTCGGCGGTTCTTCAGGCGGCTTCGGCGAATTGTGTATGAGTCGTCTGGAGTCTTTGCGTACGACCAATCCAAGGGTAGTCCGCTGGATCTGGAAAAGCTGCGTGCGGGCCGTCCTGCTGTCGTGGACATCGCGAGCTTGACCGACCGTCACCTTCAGAGATTTGTTGTGGCGTCACTCCTTCACCAGGCCCGCGACCTGCAAACTGGCCCCAAGGCCAGCCGCGGGATGCACTACGTCTTTGTGCTCGACGAGCTCAACCGTTTCGCCCCCCGCGGTCATTCGGACCCCATCACGAAGCTGGTTGAGGAGGTCGCGGGAGAGCTCCGGTCGCGCGGCGTGATCCTCCTAGGCGCGCAGCAGCAAGCGTCACTGGTGTCGGCTCGCGTGGTTGAGAACGCCAGCATCCGGGCAATCGGTCGGACCGGCAGTCACGAGCTCTCGCAGGACGTCTTCAGCTTCCTTGCCGAAGAGCTGCGTGACTACGTCGCCAAGCAGGGCCCAGGAGACAAAGTCATTCACATGCCCTCCTTCCGTGAGCCGATGATGGTGCGGGTGCCACGCGCCCCGTGGGCGATGCGGCGTCAGGAGGCGACTGGGACGCCGCCCGAGGTTCTGGCAGCAATGGGTGCTGCGTCCATCAAGCACGGCCCGAGGGTGGTCACTGCCAGCGACGAGGTGCCTTTCTGATGCGCCTGCTGCACACCTCCGACTGGCATCTTGGCGCCGTTCTGAAACAGGTTCCACGCCTCCCCGATCAGCTCGCCCGCGTCGAGGAGATTCTCAAGATCTGCGACGAGCGTGAGGTCGATCTCCTGCTCGTTGCCGGCGACGTCATCGACGAGACATCGCCTGCGCGACTGGCATCGCTCATGCGCAGCCTCGGTGGCCTACTGCGGCCACGGCTCGAGCGCGGCATGAGTGCTGTCTTCCTAGCGGGCAACCACGACCGGGCTTGGATCTTCCCGTTGTTGCAGACTGCCGGCGAACTCTACAGTGGCGACTTCGACGCCTCACGGCTGCACTTCTGCTCACAACCGGAGCTCCGCATCGTAGCTTCGGCTAGTGGTGAGCGCCTTCGGCTGATGCTGCTGCCGTATCCGTGGCCCTGGACCTACAGCCTCGAAGCAATCCATGCGTCTGATTCCGCTGACAGGCATAACCAGATTCGGATGGCTGTCCAGAGTCGTGTCCGGGCGATGGAAGCGGAGGTCCGAAAGGGAGAGAAGATCCCAACGGTCGTTTCGGGGCACCTGCTGATCAGCGGCGTGAAGGCCAATAAATACGAGCTGACCGAGGCCGAGGACGTCCCCTTCCCACAGGTGGAGCTGCCTAACTACGCCTACACCGCTCTCGGTCACATTCACCAGGCGCTGTCGCTGGGCAAGCCAGAAGTCCGCTATTCCGGATCGATCGAGCGAATGGATTTCGGTGAGGTAGGGGAAACGAAGAGCGTGGTGCTCGTTGAGATCGATCGCAAGGGTCTGAAAGAAGAGCCCATGGTGCTGCCTCTACATCCAACCGAGCTGTTTCCACTCGACTGGCACCCGGGCGACAAAATCGAAGAGTTGGCGGCAACGGTCCCCAACGGTGCCATCTGCAAGCTGACGATTCACCTTGAGCGCGGCATGAGCGCGCAGCCGATTCAAGCGGCAGCCAAGACGCTCATTGGCAACGCTCGGCTCTTGTGGCCCCCAGACATCCCACCGATAAGCGCTGTTGTGGGTTCTTCTGTCGGGTCCCTGGCCCTCGACCGTGCGGATTGGCGTGAGAAGGTTCGAGCCTGGGTGGCTACCGAGGTGGCTGAGGACGATCCCCTCAGGACGCCGGTTATGGCCGCGGTCGAGGAGTTGATCGCGGAGCAAGTCGAGGCATGACACCTCTTTCCATCACTCTCCAGAACTTTCTGTGCTACGGCACTCAGCCCGAAGGCTCGCCCTACGTCTACGAATTCCGCTCGCACAGGCTATGGAGCATCTCGGGCGACAACGGAGCAGGTAAGTCCGCCATTTTCGACGCCATTACCTACGTCCTCTTTGGTGAGCACCGCGGTGGCGCTTCGGGCGATGAGGAACTGGTCCATAAAGGGGCGAATTCCATGTTGGCCACCTTCGAGTTCAGTCATGGCGGCCGGGATTACCGGGTGACCAGAAGGATCAAGCTCAGCACCAGACCTCGGCTAGGCACTCCCAAGATCGAGCGAGAGTACCAAATGGAGTGGCGGCGGCCAGACGGTGAGTGGGTGGAGGTTCCCGACACTAACAGCGCTCGCGGCCTGGAGGACGCTGTGGTTCGTCTGCTTGGTTTCGGCTGCGAGACCTTCACCGCCTCCGTTTTGCTCATCCAGGGAAAAAGCGACAAGCTCATCCAGGCAGGCGGCAAGGAGCGATTCGACATTCTCTCCGGAATCCTCGACCTTCGCCAGTATGAGCATCTCGCTGAGCAGGCCCGAGGACGGGCCCGCGATTGCAAGGCCAAACAGCAGCTCGTCGCGGGCAACCTGGAAAAGTCGCCAGTGCCATTAGAGAAGGATGTGATCACGGCCGACAAGGCCGCTGTGTTCGCGGAAGCGGAAGCGCAGCAGCGTCAGAAGGACAAAGAGGCAGCGGTCCGCCTGCTCGACGCGGTCCGAGCGCACCACTTAAGAATGAACCGGCTGAATGAGCTGAAGCGGACCGAGGCCGCTATGACGGCCGCCGTCAAGGAAGCCAATGCGATCCGGGCTGACGCTTCTGAGCGCACCGTGCTCTCCACGACGGTGCCCCGTGTCAAAGAAGCGGTCGCCGCACTTGCCCGTGCCGAAAAGTCGCAACTCCTGGCTGCCGTAGCGCAGAAGGATGCCGATGGAGTGAATCTTGAAGGCCTCAAGGAGGCAGCCGCGAGGGCGGCAGCGGATTACCAAAAAGCGCGACAAGCAAACCAGGCGGTCTTGGATGCGATCCACAAGGCACACGACGATTTGGCAGGTCTGACTACGCAAGTCGCGTCTGCGGAGCGGCTTGCAGAGCTTGACAGGGAGATCAAGCAGGCGTCGGATGAGGCGACCAAGCTCCAGCGGGGCGCAGCCGGAATCGATGAACTAACGAAGGGTGTGGAGAGGCTGATTCAGCTCGGTATGGCCGGCGGCCTTATTGGCGAGTTCCGCAAGGCCCGAGAAGATGAGGATGGGGCAATCAGGTGGGCGGGTGGCGCAGACCTGCAATTGCTAGGGGCGGAACGCGAACGGCAGCGCCAGACTGCCGAGACCGATTCGTTGGCTGCGATCGCGGCCGAGAACCAGGCCCAGCATCGGCTCGCGGCAGGAGATGCCGATCTTGCGACGGCGAAACAAACCCTAGAGGAACGAATAAAAGCCGGCAGCGAGGGCACCTGCAGCCATTGCGGACAGAAAGTGGATGCCATACATATCCGACGGGAGCTGGCTGCGGCACGGGAACGTGTCGAGACCATCTCCGCGGCCCAGTCCGCGATGAGGCGGCAGGTTGAACAAGCGAGCCAACAGCGCCAGACAGTCGACGAGCGGTTGAAGGTCGCGAAGCAGTTCGAAGCCGAAGCACTCCAGAGGGTGGAGCTGGTTAGGGTCGCAAGAGCCAAGTTGGCTGAGCTGAGGGCTGACGAAAGCTACGCCGAGCTGCCAGAGGACGTCCGCCTACTCTTGCGGGCGCCGCTGCCGGAACTTGTTCGCGGGATCGGTGTCATTCGAGCCGACCAGAAAAAGCTGCCTGGACTTCAGGAGGAGCTTGAACGCGCGCGCGCGGCCCAAGCCCAAGCGGCTGCGAAGGTCGAGCTGGCTGGGCGGTGGGAGACTGAGCGCTCCCAGCTCCTGACGGGCCTAAGCCGCGAGAAAGCGGCTGAGGTCTGCGCCCTTGATTCCCGTCTTCGCCAGGCGTTGATTCAGTTCAACGCGGACGAGCGCAGCACAAGGGCCAATGAGGATCGAGCAAAGGAGGCGTCGGACCTCGCTGCCAAAGGTCTGCAGGACGGGGAGGACACGCGCGGTGACAGGCTGGAAGCAGCGAAGCTGCAGGCTGCCGAAGCGCTCGGGCATCGTCAAATAGCGGCAACAGCGGTCATGGGAGTGGCCGAAAAATTCCTACCGGCGACAGCTGCTTTGGTCACGAGCCTCGAGAGTCGCCTGGTTGCGCTCGATGGTGCAGACGACAAACTTCGGCTACTTGAAGATGCCGAGCGGACGTTAGACAAGTTCACTGGACAGATAACCGAGCTGCAGAACCAGCTGGATGTAACGCCGGCCGCTCAACGAATACCCGAGGCCCAGGCGATGAAGGCCGCGACAACGGCAGCAGCGATAGCCCAGCGTGCCACGGAGGCCGCAAACGGCCTCAGGACCGGGGCTGAACAGCTTCGGCAGTTGCGTGCCGAGCGACTTGAGCAGCAGCGACAGGCGGTGGAACTCGGCGTGAGGCGCGCCGTCTGGGAACTGGTCGGCAAACTGCTGGGCCGGGGTGGCATTCAGACCGCGCTTATGGGTGCGGCTCTGCAGGAGATCCAGGAGCGCGCCAACGTGATGCTGGGGAGGATCTCAGCTGGGAGTCTTCAGTTAAGCATCACCTGTAAGCAAGGGACGCGCGGTGAGGAGATCATCTTTCGCTGTCTCGACGCCGCCAGCTCGCAGGAACCCCTTGAGCTGGCCTTCCTATCTGGCGGTCAGCGCTTCCGTTGCGCTGTCGCATTGGCTGCCGGGATCGGACAATACGCCGGGTTGGGGGGCGCCATGCCATCCCAAATCATCGACGAAGGATTCGGCAGTCTCGACACCGAGGGCAGGACCGAAATGCTCGACGAGATCCGGCAGATGAGCGAGCTCTACGAGCGTGTCATCGTGGTCAGCCACATGGAGACCTTCCATGATCCGTCGCTCTTCCCCGCCAGGTACGAGCTTCGGAAGGAGGGCATGCGGACCGTGGTCACCGCATCCGCTTGAGAGTGGTGCCAAAGCCAATCGTTGCTGTCGCGGCTCTGCCCGCCGGCGCGGCGCGACCTTTCGATCTGAACATCGAGGAGGTGCTCGAGCATTGGGGCGTTGCGGAGGCGCTTCGCGAGCTGATCGCTAATGCTCTTGACGAGCAAGCCTTAACCAGCACAGCTGAGCCAGAAATCGTCGAGTTGGGACCTGGCCGGTGGCGGATTCGCGATTGGGGACGTGGTCTTCGCTACGAACACTTCACGCAGAAAGAAGACCCTGAGAAGCTTCGAAAGCGTCTTCTCGTCATAGGCAAGTTTGGGTTTGGGCTCAAGGATGCGGTCGGGGCACTCGATAGACGCGGCGTCCGAATCCATTTACGCAGTCGACATGCGGAGATCGGCATAGAGCGCCTTCCGAAGCATGGTTTTAGCGACATCAAGACATTACATGCGGTGATCGAGGCGCCGGCCTACCCCGAAATGCAGGGGACCGAAATAATTCTTGAGGGAGTTAACGCCGACCACGTAGCTGCCGCCAAGCAGCTATTCCTCAAGTTCTCTGGCGAGGAGACCCTGGAGGCGACCCAGTATGGTGCGGTCCTGCGGCGCGGAAATGGGGAAGCGAAGATCTATGTCAATGGTCTACGCGTCGCTGAAGAGCCTAATTTCCTCTTCAGCTACAACATCACGTCGCTCACCAAGCCCCTGCGCGACGCGCTGAACCGAGAGCGAAGCAACGTTGGGCGACAAGCCTACTCTGACCGGGTCAAGACCATCCTGAAGGCGTGCTCATCCGAGAGCGTTGCCGACAAACTGGCTGAGGACCTGGCAAGCTTCCAAACTGGGCGCAGCCACGATGAGGCGGCCTGGCTCGACGTCAGCTTGCATGCTTGCAAGATCCTGAACGCCCATCAGAAGGTTGTTTTTGTCACGTCGGAAGAACAGCATTGGGACGCTGGCCTAGTCGTTAAAGCTAGGGACGAGGGTTATCGTGTCGTGGTTGTCCCAGAGAGTGTCGCTTCGCACTTGAATCGGCTAAAAGATCTAAAGGGCAACCCGATGCGCGACCTGGACCACTTTCTTGAAGAGTGGAATGAAAGCTTTCAGTTTGACTTCGTTGCGCCCGAAGCGCTAAGCGCGAAGGAGAAGAAGGTCGTTGCCTTGGTCGGACCTGTGTTGGCACTGGCCAAGTTGGAGGCGAGGCGTGTGACGGAAGTCTTGATCTCCAACACCATGCGACTCTCCGGACGCAGCGGAAACGAAGCTGTGGGGGTGTGGGAAGCAAGCAGCGGCCGCATCGTAGTGAAGCGTGATCAACTGCGTAGCGCCGAGCGTTTCGCTGGCACCTTGTTGCACGAGATTGGACACGCGTTCACAGGCGCCCCGGATGTCAACGTTCTGTTTGAGGAAGGACTCACTCAGCTGCTGGGCAAGGCCGGGCGGGGTGCCGTGGAGCGGCAATCGGTTGGGGCCAGCGACGGCAAGAGCCTTTAGGTGGCTGGCGTCCCGAATTCCCGAGACGTCGCCTCATTAGGTGCCAATGGGCGCACTCTTAGAATTCGCCTCGTATTCGAGCCTCGTCAACTCAGATCGCAAATAGTCGTCGTCGAGCAGCTTGAGAATCTTGAAGCGGTGCTGGGGGTCATTGCGATAGGCGAGCTCGGCAGTCGCTCCCGTGCCCACTATCTCGACGCCGCATTCAGGATGGCCTTGAACGAACTGCAGTAGTCGAGCCATTGTGAGCGCTTCTCGAACGACGGCGTACCGTTAGCCGTCCAAGTTGACTAGCTCAGCCAGCCCTTATCGGTTAGGACCTTCCATGCAAGCAGGATGTGGCTCTGAGGCCATGACTCCTTACGAGATCCCCATAAGTACGTTGCCCTGACGGCTTCTTCAAGGGTCCTGGCTCCGCCGTGCTTGGATACCCAATGAACGGTAGCCAATAGCTCAAGGCCATAGGGCGTCTCGAATCCTTCGACCAAGTCGGCCACACGATCGAAGCGCTCTGCGGTATTCGAATTGATGGCAAGTACCTCACCTGCCTGCTCGGCAGCGCCTTCCATGACGGCGATTTGACGGTCGGGGCGCTCATCGACGTCGCCATAGCCGGATATGTAGTATCCGTTGACGGATCGAAGAACGTGCCGCAAGTTCTCCGCATAGGGTCCATATGGAGCCGCGACATACCGCAGTCTAAGGGGCTCTCCGGCTTCCTGCATGAAGTACGTCAGCTTATGTATCTCAAGAAGCGTGACAAATGGGTCCATCAGACCACGCTGGTACCGATCCATTAGTCCGATGAGGGCGGCCCGCCCCGGAGTCATTGCCGGGGGCTCGCCAGACGCGAGCGCTCCTGGAGCCGCTTTAGGAAGAGGCTCGAATACGACTACCCGGACATCATCAAGTCCGCCCAGCGCTCGCTCGATCCTTGGTCTGACGTCCGCCCAGTCAAGCCCTCCAAGGCCGCTGCCCAAAGGCGGAATAGCGATCGAGCGGATGCCTCGAGTTTGTACTTCTGTCACCAAAGCTTCCAGGCCGCTTTCAATGTCGCTGAGGCGACTTTTGCCTCGCCAGTGACGCTTGGTCGGGAAATTGATGATGTAACGAGGATTCGTGAGGCGCTTCATATCGAAGACGAACATCCGCCCGGGCTGGATCTCGTGGCGCTTGATGGCAGCCCGATAGGCCTTGAAGTTTTCTGGGAAGGCCCCCTTGAACCGGAGCGCGATTCCGCGCCCCATGATGCCCACGGTGTTCACCGTGTTGACGAGCGCCTCAGCGTCCTCAGTGAGAATGTCGCCGCTCTTGTACTCGATCATCTCTCCAATCTAGTAATACCAGTCAGGCTTGACCACAACAGGAGGTGTGTCTCGATCCTTGAAGGCTTGCAATACTCGCTCCCTAACAGCATTCGATTGCACGCCGATCCGGCGGATTAGGGTAATCGGGAACCACTCATGAATCAAAAATTCGGCTTGCTTCCCTTCCTTAATTTCCTGGGCCTGCCAATCAACCGCCTCAACGGCGGCCCAATTGACGTCTTGGAGATCTAACAAGGTCGACCGAAATTCTGTGTAGTAGGCCGCGGCGTTGGACAAAGTGAACGCCCACTTGCGATGCTCGGCGTTGGCCCATGCGATCACCTCCTCCAAGTTCGCCTCCAAGTGCACGATGGGGCCCTCGCCGCCGTGATATGTGAGCTCCGGATGGTTGCCCATGTGGATTATGTAGAGCATCACCGAACGCGGGCAGAAGTAAAAGGGCACATAGGCACCGACAAAGTCACCGTCGTGGGACTTGACCGGCAAGGTCAACCGCCGCTGCTTAATGCTCGACATTCCGACAGCTACGGACGGCCCGCCGCGCTCAGCCATGGCGCGATCGGAGAATAGTCCGCCGTCCGCGAGGATCTGCGGAAGGTTGTCGACGTGCGTGATGTGGTAGATGAGAGGCGGTGTTGGTACCGGCATCGCTTAGTCACTGCCCAGTCAGGCAATATCTACGGTTCGTGGATGCATACGCCCTGCGGCGGGCCTGAGGGCCGGCGCCGCTGCCTGAGCCCAGCGAACATAGGTGCGGAGACTAGCATAAAGACCTCGACGCAGCTTGGCTCGAAGGGCCGCAGAAGTCAACCCAGCTCGGAAGGGCTGGTGTGGGGCGGGTACCTCGAAAACATACAAGGACGGGATTTATTATCATGCCCGTTCGCGGTAGACTCTGCGGCGGTTTCGGTAGAGGGGCACGATTTGGCCGACTCTGCGAGTGAAGTTCCTCCGGCTTCCACTGCGCTCCGCACGAATGCCATGGGCGTTCCAAATCCTCAAAACCGTGGAGTGGGATAGGCCGGTTGCCTTCGCCATAGACCGCGCCGACCAAGGCCTCTCGCCGGCGGGCTCTTCTTCGATGGTCTTAGTGACCAGCTGTTCGATCAGGTCGTCGGTGATCTTGCGTGGCGCGCCTGGGCGCGGATCATCGATCAGGCCATCGAGCCGACGGCCGACGAAGCGAAATCGCCACTTGCCGACCGTCTGATCTGTAACCCCCAGGCTCTCAGCCACGGCCCGGTTGTCCGCATCGTCAGCGCAGGCAAGCACGATGCGACTCCTCAATGCCAGCGTTGGCGTCGTGCGGCGCCGGGCCCACCGCTGAAGGGCGTCCCGCTCTTGCGGTGAGAGGGTGAGCCTCGGCTTCGGTCGACCCCTACTCGCCACGACCTCTTAATAATAGTACGAATTTCTGGTCCAAGGCCCCCATTGGCTACAAAATTGGCTACAGTCCTTGATAGGGACGCTATAAAGAACGACGGCTCAGAGCCCGATTTCGTATTCAAAAATGGTCCAGCCGACGAGCGGATTCGAACCGCTGACCCGCTGTTTACAAATCAGCTGGTAGGTAGGCGGCGCCGCTGTTCCGACGGAGGCGAGGCTTCGATTCGTCGGCTCCCAGGTACAACATCGACGAACTCGCATATAGATATAGGTATCGCGTTGATGAGAGCCACACCGAGCGGAGTCGGTAATTCCGCGGCTAAAGGTCAGCCCGGGCTCGCAGCCGTAGACTTTTGCAGTGGATCTGCGCCGTCCCGTCATGCCGATGTTGGCCAGGTCCGCGCCGATGCTACCCGCTGGCGACGGCTGGCTCTACGAGCCAAAGCTGGACGGCTTTCGAGCGCTCATCCACTTCGACGGCCGACGGATCCACATCGACAGCCGCAATGGCAAGACGCTCGACACCTACTTCCCGGACCTCGTTTCGAGGCTGCCCGTGGCGCTGGGTTCGCCGTGCGTGCTCGACGGCGAGATCGTCATCGGTGGCGACGCCGGCTTGGACTTCGAGGAGTTGCAAACGCGCCTCTCGCGCGGCCGCGATCAGGGGCAGCCTCTGCTCGGGGCCAGCTACGTCGCCTTCGACCTGCTTGCCTGGGGAAGTAGCGTGGTCGATCGCCCATTCAGGAAACGGCGAGCTCTATTAGAGCGGCATATCAACTCGAGCGATGTTCTGGCCGTCACACCTCAAACGGATGACCGTCATGCCGCTCAGGCGTGGTTGTCATTCCGAGCTCGCGGAGTCGAGGGCGTGGTCGCCAAGCGGGCGAGCCTGCCGTACCGTCCGGGCCAGCGCCTCATGGTCAAGGTGCGACGCCTCCGATCCGTCGATTGCGTCGTGGTAGGTTACGTGGAGGACGGATCTGGGCTCCCCGCGGCTCTCGTCCTGGGGCTCTATGACCCCTGCGGCATCCTGCACCACATCGGTAACACCAGCGTGCTGCCGGCTGTGCAACGCGAGCACGCGGCAAGCATGCTGCGAAGTCACCTCGGCAAACCGAGCTTCATCGACGGCCGGATGCCCGGCTACGGCAGATGGCCGGGCCAGCGCGACATCGTTTGGCGGCCGGTGGCGCCTGAGGTGGTCTGCGAGGTCGCCGGCGGAAACATCGATGGTGGACGGTTTCGGCATAGCCTCCGCTTTCTTCGCTGGCGCCTGGATCGCGACGCGTGGGACTGCCGAACGGGGCAGCTTGGGTAAATCGGGTGTTCGATCGACTCGCGGCCATTCGCAGCATCCAGGCTGGGAACTGCGCCTGCGAGAAGTGCCCCGGTCGTCTGAGCGATCAAGCGCTCAGCAAAGGCGGCTGGGGCTTCTGCCGCATTTGCCGCTGCGCCTGGCAGGTTGCCGCGCCTGACGGCCACGAGTACGCGGCCACGGTCCCGTCGGATCTACATCGACAACCGCCATCACCGCAGATCCTGCCTAGGACAGACGACCGACACCACTGAGCCGACCGGCTCGCTAGTTCACTTCAAGCAAAGGAACCGACCAAGGCGGAACTCTTGTCGGGCGGTCGACTTACCTCTGCGGTTCACCCGAAGGTGGTTCATCTGCGGCGAAACGGCTCATGACGCGCGCTCGGGACGGCCGGGGTCGATATTCTCGCCCAGATGGACGGGTGGTTGAGTCAGCTCCTATTAATGATTCGCACGACTAGTCTTGGATACAACACCCGAACGAGCGCATCGTCCCGAGACTCCACCATAAGTTCGTCTGTCCCGACGATGGAGTCACGGTCCGCGTTGAGCTGTCGTCGCCTCTCATCGTCTCTAACGTGCTGAGCAGCCGATCTTAGAGAGTCGAAGAGTGCCTGACCATAACGGGTCTTTAGCGCTGCTGGTTCACCTACAAGCAAGGTAGAGATAACACCGCCCAAGATGGCGGCGATGAACACCGTCCCGAAGTCGCCCTCCAACCTTCCAATCGCGGTGGCGTAGCCAAAGCCACCTAACACGATGAGGAGACCGACCGCTGCCCATCCGGGCGTAGACAGCCCACACACGATTCGCCACAACTGCTGGTTCTCTTTCTTTTGCTGAGATGTGATCCCTTTTAAGCCCTTCGCCTTCTCCTCATCGTCGAGCCTCTCAAGTTTCTGTACCCAGTGTGGGGGTGAGTTCTTGGCTTTCGAGAGAAGGCATCTGGCAAGGGGGGTGCGGCAAAGCCTCGAAATAGTCGTAACGACTAGAACAAGGCCAATAAGGAATGTTGCAGCGGTCGCCCACTCCGCCGTGCTTATCGCTTGTGGCGGAGAAATGCTCCTGGCCAGAAGGATGCCGGCCACCGCTTAACGGCCAAACCGATCGCAGTGCTGGGGATTACCCGTACAACAGATGAACCCACCCGATACGGCTACTAGTGCGTGACCACACTCCGCACATGAGCCGAGATAGCCTGCGACGGGCGGCTCGTATTTGAATTCGCGCTCGAATACGACCTCAACGACCCCGAAAATTTGTTCGTCAGGGTCCTTGGCGAAGTCATGGTCGAATACGACGTTGTAGTCCGTTGCCACGCCGTCCGAATGGTATTTCGGAATACGCGGCTTGACAAGCCTCCTCTTGCGAGGCAAAATACGTAAAAATGACGTAACAAATACGTAGCAAATACGTTTTACGAGTGCCGGCGCAAGCGTTCGAGGCCATACTTGCGGCGGCAAGAAGTCCCTTTTAAGGAGGCACATAAATGGCGATTGACACAACCACCAAGGTGGCGCGACTCACTTTCAACCTGCCGATTGACCTGTGGAACCTCTTCTCAAAGATGGCCGAAGCAAGGTCGCTTTCAAAGACGGAGGCTGTCCGCCGTGCCCTTTCGCTTGAACTCTTTCGCTATGAATCCGAGATGAAGGGCTTCAGGTTCGCACTCGTTGGTCCCAAAGGTGAGGTCGAGAAGGTGAACTTCCCATACTGATTTTGGCCGGAGGTTTTAATGAACGACTTTCAAAAGTTCGCCACTAGCGTCGGGTTAATTGCGGGCATCCTAACGCTGGTTCACGCGGCGCAGACCGGCCAGTGGAGGAACGGCCACACCGCAATGGCTGCCGTGTCGGTAGCCAGCGTGATCCTGCCTAGGCTCTAAACCAAGCCATCCTCAGCAGGGAACAAGGAGGACGCCAGCCAGCCACTATAGGAACGGAAATTGAAGTCAGCACGCGATTTATGTCGACGGCTCTCTGGTCGGAGCTGGCTGCCGACGACCAGGCGCTCCAGGCCGCGCTCCACGCCAGCGGGGTGAGCCCTTCGTGAAAGCCGCGGTCGTCTGTGTACCGGGAAACCACCCATAAGCTCGCTCCTATTAACACTGGCATTGGGACTCGGTTTGGGACATGCCAGCAGAAAGTCAGACCGACCGTCAGGCTTATGGCGTATCTGGAGTCGAAGACCGTCAACGGGCGAGGGGAGGCCGTTAGGCCGTTGTCACGACGGCGGTCTGGGTTGCATCCTGTCGAGCTGAATCGAAGGCGAGTTTGTAGACGAAGATTGTCGCCAACTCGACCTCGGCCCAGTAGGGACTGGACCACCTCGCAGTGAGGTACCCGCGTTCCTGATCGTGAAATCTGGCTGGCACCGACTCATTAAGCACGTCCTGCCAGGTGGTGCGGACGTCTTGAAACGATACCGAGGTCTTGAATAGCTCGAAGGCCGCCTTGTAGGGGCTGAGCGCGGCTTCGCGAAGATTCATACGCTCCATAGCGGCATAATGGCGGAGCGGAGTGGCCTGACAGCGGCGTCTTTTCAGGTAGTCATTGACCTTGTTTCCAAGCGCGAAGATGCGAGTAGTTGGCTTGCTGACCAGGGCAAACTCCGCCTGCAGCAGCGGCCACCATCGCGCCCACCTCTTCTCCCGTTCGTCGATGTCGGTGTTGGCCGTCTTCCCATACATCGCGCCTTTGGCGATGTCGGTGATGCAGTACCGCTGACCTGGCTTGAGGAGGTATTTGCGGATGGCGAAATGCACGTTGGCCGGGTGGATACTCCGGTATCCGGCCCGCAACATCTCCCTTGGATCTTGGTTGCGCGGCCAGCGACCTAGCGACGGCTCCTGACCGACGACGACATAGTCCACAGGTCCCGTCGGTGCCAGACTGGGCATGAACAGGTTGCCATCGGCAATGGCTTGGGCGTTCATCTGTGCCTCAAGCTCTCGGAGTCGCTGCAAGAAATCGGTCACGAATATTCGTAGCTTACCCGGATGGGTTTAGCAACGGATGTAGCAACGCCGGTGGACGTCTGTGGACGCAGCAACACAATTCAGCACGACGACCGCGGCCCGTTCGAGTACGCAGCAACACGTCGTTTCACACCAACGTGTGCACAATGGTCGTATGGGTACAGGCAGGCCCTGATCGGTATCTCGCTTATGGCTTGAGCGGAGGCCCTTAGAAGATCGGGACCGATAAGACCTCCTATCGCCAAGAAGCAGTGTCCGCCTATGCAATACGCTAACGCCGTGCAAAAACGCCTTGTAAAAGTGAACGATCACCGGCTAGCCACCCGGATTGCAGGTCAAGGGGCGCCGATTGTTGTTCTTGAGAACCATTTCGGTGGCAGTATGAACAGCTGGCGAAGGGTCTGGCGCGACATAGCTCGTTTCACCACCGTCGTAAGATATGACCGCGCCGGCTTAGGTGATAGCGAACGAGGTCCAACCCCAAGAACGGCGATACGCGTTGCCGATGATCTTCGGCGGCTGCTCACTAACGCTGGTCTACCTCCGCCTTACGTACTCGTGGGCCACTCGTTTGGCGGCTTGTTCATTCAAGGCTTCGCCCGTCGATACCCGAGACTCGTCGCAGGTCTCGTGATCGTCGATTCCTCCCACGAGGACGGCGAGCGTCAAATGTGGCACACGGTTTCCAAGGCCAATCGCGAGCGGGCTCTTCAGTTCAGGCGCGAGAACTCTGAGCACGTAGATATTGGCAGAAGCTTGGCACAGATCAGGGCGCTTAGACGGTTACCCAACATACCGATCATGGTGTTGCATGCGCCGGTGCCGATCGGAACAATCATTGGGCCGACCCGGGATGACAAATGGACGGCTGAGCAAGAGAGGCTCTCGCAGGGCATCTCTCGCGAGTTAGCGTTGCGGTCGAAGATGGGCAAGCTAATCATCGTTCGACGATCGAGCCACTTCATTCAACTCGACCGACCCGACGTAGTCATCGCGGCGATCCGCAACGTCGTAATCAGCACAAGGCGACGGTAGGTACGTAGCCTGAACCGCCCCGGGGCTCATAGAGGATCGGGGGAAAGGCACCGGCGCGGTGCCCGCGCGCCCTGTTCTCGGCGGTCTCCATCGCGTCTGCGCGGGCCGCTTGGGCTGGATGATGAGCAGGGCCATTTGGCCGTTTAGGATGTAGGGGAACTGGATGTGGGTGACCGACCAACGTCTTCCTTCTCATGACGCGCAGCGCACGACTCCGCCAGACACTGCGGCAAACGGCAACGGCAGTCATCCACTATTGGGAGCTATCACCGAGTAGCTCGACTGCGCCGGCAAGGGTCGAGGAGGCGATCGCAAGGCTCGGGTCGGATCTTGGAGAGGGCGACGAGGGGTTGCTGGTCGCCGTCGAGCAGCTGGGCGCTGCCGTTGGGCCGCCTCTTGCCAACGACGGTTCGTGGTTAACCGAACCGCTCCGGGCGACGATCAGCGCACTTAGCTCGCTTGCCCGTCAGCTGCGGCATTCACCGTTGGCTCAAGAGGTTCTTCAGCTATGTGATGAGGTACGTGACCGAGCGGCGGGGCATGAGGGCATCGACCAATCTAATCGGGTCCGACTCCTCGCTGCGTTCATGGTCATCGAGGACGCCACCTTCGCGGTTGAAGGCTTTCGGGCGCT
>Ga0070698_100001880_pt1 | contig 23409 bp, 11 predicted proteins | sample KBSK1502metaG_FD_65477 | JGI IMG/M metagenome (GOLD analysis project Ga0070698, IMG submission 65477) | Corn, switchgrass and miscanthus rhizosphere microbial communities from Kellogg Biological Station, Michigan, USA - KBS K1-50-2 metaG | ecosystem: Host-associated > Plants > Roots >...
CGATGGTCCTAACCACAGTTAACACTCGCTCGAACAACTCGCGCCTTTGATTTTGATCCGCTTGGGGTATTTGGTTCAGGAGATTCTCCGCCCAGGCAGGCCACCTCGCTGATTGCACAATCAGGGCGCGATACAGAAGCGCTGGCTCATCTGGAAGGAGTTGCTGCAGGCGCGCCGCAATGCGACTCACCTTTGGCGCCGCAAAAGACGTCCCTGTTTCATCGCGGCTCCATAGTGGACCCGGTAATACGGTTGATCGTACTAGCTCTGGGCAAGCACCTTCGATTTGGCCACCTCTCTGTATATCAGGTGGCATGTTGCTGGTACGAACTGCATCGCCACCAAATTCCACTACCTCCGGTTTAATGACGTTCCAGATGCCAAATCCTGAACGCGAGAATGCTGAGGGATATCCGCGATCTGTAGCAACACTGGCCCATTCTCCAGATTCAAAATTGCCATAGGCGATCGATCCGACTGTTAACGCCTGAAGACTCTGTGCTGGATTAGCGACCCTCGCGGAGGCTTCACACAAATATGCAGGGTAGGTTCGCCCTGCGCTAAGATGATCACGAATACCAGCCTGAGGCACCGTGGCAGATACAGCTAGGTTACCAGCACTCTGAATTACAAGGACGTCATACTGGGCACACAGTAAATCGATTTCTGCAGCCCATGCAGACATATGCTTTAGCCGACAAAATGAAAAAGCGTTGATCGAGTGATTAAAGATGCGCGTATGGCGGGGTCCGTTGTGATATCTCTCAATTACCGCTCGAATCAACTCCGGAGGAAATAACTCATCCGGCATCCTGTTGTCTTGATCAAGCACTCGCGCATTTTGGATCCAAAAAGGAAGTTGCGGTTGTCCCTCTTTGGCCACAACCTCACCGTAAAGAACAGCACCGGCCACTCTGGTCCCGTGACCATTGGGACGGACAAAGTCACCGACATCGTCGGGATCTCTTCCAGGCAAGAAACAGTGGGAAGTTGCAACGTCAATTGCTCGATCAATCAAGATATGCGCTTCTTGGATGCCGCTGTCGATCACGCAAACAGTTGGCGCATCTGCTACCGGGGGTACCGGCGCTGAACCAACTTCCGGCGGTTCACCAGCAACACCCTCATATTGTGGAAGCTGAATGTCGTCGGGCTCCAAGACCTCAAATATGTAAGGGTAGTTCAAAACAAAATCTTTCAGACCGGCCCCGACCATCTTTATTCGAACTGTAAAGCTATCGGGAAGAACAGCCTGACTAACTGTGTCGCCATCAATGACGTGAAGTAACTCTGCCTGATACGAAGCTGCCAGCTGCTCAATGTCGGTTTCTCGCGATCGTTTGATCTCATCCCAGGCGTCGTAAGCTTCCATACGTTCCTGAGACCAATCACGTTCTTTCTTAGCCCAGGTCGCGTCTGTGTCGCGTTTGCCTTTATTTGGGGGTGTCGGAATGTCTTTCGTACCGACGCAAGCAATACCTACATCCACCAGATACATTTGGTCGTCGGCAATATTGGGCCAATTGGCATATAAACTTTCTGACAAAATGTGAGGAAGGCGATCTGTTGGATCTTCGTAGAGATTGTGAACCTGCGCGATAACCCCAGAACCCCACACCTCACCAGCGAAGCCTTCAACCATTTCCAAGAAAGACTCCATATCGATGTCTTGCGCGGCAACAATCACATACCCCTGTTCTTCTTCTGCCACAACCTCAAAATCGAATTTCCTCCGGAGGTCGTCTAAATCAAGGCCCGGATCTATTTGCAATAAGAAGGGTACTCCCTCAGGAATCACCGGTAGGTTGTCCTGTTCCCGCGCCGCTTGACGCTCGCGCCACGTACGACCCAGTGATTCCGCAGACGTCCGCAGAGTTGCGCTGTGTTGTGGTCGTGCGACTCGGTTAATTCGAGTTTGCTGGGAGTCGTCTCCACCTCCGCCGAGGCGGGCAGGACCGTGATAACTGAGGACGAGAGGAAGATGTTCGAAGTTGTGATCGGGAGGCATCCACTATTCTCCGGGCTTATTATGGTGAGTTCGCCGAAGCTCAGAAATTGCTTGTTCAAGATGTGCTTGGGTGATGCCTTTGTTGCCGTTGAGAACGGCTGCCTTAGCTGCGTCTTGAGCAGCCTTTACGACCATGGCTGCGGAGGACCCTGACAATTTATCGACCATTTGATCCCAATTGATAAATTCGGTGGGCCGCACGGAAGACAACGTTAATTGTAGAATTTTCCTAACTTCGCCTGGTCCGGGTAGTGGCACTAGGAAGACGTCGTCAAAGCGCCGGAAAAGCGCCGTATCCAACGAGGACTCCACATTGGTGGTTGCGACTAACAGTCCTGGCGCATCATAGTCCTCCATCAATTGAAGAAGAGAGTTGACTATGCGTGACGCTTCCCCGATATCCTTACTATTGCTACGTGAGCGAGCGATGAAATCGCACTCATCGAGCAGAAGGACGCAAGGCTGTTCCTTCGCTGCCATAAAGATAGAGCGAAGGTTCGCAGCGGATTCTCCAAAGTACGACGATATGAGGGTATCAAAGCGTACTTTCATTAGAGGGAGGCCCGTTTTCCACGCCAGACGTTTCGCCCCAAGCGACTTGCCACAGCCAGGAGGACCATGCAGTAGGATTGTCTTACGCGGCTGAAGTCCAAAAACCCCTAATCTAGATCTCGCTGCGAACTCGCGCTCAATCCGCTCAAAGCGCTCCTCGATCGCCGGAGGTAATACCATGTTGTGTTCAAGCGATTCAGTTGGAAGGATCGTCGCGAGCGATTCTCCGTGCCTGCGACTGAGCGGTAATTCCCGCAAGCTACGATCGCTATCACCAGTGGGTCGCTGAGAAACTCTCCGTGGCCGAGGTTGGTTGAGAATGGATTCTAGTTGATCTGCGAGTTTGAGGTGACCAGTTCGTCGTTCCAAGTCGACAATTTTTTTGGCGAGGCGCTGAAGGTCGTGCTGGGATCCGTCGGAGATCGCCCGAACGACTCGTTTTAGCATGTCAGCATTCATCGCCTACACCTCTTCGACCATTAGAATTAGGACACGGTTTCCGACGTTGTGAAGGAATCGCGAGTGCGGCAGTCCTCTACTCAATCGGGAGTATATAACGGTTAGACTCGATTGATAACCCTGGCCTCGAATGCCTTGACGCACGAGCATAACGTCGTGTACCGGCTGACGGTAGTTCATCACTCGTCATCTTTTAACAACGGACTGAGAGTCGGCGTTCCAAAGCGTTTGATCTTCGTAGGGTTCGCCGTACTTAAAGGCAAGCTCGTGGCGTATGTTCTCAATTATCTGAACAAGGCCGCGATCATTCTCCAACTGCGTTTCCATAACGCCCGTGACCTTATTCCACTCATGCAAGACCGGGGCAAGGTCGAGAATCTCCAAGAAGCTCTCTCCGTAGGAATTCCAAAGCGGCCATACATTCATTGAAAGGTCAAGATCGTCCCTTTGATTAACAGTAAGTTCTGTTAGAAACGAAAACTGTTGCTCTCGAGACATCGTTCCAAAAAGGCCGACGTTCATTTCAGCGTCGCTTGCTCCATAACTATTACTTAGGTGAGCGTACTTCCGTCTGATCTCCCTAATCGCTTCGCTGGATGTAGCCCTGGCGTATCGATCGGCCAAAAGACTGCTCTTCTCGATGAATCCCACAAGGCTTCTAACTTCCTTGGCTAACAAGCTGATTCCGTCATCGTGTTCTGTCACCGCTTCTTTGACGGCGCCATACGATTGAATAAACTGAATCTCAACCGCTGTATGAGGACCTAGCCCGGAAAAGTTTTCAATCGTTTTTGAGATTCGATTCCACCCAAACTTACGGCTTGCAAGATTTTCTTGCTCAATTTCCAGAATACGTAGCCAAGGAGCAATAACAAAGTTCAACCAAGCGTAAGCTATCCGCTGGCTTGGATATCCTTCGCGTTCCCGAAGCACTTCTAGAAAATGATGAGGTGCTGGGGCTGAATGGCCAGCCGCACGGTAATAGTAGACCTTGTTTGATTCGCTTTGGTGTGGTGCGAGCATGCTGTCGCCAACATCAATTACTATGACAATGCGCCCGGTCGGGATAATTGTTTCAGCTCTCGGTTCAACTATATGGACGCGGAAGTCTTGAAGCGGGTAACTTACGAGATTCGGAATGAGTTGCTCACACCATTCGCGCGTGGAAGTATGTCCTCGCACCTCTGGAATGCCATCAACCGTTCCATTGTCCTTTACGCCGATGATCAAGTGCCCGCCCCCTGAATTGGCAAACGCGGAGACGGCCTTCGCGAGTTTTTCGCGAAACCCAGAATCGTTTAGAACATCTCCGCTCTTCCGTTCAAAGTAGTCGTGCTCGCCACTTGGGAGTGCGAGCAACTCCGATTCTGTCCAGCGCTCCTTCTTCATAAAGAGTAAGTGTCGTTGCCTGAGCCGTCAGAGATTCAGACTAGTGAGATGACACCATCCTTTGCTTGAGAGTAAGCGCAGCCAGTTGACATAGAGGGAGACCGCTTCAAGCTGAAGATATAGCTCGAACATACTATGACAGAAAGAAACATAGGGCACGCTATTGGTCGTACTTCCCCTGTCGTTCTCGAATGAGTAGCGTCCTGAAACAACATCATACTTAGCTGAGTAATAACCAATCCCATTTCTCACTTTGTGATCCATATACTTGACGAAGAGATTAGCAACCGGCGGATCAAAACATCGTAGGATATCTGGCTTGCTTCCATTCTTAAAGACGTCGAACTCTTCGAGGGTAAACTCGCTCCCAATCTTAGGCCGAGTTGGGTTCAGTTCAAACCCCCCGACCGCAAGACGCCCAACTTCACCGAAGCGCTTCTTTGAGAGCTTCAAACTCGGGATCGATCTCCTCGAAACGCGAAGGCGCGTCGAAGAGCTGCGCGAGAGACGGCGGCATCTTCAACGACTCTCCAATCAACGGCTCAACGACCGAGTCAAACTTTGCCGGATGCGCCGTCGCAACAATGATCCAGTGTGGGGATGGCAGGCACCGGCGCACATGAACCGCGGTGGCGGTGTGCGGGCACCATGTTCGCCCGGAAAAACTGTAATCGTGGGCGATCGTCTCTGCGATTTCTTCGTCGCTGACTGAAAACGACTCCGCGCCCTGGCGGAGTTCCGTTATTTCCGGATACAGGTCAAGGAGTCTCTCCAGGTTGCTTGGATTCCCGACGTCCATCGCATTGGCGAGAGTGGCAATAGTCGGAAGTGGTTTCCACGAGCCGGAGGCGAAATATTCCGCGATGGCAGCGTTCGCGTTCGTGGCGAGTATTATCTCTCGCAGCGGTAATCCCATCTGCCGCGCCCAGAACCCCGCGACTCCGTTTCCCAGGTTTCCAGTTGGGACTACGAAACCCGGTTGCACGCCTCTTTCCCGCAAATACCACAGGCTCGCAGCCGCATAGTAAACGGTTTGCGGAAGCAATCGCCCCAGGTTGATGCTGTTGGCTGAGAGTAGTCCTTTTGCTTCAGCCCACTCTCGGTTTGCGAAGGCGGTCTTCACGATGCGCTGGCAATCGTCAAAGTCTCCGCGCACCGCGAAGGCCCGAACACTTTCTCCCCAGCAGGTAAGTTGCTGTTGTTGCAGTGCAGACACCTTGTTCCGGGGGAAGAGAATTACTACGTCAATCTCAGAATGTTCGTGAAAGGCCGCGGCGACCGCGCCGCCAGTATCACCCGAGGTTGCCACGATTACTGTCCGGCGGCCGCCAAGTCGCGAGACGCAGGCGGCAAGGAAGCGTGCGCCAACATCCTTGAAGGCGGCCGTGGGCCCATGAAACAACTCCAGCACGCCAGTGGTGCTGACGTAGTTCAAAAGGATTGGAAAGTTGAAGGCCTCATTGCAGATGTCCGCGAGTTGAGGGGCGAGCACATCGCCGTCGAAGAAGGGCGCCAGCAACTTTCTCCCGATCTCTGACCAGGATGCCAATCCATCAAAGCTGCTAACCTTGAAAGGCGGAAAACTGACAGGCACATATAGCCCGCGATCCGGCGCGATACTCGTCTGGATCGCTTCCGAGAAGGTCAGTAGTGGCGAGGTCGAGCGAGTGCTACGAAACTTCATCGACGATTCTTGCTCCCTGCCGGTTTACAGGAGAGATCCAGGAGTCGACTTCAGCCAGGCCGTTTGCTCTGAAGGCGTGCTCCATCGCGTCTCGCACTCGCACTGCTTCCGGTTCCGAGGTTACCAGCGCGAACAGCGTAGGGCCTGAGCCCGAGAAAGACGCGCCGAGTGCACCTTGTTCCAGTGCCGCTGCTTTCACATCGGCGAAACCGGGAACCAGCGAGGCCCTCTGCGGCTCTATCAGAAAGTCATTAAGACATTGTTTGATCAAATCGATGTCGCGCTGAAAGCAGCCGGAAACGAAACCACCCAGGGCGGCCGATTGTCTGACATGATCGGTAAGCGAAACGTTCGCTTCCAGAATGCTTCTCGCGTTGCGCGTGTCCACGCGGAGCCGTGGGTGAACGATGACTGCCAGAATTTCTTCCGGCACTGGCAACGAAACATAGCGAAACGGATCTGCGGAAATCACCAGCGTCATGCCGCCCAGCAGGCACGGCGCAATATTGTCCGGATGACTGTCGCCACTCGCTGCCCGCTCGCCGAGCAAGGCGTACTTCAGTAGAGCCGCTCTGGGAAGTGGAGCTTCAAGCAGCGAATTCGCAGCCACCAATCCGCCTACGGCCGAAGCTGCTGAGCCGCCCATTCCCGAGCCAAGGGCAATGCCTTTGCGCAGCACAACCTGGAAACCGAAATCCAGGCGCAGGTCCTCGCGGAGTTTGATCAATCCGACGGTGGCGGCGTTCCTGTCCGCCTCGAGCGGCAGATCGACCTGATCTGAGAGACCCGTTGCGTTCAGAATCTGGCTGATGCGAACCGAAGGGTCGTCAGTGATCGAAACAGTAACAATGTCGCCAACGGATTCGATCGCAAACCCAAGTATGTCGAAGCCGACTGCGACATTGGCCACTGTGGCAGGCGCGAAAGCTGTAGCGGATCTCACAGCGGTGCTCCGAGGAAAGAGGCAAGCCGCAGCAGATCGGCGAAGACACCCGCGGCAGTCACTTCGGGCCCGGCGCCCGGCCCTCGGACAATCAGCGGCTCCCTGTTGTAGCGCCTGGTCTGAAAACTCACTATGTTGTCAGCCCCTTTCAGATTCGCGAAAGGGTGATCGCCGGCGTACTCCCGTAACCCTGCTGACAACCGGCCGTCTGCCTCAACCACGCCAACATACCGCAACACCCGTTCGCGTGCTCGAGCGGCGCGCTGCAGTTCACTCATAAGGTGATCATGTCGATCGAGTTCCTTCAGAAACTCTTCCGCGCGAACAGAGCACAACTCTGGAGGAACAAGGCTTTCAATCGCAACCTGATTCAGCTCAACGGCGAGTCCCATCTCGCGTGCGAGGATGATCAGCTTGCGGGCCACATCAACGCCCGTCAGATCTTCGCGCGGGTCGGGTTCAGTGAAGCCCTGCCGGTGTGCCTCTCGCACAATCTCGGAAAAGGTACTTGTCTCATCGAATGAGTTAAAAATATAAGAGAGAGTGCCTGAAAGCACTCCTTCGACACGGACGATCTCATCGCCGGTTTCGAGTAGATCGCGCAGAGTATGAATTACAGGTAGTCCGGCGCCGACGTTGGTCTCATAAAGGAAGTAACGCTGATGCCGTCGCGCTGTCTCTCGCAAACTGCGATAGGAAGCCAGCGGTCCTGCGTTCCCCTTTTTGTTCGGTGTGATGATGTTGATTCCTCTTGCGAGCCAGCCCTCATAGTGCTGAGGTAATGCGTCGCTGGCAGTCGCGTCGATAATCACTGAGTGCGGCAGATGGCCCGCGTGAACGTGTTCAACGAAGCGTTCGAGGTCCGCGTCCAGAGCGCTCTTCTCCAGGTGGGCTTTCCAATCCTGCAAGTCAAGCCGCAGATCATCCAGAAGCATCTTGCGGCTGTTAACGATCGCGCGCACGCGCAGGTCGATACCTCGCTGCGCTCGCAGCGCGTCCAGACGCGGCTTAAGTTGGTTAAGAAACGTTCCACCGATTAAGCCGGTCCCGATCAGTCCGACAGAGAGTGTCTGACTCGACAGATAAAACGCGGAGTGCACAGCCCGCAGCGCCTTCGTCGCTTCCCGCTGTTCGATCACTACTGAGATGTTGCGCTCTGAAGAGCCCTGCGCAATGGCGCGTATGTTCACCTCTGCTTTGCCCAGTGCGGTGAAAAACTTTCCGGCAATACCTATCCTTTCGATCATTCCGTCGCCAACCATGGCGAGGATGCAGCAGTCCCTCGTCAGGTCCACCGTCTGGACCTGGCTTCGTTGTATCTCGGCGAAGAACGCCTCCTCGACTGTTTTCTTCGCCAACTCCGCCTGCGCGAGCGGGACCGCGAAACAGATCGAGTGCTCGGAACTCGCTTGCGAAATCATGACGACTGAAACATCCACGGCGCGGAGTGCCCCAAAGAGTTTGTCAGCCACTCCAGGAATACCGATCATTCCGGTGCCTTCGACGTTGAGCAGGGCCATGTTGTCGATCGTGGCGAACCCTTTTATGGGCATTCCGGACGGTGAAGTCGCCGAGATTCTCGTTCCGGTCGCTTCCGGCTTGAAAGTGTTCTTGATCCAAACGGGAATACCTCTGGCTATCGCTGGAAACATTGTGTTTGGGTGAACGACTTTGGCGCCGAAGTAAGCAAGCTCGGCAGCCTCCTGGTAAGAGAGCTCGGGAATAATCAGCGCGTCGGGTACGCGCCGCGGATCGGCGCTCAACACGCCATCGACGTCGGTCCAGATCGTCACGGAGTCAGCTTCGAGCAGGGCGGCGAAAATCGAAGCGGAAAAATCGCTGCCATTTCGCTTAAGCGTCGTGGCGACGTCGTCATGCGTCGAGGCGATGTAGCCCGTGATGACTACAAAGTCGGTCGGCCTCTCGGCCGCTGGCGAACTTCGTAGCCGCTCCTGGGAAAGCTGCCAATCAACAGTGACGGTGCGGCTGTCGGGCTCGACGATCAGAATCTTGCGCGCGTCGAGCCAGCACGACGTCTCGTCGCAGTCTTCAAGATGCGCATGCAACAGTTGAGCGGACCACAACTCTCCATGACCGGAGACAAATTCCCTAATCGGCTCAGAGGGAAGTCCGGTGATCCAAACTCCTCGAAGGACTTCCGCGATGTCCTTGAAATCGGAGGCCAGCCTCTCCGCCATCGACCGCTCTTGATCTGCGGACAGGCTGAGTTGGGCCATCGCTTCGAGATGTTTTTCCTTCACGCCCTGAAGCTTTGCGAGATAGGAATCGTTCTGACTCGCGGCGAGAGCCACCAACTCAATCAGGCTATCGGTTACGCCGCTCATCGCCGACACGATCACCGCCACGCGTTCTGTATCGCTTCGGAGAGAGCGCAGAATGCGTCCTGCCGTTTGATAGCCACGCGCGTTGGCCAGGCTCGTGCCGCCGAATTTGTGAACTACCCACCCGGAAATCATTATGTTTGATTGATCGAAGTCTATGACCCGAGTCGACAGCCTACGAGACTTTGGACCGAGATTCAAAGGGGAGAAGGAAGTCGCCAACTTGGAAGCGTCTCAAATCTGTTGGTTCGGGGTTCGAATCCCTGGGGAGGCACCAGAACATTGCCGATTTTTCATTGTCGATTGCCGGTTAACTTCTCCATAATCGGATCCGTTCGAGCACTTGCCGAAAAGGCCCTAAGCTGAAGATGTGCGCTGCGATCAAGTGTTAAGGACTGCCAAAACTAACTGGCTTGAGGCACTCCTTCATTGAATACTGTCACATCTCTTTTGATCCAACTTCATAGTGCCACTCAAATCGTCTCATAACTGAAGCGTGACCAAAGATCATAGAGCCGGGTCGTAGTTGGAGTTTTGCTGTAAGTCTTGCTCAAGAGACGACGTTGTTCTCTATGGCTTCGGTTCCGTCAAGTATGTCAAAAATTAGCGACCCTACTCGCTGAATTGATTGACATTCTTCATGCTTAGACCTAATGTACGCTGAATTTTCGTCCGCCGCGGACACGGAATGCCGTTTTGAGTTTTTAACGCCAGGTGGCCGGCCACACGAAGGCCGCCTTGAAAAACGGTCATTAGCATTTCTTCCGTTTCAAATAGAAACCTTCAATCTACTGCCGGACATATTTTGCTGGTCATAATTTGTCTGGCGCCAAAGGAAAAACGATGCGCAATAGTAACCCTCTTCGCAGTCTCGCTGTTTCACGGCGGGTATGGTTGGCGATTCTCATTTCATTTGCGGTGCTAGTTCCAATGCTCCTGTTGACCAGTACAAGTGCTCAACGCCGAGGTTTAAGACAAGAAAAAACAAAGCTACGCAAGAAGAATATGAAGGGGGAGCAGAACCGCGACGAGGATTCGCAACGCCGTAGTGCGATGGGCAACGTGCGACGCCCGTTTCAGGACGGGTATGGATCTCCACTTGAGCCAATTTCCTCGCAGGCCGTGAAGTTTGCCGAGTCTCGCCCGGCGAAGGAAGTCGCCAAGCTGGCTCAGAGAACGCCACGACCAGGGCGCGATGAAGAGGAATTCGAGGCAGAAGAGAACCGCGCGACTAGACAGGTCACGCCGCAGGCCCGAGCAGACGCTGACGACGCGGTCCTTAGAAGCATAGTTAGAGACACTGCTCTACAGACCAATATTCCTCAGCCTCGCATTCCAACCCCAATACAAAACTTCGAGGGACTGGGACGCACAGAGAACATCGCCGCAGGTTTCGGAAGCCTCTCGCCGCCGGACACGAACGGCTCGGTCGGGCCCAACCATTATGTCCAACAGACCAACTTGCTTGTCCGCGTCTGGGACAAAGCAGGGAGCCCGCTTACCGCGCCCTTTAAGCTGAGCACACTGTTCACGCCGCTGGGAGGCACTTGCGCCGCTTCAGATAAAGGAGATCCGGTCGTCCTCTATGACGAACTCGCCGACCGTTGGATGCTGAGCCAGTTTGGCTATACCAGTGCGACCGCGCCGCCCTTCTTTCAGTGTATCGCCATCTCCAAGACGAACGATCCGACGGGTGCCTATTACCTTTATGCTTTTCAGACACCCGGCGCAGAGTTCCCGGATTACCCGCACCTTGGCGTGTGGCCCGATGGCTATTACATGATGGATCATCAGTTCACTGAGCCCGGCGATATTTTTAACGGCACCGGCGTCTTCGCGTTCGACCGCGTCAAGATGCTCGCCGGCGATCCGGCCGCCACCTACATCTACTTCAACCTCAGCCTGGCTGCGCATCCCGAGGCGATCGGCGGCATGTTGCCGTCAGATTTTGATGGATTGACGCCACCGCCGGCCGGTCGTCCGAACACTTTTGCTTATTTCACCACGACGGATTTCAGCGATCCGGCGAATGGATTGCGACTCTTCGACTTTCATGCAGACTTTGCAACACCGGCCAGCTCAACTTTTACCGAGCGGGCGGAGACTACATACGCCGCGCCGCTGGCAGTGGCACCCTTCAGCGTCGTCGGCCCAACGATTAACAACGGCCGTTCGGCGGTCCCGCAACCACCTCCGACGACCTCGAGTTCGGGACTCGACGCCATCGCAGATCGGCTCATGCATCGCATGCAGTATCGCAACCGCGGCGGCTTCGAGACCCTCGTGATGACCCACACCGTGGGGGCACCGGCGTCCACGACCTTCGGCACATTCCGCGCCGCGCCGCGTTACTATGAGTTACGCAGCACGGCTGGTGGCCCATTCTCAGTGCAGGAACAAGCGACCTATGCTCCGGCCGACGGCACTAGCCGTTGGATGGGGAGCGCGGCCGAAGACAATCAGGGCAACCTCGCGGTCGGCTTCAGTGTTTCGAGTACTTCAGTTTTTCCAGGCTTGAGCTATGCAGGCCGACTAGCTACCGATCCAGCGGGCACATTGGCACAGGGCGAAGCCACGCTAATCGCAGGCACAGGCGTGCAGACCAGCACGGGCAATCGTTGGGGCGACTATCACGCGCTCACCGTCGATCCGAGTGACGACTGTACCTTCTGGTATACGGGTGAGTACTACACCGCGGCCGGGCAGGCTGCGAGTGCGGTTGGTTGGCAGACCAGGATCGGAAGCTTCAAGTTCACGCAATGTACGGCGCCCGCAAAGGGCACGGCACACTTCACCGTGACCAACTGCACCACTGCCGCTAACATCCAAAACGCCGTTATCACTATCGATGGCATAACCTACGGCGTCAGCGCGCTGAACGGAACCTACGACGCACCGCTCGCGCCTGGCGCGCACACGTACAGTGTGACCAAGGCGGGCGCTTCCATCGCCTCCGGCAACTTCAACATAACCAACGGCAACACGACTAACGTTGGGGCGTGTATCGCCAGCGGCACGGCACATTTCGTCGTAACCGACTGCACCAGCGCAGCCGCAGTCAGCGGCGCGGCCGTCTCGGTTGACGGAAATCCGGTTGGCAGTACGGACGCGGGCGGTCTCCTCGACGTTGCGTTTGCTCCGGGTAGCCACAACTACACCATCAGCAAGACTGGCTACGCCCCGACCTCAAATAGCTTCAACATCACTGACGGTACCACCACGAACGTCAACGCCTGCTTGCAGGGAGTGCCGGTCATGGCCGCCAACGGCGCGTCGCTCGTGAGCGACACGAACGCCAATGGTGCTATCGATCCCGGGGAGAATGTCACGGTCAGCTTCGGCGTGAAGAACAACGGTGCCGGCGCGACGGTCAACCTGGTAGGGACGCTTCAGGCGACCGGAGGCGTGACGAGCCCGGGCGCTCCCGCGAACTACGGCGTGGTGGCAGCAAACGGCGGGACGGGCGCGCAGTCCATCTCGTTCACGGCCGACGCCGGGCTCACCTGTGGCAGCACGCTTACTGCAACGCTGCAATTGCAGGACGGCGCGACCAACCTCGGCAACGTGACCTACAACTTCACACTCTGTCCGATAGTGGTCGTCACCGCGACGGCAGCGACTGTCGGCCCGACTTCGTACCCGACCTTGAAGGCCGCGTTCGACGCAATCAACGCCGGCACCCATCAGGGCGCGGTAACCGTCAGCATTAACTCCAGCACGACCGAAAGCACGACGCCCGCTACCTTGAATGGCAGTGGGGCAGGCTCTGCGTCGTACACTTCCATCCTGATTCGCCCGGTTAACGACGGCGTCAGCGTCAGCGGCAACCCTGCGGGTGGCCTCGGCGTCATCCAGTTGAACGGTGCGAGTAACGTCACCATTGACGGCGACAACCCGAACACCGCGGGCACGAACCGCAACCTGACGATTCAGAACACCGCCTCGAACACGACGACGTTCAACTCGGTCGTACGTATCGCGCTCGCGACGACGGGAGCGACGACTGCCAACAATGACACCATCAAGAACCTCATTGTGCTCGGCAGCGCGACCGGCCGTAACATCTCCGGCGCGTCCTCGACCACAGGCTCAGAGAACACGACCTACGGCATTCTCGCCAGCTCGGGCTCGACGGGCGTAACGGCGGCGCCCGCGGCCGTCACCTCGGTGAGCTCGACCATCGGCGCACCCGCCACGGCGACCAACCTGCTGATACAGAACAACAGCGTCAGCACCGCCGCGCGCGCAATTTCAACTCAGGGCGCGGCGACGACCGTCTTCGCCGGCCTGCAAATCAAAGACAACTTCATCGGGAATCCGACCGCGGCCGCGACCAGTCAAGTCTACGCCAGCGGCATCCTCGTGAACGGCACGGCCGACGGCATCGTCTCGGGCAACACGCTCCACCTCGAAGGCTTCCTCGCGTCCAGCACCAGCGGCGCGAATCAGGCTATCTCGATCGGCGTCCTGAGCACGAACACCAACGGCGTGACGGCGGAAAAGAACAAGGTCGTGCGCGTGCGCAACAACGCGACCGACACCTGGCCCGCCGTCGGCATCAACCTCGGCGGCGGCAACAATCACGTCGCCCAGAACAACTTCGTCAGCGACATCATGAATAACATGGTCGCGGGCGCGGGCGGCGGCGGCACCACCTTCGGCGCTTACGGCATCCGCGTCGCATCGGGCACGGGCCACAAGGTCTACCACAACTCGGTACACCTCTTCGGCGTACTGCCCGGCGCGACGAGCACCAACCTGACCGCGGCGTTCATTATCGTCAACACCACCCAGACCGGAATGGACGTGAGGAACAACCTCTTCTCGAACGAGCAGACCGGCGGCAACCCGACGACCACGAACGTGCGCCACACGGTCATCTACCTGCCTACGGGTGCGACCAGCGCGATGAACCTGACCCTGAACAACAACGCGTACCTTCAAGGGCCGGTCGTTACGGGGCCGCTCAGCCTGCTCGCCAAGGTCGGCACGGCCGCGGGCACGGGGCAGTTCTTTGCGGTGGACTTCAACGCGGGCGCTGTCACTCCCGCCACTAACCTTCGCAGCTACACGAGCACGCTTTCGGCCGCGGGCACGAACGACAACGCCTCGACCGCGATAGTGCTCGCGCCGCCGTTCACGTCAAACACCGACCTGCACGTCCCGAACGGGACTGTCTCGCCGCTCGAATCCGGCGGCGCAACGGTAGGTCTGACGACGGACATCGACAATCAGACGCGACCCGGCCCTCCGGGCTCGGTCAACGGCGGAGGCACAGCACCCGACATGGGCGCCGACGAGTTCGACGGCGTCATTGGTCCGTTCGCGACGCCAACTCCTACGCCTACACCCACTCCCACGCCGGTGCCTACGCCTGGGCCTTGCGTTCCAACCGCCGAAAACTTCGACAGCGTGGCCTCGCTGACTGCCACGGGCGGCTGGGTGAATATCAACAACAGCACCACCACCGGTACGTTCACCTGGGGACAGGGTAACCCGGCCGTGTTCTCGGCGCAGGCTGGCGCGACCGATTCCTACGCCAGCGTCAACTTCCAGAGCACGACCCTTACGAACGACATCAGCAATTGGCTAATCACGCCGACGCTGACCTTGCGTGACGGCAACCGGCTGACGTTCTGGACGCGAACTACCGACGTTGGGGCAAACCTGTTCCCCGATCGTCTGCAGGTTCGCATGAGCACCAATGGAGCAAGCACGAACGTAGGCGCTACAGCAGCTAGTGTGGGCGACTTTACTACGCTTCTGCTCGACATCAATCCGACCTACGCGGACAACTACCCGCACGTTTGGACCAAGTTTGTCGTAACCGTGAATGGGCTCGGCACTCCCACGGTTGGGCGTTTTGCTTTCCGTTACTTCGTCGAGGGCGGTGGACCGGACGCCTCTCGCTCAGACTACATCGGTATTGACACCCTTGATTACAACTGCACGGAACCTACTGCTGCGCCGGCGACACTCAGCGGACGAGTAACAGCTGCAGACGGGACCGCGTTGGCAGGCGTGACTATGAACTTAAGCGGCGCTCGTTCTGCCCGGGCTATCACCGATAGCAGCGGCGCCTATCGTTTCTCAAACCTCGACGCCGGCGACTTCTACACCGTGTCGCCATCGCTTACGAATTACCATTTCACGCCGGAGGACCTATCCTTCTCGTTGCTTGCCAACAAATCCGATGCGGTATTCACGGCTAACCGAGATGCGGTGACAAGTGGCAACGCCATCGATAGTGCCGGCTTCTTCGTGCGCCAGCACTACCTCGACTTCCTCGGTCGTGAACCAGATGAGAGCGGATTTAACTTCTGGACGGATCAGATAATTGGGTGTGCCGGAAACGCTGCTTGCATCGAGCGTCGCACCATCAACGTCTCGGCCGCTTACTTCCTGTCGATCGAATTTCAGCAAACCGGTGGCCTGGTAGATAGACTTTACCGCGCCAGCTACGATCGTCGCCCGACCTTTGCCGAATTCGTGCCTGACCAGGCTACGGTGGCGCGCAACGTGATCGTCGGACAGCCTGACTGGAGTCAGATACTGGCTGGAAACAAAGATGCGTTTGTGGCAGCCTGGGTACAACGTCCCGAGTTCCGTAACGTTTACGACAGTCTGACCAATCGCGGCTATGTCGATGCGCTGCTGGCGCACTCAAACGGATTCAACGGAAACCGTGAGGCACTCATCAGCGGGCTCGACAACGGCGCATTGACGCGAGTTGCAGTGCTGCGACAGATAGTAGACAACGAAGGATTCACGAACGCTAAGCGCAATGCCGCGTTTGTGATGATGCAATACTTTGGCTACCTCCGTCGTGACCCGGATGAAAGTGGCTATCAATTCTGGCTCAACAAGCTGAACCAGTTCAACGGCAACTTTGAACAAGCGGAGATGGTCAAGGCCTTCATCGTCTCGGGTGAATATCGGGCCAGGTTCCGGTAGCACTTCCGCTCTTGCACGTCAAAGCCGCCGCGGGAATAATTCCAGCGGCGGCTTTCTCATAATCTGTTGGTTCGGGGATCACCTCCTGGCCTCCGTTGAGCTACGGCCAACGTCTCCGAAGACTGCGCAGAACAGAGCGTAGCCGAGTTCCGCGGGGCGTGCCGTTCCCTCGTCAGCGAGACGTAACCTGGATCGCCGCAGTGGCGGAGTTACCGGCCCCGTCTAATGCCCTGGCCTGAATCTGATAGGTTCTGTTCGGAGGGTTCCCGACCCTCCAATTGCAGCTATACGGCGCGCTCACGTCGGAACACTGCAGGACTCCATTAACCAAAAACTCAACCCGGGCGACCCCGACGTTATCGTTGGCCGTCGCTGCGATCGTTACACTAGACTTCCTCGCCACCGTCGAGCCGTTGAGCGGACTATCGATCGAAACGGTCGGTGGGGTGGTATCTCCTGTCGGAAATCCAATCCTGTTAACAGAGCCCGCGCCTCGGGCGAGGTAGTAAAGAAAACCATCAGCTGAAACCTGCAGATCTACCGGGAAAGAGATGCCGGCCGCGAAGTCCGCGACTGCGTTTCCCATCGCCGGATCAAGGGTCCTTATCCACCCGCCGCAGAAGTCCGCAAAGAAGTAGTTGCCGAAATAGTTGCTGGGAAACTGTATGACCTGTGGGTTGTAGAATGCGCCTCCGGTGATGGCGCAGGTTTGCGCATCATTCGCATAAGCAAAAATCGGATCGCGGAAACTTGGATTTGGCGGATTACAGAATCCTTCGCAAGTGGGCCAACCATAGTTGGAACCCGCAATGCCGTCATTTATCTCTTCCCAGGTATTCTGTCCGACGTCGTTGATAAACATGCGACCAACGCCAGGCTGAAATGAGAAGGTGAATGGATTGCGCAGGCCCAACGCCCAGATTGCCCGGTTATCTCCGGTGGTCTGGTTGAAAAACGGGTTGTCCGTGGGGATGGCTCCAGTGGAGGAGATACGCAGCATCTTGCCCAGTCGGGTTGATAACGATTGGGAATTATTGCCGTTTGCATTGTCACCGACCGCAACGTAAAGGTTGCCGTCAGTTCCAAAGTGAATCGCGCCGCCGTTGTGGTTTGTAGCGGAACTCAGATCGTTTAGATCCACTAGTACTGTTTCACTCCCGGCCATTGCAACATCGCCGGCTGCAGTAAAGCGACTGATGCGGTTATGCAACGTCGGGGTCGTAGCGGTGTAGTAAATGTAGACAAGTTGATTCGAGACGAAATTTGGATCGAATGCCACTCCCAGGAGTCCGCGCTCGCCTGACGAATCTACCGTAACTGTCAGGAAGGGAGTTGCGAGCAGGGCGCCGTTTTTGATGACGCGAAGAGTGCCACCCTGTTCACAGACAAAGATACGGCCATCCGGTGCAAATGCCATCGCGGTAGGATTGGTTAATCCAGCTGCTACAAGCGAATCCGTGAATCCTGCAGGCACTGTAGCGGCGCGTGCGATTCTGCCGCTGCTCAATGCCAGCGCCAGCGCTAATGTGACGATAAAAAAAACTACGCGGGAAACGAGTCGTCCCGACCGTTGCGAATCTCGTGATCTCATACAAGCCTCCAAAAGAAAGGGCTAGTTTCAACGAATTCCTTGTCGGGCAGGTTGAGTTGTCGGAGTTTGCAAGGGGGAATGGGAGGTGAGTGAGGTTGGCATGCATGTATTTCAAAAGTTTTTCAGTTCATTTGAATTTTGCCCTCAAAGTGTTCTTTGGTTGCCAGCAGCGTGGGGCGCCCATGAAGGACGCCCCCTGCATTTCCCGGTGAATTTGAAAAAATGCTCTATTGCGTAATCTTCATCACTCTTCCTGTGAATATTTCGGTCACGAACAGATCTGCCGCTTTCGGTGCCTGTGCCATGCTCGTCGGTGTAATCAAACAGTTGGCAATCACCACGGGCGTGGCGGCGGGTGAAGCGTAAAAGCTTAGTCTCCCTGGAATACTCGGCGCTAGCATATTCGTGCTGAATTCAAGCGTCAGGAATCCGTCACCCTCGGGCAACACATCGATCGCGGAGGTCAGTCCGGTGATGAAGGGGGCGTTGGTGCCGGTTGCGATATCCACCGCACGCACTTGAGCGTTACCGATGGGAAACGGGAATCCAGTAAGCAGAGTTACCAGCAACTGGTCACCTACTAACCTAACACTGTCGGGGACCGCTTCGACCACCGGTGGACCGAACCCCCTGTTGTTTGGCAAGGGACCAAATGTGGTGAGCATGCTGAATGTGCCATTTTCGATATCGACAGCGCGTACTGTGTTGGCGCTTGCATCCGCTACGTAGAGTTGGTCGCCGTGAATAGTCAGACCGAATGGGTTTGATTGTCGGACTCCGTTAGGCAAACCCGGTCTCGGTTCGGGCACATAATCGGGAAAGTCAACCACCAATTTGATCGACATTTTGTCGCCGCCACCATCGTCGAGATCAACCGTGGCGCCGTCGTTCAGAGCGATTTGATCCGAAAGACTCAGAGCAAACCCATTGGTGTTCTTCTCCGAATCCGCGCTGAAGTGGATCGAAATTACCGAACTGAAGAGCGCCGACGACGGATTCGGGTTAGGAACAAAGGAGTTAGGCAAAGGACCGCTGATCACCTCATCGCCGCCCCCGATGGCCACGTACAACGTGCGGCCGCGCATTGCCAAGGCAGATGGACCTGACGGATCGTTATTCGGGGACGCAAAAGCAGATGGCAGGCCATCTATTAAGGTTCGTCGAATGCCCGAGTCTTTATCGATAATGGAAATTCGTCCGGTATTTAGCCCGTTGCCTTGTTCGGCAACCAATAAGTTGCCGCTGGTTGAAAAGATAATCTTCGCGGGTGCATTGAGCCCGTTCGTGAGAACTGAAACGGGACATTGAGCGTCAGCAAGGCTACTTGCTAACAAGAGAATTGTGATAACCCACAGTGCTGCAGACGTTAAATTAGTCATGGTTCGCTCCTTCGTTATGCGGAATAGTGTTCCTTCTTAGCCATTAACGCGAGACCGAGTGACGAGATCCGGCAGGCGAGGGCAAAAACTCTTCAAAAGAAATTGGCACCACAGCTGGGCACGGCTACAATCTTTCGACCTGTCACAAACCGCCCACTAATCTGGAAACGGGGCGAAGCTTGTCGAGTCGGTAGATATCAGCTATGTCGGAAGCGGCAAAAGATGTTACCCAACTACTCGTCGCCTGGAGTGAAGGTGATGGTTCAGCACTCGAAAGATTATTACCTCTAGTCGAGGATGAGTTGCACCGCTTGGCGCACCGCTACATGAACCGCGAGCGCAAGGACCACACTTTACAGACAACCGCACTGGTAAATGAGGCTTACCTAAAACTCATCGATCAGAGAGTGAACTGGCACAACCGAGCGCATTTTTTTGGCATTGCGGCTCAAATCATGAGACGCCTTTTGATTGACCACGCACGTCAACATCTCGGGCCTCAGCGTGGCGGTGGAAAAACGATTTCCCTCGAGAAGGTGGCCCTGGTTAGCAACGACCGTTCCGCGGAGCTGGTGGCACTGGATGATGCCCTGACCAGGCTCGCACGATTGGACGAGCGCAAAGGACGAGTGGTGGAATTGCGGTATTTCGGCGGTTTAAGTGTCGAGGAGGTTGCCGCGGTATTAGGTGTTTCCGTTGATACTGTCACGCGTGATTGGAGACGCGCGAAAGCTTTTCTGCGTCGCGAACTTAGTCAGAACTGAACCATGACAACTCCTCAACGATGGCAAGAAATTGATCGAATCTTCGCGGCCGCCCTTGAGCTTGAGCCAGCGGAGCGCGAGGCATATCTTGATCGAGCCTGTGCGGGCGATGAGCAGCTAAGAAAGGAGGTTGAGTCACTTATCGCTTATGACGGACCAGAGAGTTTCGTTGGTGGTCCTGAGGAAGCCACGCGCGTGTTGGCAAACGTAAGGCTGGGACTTAACGAAGCAATCGGGCCGTACCGAATTGTTAGAGCGCTCGGCGCCGGGGGAATGGGCCACGTTTACCTCTGTCACGATAAAAGACTAAATCGGCCGGTCGCAGTTAAGCTGATTTCCAATTACCACGCTGCCGAGGAAGAACGGATCAAGCGGTTCCAACAGGAAGCATTAGCTGCTTCAGCGTTGAATCATCCAAACATTCTCACCATCTACGAAATCGGAGAAGCGGCGGGAAAGAGTTTCATCGCCACAGAATTTGTGGACGGTCCAACCTTAAGCTCGCGAATTGAAGAGGGTTCAATTTCCATTGACGATTCGCTCAACATAGCCATTCAAATGACCAGTGCGCTGACGGCAGCTCACGTGGCAGGAATAATTCATCGCGATATCAAACCGTCAAACGTTATCGTTCGAAAGGACGGTCTGATCAAAATACTCGACTTTGGCATAGCGAAATTTATACAAGCCGACGGTGAAGAGTCAGAGAAAGACACGCAGTTCCTAACAACTCCAGGCGCCGTGGTGGGCACTGCTGCGTATATGTCGCCTGAGCAGGCGCGCGGGGTCACTATCGATACACGGACGGATCTTTGGAGTGTGGGAGTAGTGCTGTACGAGATGGTTGCCGGTTGCAGGCCGTTTTCTGGTGACACTGCAATGGATATTATGTCCGCGGTAATTGAGCGACAACCGCTCCCAGTGTCCGCCCATAATCCTCTTGTCCAGAAATCCATCGAACAGATAATCGTCAAAGCGCTGCAAAAGGAAGGAGAACGCAGATATCAAACCGCCTTTGAACTGCTCGCTGATCTGAAGTCAGCAAGACGAGAGGGTGACTTTCTCGATGAACGAGCGCCGTCGAACGCACAGCGGCAGTCTGCTAACACATTGGCGGGAGCAGCCCACAAGTCGGGCGAACCGAAGTCTGACAAACTGTCGACTGAGGACTTTGGGGACACTCAAACAATCCCTTCGAGCGCTGAATATATTGTTAGCAGCATCCGGAAACACAAGTGGGCGACCGTCATCCCGTTGGTTGCTCTCATCATCGCCAGCGGGTTGTTGGTTTACCGTTTTGTGATGCCCAGCAAAAGCCGCCAGATTGAATCCATTGCCGTATTGCCGTTTGTCAACGAGGGCGGTAACAGCGAGGTCGAGTATTTGTCGGATGGGATGACGGACACACTCATAAATAGTCTCTCTCAGCTTCCAAATATGTCAGTTAAAGCACGGACCTCCGTGTTTCGCTATAAAGGTAAAGAATTGGATCCGCAGCGTATTGGTTCAGACCTATCTGTGCAGGCGATTCTGAGCGGTAGAGTTGTACAGCGCGACGACAACTTGACCTTGTACCTGGCATTGGTAGATGCACGGAACGGCAATCAGCTTTGGGGAGAGCGCTACGATCGAAAGATGGCAGATCTAATTTCGTTACAGCGGGAGATTGCCCGCGACGTGTCTCAGAAGTTGCGAGCGCGGTTGTCGGGCGCCGAACAGCAGAAGGTTATGAAAGACTACACGGCAAACACGGAAGCGTATCAACTGTATCTTAAAGGGCGTTTCCATATTTTTCGATTGACACCACCAGAAGTTCAGAAAGGCATTGCCTATTTCAATCAAGCGATTGAGATCGATCCGAATTATGCTCTGGCGTACGTCGGACTTTCAGGCGCAAATCGTTCGCTTGCGCTTGGCAGCGAGATGACCCCCAGGGAGTTTCTTCCCAATTCGATAGCTGCGGCGCAAAAGGCAATCAGCATTGACGACAGTCTTGCCGAATCTCACACCGCACTCGGAGTCAGCATGTTTTGGTATGAATGGAATTGGAATGAAGCGGAAAATCAACTTAAGCGAGCCTTAGAACTCGATCCGAATAGCGCGGAGGGACATCTCTTTTATGCTCATTTACTCTCAAACACTGGGCGTCATGCCGAAGCACTGGCAGAAATAAAACGCGGTAGAGAACTCGACCCGTTTTCTCCGTTTCTCAACGCACTCGAAGGAGAATTTCTTGTTCAAGCAGGAAAACCCGATGAAGCGTTAGCCAGATTACGCGAGACCTCTGAACTCGCTCCGGCTTTTTGGTTTCCTCATGTGTTTGCGTCCAGCGCTTATATCGAAAAAGGAATGTTTTCTGAAGCGATCGCTGAAGCGCGTCGCGCGACAGAGCTCTCCCCGACACAAACGACGTCACTCGCCTTCGAAGGCTATGCCCTCGTGAAGTTAGGCAAACAAAGTGAGGCGCGAGACGTGCTTGATAAACTGCTAAAACTATCAAAAGAACGTTTTGTGCCGCCTTACCACATAGCGTTGCTCTATAACGGACTTGGCGATCGGGACCAGGCCTTCCAGTGGTTGGAACGTGGACTTGAACAACGAGATCCGAAAATGACGTTTCTCAAAGTCGATTCAAAGTGGAATAACGTGCGTGACGATCCGCGCTTTATGGATCTGATGCGACGCGTTGGGTTTTCGCAGTAGTCAAAGACTTGCGCGAATTCGAGATTGGCGTGCTGAGTTGGGCAAGAAGTAACTGACTTTGACCGCTGCTGATCCGGTAAATACTGCTACATCCCGTTTCGTCCGTCCTTGTTTGCAAGCAAACCGTCTCCTAACTTCCGCCTTTAGCCCGAGCGATTTTCTTGACCTTGAATCGGAAATCGCGTAGAAAGTCGGGCCTCGACTTAACACCAAGGCTTCGTCTTCCCCCTTTTGAATAGTCGTCCACAGACAGCAGTATTCGTGTCTGGAAAACTACAGTCAGGTAACAACACCTGTTCTCGAAGAGCGTGGAAACGAAATGGAGAAATCATGACCCAACGAAACGCCACTCAGATCGGTATCACGGCGGCGCTTGCAATAGCGGTCGCCATTACAATCATCATCAGTATCAGCACAATCCCGAGCGGCAGTGCCCAGACGACGGTCAACGCTAGTCCCGCCAGTCAGGAAGAAAAGCCTTTCGACCAGGCCCAGAAACTTGCCGAGCTAACCAAGCAGATTGCCGGCAAGGAGAATCTGCCTGCAGAGCAGGTTTTTAAGAACATCCAAATACTCAAGGGGATTCCGGCCGGCCGTTTGTTGCGCATCATGGAGTTGGGTTACAGCCGTTCACTCGGGGT
>Ga0070698_100001881_pt1 | contig 23396 bp, 34 predicted proteins | sample KBSK1502metaG_FD_65477 | JGI IMG/M metagenome (GOLD analysis project Ga0070698, IMG submission 65477) | Corn, switchgrass and miscanthus rhizosphere microbial communities from Kellogg Biological Station, Michigan, USA - KBS K1-50-2 metaG | ecosystem: Host-associated > Plants > Roots >...
GGAGGTCCGGTCTCAGCCGCTGCAGCGACGCTGATCGTTGCCTTGTGGACGTCCAAGCCGAGATAACGCGTAGTACCTTCAGTCATGAGACTGGCCTCCCGCATGTAGCTCTACGCCGGGCCTGCCTGACAGGCCTCTTGCGCAACCTACGTCGTGCGCGAGTTGCCGGTCTCTTCCATGCTGACTAGCGGAGGTGTGAGCATGTCTCTATTTCCTGGCCCGTGCGTTCGGGCGATCGGCGCCCTGGCCACGGCAGTAGTGGCCGCGGTCGCATGTGGTGGCAGCAGCGCGACCTCGTCCGCCTCTCCCAGTCCGCACATGGCGATGGAGTTACCGCCGTGGGCGATGGCTATGAAAGTCACGATCCAATCGCCGACGGCCGGCACCAAGATCACCGACAACACAGTCCCGGTGCACGTTTCTATATCCGGCTTTCAGTCCACCTGCGCTTCTGGCTTCGCGCCTGTTCAGGGCGAAGGGCACTATCACCTCCTGATCGACAAGTCCCTAGTCGATATGTTCTGCGCGCCCGACGCGACGCTTTCGATGCAGAACCTGCAGCCAGGCCCCCACACGATTACCGCTCAGCCGGCTCTAACCAACCACATGGACGTGGAGATGAACGCTTCGTCGGTGACGATCGACTACGAACCCACTCATCCGTTGCCCGCCTTGACCGCTGCAACGTTCCCTGGCGCGCCGGCGATCAAGATCTTGAGCCCGGCAAAAGGCGCTCAGCTTTCTGGCAGCTTCGACATCTCGGTGCAGGTGTCCAACTACAACATCAGCTGTGCCCTCGAGGGCAAGCCGGATGTGGCCGGCTACGGCCACTGGCACGTGAACCTCGAGACTCTGAACAGCGGAATGATGGGCATGGAAACGATGGCGCGGATGTCGTGCCAGAACGTCCTTCATATGAATACGCAGGGCTTTCCCGCAGGCCACCATTTGCTGATCGTGTACCTCACGGACGATCAGCACGCCCCGCTCATGCCGGAGATCATGGACTCGGTGGATGTGGTCTTCGGGTCCTAATGTGGCTGCGGATCGCCGTGGCGGCGGCGGCTTTGATCGCCGTCGCCGCCTGCGGCGGTGACAGCGGGGACGGCAGCTCATCCAGGACGCCGCTCGCCGCTGCGTCGTCACCGCCTCTTGCACTGAGCTCTGATGCCAACGCGAAGACGGTCAGTTTCACGCTCATCGCGGGCTACAACGGGGCGAATAGCGGCTTCAACTTCGACGGCTACTCAGGCGGAAACATCGAAATCGATGTTCCGCAAGGGTGGGCTGTGACGATCACGTGCAACAACAAGGGTCCGCTGAATCACTCGTGCGCCGTGGTTGCCGACGAGACAGCGAGCCAGCCCCTTTTCACCGGCGCCACGACACCGAACCCCGGAGCCGGGCTGCCCGCAGGGCAGCAGGCGAGCTTTACTTTCAAGCCTGACCGGACTGGAACGTTCCGGATTGTGTGCCTCGTGCCTGGCCACGAGCCGGAGGGGATGTGGATCGTGTTCAAGGTGGTGGGATCAGGCTCCCCGGCTGCGTACACCGTCTCGGGCTGATCAGCTTAGGTGACGCAAGGCGCGAGTCATCTTTCCTCTTGTTCCCGACGTTGCAGCTTCAAGGGACGCATCAGCGGCCAACTGCTGAACCGCGAAGCCAAAGGTGGGGTAGACGTGGATCGTCGAGGCGAGATCTGAAAGGGTCAGTCCTCGATCAATGGCCAGAGCCAGCTCGTTGATGGTTTCTCCAGCAGCCCTCGACACCACGGTTGCCCCGATCACTTTCCCACCATCTCGCGTGACGAGCTTGAGAAAGCCATCTCGCTCGTCCTCGGTCTCGGCTCGATCGACACGCTCGAGCTCGATGCGGTGAACCCTTACGTCTTTGAATTGAGCGCGCGCCGCGGCCTCGTTGATTCCCGCCTGTGCTACCTCAGGATCGGTGAAGGCTGCCCACGGAACGTTTCGGCGCTGGCCCTCCTCGGACCCGGGGAGCAGTGCGTTGCGGGCGGCGATGTATCCCTGCCAGCCGGCGTAGTGGGTGAACTGAGGGCCGCCGGTCACATCCCCGGCTGCATAGACGAGAGGGTTCGTCGTCTGCAGGTTCTTGGTGACGCGAATCGCTCCGCCTCTGGCCTCGATTCCGGCCCGCTCCAGGCCCAGCCCACCGATTCGCGGACGGCGCCCGGCGGCGACGAGGAGCGAGTCGGTTTGCAACCGCGCCGCTCCGGTCTCGACCCGGACGAAGGGACCCTCACCGGCAACGCTCGTGACGGACTCGGACAGATGAAGCGAGATCCCCTCAGAGGCGAGACGTTTCTGGAGCAGAGCGCTGGCGTCGGGGTCTGCGTCGGGCAGCACTGACGGACGCTGATCGATCAGGCTGACCCGGGACCCCAGCCGGGCGAAGGTCTGCGCGATCTCGACCCCAGTCGCTCCAGCGCCGATGACGATCAGGCTGGTGGGGAGCCGAGTGAGGTCGAAGACGGTCTCGTAGGTCAGGTACTCGACCCCGCCGAGTCCCGGGATCGCCGGAATGACCGGTCCCGCGCCTGTGCACAGCACGAAGCGCTCACCGCGAATTCGGCGATCTCCAGCCTCGATCGTCTTGCGGTCCAGGAAGTGAACGGTTCCGATCGCGACGTCGATTCCCCGGGTGGTCAATGCCTCTGGCGTTTCGAAGCTGTAGACGCGGGCAATGACCGCATGCACCTCTGCCATCGCACGCGGGAAATCAATCGGGATGCTGCCGCTTGCAAATCCGCCGTCCACTGCGCGGCGCTGGTCGCGGGCGAGGCGGGCGATGCGAATCAGCGCCTTGGACGGGATGCAGCCGGTCCAGGTGCAGTCGCCTCCCAATCGCTCGGCGGCGATGAGGACCTTGGCTCCGATCTGGGTGGCGAAGCTGGCGGCGGTCAGGCCGGCGGATCCGCCGCCGATGACGACCAGGTCGTAACGATCGGCTGGTGATTCGCCGGCCACGATTCCCATCATCCGCGAAGCCTGCGTAACAAGCGTGACCCGCATCACGCTTTGGCGGCCGGACGCGGCTATCGTCGCAACATGGCCATTCGCCCGCGTCCTCGGCGTGCCTTCCGCCAACCTGTCAACCGGCCTCCGGGGAGCGGGCGGTTTGTCGACGACATCCTTGCCGAGCTGGTATCGCGTCGGTTCGGGCTGTCTGCCTGGATGCGATTCCTCGGTCGCAGCATGGCGCGATCAGCCTCGCAGGCCAGGATTCGGCGCGCCGCAGCTGCGGAGGTCACCGTCATTCATCTGGCCGCCGCGGCCGGAAGCCTGGGGTGGGCATTGTCGTCGTGGCTGCTGTGCATGACGCACCTGGGTCTGCTGGGCGACCGACAGACGCTTGGGTGGCCGGATCGCCTCACCCTGGTCCGAGCTTTGCTGCCCGCACTCGCTCCAGATTCTCGGTGGACGGCGCCACTGGCTCTGGTGACCGACTTCCTTGACGGCCGCCTGGCCCGCAGGGGAGGTGGGTCGGCGTTCGGCGAGTTCGCAGATCCGATTGCGGACGGCGTTTTCTGGAGCTGGTACGCCCTGCGCTGGGAAGCGAACCGATGGTTGCGCTGGGTCCCGATAACGCTATTCGGGGGGTCGGTCGCCGTCATCGCGGTTGCGTACTTCGCGCGCGCACGGACGGTTGACTACCCGAGGCCAGTTGCAGTCCGATACGCCTCCGGCATCATGCAAATCGTCCTCACGCTCCGCGCGATGCGTTTGGTCGCACGATGAGCAATCCGGGGCGCCCGGCGCCAACATGGAGTCGAGTCCTGGAGATCCCGCGCGTTTGCCTCGACTTTCGAAACTTGCGCAGATGCATCGCAGCCGCGGCGATCGTCGGAACCATTCTTTTTTTCATCAACCAGGCCGACGTTGTGTTTGGCGGCAGAGCGACCACGCAGACGTGGATAAAGATCGGACTGAGCTACCTGGTCCCCTTCTTCGTCGCCAACTACGGGATCGTGCTCGCGAGCCGGAGGCAGGGGCCTCATTAGAGGGTGCAGCCGTGGCTTCTGCCGGCTCTATTCGCTCTCTTCGCCTGGACAGTCCAACGGGTGCTGGGCAAGGTTGCACTGACGACACTGGGCACTGGCAAGTTCTATTTGCTCAGCGCCGCCGTATCACTTCTGACATACACGCCGTACTTGATCATTCATCCGCCCGTGTGGTCGCAGCTGCCCCCCGCATTCGCGCTGGCTTGCCTGATGGCGATCACATTCGGGGTCACAACCGAGGCGATTCGTCGAGGTCCACTCGGCGCTGTGTCGCCGATCACCGGGCTCAGCCCCGCGTTGACGGCGCTGCTCGCGATCGCCTTATTGAGCGAGCGGCTGGACTGGTCCGCCACCGTCGGTGTGGCACTGGCACCGATGGGCCTTTTTCTGCTCAGCTGGAGATCCAACGGAGGCGCTCAAGCGGACTCCCGTTGGCTCTGGCTTGCTCTCTTGTCTCTCGTGCTTCAGGGTCTCGGGGCGTTTCTTGCCAAGGTGGTGGTCACACCGTCTGGACCTTCAGCACTGCTTCTCATGGGAGCAGCCGTGCAGGTCGTGGTCGGACTGTTCCTTGCACCCCCACGTAAGTGGAAGCGATCCGATCTGCGCGGTCGACCAGCCGTTTTCACCATCGTCGGGTACGTGCTTGGCGGAGTGGCCACAATCGGCTACCTGCTTGCACTCGCCTCTGGACCAGCCGCCGTGGTGGTCCCACTCGTTGCCACCAGCCCCGCCCTGGCCGGGTTGCTGGGCGTCGCAGTTCTCAAGGAAAAAACTAGCCGAAGGCAACTGGCCGGCATCGGAGTCGCGCTATTCGGCGCCGTACTCCTCGCGAAGGCCTGACAAAACAAAGACGGGATCGGATGCTAGACCGATCCCGCCTCTAAAGGTGGTGCTACGCGGCGAAGGTTGACCGCGCAGCTTGACCGAAGAGAGTGCGCAGCGGGCCATACGCGGCGAGGGCGCCGAGCGCGACTCCGAACATCAGGTGTGCGGCGATCCATGACCACTCCGGGTTGGCGGAGAGGAAAGAAGCGCTGGTTGAGCTGAGGACGCCTCGGAGCAGCACCCAGTACATGCCGACGTAGACGATCACACCGTAAACCATCCCGCCGACTACCGCAGCGGGGCCGTGGAGTCGAATCGCGCGCGCGATGGCGATGAAGATGACTCCGAGAACGATCGAGTTCATCATGTGGCCCATCAGCCCGACCACCAATGGCACGAGCTGGAAGTTGTGGCCGGGCGAACCGACCCCGATCGACTGAGCGATACCCTGGGGCGGCGCCCAGAGGGTGCTCGTGAAGAGCCCCACCACCATCGCCCACATGGCGAAAACGAGCCCGGCGATAAGGCCGGGCAGGATCCAGTTCAGCACCGTTCTGGTGCCCGATTGCTGCGACATCTTGCAATGTCCTCCTTGCCCAGTACGGGCGCTGTGATGCTTCGAGCATTCGACGTCGCCTGCGTGCCTGCCGTGATCCGCATCACGGTTTGCCGAACTCGAATCGAGGACTCTGGGCAATGAGATGCAACCCAGGCCTACTGCCCCAACCACAAGTACCCTGATCGGCATGACCGACAAGCTCGGCTTCATGCGCCGGCTCAACCTGTTCGAGCAGATGGGCGAGGCCGAGGTCGAGCAGATCTCAAGAGAGCTGAAGATGCGCCACTGCGGAGCTCACCAGGTCGTCTTCGAGGGCTCGCCCGACCGTGTCTACCTGCTCAAGGCCGGGCGGGTCCGCCTCTACCACCTGTCCCCGGACGGCGAGGACATCACGACAGACGTACTGGAGCCCGGGCACCTTTTTGGTCTCAGCGCGTTGTTCGGCAGCAGCAGCGAAGACATCAGCGCCCAGGCGCTCGAGGATTCCTATGTATGCGAGGCCGGCGGTCAGGACTTTCTCGCCATCCTGGCGCGCCACCCGCTGATGATGGCCAAGGTCATGATGGCCATGGCCAAGCAGATGTTCCGGCTGGAGCGGACCATCGAGAGCCTGGCCCGCGAACCGGTCGACAGCCGCCTGGCTCGACTCTTCTGTGACCTGGCGGGCTCCGCCGAAAAGCTGCGGGATGGTCTTCTGCTGCCCGCCATGACCCGCGAGGACATGGCCAAGATCTGCATCACGACCCGCGAGTCGGTCTCGAGAACGCTCTCGTCTTGGTCGAAGGACGGGATTGTGGAACTCCGCGGGCGCCGGATACTGGTCCGAGATCCGCAGCGGCTGCGCCAGCTGATTCACGTCTCCGATGCCTGAGCAGACCGCCCGGCTCGACTTCGTTCCGGCGGTCACTGCCGCCCAGATGCGTGAGGTCGACCGCATCATGGTCGAGGACCTCGGCATCTCGCTCCTCCAGATGATGGAGAACGCCGGGCGCGCGTTTGCTGAGCTGACGCGAATGCACATGTCCGGATTGAACCGTCGGCGCGTCGCGGTGTTGGCGGGACGGGGTGGAAATGGCGGGGGTGGGCTGGCCGCGGCGCGGCGCCTGGCGATTTGGGGAGCAGATGTCAGGATTGTGCTGGCGCATCCCAAGGGGGCGCTCGCGGAAGCGCCTGCGCATCAACTAGCCTCGCTTCGGGCGATGGGCGTGCCGGTCAATGGACCTGCCGAAGCAGTGTCGCTGGTAGCTGAATCCGACGTGGTGCTCGACGCTCTTCTCGGCTACAGCCTGGACGGCCCGCCGCGCGAGGTGGAGGCCGATCTCATTCGAGCCGCAAACTCGAGTGGAGTCCCCGTCCTCGCCCTGGATCTGCCATCTGGGCTCGATCCCGATCGCGGCCTGCCCCATGACCCGACCATCCGAGCCGCGCGGACGATGGCCCTGGCACTGCCCAAGGTCGGTCTCCTGCGCCCAGAGGCGGCGGGATACGTCGGTGAGCTGTGGCTGGCTGACATCTCGGTGCCCGCGAGCGCTTATGAGCGGTTCGGCATCAATCCTGGCCCTCTGTTCGCCGAATCCGATCTGATCCGCATCACCCAGGGGTTGATCGATGGCTGACATCAAGGTCTATGGCGCCCCCTGGTGTCCCGACTGCAAGCGCTCCAAGAAATTCCTCGCCGAGCACAGGGTCCCTTACGACTGGATCGATATCGACGACGACCGTGAAGGCCTGCGCTTCGTCGAGGCGCTGCAGAAAGGCGGCCGAACGATCCCAACCATCATGTTTCGCGACGGCAGTTTCCTGCTCGAGCCTTCAGATCAGGACCTGGCCCGCAAGCTCGGGCTCAAGATCGAGGCCGATCGCCCGGCTTACGACCTCGCCATTGTTGGTGGCGGTCCGGCGGGTCTGGCGGCGGCCATCTACGCCGCGCGCGAGGGCATCGACTCCGTGGTTATCGATCGCAGCGCGATGGGCGGTCAGGCGGGTGTGACGGAGCGCATCGACAACTATCCCGGCTTCCCAGAGGGGATCGGAGGCGCCGAGCTCGCAGAGAGGTTCATCGCCCAGGCGCGTCGCTATGGCGTGGAGATGGTGGCGGCGGTCGGCGTTGACGGCGTCGATAGGGAGGAGAGGGATGTCCTGCTCCGGCTGAGCAACGGCCAACAGGTCTGCGCCCATGCAGCGCTCATCGCCACCGGCAGCTCCTATCGCCGTCTGGGTGTGCCTGGCGAGGACGACCTGATCGGCGCGGGAGTCCACTTCTGTGCCACCTGCGACGGTCCTTTCTACAAGGGCGCCGAGGAGCTGCTCGTGATCGGCGGCGGCAACTCGGGGTTGGAGGAGGGCCTGTTTCTGAGCCAGTTCGCCAGGCGCATCCGGGTCGTCGAATTCGCCCCTGAGCTGAAGGCATCGAAGCTGCTCCAGGACAAGGTGCGGTCGGATCCGAAGTTCGTGGTCCATACCAATACCCAGGTTGTCGAGCTGATGGGAAGGCCGAAATTGAAGGAGGTGGTCGCCCGCGACCGAGCGACCGGTGAAGTGCATCGATGGCATCCAGCCGCCGCGTTCGTGTTCATCGGGCTGGATCCCAACACTGCGTTCTTGAAAGGAGCCGTGAATCTGGATCGCTGGGGCTTTGTGGAAACGCATGGTCACGAGACGTCGATGCCAGGCGTTTTCTGTGCAGGAGACGTACGGGCCGACTCGAACAAGCAATTGGGCGCCGCCGTGGGTGAGGGGATCTCGGCGCTGCTCCAGGTTCGTCAATACCTGCAGGAACACCATCACGTGTTCCCGCATGCCGTCAACGCCTGACGCAAACGCTCAGTGGTTGTGCCCTGGTAGGCGCTTGAGGCTTGCCCGCAAGGGCTCCCCCTGGCCGAGCCAGCGCGCGGTCGACTCCCGCGCCCTCGCGATCAGCTCTGGCGCATGACCGAAGTCGATGGGCGAGATCGTGATTGGGCAGAGCGGCGGCACCACCCTGACGCTGGCATTCCCTGAACAACTTTCCAGGCTCTCGACCAGCTTCTGATTGAAGACCAGGCTCAGGGCGTGAACCGCCATCCCCAGCGCGCTGGCCGGCGGCTGCCTCAGTCCGCAGGCGAAGCCGGCCGGGAGAACGTAGACAACGTCGGCGCCGAGATCGATCGCCTGGGAGAGCGGAGCGTTGTTGGCAACGCCACCATCCATCAGGTAGTGATGGCCGATGTGTACGGGGGGAAATATGCCCGGGATCGCGGTCGAGGCGCGGAGGGCGTCGATCACCGGCCCGCGGGAGATCCTGACCTCGGCGCCCGTGAGCACGTCGGTCGCCATCACGTGGATCGGGATGGCGGCTTCCTCGAGATGCACATACGGGATGTGCCGACGAATCAGAGCTTCGACTCCGGAGGGCGAGATGACGTGCTCACGCCTTCCAAAAAGACCGAGGAGCGAGCTCAGCGGACCCATGGGGAACACGTCCGACCGGCTCAGCCCGAGCCAGATCCGCTCCAGTTCGGCGATGCCGGCCGGCCACTCCCTGCCGGCTAGGAACGCCGCGTTGAGCGCTCCGGCCGAGCTGCCGATCAGGAAGTCCGGCCGGATGCCACGCCGAGCCAGCGCCTGCAGCATCCCCACCTGCACCGCCCCCAGGCTGGCGCCCCCGGTGAGGACGAACCCGATCATCGTCCCCAGCCGTCTCTGGACCGGACGTGGACGGGCGAGAGGACCGGATGCTCGAAAAGGTCACCGACCAGCCACGCCACCACCCAAAGTGCGACGACGATGGGTGCGATAGCCACGGCAACGAGCACTGGGGCGATCATGACCTCGACCTCTGCGAGCGCCCACCTGTGGCCGTTGCGACGACGCCGCAGTGGTCGGGCTGCGATGCGCAGAATGCGTCGATCCGGTCGTAAAGTCGCCAGTCCGCCTCGCATCGCCAGACCTGGTCGAGCAGGGATTCGAACTGTGTCTGCAGGTCGGGTGGATCGGAGCCTCCCCTGGTGCTGCGGGCTTGTGACGCTGTTCCTGATGCCTTCAACATGGCTCACGCCTCCTACGGATTCGGAATGAGCCGAACGTAGGCCGGGAATCGAGGACTCGCCGTGATCGCCGTCATCGGGAAATGTGCGCCGCATCACATTGCGTGACTTTTCTTAGCCGTAGGTTCAACCCATGACATTTCTAAGCCGAGTCGCTCACCCGCCTGGAAAAACCGTGACCAAGCGCTATCGAGCAACCTGGAACGATGCCGTCCTAGCCGAGAGCGCTGACGCCGTGGTCGTGGAAGGTAATCAGTACTTCCCATTGGCTGACGTGCGTCAAGAGCATCTACGCCCCAGCGACAGCCATACGACCTGCCCCTGGAAAGGCTTGGCCAGCTACTACGACGTCGTTGTCGGTGACAAGGTGAATCGGGACGCCGCGTGGTACTACCCAGACCCAAGCCCGTCTGCGGAGAGCATCAAGGGCCGGGTTGCCTTTTGGCACGGCATCAAGGTGGATGCGCTGGCCGGGTCGTGACGATGACCAAGCGCTATCGGGCTTTCTGGAACGATGCGGTCATTGCTGACAGCACCGATGCCGTGGTCGTTGATGGCAACCCCTACTTTCGACTCGCCGACCTGCGAACTGAGTACCTGCGACCCAGCGAATGCCATACGACCGGCCCCTGGAATGGAGTCGCGATCTATTACGACGTCGTTGTCGGTGACAGGGTGAACCCGGACGGCGCACGGTACTACCCGAATCCAACCCCGTCAGCGGAGCGTGTCAGGGGCCGGGTTGCCTTCTGGGGTGGCGTCAAAATCGAAGCGGACCGAGAATAGTCTGGCCATGCCGTTCACAGCTGAGTTCCAGTTGGTAGTCGATGCGAGCGCCCGTAAGTGGCTTAACCGCCATCCTGCGACCGGGCCGCGGGTCATCGCCTATGACGTTCATCGCTGCTGCGGCGGCGGCAAGATATGCCAGGTCAAAGTGCGCGAACTGTCGCCCAAGGACAATCCCGACGAATTCGCGTCTGGGGACCTCGAGGACGGGACCAAGTTTCTGATTGATCGCAGGGCGGCGGCAAGATTGCCCTCGCGCTTCGGCTTGACAGTACGCGGGCTCGGCCGACTGAAGCACCTCGACCTCGACCTCGAGGGCGAGCAGTGGGGAACCCTCCTCTACGACTGAGTCCTCGCTCTAGCTGACTCCGCGTCGCTCGCGCTGAGCGCGGAAAGTTGCGATCGCAGCCTGGCGATAGCGCTCGGCCATGTCGACGTAGTGAGCGGCATCATCGCCGATGTCGGGGTCGTGCTCCTGATGCCGCCGGCTCAACGCAAGCGCCGCGAACTTGGCGCCTCTCATATACGGCTCCAGTTGCTCCAACGGTAGAGGTCGATCTCCGCGCGCCAATGTCAGGCTCCTCCTCGAAGTGATTCGAACAACTCATCGTCTGTTGGTCGGTCCGCGAAGTCGCGTCCGATGTATGCCCAGCCAACGGAGCCGTCCTTCCGGATGGCGAAGATCGATGGCTTGGCGATCCCACCATCGTTTTCGTTCCAGACATCCCACTCCTTGATGACGCGCCCCTCGGGGTCGCTGAGCAAAGGGAAAGGCAGCAGGAGCTTGTCGACCATGGCGCGATTGTTTTCGATCGGATCGACCGAGATCCCGGCCAGACTCACGCCCTCAGTGACGAATCGGTCCCAGCTGCGCGCGTACGAGGCCAACTGCCCGTTGCAGTAGGGTCACCAATCGCCGCGGTAGAAGACGAGTAGGACCGGCCCCCGCTTGAGCTGATCTGCCAGCCGCCACTGCGTGCCCTCCTGGTCTGGGAGCTCGAACTCGATTGCTTTCTCCACAGCCATGAGAACGCCGGGGGCCGATCGCTGATTCCGACTCAGCGCAAGCCGGGAATTATGTCGCCTCTGACGTGTTGTGCCATCAGTGGCAGGTTCCTGCCTGCGAGTCGAGGCATGCCAGGAGGTTTGAATGGACGCAAGCCGGAGTGTCGATAGTCGCTTCGTGGGCCTGGCGGCCGTCAGTGGGGCCGCCGGTGGAGTCGTGATGGCCATGTGGATGATGATCTACTCGGCCGCCACCAACAACGGATTCTGGACGCCGCTGAACGTCTGCATGGCCTCTTTCGTCTATCGGTCGGACGCGCAGATGATGCTGCACGACATGATGATGCACCCGGGGATGTCGATGAACGAACCCCTACAGGCATCGCATCTGGCGGTCGGGTTTCTCATTCACATGGGATTCTCGATTGTCGTCGGGATCGCATTCGCTTTTGTCATCTATTTCGGCATCCGCGTCCTGCGGCTGCCCCTGCTGACGACCCGGTACGGCTATGTCGGCGCGGCCGTGATCGGGGGTGTCCTCCTTTACGCGCTGATGATGTACGTGATCTTGCCGGCGCCAGTCGGGGCCAATCCGGTGATTCCGGATATGACACCCAGAGGTGCATTCGTGATCGGCCACGTCCTGTACGGGCTCACCTTTGGAGTGGTCGCCTTCGCCCTCTTGCGGCCGAGCCTCACAGCTCCGAGCCTGCGTCAGGCGGCGGCCTAGTCAAATCGTGAGGGCGGCGAGTCCCATGGGTCTCGCCGCCCCGCCACTGGTTCGACTAGCATCCGGGAGGCTACACGCGCATTGAAGCAGCTCGAATTCACGCCCGACAAGACCCTGTTCCCGTTTGAGCCAAGGTGGTTTGACGGAGCTGGCCCTCGTATTCACTACATCGATGAGGGCCGGGGGCGACCCGTGGTTATGTTCCACGGCAACCCGACTTGGAGCTTTCTCTATCGCAAGGTGATCAAGGAGCTCAGCGGCCAGTTCCGGTGCATCGCCATGGACTACCCGGGCTTTGGGCTATCCGAGCGACCGTCCGGCTACGGCTATACATCCGCAGAACACGCGCAAGTGGTCGGAAAGCTCGTCGACCACCTCGATCTGAACGAATTTCTCGTCATGGGCCAGGACTGGGGCGGCCCGATCGGAATGACGGTTGCTCTCGAACGTGCCGACCGCGTCGCGGGAATGGTCTTCGCGAACACGTGGTACTGGCCGGCGCAAGGATCGCTCAACACCTTTAGCGTCGTCATGTCAACACCGCCTGTGCAGTGGCTGATCCTCCATCGCAACGCGTTTGTGACCTTTATCATGCCGCGCTCAGTTGCGACTCCCATGGAGCTGGCCGTCTTCCAGACCTATCAGGACGCGCAGCCCACTCCAGAGGCTCGGCGTGGAGTCGCCGAGTTCCCGAGGCAGATAAGGCGGGCTCGGCCCATGCTCGAGCGCCTTGCGGCAAACGCCCCGAAAGCACTCGGCGATAAACCTCTCGAGCTGGTCTGGGCGATGAAAGACCCCGCGTTTGGAAACCCCGCCGTCATCGCGCGGTGGCAGCACGACTTCCCCGCGGCGCACGTGACCAGGATCGAGAACGCGAACCACTACATACAGGAAGATGCTCCGGCCGCCGTTGCCGACGCTGTTAGGCGGGTTAACGGTCGGATCGGCGCAGCCTGACCGCGCCTTGCGCGCGCGCGTCCTCTTATTAGAGTGGCTAAGAAGCCACGTGTCCGCGTTCGTGCGCTGGACATCTAGAAATCCTTGATAGCCTGACTGCAGCACCCCCACTTCGCGGCGGCCGCGTCGAGGGCTCGCTCGCACTTCCGGGATCGGACGGACGCTTTGCGCCGGACCCTGGGATCTGATCAAATCCGAGCTATGGCCGAATTCAGACGCGGCGATCTGCTCGACCGCGCATTCCTGATCGGGATCGTTCTCAAGGGGCTGGACGGGATCTTAGAAGTCGCCGGCGGCGCTCTCCTCCTCCTGGTTTCCCCAAGCACGATTGATCGTGTGACCAGAACCGTTACTCAACACGAGCTGTCAGAAGACCCCCACGATTACCTTTCCAATCACCTGCTCCATGCAACTGGAGAGCTGACCGGACCCACCCTGACCTTCGGGGCTATCTACCTGCTCTCCCACGGCCTGGTCAAGATCGTCCTCGTAGCTGCGCTCCTGCGAAACAAGATCTGGGCCTATCCCTGGATGATCGCGTTTCTCATTGCGTTCATCTTGTATCAGCTGTATCGGATGACTTTTGCCCCGTCGATTGGTCTCGCTGGCCTCACGGTCTTCGACGCAATCGTCACCTGGCTAACGATTCGGGAGTACCAAAGGCAGCGCACACTCCGCTCTGCAATGCGCGCCTCCGCCGCAACTCGAGTCGACCGATCGGGTGCGAGCCACCGGTGACACCTGGTTTGACTGCCCGCAGTCGGACTCCTGACCGAAGAGCGTGGGGACGAGGCGTCAGTACCGACCAAGCGAACCCCGGCGCCGAGCCCGTGCCTCGCCTAGACCGAACGCGGCGATGCCAGTAACCACATAGACGGCACTTACTCCGACCATCCAGACGATTCCGCCGTCTCCCCCCAGCGGAAACGAAGTTTGACCATGGATCATCACGCCAAAAGGCTGGCTGCGCAGGATCGACGCCACCAAGCGTCGCCCCGAAGTCCGGGCTGCGCGGATCGCCGAGATGGTGCGACTAGTCGAAGCTGGCCATAAACAGCGCTCATGAGCCGATGTGGGGTGCACCGCTGCCGCTCAAGGCGTACCGACGCGTTCGGACGCGGCACGCGGTCGATTTAGGACCCCGGCCCGCAAGCTTGCGCGACGTGCGGGTCAGAGTAACCGCACTAGATCCGCGACGACCTCTGCCGCGGGCTGACTGCGGTTGATGTCGCCGACCCCTCTGCCGGCGTACATTGCCATGTCCCTGGGGTCGCGGTCGATGCCGCGGTAAGGCGGCACCGTTGCTTTCCACCCGGTTTTTTGAGCTGCAGCGACGGACGATTGGAGCACCCGATGGGGCGCGTTCGCCCATCCGTCGCTGAACCATTCCGTGAGTACGGTATCGTCGGCGGTAGCGGCCAACAGCATTCGTACGTATTCGGGATGCGCCCCAGACTCTGGCGAGGCGACAAAGCGTGTGCCGACCCGAACAGCATCGGCTCCCGCCCGGACGACTGCAGCGGTCCGCTCAGCTGTCGCGATGCCGCCCGCCGCGACAATCGGGATGCGCACAGACGAACGAACTTGCGCCAACAAATCGTCGAGGCTTTGGTTGCCCCGCACATGGCCACCTGCCTCGGTGCCCTGAGCGACGACGTAGTCGCAGCCAGCCTTCTCTGCGGCAACCGCTTCGGCTGCAGACCCGACCTGCCAGCCGGCGACCGCCCCCGCCCGATGCGCCGCCGCCACAACGTCCGCGCGCGGGTTAGCGTAGAAGAATTCCACCACGCGGCTCTGGCGGGCGCTGGTCGCGATGTCATCAAGGGAGGGAGCGAACGGCATCAAGAAGTTAACGCCGCAGGCTCCCTCGGCTGTTTGCGTCCCTGCCGGCACCATGCCGAGTCCGCCTGCGGAAGCTACAGCCGAAGCGAGTTCGGTCGTGCCAACGCCGCCCATAGCGGCCAGCTGAATGGGCACCGCGCATCCCACCAGGTCTGTGAAGCGCCTTGACGTCACGTTGCTAACCTCCCAATAACACTTGGCGTTGGTGTGGCCGCCCAAATGCGTGTGTGCCGCCGCCTGATCTCCGCGAAGACGCCCCTTGGTTGAATCACTGAATCGGCGGCAAATGGCATTGACCCGACGAACCTGCCTGGGCCGGCAGAGGTTGGGGGTGCCGCCGGCAAGCAGCACCCCACCGCGCGTCAGCGACCCTCGTCACGACTCGAAGACGGCGAACTGGATGTCCAGACACGTTGGGTTGCACACGTCAAAGGAGTGAAGCTCCTGGCTGACGATCCGGGGATCGGCCGGTCCGTGATCGTGGAGCACGAGGTGCACATGTGCGGACAAGGGAAAGAGCAGGCCCGGTCCAAAAAGTGCACCGCTTGTATCGCCGACGCTAAGGTGCGCTCCGTAGTAAGCCGCACCGCCGCCACTGATGACTCGGCCCGTGGCAAACAAGACGGAAGCCTCAACCGCCGGGTTGCCGAGGTCGCTGCGGCCGCACTGGAAAGGGTGTCCCGCGGATGGTCCAGAGCAGTTCTCGGGATGGTTGAACACCACATGGTGACCACGTCACCGACGGGCAGGCCCGAAGTGGCGAGGGTGGCGCTGACGCCCGCATCGGTCCGGACCAGGCTCGCCGATGACCCGGGGACTACACTGCCGTCGTTGAACGACCGCACAGTGGTTGTGGTCGATCCCCCTGCGAACGCGGTCAGCGCGCTTGTGCCGATCATGGCTGCCGCGACGATGCTGCCCGCAAATATTCTCACTGCCTCCTCCTTCGATTTGTGAAATTGGCGCAATTACTGCGCTCGGTGTACGGAGTGTCCGCAAGGCATGTAGGGGCAATCTGGCGTTCACCTTGGGAAAACCTTGGCGTGTCGTCTGAGCAGCCTTCAGCCACGGCTGGCCTGGGTTAGAGTGGTCCTCGAGGAGGAAACCACTGCCATGCCCACCACGAAGAGAATCACATGCGATTGCGGCTTCGTCGCACGCGGGGCGACCGATGACGAGCTCGTGGAGGTGATCCAGAAGCACGCCAAACAAGTCCATGACATCGACCTGCGCCGTGATCAGGCGCTTGCGATGGCCGAGATCGAGCCGGTCAGGTCTTGAGCAGCGTTAGGTAAAGCGCCTCGGTTTCGGCCGACGGGCTGACTCCGAGCTCGTCGCGAAGCAGGCGGCGAAACCGGTCGTAGGCCCGCAGGGCCTCCGCGCGGTTGCCCTGCTCAAGGAGCAACCGCATGAGCCGGAGATGTCCGGTCTCGCGCAACTGCTCAATGGCGACGGCTTCTTGAGCCAGTTTCAAGGCCACGTCTCTCTCGCCGTGCCACTGATAGAAGTCGCATTGATAATCGAGCGTCCGAACTAGCAACGTTCGCAGCCGTTCCCGCTGCGCCACCACCCACGGAAGACTCTCGCCGGCAAGAAAGGATCGCTTCGCGACGGCGCCAGCGACTATGGCCGCGGCGTACAGCGCGGGCATGTCTCCACTCCTGGCCGCCGACTCCGCCTCGTGAAGGCTCAGCTCGGCCTGGTGGATATCGACCCACGAGGCCGCGGGCAGCTGCAGCCGATATGAGCCGAAGGAGGATTCCAGCGCGGCTGCATCATTCAAGCCGGCAGCGTTCAGGAAACGCCTCAACTTGCTGATGAGCGCATTGAGCGACGCGTCCACAACTTCGGGCACGCTCTCGCCCCATACGGCGTTTACCAGCTCGTGGCGCGCCAGCGGGAGACCGTGATTCAGGACTAAGAAACAGAACAGGAGCCTGCCCTGGCGGCCGGGCAGAGATGCCTCGTCGCCGACAACGTCGTTGTGCTCGACGAAAACCCGGCCTGTCAGATAGATCCGCACTGCCGGAGCCTCCCGACCAGCGTTCCGGTTTATCTCACCGACTCCGACCTCTTGATCAATCAGGCCAGCATAAGCGGGAATATGAGATTCGTCGGCCACGACGGGGGCGAATGCGGAACGCCGACCACCGTTGGCGCATGAGTTCGCGGTGCGAGCGGAGCATGGTGCCGCTGCGGCTACTCTCCGGCAGTTCAAGCTCGAAATTCGTCGCCAACCAACCTTCTTCGCGGTGTGCGTGAGCCGAGCACATTGAGCCGTGGACGGACTTTCCGCGCACGTCAGGTACTCGCCCAGCGCTACGGAGTTCTTGATGTCCTCGCGATCGATGACCGACATTTTCCGGGCGTTGCGGGGAGACGAAGTCGCCTAGCGCGAGCCCCGTAGAGCCTGGGCTTCACACTGGAAGAGATCGTCGGCGCCTTTCACGCTTCCACCGGCGGGACTGCCACGTGTGAGACCGAACGCTGGCGACTCCAGGCGGTGCTCGAGCGGATTGACGCCAAGATCAGCGGCGCCAGGGCTTGCCTTCCTGGTCGGGCAGCTCGAAGTCGATCGCCTGGTCGACGGGTATGGAAACGTGGGGTCGCCGCGGCTGATTCCGGGACTTACCAGCTGTTTGCGTGTTGTGCCTTTTCGTGGTACGACTCCGGCGTTCTCGAAGGTTCCGTTCCCGTTCGAGTGGGGTCAGGCTACAAGAAGTTGGGGGGAATCCGAGATTCCCCCCGCAAGGTCACTCCTTGACGAGTCCGATCACGTGACCCTCTGGGTCGGCGAAGAGCGCGAAGGTAACCCCGCCTGGGACCTGGACTGGCGGCTGGATTGTCCTGCCGCCGAGCCGCTCGACCTGCTTCAACGCCCCCTCGGCGTCATCGACTCCGATGTAGAAGGTAACGTGGCCGGGTCCCTGTGGGGCCTTGCCGATGCCGCCGTCGATGCCTGCGCTGCCCTGCTTCATGTGAACCATGCTGTATTGCAGCGGCCCATCGTCGGCCGGCCCCAGCTCCCAGCCGAACGCCTCCGAGTAGAACTTGCGCAGCGCGCTCGGATCGCGCCCCAGGACCTCGAAATGGACGACCGGATTCCGCACTTGATTCTTCATGACGCCAGCCTAAGCCGGCATATATGACAACCTCTGTCATCATCAGGGACTAATCTGCACGAATGCGTGCGGATCGGCTGCTCTCGATACTCCTCCTCCTTCAGGCCAACGGACGGATGTGCGCGGCCGACCTCGCCGAGAAGCTCGAGGTTTCCAGGCGCACCGTCTATAGGGACCTGGACGCGCTGAGCAGCGCCGGCGTTCCGGTGGTCACCGAGCGTGGCCCGAACGGCGGCGCGTACCTGCTCGGAGGCTACCGGACCGACCTGACCGGCCTGACCGAGGGTGAGCTGGAGGCGTTGCTGGCGTTTGGCGGCCAAGGGCCGGCCGCAGACCTCGGCTTTGAGTCGCAGCTCGAGGGGGCGTCACGCAAGCTGGCGGTGGCGGCGCGCCGAGACCGGGTGGGCCGCCTTCGCGAGAGGGTCCTGATCGACGGCGAAAGGTGGTTCCGGACCGCCCCGGTACCAGCCCACCTGACCAGGGTGCAGGACGCGCTCTGGTTGGATCGGCGGGTGCGGCTGCGGTATCGCCGAACGCTGGATCGCGTCGTCGATCGTGTCATCGAGCCGTACGGTTTGGTGTGCAAGGCCGGCACGTGGTATCTGCTCGCGGGAGTTCGTGGCGAGCCGCGCGTCTATCGCGTCTCGCGCATTGAAGATGCGGAAATGACCGACGAGACATTCGAGCGTCCGGCCGGCTTCGATCTCCGCTCGGCGTGGGCCGCACAGGTGGGGCGTTTCAAGGCTTCAGGGCCGGAACGCGTATTAGTAAAGGTGAGGGTCGATCCAGAGGTGTCCGCGCCGTTCACGCGCGTGATCGGCGATCAGATCGTCGAGCGGTTGAGCGACGGCGTGGTCGTGATTGACTTTCCGGTAAGTGAAGCTGCGGTCAGCCTGCTGGCACCCTTCGGCTGCTCAGTCGAGGTGCTCGCGCCTCAAGAGATAAGGCGACGCCTGGCCGAAATAGGACGCCAACTCGCTGACCTGTACGCCAGTTGAACGAGAATCAATTCAGCGTCGACGCTAGAGCTCCTGGATTGTGCCGACGCATGCACCCTCGGCCTGGTTACGCCCGCTCCATGAGCTTCTTGAGGAGCGCCAGGTCTTTGCGATTTGCCCGCCGCATCGCTGCCTCCATAAAAGGAGCGCCGACCTTCGAGAACCCTCGCGGCTCGCCGCGGTTGCGAAGGGTCATCCTAGTGCTTTCAGTGCCGACCGCTTCCCAGGCGTAGGTGGTCTCCATTGGAAAGGGGCCCTCTGCAGTGCGTTGGACCAGGCGCTCGCCGGGAACGAGTTCGACTACTTCGTATGTGTACGCCAGCCGGCGGCCGAGGAATTGAGCGACGAATGCCATCCGCGAGCCTACCCGGACAGGAGGTGAAGTCTTCCATTCGACCGATTGAATGTTCACGTACCACTCAGGCGCGTTGGTTGGGTCGGCTGCATAACCGGCAACTTGGTGTCGAGGGCGGTTGATCACGATCTCAGTAACTACATCTACAGCCATCGGTTCTCCTCCCGGCCTCGCCGCCTCATTTCGGATTTCCTGGCACGATTCACGGCGCCGCTCCGGCGGGCAGTTTGCCGGACAAGCGATCGAGCATTGTTCCCCAACCGTCCCGGTGCGACTTCGCAACAGGTTCGGGCAATTGGCTGTGGACGAGAAGAAGTTGGGTCGTATCAGCGCCTCCGGGCTCGAGTTCCAACGTGACCAGGCTCGGCTCTTCGCCCGTGAACGGCGAAGCCCATGTGAAGACCAGGCGCCGAGGCGGGTCGATCTCGATGTACTCGCCAAAGTGTTCGATCACAGTGCCTTCGGCTCGCATGACGATTCGCAAAGCCCCTCCGACACGAAGGTCGACCTGCGCTTCGACCGTGCCAACCGGCGACATCCACTCGCGCAGGAGATCGGCCTCGGTCCACCATCTGAAGACCTCTGCGGCGGGCGCTGGCAGCCGACGTCGGATCTCGATCACCCCGGTGCCGCTCACCGCTGTCCCTCGGACCGCAACTTGGCATCGAGCAGGTCAAGCCGTTCCTCCCAGAAGCTTCGGTACGAGTCCAGCCAGCCGGCCGCGCTCATCAAAGGAGATGGCTCCAAGACCAGGTGGTGTTCGCGACCACCGATGGTTCGTTGGATCAGGCCGGCCGACTCCAAAACGCGAATGTGCTTCGAGACCGCTGCCAAGGACATCGGGAACGGGGCCGCGAGGTCGGTCACTTTTGCGCCCCCCAGCCGGAGGTGCCCAAGCAAGGTGCGCCGAACCGGGTGAGCGAGAGCCGCATACACGACATCAAGCTGCCCGCCGGAATATTCAACCACTTGGTTGAGCATACACCGACACCGAGTACATGTCGAAAGGGCCGCTTGTCATTCGATGAGTGGATGAGGCCTCAACGCCGAGGCCAGAACCGACGCGGAAGTTGTAATAAGAGGAGTCAGAGATGCGTGTATTGATTATGGCGAAGGAAGGAAACCAGACCGACGCGGCGGCTCCCCCAACGCCACAAGCGATGGCCGAGTACCAGAAGTTCGATCAGGAGCTGGTCAAAGCGGGGGTGGTACTCGAGTCTGGCCGCCTCCACCCGAGTTCTCAGGGCAAGCGCGTCCGCTTCGACGGCAAGAAGCGCACCGTCATCGACGGACCCTTCGCGGAGTCCAAGGAACTTGTGGCCGGGTATTGGCTATGGCAGGTGCGATCGATCGACGAGGCGCTGGAGTGGCTGAAACGAGCACCCTACGATGGCGGGACCTTCGAGATCCGTGAGGTCGTCGAGTTCGAGGGCATGTGAAGGTGCTCTCGCCATAGGTCCGAGAAGCGGAGATGCGCCAGCCCGCCCAGGTCGCCGCGAGACACCAGCCACCGAAGTGCATCGCGCGATCGAAGCGATCTGGCGAATCGAGTCGGCCCGACTCATCGCCGGGCTGGCTCGCATCGTCGGCGATATCGGGACGGCTGAGGAGCTTGCACAGGATGCCCTGGTCGCCGCGCTCGAGCAGTGGCCTGCCGAAGGCGTTCCGGAGCGGCCGGGGGCCTGGCTCATGGGGACAGCAAAACACCGCGCGATGGACCTGGTCCGGCGGCGCAAGACGCTCGAGCGCAAGCACGAAGAGATCGCACGCAATGTCGAGCGGGCTGAAGAAGGCTTTGGCTTGGACACGGCGATCTACGAGGAGGTGGGGGACGATCTCCTTGGCCTCATTTTCATGGCCTGCCACCCGGTCCTTTCGAAGGACGCGCGGGTCGCGCTTACTCTTCGCGTGCTCGGCGGCCTGACGACCGAGGAGATCGCGCGGGCTTTTCTCGTCCCTGTCTCTACCATCGGCCAGCGGATCGTCCGCGCGAAGAGGACCCTCGCCGAGGCGCACGTCAGGTTCGAGATCCCGGGCGGCGCCGAGCGCGTTGCGCGCCTCGCCTCCGTCCTGGAGGTCATCTACCTGATCTTCAACGAAGGGTATTCCGCGACGTCGGGCAACGACTTGGTCCGACCTGCGCTGTGCGAAGAGTCGCTTCGTCTAGGCCGCATCCTGGCCGAGCTGACCCCGAATGAGCCTGAAGTCCAGGGCGTCGTCGCGCTCATGGAGATCCAGGCCTCTCGTCTGGGCGCTCGCGTCGGACCATCCGGCGAGCCCGTCCTCCTGCTCGAGCAGGACCGAGCGCGATGGGATCGTCTCCTGATCCGGCGCGGCTTGGCGGCGCTGGAGCGCGCCGAGAGGCTTGGGGGCGCAATGGGTCCTTATGCGCTGCAGGCGGCGATCGCCGCCTGCCACGCTCGAGCGGCGACCGCGGGGGAGACGGACTGGACGCGCATCGTGGCGCTTTACGACGCCGTCGCGCAGCTAGCGCCGTCGCCGGTCGTCGAGCTCAACCGGGCGGTCGCCGTTGGGATGGCGTTCGGTCCCGCGGCCGGCCTAGAGCTTGTGGACGCACTGGTGGCCGAACCCTCGCTCAAGTCGTACCACCTACTGCCGGCCGTCCGCGGCGACCTTCTTAGGAAGCTCGGACGGACCGAGGAGGCCCGCGCCGAGTTCGAGCGCGCCGCGTCGCTAACGGAGAACATGCCGGAGCGCGAGCTCCTGCATAAACGAGCTGCGGAATGCGCAGCGGATCGGATCGCCGGCTAGGAGCGTGGACGCTACAGAATCGTGTCCAGGTCGCTTTTCTAACGCGGTTCGGCACTCCGCCGCGTCGTCGCTATTCTCGAATGTTTCGTCCTTTGACGACCCCGCAGGATTCTAAGAGCAGGACCTTTCGCGCTAGCGCGTCCTAGGCCGCGGAGCGCACGACGGCGATTAGGTTCACGGGACTGCGACCAGGAAGTGCTCGAGTTCCCCGATCACACGATGCGTCAGGCGCCGAAGAAAAGGCTTGGCAAGGGGCCAGACTACAAACTCGGACAGCCAGCTGCGGGGCGTGAAGATCCCTTCTACGGTCAGCACGGTCGAATTCATCGATGCGGGCGCGATCGACCATTTGCTCCCAGCCGTGGAGAATGGACCTGCCGGTCCGTCGAGCACGTAAGACAGCGCCACCCGTGGTGTGTACTCGGTGATGTCTTCGGTCACTTCGGTGCGCCCCATTAGTGGTCTGGGCAGCTTGCAAGTACGCCTGGTTCCGACCTTCACGAGCTCGGTGTTTCGTACGCAGCGACTCACAGACTTGGTCCAACGATGTTCGGTACCAAAGTCTCCAAGCACCAACCAAACTGCTTCTACAGGGGCTCCGAGCGTGCGGCGAACTTCATAACGCAGCCGTGCGGACATGCACCTGCATGTTATGCCTGCCAGGCCGTAGGCCGCGACCAGATCGTTGGTCGCCGGATCACAGCCGGATCAGGCGGATCACAATTTCCTACAGAGCAACGAATCCGAGGTGACCCCCGTGGGGTGCACAAATCAGGTCTGATGATGGCCTTCGCTGGATCACAGCTGGATCACGCATTCCCGGAAATGGACGGTTCCGAGAGGTCACAGAAGGACACGAAGCCCACGCCATTTGAGTTCAGGCGGCCCCCAGAGAAGCCGCCAGGACACTCGAGGACACGGCGCTGACACGGTTCGGGACCGTGAGGCCCCGGGTTCAAATCCCGGGCCCCCGACCACTTTCTGAATACGATCCTTCCGTCACGGTTGGTGCTGGGTAGGGCGCCGGATCACAGCCGTATCACAATTTCCTAAAGGCCGTGCTCTTAACTGATTCAGCTATGACTATCGAGTAGTTTGCCGATCTAGCGACTCCGGACGTGCGCTCGCGCACCGTCCCCGATTAGCGGCGGCGTCTGCGATATGAAAGCGCCCGCTGCGCGCTATCGCTCCTGGGGCTCTCGACTCACGGGTACCTCTTCGCCACGTGCGAATGCATAGCTCGCCTGTACGAGGCGCCACACCATCTCGAGCTCCTCCATGTCCCTAGGGCCATAGAGCATCACCAAGGTTTGCGGGGCGGCTCCGCGACGAGCCATCGGATGAAGCTCTGACCAACCGCTCTCGATTGCATCGCGCGCCACGGACACTGGCAGCATCA
>Ga0070698_100001882_pt1 | contig 23378 bp, 34 predicted proteins | sample KBSK1502metaG_FD_65477 | JGI IMG/M metagenome (GOLD analysis project Ga0070698, IMG submission 65477) | Corn, switchgrass and miscanthus rhizosphere microbial communities from Kellogg Biological Station, Michigan, USA - KBS K1-50-2 metaG | ecosystem: Host-associated > Plants > Roots >...
CCCCTCAGACCCTGCGCCGCTTCGGCGGGCGGCAGCCGTTGTGCGGAACGGGCGTCACGTCCTGGATCGTGCCGACCTCGAGACCGGTCGCCTGCAGCGAGCGGATCGCGGTCTCCCGGCCCGAACCGGGGCCCTTGACGAACACGTCCACCTTGCGCATGCCGTGCTCCATCGCCCGGCGAGCGGCCGCCTCGGCCGCCATCTGCGCCGCGAACGGGGTCGACTTGCGGGAACCCTTGAACCCGACCTGGCCGGAGGACGCCCACGCGATGACGGCGCCGCCGGGGTCGGTGATCGAGACAATCGTGTTGTTGAACGTGCTGCGGATGTGCGCGTGCCCGTGAGCGATGTTCTTCCGCTCCTTGCGGCGCACCTTCTTGGCGGCGGTCTGACGGCTTCTGGGCGGCATGTGCTCGGCTACTTCCTGTCTGGTGAGGTGATCGTCCCGGGGCGACGGGGCTACTTACTTCTTGCCGACCTTCTTCTTGCCGGCCACGGTCCGCTTCTTGCCCTTGCGGGTGCGGGCGTTGGTCTGCGTGCGCTGGCCGTGCACAGGCAGCCCGCGGCGGTGCCTGATGCCCTGGTAGCAGCCGATCTCGATCTTGCGCCGGATGTCGGCCTGCACCTCGCGGCGCAGGTCACCTTCCACCCGGTAGGTCGCCTCGATCCAGTCGCGGAGACGGACGAGCTCGTCGTCGTTCAGGTCGTGCACCCGGCGGTCGCCGCTGACCCCGGTGTGCTCCAGCGTCTCCAGCGCCCGGGTACGGCCGATGCCGAAGATGTAAGTGAGCGCGACCTCCAGGCGCTTGTCGTTGGGGAGGTCAACGCCGACAAGGCGAGCCATCTGTTGCCACGTTCTCCTTCGTGTCAGGGCCTACTGACAGGGGCCTACTGGCAGGGGCCGGCTGGCAGGCCGGTGTCAGCCCTGGCGCTGCTTGTGCCTGGGGTCCGTGCAGATAACCATGACCCGGCCGTGCCTGCGGATGACCCGGCACTTGCTGCAGATCTTCTTGACGCTCGGCTTGACCTTCATGGTTATCTCCTGCGGCAGGGCTCGCGACGAGCCCTGCCCGTCTGATTGTCAGGTTTTACTTGTACCGGTAGACGATGCGCCCACGGCTCAGGTCATAGGGGCTTAGCTCCACGACGACCCGGTCATCGGGAAGGATCCGGATGTAGTGCATCCGCATCTTCCCGCTGATGTGGGCGAGCACCTTGTGCCCGTTGTCCAGCTCCACCCGGAAAAAGGCATTCGGCAACGACTCGACGACCGTGCCCTCAATCTCGATGGCGCCGTCTTTCTTGGGCATATCCTCCGCGCTTCGCTCATTGGCCTGGCAGCGCCCGCAGCCGCGGGTCTGCCTGGTAGTTCGATCTTGGCTGGGTACTCGGCCCGCTGACAAGCGGCTGGCACAGCCGCCTGCATGCCCCGCCCGGGCCCGGCATCCGCATCTGCATGCGTCCGCCCCACCGGAAGGGTGGCCCCGCGGGGACCTCTGTCACCGGGCTTCCTCAGTGGGCAGCGCAAAGACGACAGCACACGGGCCGAATGGAAAGTGTACGCGACACCCTCCGCTTGTGCGAACCAAAGTCGCGACCTCAAAATTCCCGCGTGCCCGGGGGCACCCCGACCAGCGTGGTCACTGCGGCCGGTGCCGGTCGCGGCGTTCGTGGCGCTGCCGGCGCTCGTCCTCGCGCTCGGCCTGGCGCTGGGCCCGCAGCTCGCGCGCACGGCTGACCTGCGGGTCGCTCCCGGCGCCGGCGGAGCCGCCGCCGGGATGCGCGCCGAACAACCACCGGCCGAACAGGATCGCGCCCCACGGCCCGGCCACCCACAGGAACCACAAGCCCTCGACGTGGTGGCTGCTCAGCGCCGTGACCAGCCAGATGACGAACAGGACCATGCTGACCGACGCCCACGAACCCCAGGCCGCGCGCCAGGCGGGCGAGAGCCGGCCGTGGCCGCCGGGCGCGGCGGGCGGACGGGCCGGCCCAGCGGCGGCCATCCGGCGCATCGATTCGTCGGGCAGGTGGTACAGATCGATGCTCGGCAGGTCGGCCATCAGCCGGTCGATGTCGCCGAGGGTCCTGGCCGCGTAGGCGACGTCCAGCCGCTCCTGGAACTCCTCGGCGGTCAGCCTGCCCGCGGCGTGGTGCTCGCGCAGCAGCGACGCCGTCCGGTCCCGGTCAGCGTCGGAGGCGCGCATCTGCGGGTCGCCGGGCATCGTCAGTCCCCGCCGTCAGCGGCGACCGCGGAACCGGCGCCGGCCCGGACGGCCGCGACCGGCTCGCCCGCCCCGGCGAGCCCGGCCCGGCCGCCGTCCGCCGCGGTGAGCACCCAGGGACCGTCGGGCGTGATCGCGACCGTGTGCTCGAAGTGCGCGGCGGGCGAGCCGTCGGCGCTGACCACCGTCCAGTCGTCGTCCAGCACCCGGGTCCGCCGGCCGCCGAGCACGAGCATCGGCTCGATGGCCAGCGTCATCCCCGGGACGAGCAGCGGCCCCCGGCCCGGCCGGCCGTAGTTGGGCACGCCGGGATCCATGTGCATCTCGGTACCGATCCCGTGGCCGACGTATTCCTCGACGATCCCGTACGGGCCCGCGGCACGGGCGCTGCGCTCCACCGCGTGCGAGATGTCGCTGAGCCGACGGCCCGGCCTGGCCTGGGCGAGCCCCTGCCAGAGCGCCCGCTCGCACGTGGCGAGCAGGCGCCGCCGCTCGCCGGAGATCTCCCCCACGCCCACGGTGAGCGCGGCGTCGGCGTGCCAGCCCCGGACGATCGCCCCGCAGTCGATCGAGACGATGTCGCCCTCCCGCAGCCGCCGGGCCGGGCTCGGGATGCCGTGCACGATCTCCTCGTTCACCGACGTGCAGATCGTCGCGGGGTAACCGTGGTAGCCCTTGAAGGACGAGGTCGCGCCGGCGGCGGCGATCTCCTCCTCGGCGATCGCGTCGAGGTCCGCGGTGCTGACCCCGGGCCTGGCCGCGTCCGCGAGCGCGCTCAGGGTCTGCGCGACGACCAGGCCGGCTTCGCGCATGACGTCGAGCTGCGCAGGCGTCTTCACCTGGATCGCCGGTTCGCGCCTCATCCGCATCTGCCTCTCCGGCTCCCCGGTTCCCGTCCGCGGCCGCGTCCGGCCGCCTGTCTATTAAAGCTACCTCCCGGCCGGCCGTCTCCCGCCGCGCGCGTGCGCGGACCAGAGGCTCAGTTGATGAAGCGGCGCAGCGAGCTGAGCGCGCGGTCGGTGATCTCTTCCACCGGCCCGGTGGCGTCGATGCCCAGCAGGATGGCCTGGTCGGCGTAGTAGGCGATCAGCGGTGCCGTCTGGTCCTGGTACACCTCGAGCCGGTGCCTGATCGTCTCCTCGCGGTCGTCGTCGCGCTGGAACAGCTCGCTGCCGTCGTCGTCGCAGGTGTCGCCCCGGGCGGGCGGGTCGAACAGCACGTGCCAGACCCGCCCGCACTGGTGACAGGTCCGCCGGCCGGACAGCCTGCGCACCACCTCGTCGTCGTCCACCACAAGCTCGAGGACGACGTCCAGCCTGGCCTCCCACTCCGACAGCATCTTCTCGAGCGTCTCGGCCTGCGGGACGTTCCTCGGGAAGCCGTCGAGCAGGAACCCCGCCTGGGCATCGTCCTCGCAGAGCCGGTCCCTGACCATCGCGATCGTCACCTCGTCGGGGACCAGGTCACCGCGCTCCATGTAGCCCTTGGCCTTGCGCCCGAGCGCCGTCCCCCGGCTGACGTTGTGCCGGAAGATGTCACCTGTCGATATCTTCGGGATCGCCAGATGCGACGCTATGAACTGGGCCTGCGTCCCCTTGCCCGCACCGGGAGGCCCGACGAGGACGATGCGCACTAGGCCGTGTCCCTTGGGCCTCGGCGGATGCGGGCGGCGATCCAGGCGGTCTCCGGCAAGGCGGAGGAGGAGCCAATAGTGGAGCTATTGGCGACGACGACAACGCCGCCGGTGATCGTCTGGGCGCCGATCCGCGCCGCTACGGGTCTGAGGGACACGGCCTTAACGCAGGAAACCCTCGTAGTTGCGCTGCTGAAGCTGACTTTCGATCTGCTTCACGGTGTCCAGGCCGACTCCGACAGCGATGAGGATCGGGGTGCCGCCAAACGGGATCGTGGTGCCGACGCCCACGAAGGTGAACGCGACCAGCGGGACGAGCGCCACGAAGCCCAGGTACAGCGAGCCGGGCGCCGTGATCCGCGACAGCACGTACTGCAGGTACTCGGCGGTCGGCCGGCCGGGTCTGATCCCGGGGATGAAGCCGCCGTACTTCTTCATGTTGTCGGCGACCTTCTCCGGGTTGAACGTGATCGCCACGTAGAAGTAGGTGAAGAACACGATGAGCAGGAAGAACAGCAAGATGTACAGCGTCGCGTTCTGCCCCCCGCCCTGCGGCGTCACGAGGTACTTGTCGATCCAAGTCACCCAGCCCTGCGGTTTGGTGCTGTTGCCGAACAGGGACGAGGCGAGCTGCGGGATGTACAGCAGTGACGAGGCGAAGATCACCGGGATGACGCCGGCCTGGTTGACCTTCATCGGGATGTAGGTGGACGTGCCGCCGTACATGCGCCGCCCCACCATCCGCTTGGCGTACTGCACCGGGATCCGGCGCTGGGCCTGCTCCATGAACGCGATGAAGCCGATGATCGCGACCCCGACGAGGATGACGATGATCAGCGCGAACGTGCCCTTGGTCTGGTAGACGCTGCTCAGCTCGGTGGGGAACACGGCGATGACCTGCGTGAAGATCATCAGCGACATCCCGTTGCCCACGCCGCGGTCGGTGATCAGCTCGCCCAGCCACATGATGACCGCGGTGCCGGCCGTGATGATGATCACCATGGTCACGATCGTGAAGACCGAGTCGTTCTTCAGCAGCGACCCGCTGCAGCCCTGGAACAGCCGGCCCGACCTGGCCAGCGCGACGATGCCGGTGGCCTGCAGGATCCCCAGGCCGATGGTCAGGTACCTGGTGTACTGCGTGATCTTCGCGGTGCCCGCCTGGCCCTCGTCCTGCAGCGTCTCCAGCCGCGGGATGACCACGGCGAGCAGCTGCATGATGATGCTCGCGGTGATGTAGGGCATGATGCCGAGCGCGAACACGGTCAGCCGCAGCAGCGCGCCGCCGCTGAACAGGTTGACCAGCTGGTAGACGTTCGCGCTGCCGCCAGTCGTCGTGGCCGTGTTGATGCACCTGTTGACGGCCTGTACCGAGATGCCGGGCGTGGGCAGCGTGGATCCCAGCCGGAAGACGCCGATGATGAAGAGGGTGAAAAGCAGCTTCCTGCGCAGGTCGGGTGTGCGGAACGCCCGCAGGAACGCGGTCAGCATGCGCCGTCCTCGGATCGAAGGGTCACGGTTTGGCGGGTGGTTTCCCGCCGGGCGCGGTCCGCCGCAGTCTAACCCGCACGGCGAACTCTAACAGCCGCCGCCGAGCGGCTGGTAGCCCTCGCCGCCCGGGCCAGCGGGCCCGTCCAGGCGCTCACAGCGTGGTCGCTGACCCGCCGGCCGCCTCGATCTTCCGTATGGCTGACGCCGAGAACGCGTGCGCGCTCACCCGCAGGCCCTGCGGGGCGTCCCCGCCGCCGAGCACCTTCACCAGCTGGCCGGCGCGCACCGCGCCCCTGGCCGCGAGGTCCTCCGGGGTGACGTCGCCGCCCTCGGGGTACAGCTCGGCCAGGCGCCCGGTGTTGACGACCTGGTAGGTGGTCGTGAACAGGTCGTTCGAGAAGCCCCTCAGCTGCGGGATCCTGCGGTGCAGCGGCATCTGGCCGCCCTCGAACCCGGCCGGCACGGTGTGCCGGGCCTTGGTGCCCTTGGTCCCGCGGCCCGCGGACTTGCCCTTGGATCCCTCGCCGCGGCCGACCCTGGTGCGGTCGGTGCGGGCGCCGGGGGCGGGCCTGAGGTGGTGCAGCTTCAGCCCCGCCCGCGTGCTGGCCGGGCGGTCCGCGCCCGCCGCGTCAGCATCTGCCATGTCAGTCAACCTCCTCGACGGACACCAGGTGGCGCACCGTCTTGATCATGCCGCGGAACTCGGGCCTGTCGTCCTTGACGATCACGTCACCGATCCGCTTGAGCCCGAGCGATCGCAGGCAGGCCCGCTGGGCGCGGGTGCCGCCGATCTCCGACCGCTGCTGCGTGACCTTCAGCCGTGCCATCGCCGCCTCCCCGCTCAGTTGGCGCCAGCCGCGGCGCGCGCGCGGAGCATGGCGGCCGGGGCGACGTCCTCGATCGGCAGCCCGCGCTTGGCCGCGATCTCCTCCGGCCGGCTCAGGCTCTTCAGCGCGGACACCGTGGCGTGCACGACGTTGATCGAGTTCGACGAGCCGAGCGAGCGCGACAGCACGTCCCGCACCCCGGCGCACTCGAGCACGGCGCGGACCGGGCCGCCGGCGATCACGCCGGTACCAGGGCTGGCCGGCTTCAGCAGGACCACGCCGGCGGCCTTCTCGCCTTGCACGGCGTGCGGGATCGTGCCGGCGATGCGGGGCACCTTGAAGAAGCTCTTCTTCGCCTCCTCGACGCCCTTGGCGATCGCCGCGGGTACCTCCTTGGCCTTGCCGTACCCGACGCCGACCATGCCGTTGCCGTCACCGACCACGACCAGCGCGGTAAAGCTGAACCGCCGTCCGCCCTTGACCACCTTGGCCACCCGGTTGATGGTGACCACGCGCTCAAGGTAGGCGGCTGACTTGTCGGCGGCCCCGCCGCGACGGTCGTCACGGCGGTCACGCCGTTCGCCGCCGCCACCGCGCCGCGGTGCACCTGCCATCAGTTCATCCTCTTCTCGTTGTTCGCCGTGTAACGATCGCTCTGTCCGGGCCCGTTCAGAACCGCAGCCCGCCCTCGCGGGCGCCGTCCGCCAGCGCCGCGACCCGGCCGTGATACCGGTAGCCCGCCCGGTCGAAGACCGCCGCGGTCACGCCGGCCTCGGCCGCGCGCCTGGCCAGCAGCTCGCCCACCTTGCGGGCCTTCGCCTTCTTGTCGCCGCCGGTGTCCTTGACGGACTCGTCCAGGCTCGACGCGGACGCCAGGGTGTGACCGGCGACGTCGTCGATCAGCTGGGCGAAGGTGTGCCGCGCCGACCTGGTCACCACCAGCCGCGGGCGGGCCGGCGCGCCGGTCACCCGCTTGCGCACCCGCAGGTGCCGCCGGGCGCGCGGTGCGGAGCGGTTGGTCCGGCCGTCCGCGCGCGGTCCGCCCCCGCGCGCGCCGCCCGCCCGCGAACTGCCCGCGCGGCGCGCTGCCCCGGTCTGTGTGCCAGCCATGCCTACTTCCCAGCCTTCCCGACCTTGCGCCGGACCTGCTCGCCCTGGTAGCGGACGCCCTTGCCCTTATACGGATCCGGCTTGCGCAGTTTACGGATGTTCGCGGCGACTTCGCCCACCTGCTGCTTGTCGATGCCCTCGACCACGAACCTGGTGGGAACCTCCACCCGGAACGTGATGCCCTGCGGCGGTGACACGAGCACCGGGTGGCTGAAGCCAAGGGAGAACTCCAGGTCCTGCCCCCGCGCCTGCACCCGGTAGCCGACGCCTTGGATCTCCAGCGTCTTGCGGTACCCCTCGGTCACGCCGATGATCATGTTGTTGACGAGCGTCCGGGACAGGCCGTGCAGGGCGCGGATCTCGCCCTCGTCGTTTGGCCTGGTCACTCTCAGCACGCCGTCGGTCTGGGCCACCTCGATCGGCGCGGGCACGGTATGCCGCAGCGTGCCCTTCGGGCCCGTCACGGTGACCTCGCGGCCGTCGATCGTGACATCGACACCGCCGGGCACGGTGACGGGCATCCGCCCGATTCTCGACATGGAGCCTCCAGTATTATTCAAAACTTCTAGTTGATCTTGATGTGGTCCGGCCGGTTTTGAATAACACTGCTCCTCTACCAGACGTAGGCGAGGACTTCCCCGCCCACGCCGCGCTTGCTGGCCTGCTTGTCGGTCATGAGGCCGGCCGAGGTCGAGATGATCGCGATGCCCAGGCCGCCCAGCACGCGCGGCAGGCCGCCCTTCTTCGCGTACACCCGCAGGCCCGGCTTGGACACGCGCCGGATCCCCGCGATCGAGCGCTCCCGGGTGGGGCCGAACTTGAGCGACAGGACGAGTGTTTTGCCGACCTCGGCGTCTTCCACGCGCCAGCCCGCTATGTAACCCTCCTGCTTGAGGATCTCCGCGATGTGCGCCTTGATCTTCGAGTACGGCATGCCGGTGGTGTCGTGGTACGCCGAGTTCGCGTTGCGCAGACGGGTGAGCATGTCTGCGATCGGGTCGGTCATCGTCATGGCCTTGTGGCCCTCCTCGCCGCGGTTTCCCTACCGTCCTGCGGACGGCTAGGGACCTTCAGCGTGGTCGGTGGGCGCTTTCGCGCCCGGGTTTCTTCTTCTGTGTCTCGGGGTCGCCGTTAGTGTGTGAACCTTTTTCAACCTCAGGAATCTCCCAGCTCTCCGCGATGCACAGCGGGCGGTTGAAAAAGGCTCAGTCAGCTACCAGCTGGATTTCGTAATACCGGGCAGCTCGCCGCGGTGCGCCATCGTGCGGAAGCAGATGCGGCACAGCCCGAACCGCCGGTAGACCGCGCGCGGCCGCCCGCAGCGCGTGCACCGTGTGTAGCCGCGCACCTTGAACTTGGGCGGCCGCTTGGCTTTGACGACCAGTGCCTTCTTCGCCAACTTCGGCTCCTCAGCCTTCTCTGAAAGGGAATCCGAGCCGCCGCAGCAGCGAGCGGCCCTCTTCGTCGGTACTCGCGGTGGTCACGACGGTCACGTCCATGCCGCGCTGCCGGTCCACCTGGTCGGGGTTGATCTCGTGGAACATGAGCTGCTCGGTCAGGCCGAACGTGTAGTTGCCGCGGCCGTCGAACTGCCGGTCGCTCAGCCCGCGGAAGTCGCGGATCCGGGGCAGCGCGATGGACAGCAGCCGGTCGCAGAACTCCCACATCCGGTCGCCGCGCAGCGTCGAGTGCGCGCCGATGGGCATGCCCTCGCGCAGCTTGAACTGGGCCACCGACTTCTTCGCCCGGGCGACGGCCGGCTTCTGCCCGGTGATCAGCGACAGATCCCGCACCGCGCCGTCGATCAGCTTGGCGTCCCTGGCCGCCTCGCCGACGCCCATGTTGACAACGATCTTGGACAGCCCGGGGATCTGCATGACGTTGTCGTAGCCGAACTCCTCGTGCAGCGCCGGGGCGACCTCGGACAGGTAGCGCTCCTTCAGCCGCGGCCGCGGGGGCGCCTCCAGCGTCGCTGTGCCGCCGCCCGCCGCCGGGGCGGTGCCGGCCGGCCCGCCCGCCCGGCCGCCGCCGCGGGCTCCTTGGTTGTCCCGGCCCCTCGCGCGGCCGGCCGGTTCCTTCGTCGCTGCCATCAGATGTCCTTGCCGCCCGGACGCAGCGTCCGGATCTTCTTGCCGTCCTCGTCGAACCGGTAACCGGCGCGGGCGGGCTTCTTCGTCTCGGGATCGATCAGCTGTACGTTGCTCACGTGCACCGGTGCCTCCTGGTGGACGATGCCGCCCTCCTTGGCGCCCCGATACCCCTGGTGGGTGACCTTGGTGTTCTTCTTGATCATGTTGACGCCCTGGACCAGGACCTTGTCGCGGTCCGGGTAGGCCACGATCACGACGCCCTCCAGGCCGCGGTCGGCGCCCGCGACGACCATCACGTGGTCGCCCTTCTTGATCTTCATGTGCGGCTTGCCCTTGCCGCCGCCGGCGTTACCGCGCCGCGCCATCACAACACCTCCGGTGCGAGCGAGATGATCCGCATGAACCGCTTCTCCCGCAGCTCACGGCCGACCGGCCCGAAGATCCGGGTACCGCGAGGATCGCCGCCGTCCCTGATCAGCACCGCCGCGTTCTCGTCGAAGCGGATGTAGGAGCCGTCGACGCGGCGGCGCTCCTTGCTGGTGCGCACCACGACGGCCTTGACGACGTCGCCCCGCTTGACGCCCGCGCCCGGCAGGGCGTCCTTCACGGTCGCCACGATGACGTCGCCGATGCCCGCGTATCGCCGGCCCGAGCCGCCGAGCACCCGGATGCACAAGATCTCCTTGGCTCCGGTGTTGTCGGCGACCTTGAGCCGCGACTCCTGCTGGATCACGTCAACTCCTGCTTTTTTCGCTCCGGCCTGGGATGCCCGGTTACTTGGCCTTCTCCAGGATCTTCGCCACCCGCCACCGCTTGGTCGCGGACAGCGGCCTGGTCTCCATCAGCAGCACGCGGTCGCCCACGCCGCAGGCGTTGCCCTCGTCGTGCGCGGTGTACTTCTTCGTCCGCCGGATGACCTTGCCGTACTTGGGGTGCTTCACCCGGTCCTCGGTGAGCACCACGACGGTCTTGTTCATCTTGTCGCTGACCACGAGGCCCTCGCGGGCCTTGCGGTACGGCCGGCCGGCCCGCTCCGGCTGCTGCGCCTGCGCGCCGCCCGGCTGCTCCTCACTCACTGTCCTGCTCCTCCTCGGCGACGATGGTCACGATGCCGAGCTCGCGCTCGCGCTTGACCGTGTAGATCCGGGCGATCTCCTTGCGGACGGCGCGCAGCCGCCCGTGGCTCTCCAGCTGCCCGGTCGCCGCCTGGAAGCGGAGGTTGAACAGCTCGGCCTTCGCCTCGGCCAGCTTGATGTCCAGCTCTTCCTCGGTCTGGGTGCGCAGCTGGGAGGCCGCGGCACTGGCCGCCATCACGCCTCACCGACCTCTCGCTTCACGAACCTGCACTTGATCGGGAGCTTGTGCGCGGCCAGCCGGAGCGCCTCGCGCGCCACCGGCTCGGGCACGCCGGACAGCTCGAACATGACCCGGCCGGGCTTGACGTTCGCGATCCACCACTCCGGCGAGCCCTTGCCCGACCCCATCCGGGTCTCGGCCGGCTTCTTGGTCAGCGGCCGGTCCGGGTAGATGTTGATCCACACCTTCCCGCCGCGCTTGATGTGCCGGGTCATGGCGATCCGCGCCGCCTCGATCTGCCGGTTGGTCACGTAGGCGTGCTCCAGCGCCTGGACGCCGTACTCGCCGAACGTCACCCGGGTACCGCCTGTGGCCATGCCGGACCGGCCGGGCCGGTGCTGCTTGCGGTGCTTGACCCTGCGCGGGATGAGCATGTCTCAGCCCTCCTCTCCCGTCGCCTCGCCCGCGGCCGACCGCTCCGCGCCGGGGCCGCCAGGGGCACGCTCGTCGGTGCGGGCCGGCCGGCCGCCGCCGGCGTACCCGGGGGGACCGTACTGGCCGCCGGGGCCGCCCGCGGCCGGGCCGCCGGGCCGCCGGGTGGCGCGCCGCTGCGGCGGCCGCTCCCGGCGCTGCTCGGCCCGCACCGCCGCCTGCTGCGCCTCGCGCTCGGCCCGCGTCTGCGGCGCCTCGCCCTTGTAGATCCAGACCTTCACGCCGATCCGGCCGAAGGTCGTGCGGGCCTCGTAGAAGCCGTAGTCGATGTCGGCGCGCAGCGTGTGCAGCGGCACCCGGCCCTCGCGGTAGAACTCCGACCGGGACATCTCCGCGCCGCCGAGCCGGCCCGAGCACTGCACCCGGATCCCCTTGGCGCCGCCCTTGGTCGCGCTCTGCATCGCCTTGCGCATCGCGCGCCGGAACGAGACGCGGCTGGACAGCTGCTCGGCCACGCCTTGCGCGACCAGCTGGGCGTCGGTCTCTGGGTTCTTCACCTCGAGGATGTTGAGCTGGATCTGCTTGCTGGTGAGCTTCTCCAGGTCGCCGCGGATCCGGTCGGCCTCGGCGCCGCGCCGGCCGATGACGATGCCCGGGCGGGCGGTGTGGATGTCCACCCGCACCCGGTCCCTGGTCCGCTCGATCTCCACCTTCGAGATGCCGGCCCGCTCCATGCCGCGCTGCAGCATCCGGCGGATCGCCACGTCCTCCGCCACGTAGTCCTTGTACAGCTTGTCGGCGTACCACCGGCTCTTGAAGTCGGTGGTGATGCCGAGCCTGAACCCGTGCGGGTTCACCTTCTGGCCCACTAGCGGGTCCTTCCCTTGGTCTGTGCCGCGCCCTCGTCGGAGACGATCACGGTGATGTGGCTGGTCCGCTTGTTGATCCGGTAGCCCCGGCCCTGCGCCCTGGGCCGGAACCGCTTGAGCGTCGGCCCCTCGTCCACCCAGGCCCCGCTCACCCGCAGCGACGCCGTGTCCGGCCGCTCGGGGCTGTGCTCGGCGTTCGCGATCGCGCTGTTCAGCACCTTGGCGACCGGGTCGCTGGCCGACTGGGGCGCGAAGGCGAGCACCGCCTGCGCCTCATCGGCGGGCAGCCCGCGGATGAGATCCACCACGCGCCGCGCCTTCCTGGGCGTGACGCGGATGTACCGGGCCTTGGCCGTCGCTTTCATCAATTCCTCCTACCCGGGGGTCCGGGGGTTGTCCCCCGGGCCGGCAGAGTCTCCTGCGGGACTACCGGCGGCTGCGCCGGTCGTCCTTGACATGGCTGCGGAAGGTGCGGGTGGGCGCGAACTCCCCCAGCTTGTGGCCGACCATCGACTCGGTGATGAACACCGGCACGTGCTTGCGGCCGTCGTGCACGGCGATCGTGTGGCCGAGCATCGCCGGGACGATCATGGACCGGCGTGACCATGTCTTGATCACGTTCTTGGTGCCCCGGTCGTTCTGCACGTCCACCTTCTTCATCAGGTGGTCGTCGACGAAGGGCCCTTTCTTCAGGCTACGTACCATCGCGAGGTGCTCCTACCGCTTCTTCCTGCTGCGCCGGCGGGTGATCAGCCGGTCGCTGGGCTTGTGGACCTTCCTGGTCCGGCCTTCGGGCTTGCCCCACGGGCTGACCGGGTGGCGGCCGCCCGAGCTCTTGCCCTCACCGCCGCCGAGCGGGTGATCGACCGGGTTCATGGCGACGCCGCGGACGGTCGGGCGCTTGCCCTTCCACCGGTTGCGGCCGGCCTTGCCGAGCTTGATGTTGGCCTGCTCGGAGTTGCCGACCTCGCCGACGGTGGCGCGGCAGGCGATCTCGACCCGCCTGGTCTCGCCCGAGGGCATCCGCAGCTGCGCGTAGCCGCCCTCCTTGGCGAGCAGCTGGACCCCGGATCCCGCCGAACGCGCGATCTTGGCCCCGCCGCCCGGGCGCAGCTCGATCGCGTGCAGGACGGTGCCGGTCGGGATGTTGCGCAGCGGCAGGCAGTTTCCCGGCCTGATGTCCGCGCCGGGGCCGTTCTCCACCCGGTCGCCCTGGCGAAGGCCCTCGGGGGCGACGATGTACCGCTTCTCCCCGTCGGCGTAGTGCAGCAGCGCGATCCGGGCCGTCCGGTTGGGGTCGTACTCGATGTGCGCGACCCTGGCCGGCACGCCGTCCTTGTCCGCGCGCCGGAAGTCGATCATTCGGTAGGCGCGCTTGTGGCCGCCGCCCTGGTGCCGGGCGGTGATGCGGCCGTGCACGTTCCGGCCGCCGCGCGAGGTCAGCGGGCGGACCAGCTTCTTTTCTGGCTCGTCGCGCGTGATCTCGGCGAAGTCGGCGCCGCTCGCCCCCCGCCTGCCGGGGGTGGTCGGCTTGTACTTGCGGATGCCCATGACTGCTGAAATCTCCCTAGCTGACCGGGCCGAACAGGTCGATCCTGTCCCCCTCGGCGAGGCTGACGATGGCTCGCTTGGTATCGGGCCGCTTGCCCCAGCCGTACCGCGTCCTGCGCCGCTTGCCCGGCCGGTTGGACGTGTTCACGTTCGTGACCTTCACCGTGAAGACCGCCTCGACGGCCTGCCGGATCTGCGTCTTGTTCGCGTCCGGGGCGACGAGGAAGGTGTACTTGCCGTCGTCGGCGAGCCGGTAGCTCTTCTCCGAGATGACCGGCTTCATCAGGATGTCCCGCGGGTTGAAGACCCTGCCCACGCTCACTGCCCCGCCCCCTTCTGGTCGGTGCCCGTCTCGTCGGTGCCCGTCTCGTCGGGGCCCGTCTCGTCGGGGCCCTTACCGAGGAAGGCCGCCAGCGCCTGCTCGGTGAAGACCACGTGCTCGCTGGCCAGCACGTCGTACGTGTTGAGCTGGTCGACCGCGAGCACGTGCACGCCGGGCACGTTGCGCAGGCTCAGCCAGGTCAGCTCGTCGTCGCGGTGCGCGACCACGAGCGCGCCGGCGCCGCGCCGGGTGCCGGTCACCGCGCTCAGCACCGCGACCGCGTCCTTGGTCCTGGGCTGGCCGGAGTCGGCGAACCCGCCGACCACGTACACCCGGTCGTGCCGGGCCCGCTCGGACAGCGCGCCGCGCAGCGCGGCCGCCTTCATCTTCTTGGGCGTGCGCTGCAGGTAGGACCGCGGGACCGGGCCGTGCACGGTGCCGCCGCCCACGTACTGCGGGGCGCGGATCGAGCCCTGCCGGGCCCGGCCGGTGCCCTTCTGCCGATAGGGCTTCTTGCCGCCGCCGCGCACCTGGCCGCGGTTGCGCGCCGCGTGCGTGCCCTGCCGGGCCGCCGCCTGCTGCGCCACCACCACCTGGTGCATGAGCGGGATGTTCGCCTGGACGTCGAAGACCTCGTCGGGCAGATCGACCGTGCCCGACGCCTCGCCGCCGACCGAGACGATGCTCACTGTCTTCATCGGGCCGCGCCCTCCGTGCTCCGTCGTGCCGAAGGCGCGCCGGCAAGCTCTGTCTTGGCGGCGGCCGGCGTCTTGACCGCGCTGCGGACCAGCACGAGGCCGCCCCTGGCCCCCGGCACCGCGCCCTTGATCAGCAGCAGGCCGCGGTCGGCGTCGACCGCGTGCACGGTCAGGCTCTGCATCGTGACCCGCTCGTTGCCCATCCGGCCGGCCATCCGGAGCCCCTTGAACACCCGGCCCGGGGTGGCGCAGCCGCCGATGGACCCGGGCGACCGGTGCTTGCGCTGGGTGCCGTGCGAGGAGGACAGGCCCTTGAACCCGTGCCGCTTCATCACGCCGGCGAAGCCCTTGCCCTTGCTCTTGCCGGTCACGTCGACCAGCTGGCCGGCGGCGAAGGTCTCCGCCGTCACCTCCTGGCCGAGCGTGTACTCGCTCGCGTCCGAGGTGCGCAGCTCGGCGACGTACCTGCGGGGGGTGACGCCGGCCGCGGCGAAGTGGCCGGCCACCGGCTTGGTCACCTTCCGCGGGTCGATCTCGCCGTACCCCAGCTGCACGCCTGCGTAGCCGTCGTGCTCCGGCGTCCGCACCGCGGTCACCACGCACGGGCCGGCCCTGACGACCGTTACCGGCACCATCCGGCCCTCGTCGTCGAAGACCTGGCTCATGCCGAGCTTGGTGCCCAGGACTCCCTTGGTCTGCCTGTTCATGTCCGCGCGTACCTCATGTCCAACGCGAAAGTCGCGTTATGCAAAATTTTCTGCCCGGTGACCGCAGTCCTGAGCGGGCCCGATCTCTCGCGCAGGCCCTTCAGGCCTGCACTCGCGATGCGGTTTTGCATAACACTCCTTAGAGCTTGATCTCGATGTCGACGCCGGCCGGCAGGTCTAGCCGCATCAGCGAGTCCACCGTCTTGGGCGTCGGGTCGATGATGTCGATCAGGCGCTTGTGCGTGCGCATCTCGAAGTGCTCCCGCGAGTCCTTGTACTTGTGCGGGGACCTGATGACGCAGTACACGTTCTTCTCCGTGGGCAGCGGCACCGGGCCGGCCACGCGCGCGCCGGTACGGGTCACCGTGTCGACGATCTTGCGCGCCGAGCTGTCGATGACCTCGTGGTCGTATGCCTTGAGCCGGATGCGGATCTTCTGTCCCGCCATGTGGCCTCGGTGTCCTTCTCTTCTGCTTAATGCCGCTTGCCGCTGGTCCTGGATTTTCCCGAACGGTGCCCCACGTGAGCCCGGGGGCCTGGGGGGCACCGTTCGGGAGAATTTATTACTTGATGATCTCGATGACCCGGCCGGAGCCGACCGTGTGACCGCCCTCGCGGATGGCGAAGAGCAGGCCCTCCTCCATCGCGATGGGCTGGATCAGCTCGACCCGCATCTCGGTGTTGTCACCGGGCATCACCATCTCGGTGCCCTCGGGGAGGTAGACCACCCCGGTCACGTCCGTGGTGCGGAAGTAGAACTGCGGCCGGTAGTTGTTGAAGAACGGCGTGTGCCGGCCGCCCTCGTCGCGAGACAGGATGTACACCTGGCCCATGAACTCGGTGTGCGGGGTGTTGGTGCCCGGCTTGATGACGACCTGGCCGCGCTCCACCTCCTCGCGCTTGACGCCGCGCAGCAGCAGGCCGACGTTGTCGCCCGCCCGGCCCTCGTCGAGGATCTTGCGGAACATCTCCACGCCGGTGACGGTGGTCGACTGCGGCCTCTCCTTGATGCCGATGATGTCGACCGTCTCGCCGGTGTGGATGACGCCGCGCTCGACCCGGCCGGTCACGACGGTGCCGCGGCCGGTGATCGAGAACACGTCCTCGACCGGCATCAGGAACGGCTTGTCCACCTCGCGCAGCGGCTCGGGGATGGAGGTGTCGCAGGCGTCGAGCAGCTCGGCGACCTTCTCGCCCCACTCCGCGTCGCCCTCGAGCGCCTTGAGCGCGGACACCCGGATCACGGGCACGTCGTCACCGGGGAACTCGTACTCCGACAGCAGGTCGCGGACCTCGAGCTCGACGAGCTCCAGGATCTCCTCGTCATCGACCATGTCCGCCTTGTTAAGCGCCACGACGATGTAGGGCACGCCCACCTGGCGGGCCAGCAGCACGTGCTCGCGGGTCTGCGGCATCGGGCCGTCGGTGGCCGCGACCACCAGGATCGCGCCGTCCATCTGGGCCGCGCCGGTGATCATGTTCTTGATGTAGTCGGCGTGCCCCGGGCAGTCCACGTGCGCGTAGTGCCGGTTCGCCGTCTGGTACTCGACGTGCGAGATCGAGATCGTGATGCCGCGCTCGCGCTCTTCCTTCGCGTTGTCGATCTTGTCGAACGGCGTGAACGGGTTCACGTCCGGGAACTTGTCGTGCAGCACCTTGGTGATCGCCGCGGTCAGCGTCGTCTTGCCGTGGTCGATGTGACCGATGGTGCCGATGTTGACGTGCGGCTTGGTCCGCTGGAACTTGGCCTTCGCCACTGGTGTCTCCTCTTGCGATCTTCCCCGCCGCGGTTGTCTGCCCCGGCGGCCCGGCGCCCCCTGAGGGGCGCCGATGCTTGATACGTTCGGTTGCTTGCTTACTCGCCGCGCGCCTTGGCGACGATCTCCTTCGCGATGCCGGGCGGCACCTCGGCGTACGAGTCGAACTGCATGGTGTAGTCCGCGCGGCCCTGGGTGCGGCTGCGCAGGTCGCCGACGTAGCCGAACATCTCCGACAGCGGGACGATCGCCTTGACCACCCTGGCGCCGGACAGGTCCTCCATCGCCTGGATCTGGCCGCGGCGGGCGTTCAGGTCGCCGATGACGTCACCCATGTACGCCTCCGGCGTCCTCACCTCCACCGCCATGACGGGCTCGAGCAGGACGGGGTCGGCCTGCGCGGCCGCCTTCTTGAACGCCATCGATCCGGCGATCTTGAAGGCGAGCTCGGAGGAGTCCACCTCGTGGTAGGCACCGTCGGTGAGCGTCACCTTGACGTCCACCATCGGGTAGCCGGCCAGCACGCCGAACTCCGCCGCCTCCTGGCAGCCCGCGTCCACCGAGGGGATGAACTCGCGCGGGATCCGGCCGCCGGTGATCTTGTTCTCGAACTCGTAGCCGCCGCCGTCGCCGCCGGTCGGCTCCAGGTTGATGAACACCCGGGCGTACTGCCCCGAGCCACCGGTCTGCTTACGGTGCGTGTACTCGACCTTCTCGACCCGGCGCTTGACGGTCTCCCGGTAGGCCACCTGCGGCCTGCCGATGTTGGCCTCGACCCGGAACTCCCGCTTCATCCGGTCGACGAGCACCTCCAGGTGCAGCTCGCCCATCCCGGAGATGATCGTCTGCCCGGTCTCCTCGTCGGTCCGGACCTGGAAGGTCGGGTCCTCCTCGGCCAGCCGCTGGATGGCGGTGCCGAGCCGCTCCTGGTCGCTCTTGGTCCTGGGCTCGATCGCCACGTTGATCACCGGCGCCGGGAACGACATCGACTCGAGGACGACCGGGTGGTTCTGCGCGCTCAGCGTGTCACCGGTCGTGGTGTCCTTGAGCCCCATCACGGCCACGATCTGGCCGGCGGTCGCCGACGGGCGCTCCTCCCGCTTGTTCGCGTGCATCTGGTAGATCTTGCCGATGCGCTCGCGGCGGCCCTTGATGGAGTTGAGCACCGTGGAGCCCGCGTTGAGCGTGCCGGAGTAGATCCTGATGTAGGTGAGCTTGCCCAGGTGCTGGTCCGACATGATCTTGAAGGCCAGCGCCGAGAACGGCGCCTCGGGGTCGGGCGCGCGCTCGATGACATCCTCGACGTGGTCCACGGCGTGGCCCTGGACCGGCGGGATGTCGATCGGGCTGGGCAGGTAGTCCACGATCGCGTCGAGCATCGGCTGGACGCCCTTGTTCTTGAACGCGCTGCCGCACAGCACCGGGGTCACCGCGCCGGAGATGGTGGCCCGCCTGATCGCGGCCACGAGCTGGTCCTCGCCGGGCTCGGTGCCCTGCAGGTACAGCTCCATCATCTCCTCGTCGTTCTCGGAGATGGCCTCGATCAGGTTGTCCCGCCACTCGCGGGCGGCCTCCAGGTGGTCGTCCGGGATCGCCACGATGTCGTAGCGGTCGCCCTTGCCCTCGGTCTGCCAGAGCAGGGCGCGCATCCGGACCAGGTCGATGACGCCGCGGAAGTCCGACTCCACGCCCCACGGCAGCTGGATCACCAGCGGGGTGGCGCCGAGCCGGTCCGAGATCATCTCGACGCAGCGGTGGAACTCCGCCCCGACCCGGTCCATCTTGTTCACGAAGCAGATCCGCGGGACGCCGTACCTGTTCGCCTGCCGCCAGACCGTCTCCGACTGCGGCTCCACGCCCGCGACGCCGTCGAAGACGGCAACCGCGCCGTCGAGGACGCGCAGCGAGCGCTCCACCTCGACGGTGAAGTCGACGTGGCCCGGCGTGTCGATGATGTTGATCGTGTGGTCGCGCCAGTGGGTGGTCGTCGCGGCGGACGTGATCGTGATGCCGCGCTCCTGCTCCTGCTCCATCCAGTCCATGGTGGCCGCGCCCTCATGGACCTCACCGATCTTGTAGTTGATGCCGGTGTAGAACAGGATCCGCTCGGTCGTGGTGGTCTTGCCCGCGTCGATATGCGCCATGATCCCGATGTTGCGGACCATGCCGAGCTCTACGGCGGTCTGGGTGGGCACTGCTTGGCGTCCTTGATCTCTCGTTCGTTCTCTTCGTTGCGTCGTCGTCACCGGCGGTTCGTTACCAGCGGTAGTGCGCGAAGGCCTTGTTGGACTCGGCCATCTTGTGGGTGTCCTCGCGGCGCTTCACGCTGGCCCCGAGGCCGTTGCTGGCGTCCAGCAGCTCGTTCATCAGCCGCTCGGTCATGGTCTTCTCCCTGCGCTGGCGCGAGTACGTCACGATCCAGCGCAGCGCCAGCGTGGTGCTCCGCGAGGCCCTGACCTCGATGGGCACCTGGTAGGTCGCGCCGCCGACCCGGCGGCTCTTGACCTCGAGGGTGGGCTTCACGTTGTCCAGGGCGCGCTTGAGCGTCACCACCGGGTCGTTGCCCGACTTCTCCCTGGCGCCCTCGAGCGCCCCGTAGACGATGCGCTCGGCCAGCGAGCGCTTGCCGCCGAGGAGCACCTTGTTCACCAGCGCGGTGACGAGCGGCGAGCCGTAGACCGGGTCGGTCACGAGCCGCCGCGCGGTCGCTGGTCCCTTGCGCGGCATGTCAGCTCTTCTCCTTCTTCGCGCCGTACCGGCTTCTGGCCTGCTTGCGGTTGCGCACGCCCTGGGTGTCCAGGGAGCCGCGGATGATCTTGTACCGGACCCCGGGCAGGTCCCGGACCCGGCCGCCGCGCACCAGCACGATCGAGTGCTCCTGCAGGTTGTGGCCGACGCCGGGGATGTAGGCGGTGACCTCGATGTGACTGGTCAGCCGGACCCGCGCCACTTTCCGCAGCGCGGAATTCGGCTTCCTCGGGGTAGTCGTGTAGACGCGCGTGCAGACGCCGCGGCGCTGGGGGCTCCCCTTGAGCGCCGGGGTCTTGCTCTTGGTGGTCTTGTCCTGCCGGCCCTTGCGGACCAGTTGCTGGATCGTGGGCACCGCGTCTCCGTCTTTCCTTGTGCGCCCAGGGCGCGGGGTCTGCTGCGTTCTCGTGCACGCCGGGGCGCGCGTGGCTTTCCGCGTGCCTGGGCACGCCTGTCCGGCCCTTCCCGGCCCCGCCGGGGGCCATTCCGGGCAAAAACCGCACCCGATTCCGGCCGATTCTGGGACCGTCAGCGGGTGCCTGACCTGCGGGTTTCCTGCCGTCCGCCGACCCCCGTGGTCGGGTGTGTCGGCGTCACCACGTCAGCGCGGCCCGCCAGCATGCGAGCCGGACGTCGTAGTGGGAGGAAACCCGCGCGCCTGGCGTCCGCGGCCCCGGGCCAGCCGGCTCCGGGCCGCGCGGACCAGCGACGACGTGATCCGCCGGACCCCGTGCGTCATTAGTACGCGCGCGTGCCCGCGTACACACGGGCACGATCGCCAAGAGTACCCAAAGTTTCGCCCGCTGGTCAAAGCGAACGGGAATCTCCGGGCGGGAAACCGCAGCCGCCGCCGCGCGAACGGTGCCGCGTGGTCTCGCGGGCACCGTAGAGTCCGGCGGGAGCCCGTCTCCTGGGGGTGCAACACCAGCCGGGCCGGCCGCATTCCCGGCCCATCGCGCCAGCGCGAAACACGAGTATCGCTGTGCAGCATTTTTGCTTCGCGTTAACGTGCGGGGCCGCCGGGCATCCGCCCGGCGGCCCCGCACCGCGCCGTGTCGCTTACCGGTTGTAGGAGCCGAAGTCGTAGTCCTCCAGCGGGATCGCCTCGCCCGAGCCCTGCCCGAACGCGTAGCCGTCGGGCTCGTCGTAGGCGGTCGCCGGGTAGACCGATGAGCGCGCGTCCTCGGTGGGCTCGACCCGGATTCCCCGGTACCGCGGCATGCCGGTGCCGGCCGGGATGAGCTTGCCGATGATGACGTTCTCCTTCAGCCCGAGGAGCGGGTCGGACCTGGCGTGGATGGCCGCGTCGGTGAGCACCCTGGTGGTCTCCTGGAAGGAGGCCGCCGACAGCCACGACTCGGTGGCCAGCGAGGCCTTGGTGATGCCCATGAGCACCGGGCGGCCGGAGGCGGGGGTGCCGCCCTCGTCCACCACCGCGCGGTTGAGCTCCTCGAACCTCGGCCGCTCCACCAGCTCGCCGGGCAGCAGCTCGGTGTCACCGGACTCGAGAACGTTCACCCGCTTCAGCATCTGCCGGATGATGATCTCGATGTGCTTGTCGTGGATCGACACGCCCTGCGACCGGTAGACCTCCTGCACCTCGTGCACGAGGTGCAGCTGCACCTCGCGGGAGCCGAGGATCCGCAGCACCTCGTGCGGGTTGACCGCGCCCTGGATGAGCTGCTGGCCGACCGCGACGCGCTCGCCGTCGCCGACGAGCAGCCGGGACCGCATCGGCACCTGGTAGGCGATCTCCTCAGACCCGTCGTCCGGGACGACGACGATCTTGCGGGCCTTGTCCGTCTCCTCGACCTTGACCCGGCCTTCCACCTCGCTGATCGGGGCCATGCCCTTGGGGATGCGGGCCTCGAACAGCTCCTGGATGCGCGGCAGGCCGTGCGTGATGTCCTGGCCGGCCACGCCACCGGTGTGGAAGGTACGCATGGTCAGCTGGGTGCCCGGCTCGCCGATCGACTGGGCGGCGACGATGCCGACCGCCTCGCCCACGTCCACCCGCTTGCCCGTGGCCAGCGACCTGCCGTAGCACTTCGCGCACACGCCGATCTTGGCCTCGCAGACCAGGACGCTGAACGTCCTGATCGAGTCCAGGCCCGCCGCGATCGCCGCGTCGATGATCTGCTCCGTGGTGTCGGTGCCGACCGGCGCGATCACGGTCCCGTCGGCCTCGACGTCCTCGGCGACGGTCCGCCCGGTGCCCGTGTTCTCGATGTTGGGCAGCCGGCGCAGCCGGCCCTCGGCGTCGGTCTCCGCGATGCGCATGACCAGCGACCGGTCGGTGCCGCAGTCCTCCTCGCGCACGATCACGTCCTGCGCGACGTCGACCAGGCGCCGGGTGAGGTACCCGGAGTCGGCCGTGCGCAGCGCGGTGTCGGCGAGGCCCTTGCGGGCGCCGTGCGTGGAGATGAAGTACTCGACCACCGACAGGCCCTCGCGGAAGCTGGACTTGATCGGCCGCGGGATCGTCTCGCCCTTCGGGTTGGACACCAGGCCTCGCATGCCGGCGATTTGCCGGACCTGCATCTGGTTACCGCGGGCCCCGGAGTTGACCATCATCCACACCGAGTTGGTGTCGGGGAAGGCCGCCTCCATGTCCTGGGCCACGTCCGTCGTCGCGTGCGTCCAGATCTCGATCAGTTCCTGACGGCGCTCGTCGTCGGTGATGAGGCCGCGGTCGTACTCCCGCTGCACCTTGTCGGCGCGCTTCTCGTACGCCTCGAGGATCGCCGCCTTGTTCGGCGGGGCGATCACGTCCTCGATGGCGATCGTCACGCCGGCCCGGGTGGCCCAGTGGAACCCGGCGTCCTTGAGCGCGTCGAGCGCCGCCGCGACCTCGACCTTCGGGTAGGTCTCGGCCAGCTCGTTCACGATGACGGTCAGCTGCTTCCTGCCCACCTCGTGGTTGACGAAGGGGTAGTCGGCGGGCAGCGTCTCGTTGAAGTAGCAGCGGCCCAGCGTGGTGGTGATCCGGAACGGCTCGCCCTCCGTCCAGCCCTCGGGCGCCTCCCACCCGCGCGGCGGGGTGACCCCGGTGAGCCTGACCTGGATCGGCGCCTGCAGATCTAGCTCGCCCCGGTCGTAGGCCATGATCGCCTCGGCGATCGAGGAGAACGACCGGCCGCTGCCGGCGGCGCCCTCGGTCTCCCGGGTCAGCGCGTACAGCCCGATGACCATGTCCTGGGTGGGCATGGTGACAGGCTTGCCGTCGGCGGGCTTGAGGATGTTGTTGGTGGACAGCATCAGGATCCGCGCCTCGGCCTGCGCCTCGGCCGACAGCGGCAGGTGCACGGCCATCTGGTCGCCGTCGAAGTCGGCGTTGAACGCGGTGCAGACCAGCGGGTGGATCTGGATCGCCTTGCCTTCGACCAGCTGCGGCTCGAAGGCCTGGATGCCGAGCCGGTGCAGCGTCGGCGCGCGGTTGAGCAGCACCGGGTGCTCGGTGATGACCTCCTCCAGCACGTCCCAGACCACCGGCCTGGCGCGCTCCACCATCCGCTTGGCCGACTTGATGTTCTGCGCGTGGTTGAGGTCCACCAGGCGCTTCATCACGAACGGCTTGAACAGCTCGACCGCCATCTCCTTGGGCAGGCCGCACTGGTGCAGC
>Ga0070698_100001883_pt1 | contig 23362 bp, 35 predicted proteins | sample KBSK1502metaG_FD_65477 | JGI IMG/M metagenome (GOLD analysis project Ga0070698, IMG submission 65477) | Corn, switchgrass and miscanthus rhizosphere microbial communities from Kellogg Biological Station, Michigan, USA - KBS K1-50-2 metaG | ecosystem: Host-associated > Plants > Roots >...
GGGAGCAATACATTTATCAATTCCTTTCCAATCCCACCTGAAATATCCTGTATAAGACAATTCTTTTGGAATAGGCACAAGTAAGAGAACTTCTTCACCAAATTTACACATTTATCTAAAAATCCAGTCAGACCATGACATTAATCCAGAGTTGCCCCACTTTGTCTGAAATATCATTCGATTTTGCTGAAGTGGGTATCCCCTGTTCTTTTTCTCCTGTGTTGCACCTACATAGTGATACCCAAAGGCATCACAATTCACCCAAATTCTTTGCCCCAATTGTCTGACTTTGAAGCACAAATCCACATCTTCCCATGTTCCCATTCCGTATTCCAAGCTAAATCCACCCACCTTATTGAACAAACTCCTACGAATAGTTAGACATGCGCCTGTAACAGCGATAACTTCTCGTGAAATTTTAGTCTTTGGATTATCCTGTGTCCAGCCCACCAAAGGATGCTCCATATCCCCACGAATATTCAACGCCATACCAATGTGCTGAACCTTTCCAGCAGGACGAATTGGAGATGTAGAAGATAAGGGAAAGAGTAATTTGATTCCAACTACGCCAATTGTGGGGTCATCCAATGTTTTGACAATCTCTTTGATTGCGCCTTCTTGCAATTCCACATCATCATTCAGAAACATAATTAGTGGAGCAGAACCCATCCTTGCGCCTTCATTGTTAGATGCAGGAAATCCAACTTCCTGGCTGAAATGTTTTACCTTCCAATCACAAACATTGCTATCTTCTCTTTTGGAAAACATTTCACTGTTATCTCTATACTCTTCGGCAGGAGAAGCATTATCTACAAGATAAATTGCAATTGGGTTATCTTCTGCTTCTCGATATAAAGCATCCAGACATTTAGACAGCATATCAAACCGTCCCCCAGTTGTAATAACGACATCTAAGATTGGTTTAGGCTTGGATTGGTGCTTCTGTTTTCTTCCCATTGAATTCCTCATACAAATCTTCAAGATTTTCATCTGAAACATCTATATCTATTGACCATCCTAATGCTAAATCATTTGTGAATACTGTAAATTTTCTGTTCCTATCCACTGCCCACCTAACCGCATAAAAAATACTGTCTATAGTTTTCAAAGTAATTCGGCATTTAGCAGACATAAAAATTTCCTCATGGTTTTGGCTCATTTATTAATTCCCTTATCTTCTCATCCATTTGATGTGCAGGAATATCCCATGTACGTTTGGACACATATTCATACGCAGTAGTTACACTGTTCAATTCATCAGCAAACGAAAGCCCAACCAATATCCCTGCAAGAATTTCTATGTTTATCATGACCCGCTTAGAATTTCCCCATACGTCACGGAAATAATCTCTATCTCCAAATTTATAACCGGGAACAAGATAGCCTCGTTTGTTATCAAGAAGTTCTGTCATTGCCCCTGTATCTGTTGCCACAACAGGAATTTTACAACACATCGCATCCAAGACAGGAAGCCCCAACCCTTCGGCTTTACTTGGTTGAAGATAGACATCTGCTACAGCATATAACGCCCACAAGTCTTTTTGTGCCATTCCACGTTCAAAGGGAGTATATTCCTGATTGATTCCAAGACTAACAGCTAAATCTCGTAGACGCCATCCAAAGGGAGATTGCTCGCGAGTAACCAAAATGTATCTAATAGGACAATTGATTTCTTTTTTCAAAATTGAAACGGCTTCCATCCCCGCCCATAAATTCTTACGTTCCTGATTATCTGCAACAGTCAGAACAACAAAGGCATCCTGTGGAATTCCTAATCCATCTCGTAACTTCTTCTTTTCTTCTGGAAAGGCCGGACGCCATAACACCGTGTCAACCCCAATTTGTAAATGTTCTGCTTTCGTTACACCAACTTTATGTGCTTCCTGCTTGCCAAGTTCAGAAATGAAGAATACAGCATCCATATTGAATAAAGGTGCGGCCCATGACATACACAGTGGCCCATTTTCCAGCGGAGTAATTGCAATATATTTTACTTTGTATTGAGACAATCTTTCATAAATTCTTGCTTGAAGAGGCAAATCCATAGCAACTACAATTACATTTGGTTGCCACAATTGAATTAAATTTCCCATAATGGCTTCGGCTTCTTCTACATTGTTGGCAGGTTGAATAGAAAAAGGATAAGGATGTTCTTCGCCATGATTGGAAAGTCCCACTACAAAAATGTCATAACCCATCTTGGAAAGTTCTGTAAACAGGGGAGCGCAAATACTCCTGTATCCCGAACCCACTGTATCCATATCTGTAAGAACTAAAATCTTTGTCATTTTCGTAATCCGCACGCAAGTTCTACCAGTTGAATATAGTAATCATCCCAATTTTTAGATGGAAGTTTATCATCCAAACACACATTATCTCTTAAAGAATTACGAATAGCGGTTCCCCATCCATGATGATGAAAAGCCCACCAATTTTTAGGGTCTTTTTCATGTTTCATCTTTATTTGCTGAACAGTATCAGAATCAAGAATTTTTCGTAAATGATTAACTCCTTCTGCTATAATGTGTATATCTAACTCCATCAATGATATATCTAAAAAGTAGGATATATCATCTGTAGATGATACATATTCTTGTTCTGATGTTTTAATAAACAAAGACCTAATTTTTTGAAAAAATTTATTCATACAAACACTTCATCCCACTTTCGTAAAATATTTTCAACCGAAAAACGTTTACGAGAAACTTCTTGAATCCATTCTTGCTTCTTTGGTAAATCAGGGTCAGTCAATAATTCCACAGCGCTCTTTACAAACAAATCCTGCCACCTTGGGTCTTGAGCGTTTCCATGAATTACTCTGCCCATGTTGGTTGTACCTAATGCTCCACAATCAGATGTAGTTGGAAATGCTCCTGCTATTTGACTTTCCGCAACAGAAATACAAAAAAGTTCATCATAAATGCAGGGGTAAAGATGAACATCAGCCTCCATTTGAATTTTTACAAGTTCACTTCGTTTTACTGCCGCTTTATAAATCACATTTGGATGGTGAGCAAAAGATAAACGATAATGCCGAATATATTCTTCAGAGGCTTGTGCTGACCACAGCCGCCAATCAGACGTAATTACCAAGGATGCTTCGGGAACTTGGGCATGAATTCTAGGCCACACTGCATGAAGTTCCATAATTCCTCTATCGGGCATGGAAGTATAAATACACCGCTTAGGAATTTTATCTGCTTTATTTTTATATTCCCACGTTCGGACAGGCAAATCAATTGACACCGTGTCATTGATTCCATAAAAATCCTTGAAATATTTGGAATGTCTTGGAGAAATAGTAACGATTTTTTGAACCGTCTTGGCAAACTCTTTGAAATCTCCCACCGTGTTTTGGTCACAACTCCACCAAATCTTTTTGCCCTTGGCATTATAGGATGCGTGATTAGGTGAGCGAAAAATTATAAGAATATCACGTTCTTCAAAAGGATTGAAGTCGCTAATATTCTTCTGTTTATAAGACGCCACGTTGAATTCTTTTGGGTCATTATATAAAGTGACATCATTTCCATAGTATTGCCAAGCGCCACACATAGTTAGAAGGGCTAGTTCCGCTCCTCCACATCCAATTCTTCCGTCTTCTCCTCGCATTGTACGCTCAGTCACGCCTAATGGAGAGCCGTCGTTGCATAAAACATGAATTATTCTTCCTGTCATTTTATCTCTTTCTTTCAGACATTATCCAATACTCGTGCGGCAAAATTTGTGTGGGTTCTTTTGGATTGGGATGAAGCATTTTGATTTCATCCCACAAAATTCTCCATCCTGCCACATCCAGCAGAACATGAATCTGTTCCCAATTCATAACTGAATAATGATTTTGTCCTTTATACGTGTACCAATCAGGAGCAGGAAGCACAATGCCTAACCAATTGGTTGAAACTCTTGCCCATTCCATCAGAGTTAATAAAGGCATCGGGCTATGCTCAAGTGCGTGCCTTGCAAAAATAAGGTCAAATGAATTATCATCATATTCAAGAAAGCTAAAATCCATTCGCTTTACGTTTCGCCCCCGCTCTTGTGCTACAATAACATCTTCTCCAATAGCAATCCCTTCGTATTTCAAGCCCCACTTTTCAAACATTGGCTGACAGAATCCTTGACCGCTTCCACAATCTAAAACAGATTTGCAAGTTGTCATTCTGCTCATCCATTGGTCAATTACTTTTTGTGCCAATTGAGTATGCCCTGCGTCCTCTGGTTGCTCATAGATTTGAGAATATAAAGATGTTATGTATTGGTCAATATGCTTATAGTCTCTCATAAATATTTCCCATAATATAGATTTATCACTCTTTTAGAAAAAGTAATAAGTTGTTCTTCTGTAGCATTATTTTTCATTCGATTTGCCATTTCAGAGACTACTTGTATGTTTCCTTTTGTGTATCCTTTACTTGAATCTATTCTATCCAAAGAAATATTAGAATCTACTCTTCCACGTCCAGCAAAATTAGTAAGTTTAATTCCCAAAAACGGACAACATTCTGGAATTATTATGTCATCCAATTCTATTGAAAACTCCATATTAAGTCTTTTAGCTCTATTTTTTGCCATATGAAAAAGTTTCCATTCTGGATGAGATTCTCTGTATCTATCTCTAGCTCTGTGTAAAACATCTTTATGAGTTTGAGCATATAATTTATTAGCCGCTTTGTGTTTTTCTGGATTTGCCTTTCTATATTTTCTATGATTCCTCTTGTCCTGCTCTCTACGCCGTCTTTTTCTTTCGTCGTCTGTAAGATATTTCATCATCTCATATGTCCTTCAACAAAATCACTAATGGTTTTTATCATGTATTCTAACATTTCATCTGTAATAGATGGATGACAACCTAACCACATACATTGATTCATTACGCAATCGGAATTCACCAGCGGTTGAAATATCTTGCATTGAATATCTGCATAAGCAGGCTGGCGCAAAAGATTTCCACCAAACACTAAACGAGTACCAATCTTTTTGCTTTCCAAATAATCAATCATTTCTCGTCTAGTGAACGGCGCGCTTTCCTTAACTCCAATCAGGAAGCCGAACCACGATGGATTTGCGCCTTCAATTGACTGCATAAACCTGAAATATTTTTTGTACTTATCCAAACCTTCACGCAAAACTTTCCAATTATGTCTACGCTTCTCAATAAAAAGGGGCAACTTCTTTAGCTGTGAAACAAGTAAGGATGCTTGTAAATCGGTTGCCTTCAGATTATATCCTATTCGAGAGAAAATATATTTATGGTCATAGCCTTCTGGAAGTTCTCCTAATTTGTGACCAAACCGTTTTCCACAAGTATTATCTTTTCCAGGCTCACACCAACAATCCTTGCCCCATGAACAGAAGGAGTTCAAAACTTTTTCTACCATTGGAGATTGAATTAAACATGCTCCTCCTTCTCCCGCTGTGATGTGATGTGCAGGATAGAACGATAAGGTGGATATATCACCAAAAGAACCAAGCATCTTATTGTGTAAAGTACCGCCCAACCCATCACAATTGTCCTCCAAAAACCAAATACCATATTCATTGCATATATCTCGGAGGGCGTCAGCATCAAAAGGATTACCAAGAGGGTGTGCAAGAATAATCCCCTTTGTTCTGCCTTCAACGATTGCATTTTCAATTACCTCCATATCAGGAACGAGTGTGTTTAGGTCTACGTCAACGAAAACGGGAGTAAGCCCATTTTGGATAATTGGGTTGATGGTTGTAGGGAATCCAACTCCGATAGTGATAATCTCATCACCCGGTTGTGCGCTTCGTTGCCCAAACGCTTTATCCGTAATTGTTGTGACAGCAAGTAGATTGGCAGAAGAACCACTATTAGCCAAGACAACATGCCGAATAGTGTGATGATAAAACGTCCGTAAATCTTTTTCAAATTCATGAGTAAATCTTCCTTCCGTAAACCACATATCCAATGCGGCATCAACCAGTATCGAAACATCTTCTCCATCTATATACTTTCCTGAAGATGGTATATAGGTTTCTCCGGGTATAAACTTTTCTTTTTTAATGTTATCAACATATTTTCTTGTGTTCTCTAATATCTTTTGACGATTCACTTTAGGAAAACCACTCTTGATACCACTGATAGGATTTTTCCAGACCAATATCTAAAGGCGTTTTTGGATTCCATCCTAAAGATTTTGCAAAATCATAATTGATATGTTGATAATTTAATTCTCCAATTGCTTTATCTTGTATGTCTGGAAGCAATTCTTTTCCAGATATATCAAGTAATATATTCACAATGTCCAAAGCACAATAAGAAATATCAGAACCAAAATTAATAATAGAACCAGACGGAATTCTTCTCAAAGATAAACACTCTGCCGCCAACAGCACCCCTTCAAGAATGTCATCAATATAGATATAATCTCTATAAAGATGCCCATTACTCCTCAAAATTGGTTGCCGATTATGAATGAGTTCTTTACAAACGTGAGGAACAATTCTATCCCAATGTAAATCATATCTTCCATACAAATTTGCACTTCTCAATATTGCTACAGATAATCCAAATGATTTTGCATACATTTGAGAAATCAAATCTTCGCAAGATTTAGCAGTATTATATGGACTTATAACTTGGTCAATTCTATCGCCCTCTTTAGCATTTGAATTTTCTCCATATACCTTATCTGTAGTGTAGACAATGATATGAGTATCCGTTCCAGATTGACGAACTGCCTCTAATAAGTTATATGCTCCACGTATGGTTAACTCTAAAGTAGGAAATGGATGTTTTTGTGCCGATGTTACTAATGGTTGTGCCACAAGATGATACAAAATCTTAGGCTTTTCCTGATTTATTAGTTTTAGGCAATCATCAAATCTAGTCACATCTAAACGAAAAAAGTTAAGATTAGATTTAGAATTTGATGCGGGAGGAGTATATGAATAAGTAGAACAAACATCCGCACCGGTCTTAACTAAATATTCTGTTAAGTTTCTTCCCAAAAATCCCTGACCGCCCGTAACTACTACTTTATCCATATTGCTCCGTTAGTTTTATATATTTCTTCTAACTGGTCTAAATCTCTAAGAGTGTCCACACAATGCCAAAACCCATTATGAGCAACCACGTATAATTTTCCATTATTAGAAAGAATAGGATATATATCCTTTTCCAAATTACAATCATCTGAATCAATATAAGAAAATATTTCTGTGGACATCGCCGCAAATCCACCATTCACCCATCCATGAAGATGTTCTTGCTTCTCTCCAAAATCCAAAACCTTTCCAGATTCATCAAATTGAATACTTCCAAATCTAGGAGCAGGACGAACACCCGATATAGTAGCAATGGCATTATTTTTCTTGTGAAATTTCACAAGACTTCGAATATCAATATCTGACAATCCGTCTCCATAAGTAAAAAAGAAATCCTCTTGTAGAAATTGTTTGGCCCTTCCAAGTCTTCCCCCCGTTTGTGACTCAATTCCTGAGTAAATAATATTGACTTTCCAATCACTTGTTTGAAAGGTAGAAACTCCATTATCTTGCATAACCAAATTAGAAATACTAAGAAAATATCCATAAATAATTTCTGATTTATATCCAGAAAGAATAATAAACTCGTTTACTCCTTGAGAGATATATTCTTCCATAATGTGATGAAGTATTGGTTTATCTCCTACACGTATCATAGGCTTTGGAATGTTTCTTGTTTCCTCTGAAATTCTTGTTCCCTTACCTCCCGCCAAAATAACTGCTTTATTCATTCGTTACGATACCAAACAAATCAGTGTCTCGCATAATCAAATAACGTGCGCCATTCAATTTGATTTCTGTTCCTGCATACTTGGGAAATAACACAGTGTCATTTACAGAAACAGCCAAAGGCAAACGCTCCCCCACATTAGTAAGTTGTCCATCCCCTACCGCAATCACTTGTCCAGTATTGGGCTTATCTACAGATGTTTCAGGAAGCACCAAACCAGAAGGAGTTGTATTGGAAACTTCTGTCGGTCTGACCAAAATATAATTACTTACGGGCTTGAAATTCATTCATATCTCCTATCGGTTCAGCGTAAAATGCAGATGCAAAAAACTTTATCAATCCGCCTTCAAAGGATGGGATTTCAATATTCAAATTAGATAATCCTCCACACTCCAAACAGCCATTCTTGGGACGCTTGGCAATTTGTTTCATTTCTTCCGATGTTTTAGGCTCAATAAATTTCTCATATCCAAGATTGAAAGACTTTGCAATCTTTACAGCAAAATCATATTTAGATAAACAGGTATCTCCTGCTACATGAAACAATCCCTGATATTTATCTGCCAATTGAATTGAAACTCTTGCCAAATCATCAGATAGAACAGGGTTCATAAATTGGTCATTAGGAACAAAAACTGTTCGCCCCGCAAAAATGGCATGAATAATCTGCTTGGCAAAATTCTTATTCAATCGTTCCTGCCCATATACGCCAACCGTTCGCACAATAATATATTTGGATTCGGATTGAAGGATTTGTTTCTCAACAGTTTCCTTCTGAATTCCATAACGATTAATTGGACAAGTATTATCTTGAATTGTATACGGGTCTTTCTTTTCCCCATTGAACACATACGAAGATGAGAAGTAAACTAATTTTGCGCCAAATGATTCACACAAGCGCAGAACAGTAATTGCTCCACGAACATTGGTCACATCTGTTCCAACTGATTCTTCACATTTATCTACATGAGCAATTGCCGCTGGAAGATACACCACATCAGGACGATGATTAGAGAATACTTTGAACAGGGATTCATATTTAGTAATGTCTGTGTAGACCTGTTTAGTATTCTTCTTCGGCTCAACAGGAACACCTTCAATTGCATCTGGAATTTTTCTTTTGAGTGCAGACCCCACAAGACCGCGACTTCCAATTATCAATGATTTCATTCAGTGTTTTCCAATAATTTCCAATCTGGATTGTTCTTCAAAAAATATTCTGTAGAATAAACTCTCACAACTTCATCATCTTTTATAAATGACACAGTGTCATTAGATATGATAACTCTATCTGCTTGAACAAATTCTCCTGTTCTATCATCCATCCATATCATATACTTATTCATGAGAGCCGTCCGAGTGCGAACCGTACTGGATAAAGTGATGGCAGGCAATTACTTCATTTGCCACCCAAGATGTCCACTTTTTATACCCCTCAAAGCCTATTACAACTGCATAACTTCCACACGTACAAAATAAAGTTGTTCCCCTTGGTAAACTTGCATCTCGAAAACAGAAGTGCATACTAGTTTGCAAGACTGGAACAATTGCGTTGTGAGATGGAAGATAAATTTCCTTTTCTCTTTGAACAGGAATTCCATTTAAAGTCGTGGCGTGATTTGGGTCGTTATGATTGCGGATAATGTTGTTTAGCATATTAATCTATTGGCGCACCACAATATTTACAAGCACATTTACGTGCGCCCCACTGCCCACAATAGCTACACTTTATTACAACTTTATCATAAAACATATAGTCTAAACTCCACTCTGAATCCATTAAAGAACGTGGATTTATGTTAGGAGATGCAATTAATTCAACATGAATTCTGCTATGCTCATTATAAAATTGTTCTACTTGCACACTCGTAGCATAAATTTTATTCATTATTCATACCATAGATAAGTTGCCGTATTCAACAAGATTTGTTTCAATTGTTCGTCCATATGAAATCGTTCTGCATTGATTTCAATACTTTTGAAAATATCGCCGGGATGTAATTTATGACGTTCCCCCGCCGCTTTCCAGTCACACATAAGTTCAATTAAGTCGATTAGATTCATCCCATTGATTCCGTCTGCAAAGAATTCTGGATGATGGCGCGAAACAGAATAATGATGGTCAATACCTACTTTCATCTTCTTCAGAGTTTCTCGATAAGCGTCCGTTCCGTATTCTAAGGTTGCCAACTCAGGAGTATATTTGTCATACACTTCCTTTTCGGGAGGTTGTAGTTTGCTTGCATCATGAACAATTGCACGATGAAGTAAGTCCTGCACAACTACATGAATTTTTAGTTGCACATTCTGAATATGTTCTAATGTATCTTTCCAACTATCGTATGTCATATATTTCACTATATCATAAAACTAATCTGTTGAGGAGAGTCAATTGGTTACAAGAAGCTACACTCTTCTAAAATTTGTGTAACTCTTTTATCGTAAGTCTGAGGAAGAACAATATTGTATGCTCGTTCTGCTATAACCTTTGCATCATCTGGATGTTCCTTTGCCCATAATACTTGTTCAATTGCACCATTCAAATTTGAAAATCCTAAATAATTAAATCCATCCATAAAAAATTTAGATGTATCTGTAACGTTATTCATTACAGGACAAATTTTCATTGCCGCAAGTTCAAATGCACGACAATTCAAGTCATCTAAAGATGACCAATTCAATCCAATTTTTCCACGATTATACAGTTCTCTCGCTTCATCAAACACAGGACCATTTTCAAAAATAACAGAAACACCTCGTTTCCTAAGTTCATTTACCCATTGGACACGGTGTTCATAAGGCATCCCAATCAAGACAGCGTCTACAACATTGTCAGGATTTGGAATATCTTCTGGAAAGAAATCATATTTAGAGTAGGCATAAGGCAAATAAATGTCTGAACCTTTAGAATACACTGCTTGCATATTGAAAAATTTATCGGAGATGGTACGCTGATAATCATAGTTCAAAGCGTGTGGGTCAGTTGCTACATGAACAACCAATCCATCTGTAGGCTTATATTTGAAATGAATTCCCGCATCAATCGTCAAAACAATGTCTGGTATCCAATCTCCAAGTTGTGCTTTCACGATTTCATAATTTACTTGTCCAACGGAAGGAGAAAAAGGAAGTGGAATATCGGGAACGATTGCATATTTTTGTGGAAGGTTCATTCCTCCCAACCAAGGAATCCACGCTCCCGTAAAAATTCCACAAGTTTTCAAATCTATATCGTCCCTATGTCGCAAAGCCTTCTCGAAATAACGGGACATGGTTAAGGGAAACCAAAGCGAAAGGCATAAAATCTTAATTTTGTTTTTCATTCCATTGTCCATAATCTAGATTAGATTTCATGTCTAAAAGAAACTGTTTCCAACTTTCTTCTGTATTTTCATTTCTACCAAAATTTGCAGAAAAGCAGCACAATACAACATTCCCTTTTACATATCCCTTAGTCCTATCCAGCCTATCTAATGATGGTTGAAATGGATATTTTTTTGTGCTGGATGGTTTCATTTTTATTCCAAGCCAGTAGCATTTCTCATTCTGAGATTTGAACAAGTCCAATATGTATTGTTCGTCTATATTCATTATTTCAAGGTTATATCTTCTAGTAGATGTTCTCGCATTAATATAAAGTTGCCAAGCCCACTTTCTCTCAGAAAATTTGTGATTGTAATCTAGCCTACACTTTCTGCATGTAGATAAAAATCCTCCCTTACCTGCACTTGAATGGTCAAAATATTCAAAAGTGTGTGGATAAGAAATATCACATTTTGTGCATTGCTTATACTCAACTCCATCTTTTGTAAATGGATGATAGTTCTTTCTTGTTTGAGATGTTTTATTATATTTTTTGGATTTTTTATTTGAACATTCTGAACAGTATGCCGCCCACTTCCCTTTCCCTCTGGTGTAATAATATGGCTTTTTATATGGCAACACTCTTTTGCAAACAGAGCACGGCTTTACTTTTACACCATTTTTATCTATATACCATTTTTGATTCATCGTTCCTCCAATATACCTAATTATATTGAAAGACGAATAATTGTCAAGGCACAATACTTTATTCATAGTAGTGTGTTATAGGGATTCCAATTCACCGCACGATGTAAAGGCTCTAATTCAAGGAAAGATGTAATTGTACTATCAATAGCCCATTGCAAACTCTTTTGACAAGACTCACACAAATATACTTCCTTGGCATAATGATTTTCGGAATCTATATATCCGAACTTTTTAACTCCCCAATTAGATTTCAAAGTTTTATGGCATTTATCACATACTATAGTTAACATTTTATTTTATCCATTTCTGCCTAAATTTTTCTTTGTTTGCTAAAGTAATTGCTTCTCGTTCGGGATTGAATCCTAACGTTTGCCCTCCCAAATGGTGTGTCATATCAGAAGGAAGTGCAATCAAATCGTATCCAAGTTTCAACGCTTTTGTAGATAAATCAATATCTTCATAATCGTTTGGAACAAACAACTCGTCAAAATATTCCAACTCCTTCCAGTTTTCTCTTGTGGTTGCAAGAAGCCAGCCCTCCAAATAAGAAAATAGTTTATTATCAAATACATTCCAGCCCGTTGACCAATCTAAATATCTGCCTCCTACCAATACATTCCACTCTAAATCGGACATTGAATCAACAATTTCTTTAACAATGTCTTTATAAATTCTGACATCATTTGAAATCAGACAGACTACATCTCCTGTGGCGTGTTTTAGACCAACGTTGGACGCTTTCAAAAATCCCATATTTTCTTTTATATGAAGATGCCGAATAGGAAGCATATCGTTTTGTTTCCACCACTTTAGTCCCGCATAAAAATCCTCATCACTGCTTCCATTATCAACAATGATTACTTCATCCACGCTTGAACACTTCTGATAGATGTCAAAAAGAATTTGATGAAGCAGAGGATACCTATTGAATACTGGAATAACAAAAGAAAATGTTTTCATTTATTTCTCTCAACAATATCACCAACATCTTCAACTTCATCTTGGAAAGTTAATTCGTCCGTCGCAACCCTATCCCATGTGGGATGACTCCATCCATATTTATCATATCTTGCAACTTCCCATTCCCCATTAACTTTAATCCAATACCAAGATTTATCTTGTAATTCTTTTTCACTCATACCAATTCTCTCGTCTCTTCAAGACCTTCCAAATATCTATGTGCTTGAAATCCTAGTTTCTTGGACAGAGAGATATTCAATCCTGCATTGTATGGACGGGGCGTATATTCTGGACTGTCCTTCTTTCTTGGACAAACTAATTTATTATTCAATCCATAAACATCTGCCACATCCAGCATAAATTCATACCATGACACAGTATTATTCCCTGCAAGATGTAAAATTTTTGGCATATCATCAAAATTCATCAGGTACTTATATAAATCGTCAACAAAGTGTGGAAGATAAAGAAAAGAACGTTTTAGGAAGGTTGGATATTCATAACTTTGCTTTTGGCGCAAAGGATAAATGTGGCGTGCCATGCGCTCATAATCAAATAGATAGGATGTACGAATTACTTTGAGATTGTCATATGGGTTTTGAAGCGTTTCAGCAGACCATTTACTAAGCCCATAAAAATTCTTTGGATGTGGTTTATTACTTTCTTTATAATTTCCAAATATTCCATCAAACACTTGTGCTGTAGACAACAAAACAACTTTGGAGTTATATTCCAAAGCCGCTTCGCATACATTTCCTGTCCCTCGCACATTGGTTTCGATAACTAATTCTTTGTTGTTTACATTTTCACATTGGTCTACATCAGAAATCGCCGCAAGATGAACAATAATATCAGGCTTGATGGCTCGTATCGCAGATTCCATTACCTTCAAATCTCGCACATCTCCTGGCAATGGAACAACATCTGGATACTTCATCAACTCTTGACCAACTGCCCCTCCATACCCCGTTACGCCCACTATTTTATTTATCATCTATCTTCTCTATTTTCGACTAAGATTTGACTATTATTTGATTAGATGCCTTGCACGCAATTCAGGAACAATTCCAAAGGCTTTTAGGACAGACAAAAAAGCCGCCAAGATTGCCGCAGATGTAAGAGCATCTTCAGGAGGCAATTTGCCCCACAAGACAAGCAACCCTAATACACCTGCTCCCAAATAGGATAAGGCTTCCCAAAACTTTAGACTTTTGAAAATAGGGGGAACGTTCACGATTCACTCTCCTCTGAAATATAAGTTTTTACAAACGCATATATTTTTTGCAGGTCAGTATAAACAATTGCCAAATTACGACCCGTTTCCGCATCGTTCGATTCACTTTGTTTTTGGGTTTTTACATATTGTAACAAATCTTCTAGTGTATTAAGTATCATCATTTACCTCTTTGTAATCTGATTCCAAACTTCCCTCTCTATTATTGAACATCCACAAGTTTGTGTTCACTAGACTATTATATTCAAAGGCGTGCTTCACTCTCCCGTTTCCACAATTACAACTCTTTTCCCAAACAGCCATCAAAGCAGGAACATGCTCAGAATTAATCCACGCCATCACTACATGGTTGCGAGGCTCAAATACATAATAAACATTTGTGCCATTGATTTGAACAGTCTTTCCATTGGGATTAATCGTCCAACGCAAGGCGACTTGATTACGTGAGTTTACAACCATATACAGATTATAACAGGAAATTGAAAGAATTTTGTTGGAATTTTTACTTGCTGTGAATAAGACTCTTCATACGTTGAATGGCATCTTTGAAATGGAGTGCATTTATCATCAAAGTTCCATTCCCCCATTCATTCTCGTACCATTCAAAATCCATTGGATAAGAGCCTCCTACGGCAACAACATCTTCTGTATTAGGAAGATTTTCGCTTTTGAAAGTATAAGTAATATTTTCTTTAGATAAAGAAAATTGCATATGCCGAGGGTCAGTCTTATCTACAGAATCTAACTTTGAGCCGGTTGCCAAAAGCGCCGCACAAAAATATATATCAGTCGTAGTAATTTTGTTTTTCATTGTATGTCTCCTATGCTATAAGTATATAATAGAAAATACCCAATGACAAACATCAGGTATTTTCTAGGATAGAGCATAGGCCTGCTAAGGTCGGTAGACTTGATTATTATAACATAAAAAGAATGACACAATATCGTTTTTGACACTGTGTCATCTTATACCTTAAGTCTCACACACGAACCCTTTTACTACGTCCTATATTTACTTGTATGGTGGAGAATTTTCTTTCAGCACTTTATCCTCTTTTCTTTTGTGACGAGAATAATATCAGAAAGTTACACATATACTAGGTGGGATTAACCCTACCCACCATTTTTAGGCTTGAAATCCAATTCATGAATAAGTTTATCGTATTTTTTCTCAATTTCCCCAAGATAAAATCCCTTGACAGGCTCAACTTGATAAGCAATATGAAACAAAATTTGCATAATCAATTTGAACATCTTTATCATTTTGTGTCTACTCATTTTGCTCCAAGGGTTTTACATGAGTCTTGATTAATTGCATTATTGCGTGTTGTAATCCCTTGCCATACATATCCATCAAGGCAAAGGCATATTCGTCAGGAACTACCAAAACAATTTTGTGATACTGATGAACGGATGAATCAGGAAGTATATTATTGATTTTATTTATTGGCTTCCTAATTTCTTTACATATTTTTGCATGAAGCCCATCCGATTTCCTAACAAATTTGGGATTTTTGTTAGATAATTCTATTCCAATTTTAGTCATTATGGCCCTTCTCCACCATCACAAACAACAGATGCTTGATGGGTACGATGACAATTTTTGCACAAATTCTTTCCACAACGAATACAGATTTTCAAGGCAGATTTGGGATGCCAATTTCCACAACTCTCACATTGTTCCCAATTAGGAAGGAATAATAGCTTCGGTTTCGGTTCTTCCATTTTTCTCCAAATATCTCTGATAATAACTAATATGTCCAAAATGCCAATGTGGATTGCTTACATCAGAATCGGGACAAAGATATGTGTGCATATCTTTGATGTCAATGTTTGGGTCATGACCCCAAGCCCGAAACATAGCTCGATTTGCCAAATCTTCATTGGGAAAAATCGTCTTGCGAGTTGTCTTACATTTCTTCGATTTGATTTGAATTGTACGTTTCATGTTTTACTCCTTATGCGTTCCAGAAAATTGAAAGATAAAAACCAAAGCCTGCCCAAATTGACGCCAAGGCATATCCTGAAGCCTTACTCCAATTCTTATGAAGAACAAATTGGATAAACTTTGACAGGGCAACGGAAAGAAGAATTGCATACCAGATTGTCATGTTAATTTCCATAAATCAAAGAAATTTCTGTCATGGATATGCCCTTATCTATAATCTTCATATCTAATATTAAATGCTGAAAACCATCCTTATCTGAATTAGACAGAGAAAGTTCTCCGCTAATAACTTCGTACACATCCGCTTCCAACATTTTTGATAATCTTTTCAATAAATCCAGCGTGTTATCTTTTGTCATATTTGCTCCTTTTCTAATATTATATCGCAGACAGGTGAGAATGGGATTAGAATTAATGTGAAAGGAGATTTGTAATGGAACTAAGCATAGTGTTTCAATTTCTCTTTTGGGTATTGCTTGGCCTATGGTTTTGGGGCGTGCGATTCCCATATATCGAACTTGTCATTGGAGGCATCGCCCTGTTCAATGGGTTGCTGTTGGTGATTTAGAGTGGGGAAAAAGAAGTACCCATACTTTTTCATAAATATGGGTACTTTTATTTAATCTCTCCTAGATGTCCATTTTCTTTTATTGATTCCAATATAACTTAGAACGAAATGCCATTATAACAGGGCTAGAAACATCTTTAGACCTATGAATCTTTCCATGACAATGAATACATAACAATATCAGATTATCATACTCGTTATGTTCTTTGTATCCATCAATATGATGAACATGACCAACTACTCCTTTTGGGCTAACATGCCTTCCACAAATTTGACACATACTATTATCTCGTTCCCAAATAAGTTTTTTCAATGCTCTATTAAATTCTTGTGGATATTCTTGACCTGCTCCTCCGCGCCAACTTGGATTTTTATCTCCTGAAATATCTACAAAAACTGTGTTTACATAATCTCCCCGTTTCCATCTCATTTTCAAAGATTCGCTAAGATTTTTTCTATGTTCAAGAGACAAAGGTTTTCCCATTCTAGAAGCACTCATTTTCTTTTTGGATTCTTCTGAATAGGTATGTCCAATTAATTTTTGACCTCGAACAGCCCCAAACTCTTTAGAGTTCATAACTACAAAATTTTCGGGAGATATATTCTCTGGATTTCCATCTCTTAAAACAACATATAATCCTTTTTGAAGTTCTCCATTATTTACTTCCCACCACCATTTTTGATAAGTAGTTATGTGTATTTTTCCTGCATCATCATACCAATGAACTTTCCAAGCATCTCCATCCCAATATTTTTTTCCGTATTCTTTTCCTAATAATTTGCTTGAATGTTCTTTTATCCACAAATCATAACAAGATTTAGAACAAAATCTTCCCTTACCTTCTTTTACTCTGCTAAGAATAGATTCAAACACTGCTCCACATTGTTCACATTCTTTTTCAATTGTTTTATGTCGTCTTGGTTTAGTTGTCATCTTTTTATCCTTAAATAAATTATGAGTACCTTTCGATACTCATAATTATAAACGTTTTATATTTAGTTGTCAAGACTTATATAGACATCAAATTACCGGACACGTCGAAATCGACCTCCCTACCCACTGATGACGGAATACTGCTTGAGCGCACATTGCTTTGATAATTAGTGCGGTCTTAGCCCAAATTTCAAACTGTATCGCGGTGCAACCTGGTACGAGGTCTCGAAAGCTAAAAGGAATCTGTGTCGCTTTATAGACAAGTGGTTCACCATTATGCACCATCCGAAGCGGATACAAATTGCTCATGAACGAACTTGAATCAACTGTCGTTCGAGCAAAGTTTCGGTCAGCCACAACTTTCAGCGCACCCACAGCCGTATTCACTTCACCAGCAAAATTGTAGCCAGGAACAAGACGATTACCATCATTGTTGTAAATAACTTGTGAGCCTTGGAAACCAAGTGTGAAGTAGGCACTCATCAATTCCTGCACAGCCTGAGTGTTACCAAAGATATGAGTAGGCTTGGCACAACCCTCTGCAACAAATCGGTCAAAATCAATTGCGTTGAATGTACCAGACATATTCGTACCTGTCGCATTGAAATGTGCGCCATTCGCCTGAGTAACCAAAGTTTCAATCCCACTGAATTCCAGAGTGTTGCTTCCAGCATTACCATTCACCAGAAGTTTATCCCAACCATTCAACACGAGCGTTCCACCCAAAACCATTTCCTTTGCTTTCAAATCAGAAACGGATTCAGCCAAGAACGTACCTGCATCATATCCGCCGGGCATCCCTTCGCCAAATGCAAATCCACCAACCAGACGATTGATACCCACACCGGCAGGCCCAACACTCATCGAAGCCACAGCCGCACTATGCAAAATATCAGAAATTTCCAGACTCTTGTGTGCGCCAATGTTCTTCAATGAAATTGTGGTGTTGTCACCATCATGGTAGTATTCTTCAGGACAAGCGCCATCTGCAAAAGAAATATACGAAGAACCTGACGTAAACGCCAATTCATTCAACTCACGCCAAGTCTCTGCTTTCAATGCTGTTGAGCGTTCGGGAATTGCTTTCCATACCCCCAACTCTTCGCACATCACAACCAATTCAGACGTATCGAGTGGTTGAGGAAACTGTGCCGCAAAATCAATAGGAGTGGAAGGCTGAGGGCTAATCACCGGGTCAGTTGCCCGTTGAACCACTCCCGCCTTAAATGCACCCCCACCATTACCTAAATCCAAAATAACTTCGCCGTTCATAATATGCCATCCTTATTGTTATGATGCGCCGCCCGTTGATGGCTTAACCGCAGAAGTATTAAATTAATTATAAGATTACTTACTAAATTCGCAACTAGCCGTTCTGATACACACTTCGGCGTGCCATCTCCGCAATCTTGGGAGGAATTCCATCAGGATTAGGACGTTGCAGTTGCTGTGCTTGTGGAATAGCCTTCTGCAAAAGTTCCTGCGGAGTAGGATACCCACCAATTGTAAGAGCCTTCGATTTCACAATTCCATTTGACACGGTGTTATTTGCTTGACCTGCTTTGAGTGTCGCCAGTTCCATCCGAAGAGGAGTAACAGCCGCTTCCACAGCAGATTTCACAATCGAAGCAATATCATTCGGGTCAAACGCCTTTGGTTCAGGAGCATACGCCTTTTCAACTTCCGTACCAATATTTGAAAATGCCTTATTGATTTCATCCACTCCCGCTTTACTTTCCACAAGATTTTTGAGAGTTTCGTAAGCGACATCCAAAGCCGTAGATTTCTTTGTTTCAGTTACTTCATCTTTACCCTTGTCTTTTTTATCTTCTTCATCCACAGCTTGAGCCTTGACAGGGTTATTGATAATCGGATTACCTTCACCTGTTACAGTCACATCATCTTGCGTGTGTTTGAAAGGAACATGGGGGACGGCTTCTCCACCCAAAGTATTTTTTTCAACGTTTTCCATTACATCCTCCACTACAGGTACATCGTACCCGTTTGATTTATAAAAATAAGAAGCAAGTGCATCCACAAGGGATTTCTCCATAACATTTGACTTTACAGGTGTACCAACATCTTTACGGATTTGCGGCATGTATTTTTCCATCTTGGAACTAATACAGTCCGAATTCCATCCACCCGTATTCTCGTCATAGCAGGGAGCAAGTTCTGATAGGTCGGGCTGTGGAAGTGAGCCTTTTTCGTCCGACTTCACAACCAACACATCATTGGTAAATGATTTTTCTTCCAACTCATTTGCCAGTTCTCCTACAATGGATTTTGCATCATCGCGTTTCGTAGTAATTTCGTCCATAGACTTTTCTTCCATTCCCTCCGCAACCATCTCCGTTCTCGGATTAACTGGAACGCGGGTGAGTGCTAAATGAACTAACTGCCCCTTCATATAAATTTTACCCCCTATCCCCTGCGCGCACAAAGGACAGATTTGACCTACATCTGAACGTGTAAAAATAAATTCCTGCCCCCCAACCTGCGGAAGATGTTTATGTTCCAAATCCAGAAAGCCAATTGAAATCCGAACCGGGTTATTATCTTTGTTCCCACTTCTTTGCTGAACAATATCATTCTTCAATGATTCGTAAACAGCATGTCCTAATGGACTATCATTACAGAAGCCCCTACTCTTTAGTTTATCGCCTTCCACATAAACACTATCAATAATGCCGGGAACATTGCCCATGCTCGTCCCTGCTTTGTAATGAGCAATCGAAAGATATGGCATCCCCCCACACCAATCTCCTTCACAAATCACTTCTTCAAACTGTTCAGGGACGGGGATGTTATCATTGATACGATGAGTAAAATCATAGAACAATTCCTTACTCATCTGCTCATCATACAAATCCGAATCAGTATCCGAATTGACGCTTCTCCATTGCATCCTGCGATTGGGATTGACTTCATCAGCATTATATTTTGCCTTGGTGAAAATCATGCTGAATTGAGCAATCGGAGAATTTTTCACGTTTGCCTCCAAAGCCCTTAAATGCTTTACTGCTTCTTCCCGTGTTTTATGACATCCACCCGGAACTGCTCCCCCATCAACTTTTTTGACACAATTGCCCTCAAGTTTATATGGCATTAAACTATTACCACCTCATAGGCACTTTTCCACCCAAGAGTGAAAATCCAAGTTGCCCAACTTATCACTATTCCTGTTACTACTTCACTCACAATAGGAATGTACGTAAAAACTAATGTACTCAATAAATCAACCCCCAAGAATAAAGATAAAATGGTAAAAATCCAAACCCCACTACACAACGAACATTCATGCAATTTTATGAACCATTTATATTTTTCTACAAACCTTGGTAACTGAAATCTTTGCCAAACTTCTATTACAATTTTTCCAATCACCAAAAATAAAATCCATTTAGCAAGAAGCATTTTTATTTGGAGTCTTTTGCCTTACGAACTTCGTCTGCAAATTCTTCATACTTCCCAAGAAAGATGGTTGTCGTAATTGAATTGTTTCCTGTTTGAGGAACATGAGTTCCAATCACTTCCCATCCCGCTTCCAAATACTGATGAACACGATTCAAAAGTACCTGCTTCTCTGCTGGACTGCCAATATTTTCCGAAATTACATCAAAATCAATTTGCTTTCTCATCTTAAAATTCTCCTTTTGTATTTCTATTAATTATAGTGATTTTTTGAATATACAACAAACACTAATCCAAAATCAATATCTCATCATCCTCCCGTTTGCGCTTTTTTCGTCTTGGGTCTATAACAACCTTTCTTGGATATAAGCCACCTCCTACAATATGAGCAGGAGTTGGGGGAATAGGTGGAACGGCTGAGACGCCCACACTAAATCCGATAAAGTCCAACAAACCCACATAGCCCACAAGAGCAGGAGGAGCAACATTAGGTACTCCAACAGGGATGCCCGTGAAATCCAGTAAACCAGAATATCCGACATTTGCCGTAGTGCTTTGTGGAACACCTGCGGAGTAGCCAACAAAGTCAGAGAGTGGTGAGCCATTAGCCATTTCATCTAATTTGTATCAATTTGCGTTATCGGGTCTGCTCCGGGTGTTCCTGTCAAGGCTTGTGTGCCTCCGGGTGCAGTCGCAGTAGCATCGTCCTCTTGATAGACCGTCAGAGTTGTTCCAACAATATTCCAGCGATTCACTAATTTTCCAATTGCTCCAAGCAATGAGCGGAAAGATACAGCATCACCATCAGCAGATACTCTTGCATTGGCATAAGTTCTACGGAGAACGTGGTCTGCAATCTTGTTGCACAATGCACCCGCAATTGTAAGAACTTCTCCTACTGAACCTGTCACATTGCCTTGAATGTTGCCAACGAATGTTCCAGAGATGTTACCAATAATATTGACAGTTTGTGGAGATGCAAGAGAGTAACCTGTTTTATCTTGATTCGTTCCAACAATCACAGTTCCAGTAGGCATACGAGAAGCCAAGATATATCCTGCTTGTCCGGGGATATATGCTCCCGGTAATGCTGTACCCCAAGGGTCGCCTCCTGAAGATGCTGAATTAAGTTTTTCGCCTGTGCTTCCGGCAGAAAGATGTCCTGCAATCTGTTCGTCCCAAACACCATCAGCGATTGCATTAATGAATGAACCTGTAACAATTCCAACAGGGTTGACTACATTGAGAACGTTTGTAATTGTTCCAGAAATGTTTCCTGTAATGTCCACAGATTGTGGTGAAGACAGTGAGTAACCCAATTTATCGTTGTTTGCTCCCACAGTTACAGGATTAATAACATTCATCACGTTTGTTATCGTTCCTGAAAAGTTGACAATTTGATTGTTCAACAATCCATACCCTGTCTTATCCAAGTTGACTTGTAGTTGTCCTACTGCCCCACTAATGTTTCCAACAAACGTTCCGGTAATATTTCCAATCAAGTCAAAGACTTGTGGAGTACCTAGGAAGTATCCAGTTTTATCATTGTTCTGTCCAACAATTACTGTTCCGGTTGGCATACGGCTTGCAAGAATATAACCAGCCTGTCCCGGTACATAAGCACCTGGAAGCGATGTTGCCCAAGGGTCACCGCCCGTAGAAGCACTATTGAGAGCCTTGCCGGTACTGCCTACAGCTTGATGGTCAGCAAGTGTTTCATTCCACACTTGGTCAGCAATAGAGTCAATAAACGTTCCTGTTGTAAGTCCAACTGTTCCGTCTGCCGCTACCCCAAGAGTTCTGCCACTTACGGTTGGAGCAAGAGAATCTTCCAATAAAACTGACCATGAATATGCACGAGCCGTTCCAAGAGTTTGTTTGAGCGAAAAACGAACTGCATTAGTATCTGTAAAACTATTCCAAACTTCGTCACTTTCAAAAATAAGTAAGTCTGTAGGTTGTGCGCCTTGAAACGTTTGAACATCAATTACTCTCGATGTTCCACCACTAAGCGCCATTTTATATCTGCGTATCTCTGTATAATCCAAAGCGGCCATATTGGATAAATCAACATGCAATAAAAACTTGCCTTGAGCATTTGGAGAAGAAAGAAAATTTTCTATCCCTATTGTCCCCGTTTGAATTCCAGAAGCATAAGTAGAAATCATGTTATCCCTAACAATTCCATCCCAATATTCGGGATATAGTTATCCGCTGTAGTGACAAAAGTAACACTAGAAGGCAATGCAAAGGCACTAGCCGCCTTCAAAACTCCCATATGTTGCTGACGAATAATGGAAACATTAAACCGGCGAAGAGTTCCAGTGGTATTATCCATTGCAACCGCCATATAGTATTGACCAGGCATAAGAAGTGTGTCAGTAATATCAAAAAATTGCAACGCGGTAGTCCCTGCTTGGGCTGTTGTGCCTTTGGAAACAATTCTTGCTCCATCTCTTGTATAAATTCCCATATCAATATTTCCAGATACAACATTTCCATTAGCACAAAATAGTCTTTTGACCAATGCAGGACGTTCTAATTTGACA
>Ga0070698_100001885_pt1 | contig 23355 bp, 17 predicted proteins | sample KBSK1502metaG_FD_65477 | JGI IMG/M metagenome (GOLD analysis project Ga0070698, IMG submission 65477) | Corn, switchgrass and miscanthus rhizosphere microbial communities from Kellogg Biological Station, Michigan, USA - KBS K1-50-2 metaG | ecosystem: Host-associated > Plants > Roots >...
GGTGCTGGGCGACGTAGGCGTTGCCCTGGGGACCGCTGCCCTCGTTCATCGAGGTCGGGATGGAGTGGGTGACGAAGCTGAGATGGGCGTCGTCGCGGACGTCCTCGTCGAGCTCGGCCAGCGCCGACAGGGTCGCGTCCACGAGGGGCTCCACGAAGCCCGGGTGGTTGAAGTACGCGCGCAGCCGGTCCAGCCGGGGAGCCCCGTCCACGGCCGCGGTCGCGTCGTGGAGGTTCTCGCGGTACTGGCGGCAGGAGGAGTACGACGAGTACGCGCTGGTCACGAAGCACGCCGCCCGGGTGACCCCGTCGTCGCGCATCTCGCGAACCGTGTCAGCCAGGAAGGGATCCCAGTTGCGGTTGCCCCAGTAGACCGGGACGTGGATGCCGGCACCCGCGAGGTCCTCACGGAGGGCCTGGAGGAACTCGCGGTTCAGGTCGTTGATCGGGGACCGCCCGCCGAACAGGTGGTAGTGCTGACCGACCTCCTCGAGTCGCTCGCGCGGGATCCCCCTGCCCCGGGTGACGTTCTCGAGGAACGGCACGATGTCCTCGGGACGCTCGGGCCCACCGAAGGAGACCAGCAGGACCGCGTCGTACGGCGTGAGGTCGCGGTGCCGCTCGGCGGCGATGTCGGGCATGGTGCCCATCCTAGGAACACGGCCGGACCGCTCGACGCCCACCGCGTCCGAGCAAGGCCCTCGGTCCGCCGTTCGACCACGGTCGGGCCCGCTCTTTTGTAGCGTGGAGGCGTGGACATCCGGGCCCGCTCCTGGTCCCGGCGGCTGGGGGCAGCCCTCGCCGCCTACGCGGGGTGCGCCCTCGTGGCCGGGCTGGTCTTCCTGCCGGTCTCGGTCGAGCGAGCGATCGAGGGCGTGCACTTCACGGACCGGATGGGCACCTTCCCGGTCGAGGTCAGCCTGTGCCATGACGGGCGCTCGACCCTCGACACCGGCATCTTCGGATCCGTCTACTGGGCCGACACCGGACCGCATGGGTTCGGCGCCTACGCCCGTACGACGGGCCCGCCCGAGGCCGGCGGCACGCTCGCGTCGTACGTCGATCCGGCGTTCATCGAGGCCAACGTGGCGCTGATCAACGATCCCGACAGCGTCGTGCGCGCTTACTCCGACCAGTTCGCCGACGGGCTGTGGCGGATCGTCCTCCGTGACGAGCTGGCCGTGGCCCTGATCGGCGGCGTCGTCCTCAGCATGGTGCTGCCCCGCCGGCGATGGCGAGATGCGCCGGTGCGCAGGGAGCTGCTCATCGCCGCCCTGCTCGTGGCCGGAGCGCTCGCGGTCTCGGGCACGGTGGCGACGCGCCTCTTCGACACGTGGCCGTGCAGCCGGGCGACGGGCCCGACGTACGGCATGAGCGAGGTCGACCGGCTCAGCTTCGCCAGCCCGGAGACCCGCGAGGTGGCCGAGCAGGTGAAGCCGTTCATCGAGAAGAACCTCGAGCGGACCCGGGAGCGCTCCGGCGCCTACGAGGCGGCCGCGGCCGCCAGCTTCGCCACGGCGCTTTCCGGCCGAGCCCTGGAGTTCGCCCCGCGGCCCGGCGAGACCATCGTGCTCGCCGAGGCGGACCCGCAGGGCAGCTTCGTCGGCGTCCACGTCCGCACCCGCCTCTACGCCGACCTGATCGAGGCCCTGGGCCCCGGAGCGGTGTCGGCGCGCACGATCGCGGGCGACGTCACCTCCAACGGGACGGTCGCCGAGTCCGCGTATGTCGCCGCCGAGGCGCGCGTCGCCGGCGACGTCCCGACGGTGGCCGTCGGCGGCGATCACGACTCGACGACGACCTGGCAGCAGCTCGCCGACGCGGGGATCGACATGCCGGACCTCGAGAAACCCGACGTCGAGGTCGCCGGCCTGCGGATCTCGGGTGCGAACGACCGCGAGCACAAGACCCTCTTCGGCGGGATCATCACCAACGACTCCGGCATCTCCGAGCTGGAGCTCGGCGAGCAGCTCCGGGCCCAGGTCGACGACCGGGCCCGGATCGTGCTGCTGCACCAGCCGGGCGCCGGGGCCGGCTACCTCGGCATCGACTCGCTGGGCAGCCTGGCGCCCGGGAGCCTGACGACACCCAGGAACGACGGGATCGCGGACCTGCCCCCGGGCATCGTGGACGTCGGCCACCACCACGAGGCCGAGGGGCCGTGGGTGGTGTGGAACACCGACGGCGACCGGACCACGTGGACGCTGGTCGACCAGCTCGGGACCGCCGGTGGCGCGGAGAGCCTGCCCACCTTCGACCGGTTCAGCACGCCGATTTCCGCGCCCCTGAAGACGTTGATGGTGCGCCTGCACTACGTCGACGTCGAGTCGGGGCTGGCCACCGGCTACGCCACGATCTCGTGCGACCTCAGCGGCCTCTGCGACATCACCGACCGGGTGGACGTCGGGCTGCCCCGGTGACGCGCCTCAGGGGAGCTCGGCCAGCACCCGTTTGAGGACCTTGCCCGTCGGGTTGCGCGGCAGCTCATCGAGGAAGACCACCTCGCGCGGCACCTTGTAGCGCGCCAGGTTCTCCTTGACCAGGCCCTTCAGGTCGTCCTCGGTCACCGCGTTGCCGTCCAGTACGACGACGAAGGCCCGCAGCCGCTGGCCGAAGTCGTCGTCAGCCACGCCGATCACCGAGCACTCGGCGACCCCCGGGAAGGTCATCAGGAGCTCCTCGACCTCGGCCGGGAAGACGTTCTCGCCGCCGGAGACGATCATGTCGTCGTCGCGGCCGTCGATGTAGAGCCGACCCTGCGCGTCGAAGTGCCCGACGTCGCCGGTCGACAGCAGTCCGTCGATGATCGCCTTGCCGCCGCCGCCGGTGTAGCCCTCGAAGGGCGTCAGGGTGCCCACGAAGATCCGGCCCTTGGCACCGACCCCGGTCACCTCGGCCCCGGTGTCGTCGTACAGCTTGATCCGGGTGCCGAGCACCGGCTTGCCGACGGTGACCGGCTCCTCGCGCAGGTCCGCCGGCGTGGCCAGCGTCGCGAGAGCCACCTCGGTGGAGCCGTAGAGGTTGTAGATCACGTCGCCCAGCAGGTCCATGGTGCGGATCGCGACCTCACCCTGCAGCTGCGAACCCGCCACGAAGATCACCTTGAGCGACGACAGGTCGCGCTGCCGCACCACGTCGTCGCCGAGGTCGAGCACTCGCTGCAGCATCACGGGTACGGCGCACACGTTCGAGGCGCGGTAGGTCTCGATGTCGTCGAGCAGTTGGCGCGGGTCGAAGCCGCGTCGCAGCACCAGCCGGTTGCCCAGGCTCAGCGCGATGATGGTGAGGATCAATCCGGTGCCGTGGAAGATGGGCGGCCCGATGATCGTGGTCTCACGCGCCCGCATCGGCATCCGCTCGAGCAGCGAGCCGGGCACCACGAACCCCTTCGGCTCGGGGCGCGCGGCCCCCTTGGGCGTGCCGGTGGTGCCGCTGGTCAGCAGCACGATCCTTCCGGGCTTGGCTGGAGCTGGTGGCAGGTCGCTCGACGACGAGGCGGCGATCATCTGGTCGAGCTCGTCGGAAGGCGCGTCGTCGATGGCGACCCGGAGCTTGCCGTGCGAGGGTTTGAGACCCTCCACGATGCCGGCGAACTCGGCGTCGTACACCAGCAGGTCGACGCCCTCGCGCTCGGCCACCTCGCGCGCCTGGGGACCGGAGAACGACGTGTTCAGCCAGATGGCATTGAGGCCGACCCGCGAAGCGGCGAAGGCCACGATCAGGGGCTGACGGTGGTTGCGGCACAGGATGCCGATGCTGTCACCGGAGGTCAGCCCCAGGCCGCGCAGCCCGCCGGCCAGCCGGTTGATGGCCTCGTCGAACTCGGCGTAGGTGAGGGTGCCGCGCTCGTCGGTGATGGCCGGCTCGTCTCCGTGGCGCAATGCCGAGATCCGGACCACGGCACCGAACGGACCGAAGTCGCGCAGCACCTTGACCACCTGGGCCAGCCGCTGCGGCGACTCGAGCCCGACGGCTCCGGCCCGGGCCAGCGCGACGAGGGCCCGGCCCTCCATCTGGGCACGATCCGCCACTCCGGCCAGCGTCTTCTTCAGGTCCACGATTCTCCTTCTCGGACACTCCCCAGCGCGCAGTCAACCGCACGAGGGCCCGCTTGTGCACGCAAAGTGGGGGTCGTTACACCGAAGCGGATCCGGTGGGCATCGGCGCCCGCCAGTCGCGCCAGATCGCCAGCAGCCGCCAGACCAGGCACACCGTGGCGCCGAGGCCGGCCGCGACCGGGAGTACGACGTCAGCCCGCCGCAGCAGGACGGCGACCGTGGCTCCCGCGAGGGCGGGGGTCGCATAGAGCTCACCCCGGAAGATCCACGGCACATGGCCGGCCAGCACGTCGCGGAGCATCCCGCCGCCGATGCCGGTGAGCATGCCCATCAGGGCAGCCGGGATCGGGCCGAGGCCGTACTCGACGGCCTTCAGGGCGCCGGTCACGCAGAAGAGCGCGAGTCCGAAGGCGTCGAAAAGGTTCACCCACCGCTCGTAGCGGCCGAGTGAGGGATGCCAGATGAAGGTGACCACTCCGGCGCCGATGGGGACCAGCAGATAGCGCCAGTCAGCCAGCGCGGCGGGCGGCGTCGCCCCGATGAGTACGTCGCGCAGGAACCCGCCGCCCAGGCCCGTCGTACTGCCGAGAACCAGGACGCCGAACAGGTCCAGACCCTTGCGGACCGCGACCAGAGCACCCGAGATCGCGAAGACGAAGATGCCGACCAGATCCAGGACGACCAGCATCGACGGCATGAACGGAGGGTAGCGAGCCGGTGGGGGCACGCCGGGTCAGGCTGCGCCACCGTGTCTCGCCGCTGGCGTAGGCTCGCGTCACCGAAGCACCCGCATCACCACCCAGCAACGAGGCCCCGATGTCGCACCTCACACTCGCAGGACTGAGTGAGGACGGCAGACGGCTGCTGCTGGTCAGTGACACCGGCGAGGAGTTCACCCTCACCGTCGACGCGAAGCTCCGGGCCGCCCTCCGCGGCGAGCACGCCCGCATCGGCCAGTTGGAGATTCACATGGACAGCGCACTCCGCCCCAAGGACATCCAGGCCCGCATCCGGGCGGGTGAGACACCCGAGGCGGTCGCCCAGGCAGCGCAGACCACGATCGACCGGATCCTGCCCTACGCCAACCCGGTGCTGGCCGAGCGCGCCCACGTCGCCGAGCGCGCCCAGCGATCCTCCGTGCGCCGCAAGTCCGGCGAGGCCGGGGTCCGCACTCTCGGGGATGCCGTGCTCTCCATGCTCAGCCCCCTCCACGTGTCCACCGAGACCCTCGAGTGGGACGCCTGGCGCCGTGAGGACGGCCGCTGGACCCTGACCGCCCAGTTCTCCACGGCCAAGCGCAAGGGCATCGCCAAGTTCACCTTCGACGCCCCAGGCAACTACGTCACCACCGAGAACGACGACGCCAAGTGGCTGGTCGGCGAGGCGGTCGCCGCCACGAAGGAACCGCGCGACGACCTCCGCCAGGCCCGCGAGCGCCGGCTGACGACTGCGCCCGACGAGCTGCCGCTCGGCGACGACGCGCTCGACCTGGTCAGCGAGTCGCCCCGGGCCCGCGAGGAGCAGACCGTCGACCTCACCGACACGGCCCCCCTGATCCGGGCCGTGGACGAGCCTGACCTCTCCCCCACGCCCGAGCCGCTCGCCGACGAGCCGGTGGCGCACGAGCACCCGTCCACCAGGCCGGTCATCCAGCCGGCTGCCCAGGAGGCCGATCACGCCGCCGACGAGGCACCGCGCCCGGCGAAGAAGAAGGGCCGCTCCTCGGTGCCGAGCTGGGACGAGATCATGTTCGGCGGCGGCCGCGCCGACTAGGCACGCGACACACACGTCACTCACACGTCACTCGGTGTCACAGGTAGTTACTGACGAGTAACCTTGGCCACATCTGGGCCCAGGCCATGTCCCCGGGGCCTATCGGACCACTAGCCTCGGGCCATGTCGTACTTCGTCACCGGTGCCACCGGATTCATCGGCCGCTACCTCGTCCAGGAACTCGTCGACAACCGCGAAGGTCCGGTCTACGTGCTCTGCCGGGCCGGTTCGCTGGGCCGGATGGAGCGCCTGATCCAGCAATGGGGCTCCGACCGCGTCGTGCCGGTCGTCGGCGACCTCTCGTCGCCCAGCCTCGGTGTCGACTCCGCCTGGATCGACGAGCACCGCGGCGACGTGCAGCACTTCTTCCACCTGGCCGCGATCTACGACATCACCGCCGACGACGCCACCAACGACGCGATGAACATCGACGGCACCCGCAACGCGATGGCGCTCGCCGACGACCTCCAGGTCGGCACCTTCCACCAGGTCTCCTCGGTGGCGGCTGCGGGCGACTACCACGGCGTCTTCACCGAGGAGATGTTCGACGAGGGTCAGCCGCTCCCGTCGCCGTACCACCGCACGAAGTTCGAGTCCGAGAAGATCGTGCGCGAGGAGTCGCGGGTCCCGTGGCGGGTCTACCGCCCCGCGATCGTGGTCGGCCACTCCGAAGACGGCGCCATGGACAAGATCGACGGCCCGTACTACTTCTTCCCCGTCATCAAGCGACTGCGCGACGTGCTGCCGGCCTGGCTGCCGCTGGCCGGTGTCGACCTGGGTGACACCAACCTGGTCCCCGTCGACTACGTCGCCAAGGCGATGGACTACCTCGGTCACCTCGAGGGTCGAGACGGGGAGGCGTTCCACCTCGTCAACCCTGAGCCGCAGCCCGTCGTCAACATGATGAACGAGTTCTGCTCGGCGGCCGGCGCCCCGCAGTTCGCCACCCCCATCGACCGCCGGGTCACCGGCTCGGCTCCGTTCAGGGCAGTGCCGAAGTCGATGCGCCCGTCGAAGCTGATCGGCAACGCGGTCCGGTCCGGCCCGGTCCAGGCCGCCCTCAGCCAGACCGTGGGCCGCCTCGGCATTCCGGCCGAGACCCTCGCGCACGTCAACTTCCCCACCGTCTTCGACAGCCGCCGCACTGAGCAGGCATTGGCCGGCTCGGGCATCTCGGTGCCGCCGCTGGAGACCTACGCACGCGTGCTGTGGACCTACTGGGAGGACAACCTCGACCAGTCCACGGCCCGCGACAAGAAGGCCCGCAAGGCGCTCAAGGGCAAGTACGTCGTGATCACCGGGGCCTCCTCGGGCATCGGCCAGGTCACCGCGCTCAAGGTCGCGCAGGCCGGCGGCATCCCCGTGCTGGTGGCCCGCGGCAAGGAGAAGCTCGAGACCCTCAAGGTCACCATCGAGATGCGCGGCGGCGAGGCGCACGTCTTCCCGTGTGACCTCTCCGACCTCGAGGCCATCGACGGCCTGGCCGAGCGGCTCAACTCCGAGCTGCCGCAGGTCGACTTCCTCGTGAACAACGCCGGCCGGTCGATCCGCCGCTCGATCAAGCTCAGCCACGACCGGTTCCACGACTTCGAGCGCACCATGCAGCTCAACTACTTCGGGGCGATCCGCCTGATCATGGGCGTGCTGCCGAACATGCGGTCCCAGAAGAGCGGTCACATCGTCAACATCAGCTCGATCGGCGTGCTCACCAACCCGCCGCGCTTCTCGGCGTACGTCGCCTCGAAGGCCGCGCTGGACGCCTGGAGCAACGTGGTCAGCAGCGAGCTGTTCAGCGACGGGGTCAGCTTCACCTCGATCCACATGCCGCTGGTGCGGACGCCGATGATCGCCCCGACCAAGATGTACGACCGGTTCCCGACGATCTCACCGGCCCAGGCGGCCGACGTGGTGATCAAGGCGCTGGTCGAGAAGCCGCACGAGATCAACACGTTCTCCGGCACCGTCGGCGCACTGGCGCACACGCTGGTGCCCAAGACGGCCTTCCGGGTGCTCAACCTCGCCTACCACGTGTTCCCCGACTCGGCGGCGGCCAAGGGCTCCGTGGGTGCGGAGCCGGGCAAGAGCGAGAACGAGCAGCAGATGATGGCGCGGCTCTTCAAGGGCGTGCACTGGTGACGGTGCAGGGCCTCACTGGGTGCTGACGGGCTGACCGGTCTCGACCCGACGGTCGGGGTCGGTGATCCAGTGGCTCCACGAGCCGGCGTACAGCGCTGCCCGGAGGCCCGCGACCTCCATGGCCAGCACGGTGTGGGCGGCGGTCACGCCGGAGCCGCAGTATGCGGCGACCTCGACCTCGGGGGTCGCTCCGACCGCGGCGTACACCTGGGCGAGCTCGTGGCGATCGCGGAAGTGGCCGTGGTTGTCGAGGTTGCGGGTGGTCGGCACGTTCACGGCGCCCGGGATGTGGCCGGCGACCGGGTCGATCGGCTCGACCTCGCCCCGGAAGCGCTCAGGTGCGCGGGAGTCGATGAGCACGGCCGCCGCCGATGCGTCGACGGCGTCGACCACCGGCATGGCACCGGGCTTGCCGTCGAAGTCTCCCGGCTGCGGCAGGGCGGACGGGCCGGCCTCCACGGCGCCACCGGCCGCCTGCCAGGCGGACCAGCCCCCATCGAGCAGCCGCACGTCGGCATGCCCGTAGTCGCGCAGCAGCCACCACGCGCGGGCAGCGGCGCGGCCGCCCCAGTCGTCGTACACGACCACCGGCCGGTCGAGGTGCACCCCGTGCCGGCGCATGGCGGTGACGAAGTGGTGGGGGTCGGGAAGCGGGTGACGGCCGCCCGCGCCGGGAGCGGCGGCGAGCTCGGAGTCGACGTCGACGTACGACGCGCCCGGGATGTGCCCGCGTGCGAATTCGTCAGCACCCGCTGGCCCGCCGGTCTGGTAGCGGACATCGAGCACGGTGACGAATCCCTGCGTGGCCTGCAGTTCTTCTGCGTCGATCAGTGGAGTGCTCATGACTCCATCCTGCACCTTTTTCGTGGGTTTGCCGCCTCGCGATCCGGGCGGTCGTCGCCCTCATCAGGATCCTGGAGCCGGCGCCATCGCGGGGTCCCCGTCGTCGCCTTCGGCGTGGGTGACGCGCGTCGCGTCGGTCCCGTCCGCGCCGATCAGGTAGACCTCCTCGTTGCCATCGCGGGTGGTGACCAGGGCCAGCTGTGTCCCGTCCGCCGACCACGAGGGCGCGACCTCGTCCGAGGGATCGGTGGTGAGGGCGACGACGGACGAGCCGTCCGCAGCCATCGTGAACAGGTCGAAGCTCCCGGCACGGTCGCTGGTGAAGGCGATGAGAGACCCGTCCGGAGACCAGGCCGGCGACTGGTCGCTCCCGGGCGCCGTCGTCAGGCGGATCAGTCCGCGGCCGTCGACGCCGACCACGAACACGTCGAGGTTGGTCCCCGCCAGATCCCGGTCGAACGCGATCCGCGTTCCGTCGGGTGACCAGTCGGGAGCGAAGTCCGGTGCCGCGTGCCGGGTGAGCCGTCTGATGCCGGAACCGTCAGCGCGCATCACGTAGATCTCGGGGTTGCCGTCGCGGTCCCCCACGAACGCGATGTGGCTGCCGTCTGGCGACCACGCCGGGAACCCCTCCCCGCTCGGCGTGTCGGTCAGGGCGGTCGGGTCGCCACCGTCCGCGTCCATGACGAACAGGTCGTAGTCGCCGTCACGGTCGCTGGCGAAGACGATGTGCGCGCCATCAGGCGACCACGCCGGCTGCGCGTCATCGGCAGAGTCGTCGGTCAGCCGCCTCTGGGTGCCGTCGGCCTCCACGAGGTAGACCTCGCGGTTGCCGTCGCGCTCGCTGGTGAAGGCCAGTCGCTGGACCAACGCCGCCGGTCCAGCGCTCGGCTCATCGGTGCCCTCCGACGTGGCGGAGGTCCCGCTGCCCCTACAACCGGCCGCGAGCACCAGAGTGCCTGTGACGGCCGCGCACCTGCAGAGTGTGCGGATTCGTGAGTTGGGTCTGCTGCTGTACATGATCTGGTCACCTCCCTGACGGCCTTCACCGTCAGCATTCGGGGATGTGGACTGCCGGCGTCACCCGCTCGACCTCGACCCCGCACGCCGCGTAGACGTCACGGACCTGATCGGCGGACTCGGCCACGAAGAGGTCGAAAGCCCACTCCTCGTTGGGGACGAACGTGGTGGAGAGCAGCCGGATCGGGCTGCCGTCGGATGCGCTGCGTCGTACGCACTCGCGCAGCCGATCCGACTGCGTGAGCGCGACGACCTTGTCTGCTCCGGGGATGTAGCGGTCCCCGATGTACACGGGCACCTGGATCGCCGAGCCCTTCCACAGTCCCTAGGGCACGCAGGGGGCGGGGTCCTCCACGGGGTCGGCCGCGCCGGCCGGGAGCAGGCGGGTGGTGAACCACTGGACCCTCTCGATGCCTGCATTCTTGGTTGGGTCGAGGTAGGCGTTGATGACCTGGCCGGGGTGCTCGACGTACGCCTGCCCAGGACCGATGTCCCACGTGTCGCAGTTCGGGCCGACCAGCGTGAGGGTGCCTGTCGCAACCGAGACCACGACCGGCCCGAGGTGGTGGTGCCACCCCAGCAGGGCCCCGGTCGGAGGAACCGTCGAGTACGTCGTCTTGACGTCGATAGGACCCTGCGACGCGAGCTGGACACCCGCACCGCGTACCTGAACGCGCTGGTCGGTCGTCGACACGAACGCGAACCCGGCCCCCGGCAGGCTGCCGCCGACCAGGCCGGCCAGTGCGGTGCCAGCCCCCGCCACGACAACCGAGGCGGCCACCACAGCGGCCGTGGCCAAACGCCGTACCCTTCGCGTGCTGCTCGTGCGTTCCATCTCTTCTGCCTCCTGATGTCTCGCTGCCGCCCACCACGGCGGCGGGCCATGCCGAGACGGTCGGACGCGGTCCTTGCAGGCGACCTGCACCGCGCTTGCGCTCTGATTGCATGACCCCGCCCGCGGGGGTCGGCAGTACGCTCGATTGGTGGAGTTCCGCCTCCTGGGCCCCATCGAGGTGCGTGACGGCGACGAGGTCCTGGGCTTGGGCGGCCCCCGACAGCGGCTCGTCCTCGCGCACCTGGTGCTGCACGCGAACCACGTCGTGTCGACCGACCGCCTGATCCGGCTGACCTGGGGCGACGATCCGCCGGAGGCAGCCCGGCAGGCGCTCTTCGCCTACGTCTCCCGACTGCGCAAGCTGCTGGGGGCCGACCGGATCGTGGCCCGGCCGCCGGGCTACGTGCTCGTCGCCGAGCCGGACGAGATCGACGTACGGCGGTTCATCGACGCCGTCGCAGCCGCGCGTGACCTCCCCGACGACGAGCGCTCGGCCCTCTCCAGGCTGACCGAGGCGCTCGATCTCTGGCGCGGAGACGCGTTGTCCGACCTGTCGGACTATGAGCAGCTGCGCCCCGAGATCGCCCGCCTCGAGGACCTGAGACTCGGAGCCATCGAGGACCAGCTACGGCTGCAGATCGACCTCGGACAGCACCGCGACGCGGTGCCCGTCCTCGAACGGCTGGTCGAGGAACACCCCCTCCGGGAAGGCCTCCGTGGCCAGCTCCTCCTGGCCCTCTACCGGTCCGGACGACAAGCCGACGCACTCGCGGCGTACCAACGGTTCCGCGAGCTCCTCCTGGAAGAACTGGGCGTCGACCCCTCGCCGGAGCTGCGCCACCTGCAGGAGCAGATCCTGCGCCAGGACCCGGCCCTCGAGTCGGCCTCGCAGGCAGGGCCCGACATCGGCGCACAGGCCGTCGCGCCGGGAGACGCGGGGCCGGCGCCCTCACGCCCGGGTCGGGACCGGCGCTTCCGGACCGTGCTCGTCGCCGGCGCTGCGCTGGGCGTGCTGGTGGTCGCGGCCGTCGTTGCTTCCCTCGGTGCGGGCGGCTCGCCAGTCGCGGGACGGCCGACCACGTGGACCATCGCGGCGTCCCTCTCGCTCACGGGTCCCGACGCCGGTCGGGGCCTGTCGGTCCGCAATGCGGTCGAGCTGGCCGTCGATGACGTCAACCTTCGCGGCGGAGTGGCTGGAGTCCACCTCGCGGTCCGCGTCGAGGACGACGCCCAGGACCCCGACCGCGCAGCCGCCAACGCGGCGGGATTCGTCGCGGACACGTCGGTCGTGGCCATGATCGGACCCTGGGGCTCCGGACCCACGTTCGCCGTCCTGCCGACCACCAACCGGTCCGGGTTGCTCGAATGCAGCCCGTCGGCGACCCATCCAGGCCTGACCAAGCCGCGCGACGGCGCGCTCGACCTGAGGAGCGCCCACCCCGATGACATCAACTTCGTCCGGCTCGCCCCTGCCGACGACATCCAGGCGGTTGCGCTGGCGTCGTTCGCGTTCCACGACCTGGGCGCCCGGCTCGCACTGGTCGTCGACGACACCGGTGTGGGCCGCGTGATCGCCGACCCCTTCGAGGCCGAGTTCCGCAATCTCGGCGGAAGCACCGTACGACTCGCGCTCAACCCTGGGGCGGCGCCACGGACGGTGCTGGCCAGGCTCACCGGTGACACGCCCCCCGACCTGGTCTTCTTCGGCGGCGAGACCGACACCGGTGCCGCGGCGGTCCGGCGGGCGATGGCCCGATCCGGGTTCGCCGGGACGCCGTTCCTCAGCTGGGACCCACTGCTGGACGGGGACGGGCGCACTCCCGGCTCCTTCATCGCCCGAGTCGGTGCCCGGCAGGCGACGGGCAGCTATGTGGCTCACGCCGCGCTGCCCGACCACCGCTCCTCCTTTGCGGAGGCCTACCGGCAACGGTTCGGTGCCGAGCCCGACGAGTACGCGGCCGCCGGCTACGCCTGCGTGGAGATCATCTCTGCCGTCCTCGGCGACGTCGCCGGGCATGCAGCCAGCCCAACCGAAGCCAGGCCGCTGGTGCGGGCGGCTGTGGCCGACCCCGCGGCACGATTCGAGACCGTGCTCGGAACCGTGGGCTTCGACACCAACGGCGACGCACGCCAGCAGTTCGTGACGTTCTACCGGGTGGAGGCTTCGGCCGGAAACGGCTCCGGCGGCTGGGTCATCTCCAAGAAGCAGGACTTCGGCCCCGCCCCGTGAGCGGCGCCGATCCCGGATGGCATGATGGCGCCCCATGGCTGAGCTGCACTTCTTCACCGGAACGATGGACTCAGGCAAGAGCACGCTCGCCCTGCAGACCAACCACAACCATGCGGCACGCGGCCGGGTCGGCCGGATCTTCACCGCCCACGACCGCGCCGGCGAGGCCACCTTGTCCTCGCGCCTCGGCCTGACCCACTCGGCGATCGAGGTGCCGTCCGACTTCGACTTCTGGCAGTACGTCGTGCAGTCGCTGACCGCCGGTGGCCGGATCGACTACCTCATCTGCGACGAGGCCCAGTTCTACACCGCGGCGCAGATCGACCAGCTCGCCAAGGTCGTCGACGAGCTGCAGATCGACGTCTTCGCGTTCGGGATCCTCACCGACTTCCGCTCCCAGCTGTTCCCGGGGAGCAGCCGGCTGGTCGAGCTCGCCGACCGGATGAACGTGCTCCAGGTCGAGGCCCTGTGCTGGTGCGGCAAGCGCGCCACCCACAACGCCCGCACCGAGAACGGCGTGATGATCACCGAGGGCGAGGTGGTGGTCGTCGGCGACGTGGACCCCTCTGACATCGATGTGTCCTACGAGGTGCTGTGCCGGCAGCACCACCGGCGCCGGCTCACCGCCGCCCGCGCCAAGGCCGTCTCCCTGGCGCCGGAGCCCCTGCCGTTCGGGTGACCGGGCTGGGGGCTCACGCCACCAGGATCGGAATCAGCATCTCGTCCGGGGTGAGCGACCCGTGCAGGCCGATCAGTGTGTCCTCGTAGGGGAAGTCGGCGCTCGACATCACCGCGTTGTCGTCACGGCAGGCGACGACCACATCGCCCACGCGGTCCGTCACGAGGGCGTCGAGCGGACCCAGCCACCCGGCCTCGCCGAGCTCGTCGCGGGTGAGCACCTCGGCGCGATCGCCGAGGATCGAACGCCAGGCAGCGGCCACATCGTCGACCGCTCCCGGGCGGCAGTAGAGGTGCCTGAACCGGGCCTCTCCCCCGACCAGCGCCAGCCCGGCGCGCAGGTCGGGGTGCGCGGCGATGTCGATCCGCGACTCCCGTGGGCTGTCGATCATGCCGTGGTCGGCGACCACGACCAGCCGGGTCGCCGAGGGCAGCTCTTCGCGGAGATGCTCGGCGGCGGCGTCGATCATGGCCAGCTGCTGCAGCCAGGCGGTCGAGGCGACGCCGTACTTGTGACCGGTCCAGTCGAGGTCGCTGTCGTAGACGTAGGTGAACGACGGCGCCCGTCCCGACGCATCGAGGACGGCGGCGATCCGCTCGCCGACCTTGTCGGCGCCGACGTACGACGCCCCGCGGTGCGCGGCCACGGTCAGGCCGGAGCTGCTGAACTCGCGCTTGTTGATCGTGGTGACACTCACACCGGTCGCAGCGAGGCGGGCGAAGACCGTCTCGTGCGGCTGCCACTCCACCGGGTCGATGGACTTGTCCCACTGGAGGTGGTTGAGCAGCCGTCCGGTGCCGGGGATCCGGGCGGTGTAGCCGACCAGGCCGTGCTGACCCGGCAACAGCCCGGTGCCGAGCGAGGCCAGCGAGGTCGCCGTGGTCGAGGGCACACCGGCGGTGGCCGTCAGCTCGACCAGCGATGACAGGAACGGCGCCGCATGCGAGTAGCGACGCAGGAGTTCCGAGCCCAGGCCGTCGATGAGGAAGACGACGTACGACGACCCGTCGGGCAGCCGAAGCCCGGGGACCGAGGCGAACCCGGGGACTCCCAGGGCGGACGCCACGGCGGGGACCAGGTCGGCCAGCGAGTGGTGGCCGTAGGCCGGCGCGACGAAGCCGCTGGCGAGATCGCGGCTCACGGGGTCTGGGTGGCTCCCGAGAGCGCGGACGCGAACTCGAGGAGGCCGGCCACGGCGTCGCGGCCGTCGGCGGCTGCGGACACGCGCAGCGAGAAGTCGTCGCCGGCGAGCATGCCGGTGTAGCCGTGGTCGGCGTCGCAGTTGGGGTCGGAGCACCCGGCGGGCTCGAGCTCGATCCGGCCCACGCCACCCCAGCCGATGGTGACGACAGCCTCGACCGGCGGCTTGGGGCCGGCCGCCGGGTTGGTCACCATCCGGGTCACGACCACGGACTTGACCGCCGAGAGGGCGATCGCCTCGGTGGAGGTGGAGGTGTAGGGCTCGGGGAGCAGGTCGTCACCGGCGTGCTCGTCGGTGTGCGCCAGGATCAGCCGGGTCGGCGTCAGCACGACCACGGTGATGTGGCGGCGTACCTCGTCGTGCTCGATGGTCGGCTCGTGGTGCACGTAGAACGACTCGACGCTCTCCCCTGCCACGGCCGAGCTCACTCCGTCGTTGACGATCTCGGGGTAGTAGCCCATCCGGTCGATCTCTGCACGAAGGGCTGCGCTGGTGTCGGAGACCTGCCCCGGCGCCTGGCTCGATGAACGCGGCATGCTCGCAGTCTGTCACGCCGCGCCGGGGATCACCTCGGCCAGGCCGCCGGACTCAGCCGGCGACCGTGTCCCCGGGCATGGAGCTGAGCCGGCGGACGAACCAGTCGGAGCGGGGATCGCTGACCGGCTCGACCCGGGCGTTGGCCGTGAGCACCGAGGCAGTCTCGGCCCCCGCGAGCACCAGGCTCAGGTCGAGAGAGCGGACGTTGGGCAGGTCCGCCTTGAGCTGGGCGACCAGCTGGATCAGCCGCTCGATGGCATCGGTGTCGACCCGCTCGGCGCCGCGATAGCCGAACAGCATCGGTGCCGACTTCAGCTCGCGCACCATGGCGGCCGCGTCACGCTCCTCCAGCGGCGGGATCCGGTAGCTGCGGTCCTCGAGCAGCTCGGTCAGCGGGCCGGAGATGCCGAAGGTGACCACGGGCCCGAAGAGCGGGTCCTCGAGGGTGCCGATGGCGACCGGAACTCCCGGAGGGGCATTGCGCTGTACGACGAAGCCCGCCCGCGCGGGCTCTCCGACCAGGTCGGTCAGGGTGGACCAGGCGTCCTGCATCTCGTCGGCGTCGTCGATGTTGCGCCACACGTGCGCCAGGTCGGGACGGTTGCGCAGGTGCTCGGCGGTCGCCTTGAGCACCACGTTCCAGCCCTGCGCCTCGCCCGCAGCGGTGGCCTCCTCGAGGGAGGCGACGGGGGTGCGCACCCACGCGTCGATGCCGTAGCAGGAGAGCAGGGCCAGCAGCTCGGTGTTGTCGAGGTCGCGGCCGTCGGGTGAGCGCAGCAGGATCTCGTTGACGATCCGCCGGGCGGCGGCGCCGTCGACCTCCAGGGCAGCCGCCTCGCCCTGGTCGGGCGCCCGCAGCCAGGTCGTGTAGTCGACGACCCGGGCCAGGGCGCGCACCGCCATCTCGACCGCGGGGTACGACGGCACCGAGCCACGTCCGGCGGTCGACCCGGCAACGTCGGGCACCCTCAGCAGCTCGGGGATGCCCTCGGCACCGAGGAAGGTCGAGACCAGCGGCTTGTCGCTCTGCTCCCCCACCGCGGCGAGCACGTTGGCCACCGCCTCGCCACTGACGTTGAGCGGCGGGATGTAGACGGCGACCACCGAGTCGACCTCGGGGTCGTCGATCGCGTCGTCGAGGGCGTCCTCGAAGTCCTCGGCCGTGGCCTCGGCCCCCAGCGCGACGGACTTGGTGACCGCGAGCCCGACCGCCACGGCGGCGTCGGCCGCGAGCAGGCCCAGGGCGTCGGAGTTGCCGACGACGGCCACCCGGCGCCCCGACGGGAGCGGCTGGTGGGCGAGCAGCTGGGCGACGTCGAACATCTCGTCAAGGGTGTCGACCTGGATCACGCCGGCCTGCCGGAACATCGCGTCGACGGCCTGCTGGGGAGCCCCTATCTTGCGGACCGCATGGCCCATCGGGACGCCCTGCGTCGTACGGCCCGAACGCACGGCGATGATCGGCTTGCGCCGCGACACGCGGCGGGCGATGCGCGAGAACTTGCGCGGGTTGCCGATGGACTCCAGGTAGAGCAGGACGACCTCGGTCGACTCGTCCTCCTCCCAGTACTGCAGGAGGTCGTTGCCCGAGACGTCGGCGCGGTTGCCGGCGCTGACGAAGGTCGAGAGACCCAGGCCCCGGTTGCCGACCTTCTCGAGGATCGCGGAACCCAGTGCTCCGGACTGGCAGAAGAAGCCGGCGCGGCCGCGCGGCGGGAAGGCCTGGGCCAGCGAGGCGTTGAGCGAGATCGCCGGGTCGGTGTTGATCACGCCCAGGCAGTTGGGGCCGATCAGCCGCAGCCCGTAGGACCGGGCCAGGCCGACCAGCCGCCGCTGCCGCAGCCGACCCTCCTCGCCGGTCTCGGCGAAGCCGCTGGAGATGACGATCAGGCCGTGCACGCCCTTGCCGGCGCAGTCGAGGACGACGTCGAGCACGGCTTCTGCGGGCACCGCGACGATCGCGACATCGACCTCGTCGGGGATGTCCATCACGGACTTGTACGCCGGCATCCCGGAGACCGCACGCGCGGACGGGTTCACGACGTAGACCCGGCCGGAGAAGTCGCCCATCACCAGGTTGCGGACGAGCGCCTGGCCGATCGTGTCCTGGCGACGCGAGGCCCCGATCACCGCGACAGAGCGGGCGTTGAAGAAGGAGTCGATCGAGGCAGCTTCGGCACGGTGCTCACGATCGGCCATCACGCCGATGGCGGTCTCGGTCGGGTCGATCGGGAACTCCAGCCGGACCACACCGTCCTCGAGCTCGCGCGCCACCCGATAGCCGGCATCACGGAACACCTGGATCATCCGCGCGTTGTCGGGGAGCACGTCGGCGGTGAAGGTCTCGATGCCGCGTTCGCGGCCGGCTTGCGCGAGGTGCTCCAGCAGCAGCTGGGCCACGCCGCGGCCCTGGTGCTGGTCCTCGACGAGGAACGCCACCTCGGCCTCGGCGTCGGTGATCATGTCGTAGCGGCCAACGCCGATCATCTGTTCGGCGACGGTCATCACGAAGGCGACCCGGTCGACATGGTCGACCTGGGTGAAGCGCGCGACGTCGCGCTCGGACAGCTGCGGCATCGGCGCGAAGAACCGGTAGTACTTCGACTCATCGGAGACCCGGCTGTAGAAGTCGACCAGCAGCTCGGCGTCACTGGGCCGGATCGGCCGGATGTGCGCGGTGCGACCGTCGCGGAGCAGGACGTCGGCCTCCCAGTGGGTCGGCGCGGGGTGGACAGCAGGCACCTCGCGCTCCCGGTCCTGCTCGACACCCTCCATGACACCGAAATCTAGCGTGATTCCCCTGAACGACCGTCGCTGTCCGGCGTGCCCCCTCCGGCCGGCCCGCCCGCACGGGCGAGAATGCCCGAATGGCACGCCGCAGCACCAAGCAACCGCTCCCCGAGGACTTCGAGGAACACATCCTCGACATCGACGTCGGCGACGAGATGCGCTCGTCCTTCCTCGAGTACGCCTACTCCGTCATCTACTCCCGCGCCCTGCCGGACGCACGTGACGGGCTCAAGCCGGTCCAGCGCCGGATCCTCTACACGATGAACGACATGGGCCTGCGGCCCGACCGCGGACATGTGAAGAGCGCCCGCGTGGTCGGCGAAGTGATGGGCCGCCTGCACCCCCATGGCGACAGCGCGATCTATGACGCCCTGGTCCGGATGGCCCAGCCCTGGTCGTTGCGGGTGCCGTTCATCGACGGCCACGGAAACTTCGGGTCTCCTGACGACTCCCCGGCGGCGATGCGCTACACCGAGTGCCGGATGGCCCCCGCGGCACTGGCCATGACGGCGTCGATCGAGAAGGACACGGTCGACTTCAAGCCCAACTACGACGGCCGTGAGCTGGAGCCGACAGTGCTCCCCGCTGCGATCCCCAACCTGCTCGTCAACGGCGGCACCGGCATCGCGGTCGGCATGGCGACCAACATCGCCCCGCACAACCTGATCGAGGTCGTGCAGGCCCTGCGGCACCTGATCAGCCAGCCGGGCGCAACCGTCGACGACCTGATGCGTTTCATCCCGGGCCCCGACCTGCCCACCGGCGGCAAGATCGTCGGCCTCGACGGCATCCGCGATGCCTACGAAACCGGGCGTGGAGTGTTCCGGATGCGCGCCACCGCACGCATCGAGACCGTCGGGCGACGCAAGGGCATCGTGGTCACCGAGCTGCCCTACGGCGTGGGCACCGAGAAGGTCGTCGAGCGGATCAAGGTGCTCGTCCAGACCAAGAAGCTCCAGGGCATCGCCGACATCAAGGACCTCACCGACCGCGACAAGGGCCTGCACCTGGTCATCGAGATCAAGAACGGCTTCCACCCCGAGGCCCTCCTCGAACAGCTCTACAAGCTCACCCCGCTCGAGGACTCCTTCGGCATCAACGCGGTCGCGCTCGTCGACGGGCAGCCGCGGACCCTGGGGCTCAAGCAGATGCTGGAGGTCTTCCTGGAGCACCGCTTCGACGTCGTCCGCCGCCGGACGACGTTCGACCGCACCAAAGCGGCCGACAGGCTGCACCTGGTCGAGGGCCTGCTCCTCGCGATCCTCGACATCGACGAGGTCATCCAGCTGATCCGGACCTCCGACAACGCAGCCGCCGCCAAGGAGCGGCTGATGTCGGTCTTCGACCTCAGCGAGATCCAGGCCGACTACATCCTCGACATGCCGCTGCGGCGGCTGACCAGGTTCAGCAAGCTCGAGCTCGACAAGGAGCGCGACGAGCTGCAGCGCACCATCGAGGCGCTCGACGCGATCCTGGGCGACGAGAAGCTGCTGCGGAAGGTGGTGTCCGACGAGCTGTCGGACGTCGCGAAGACCTACGGCACCCCACGTCGTACCGTCCTGCTCGAGTCCGCCGGCACTGCCGTGACGTCCGCCGCGATGCCGGTCGAGGTCGCCGACGACCCCTGCTTCGCGTTCCTCTCCTCCAGCGGGCTGGTGGCCCGCTCGACCTCCGCGGAGCGGCCCGGGCAGGGCGGTGGACGGGCCAACCACGACGTCATCGTCTCCGCGGTGCGCACGACGGCGCGGGGCGAGATCGGCCTGCTGACCTCACTCGGTCGCCTGGTCAAGGTCGGGGTCCTCGACCTGCCGGCGATGCCCGCGAGCGCCAACGACCCCAACCTGCAGGGCGGCCTGCCGCTGAGCGCGCTGGTCAACCTCGATCCGGGCGAGCAGCCGCTGGCCCTGACCTCGTTGCGCACAGACGGGCCCGGGCTCGCGCTGGGCACGCGTCAGGGCGTCGTGAAGCGGGTCAACCCCGAGGTGCTGGGCCGCGACGACTGGGACGTGATCGGCCTCAAGGACGGCGACGAGGTCGTCGGCGCCCTCGAGCTGACCACGGGAGCCGAGTCGCTGTGCTTCATCACCAGCGACGCCCAGCTGCTGCACTTCGCCGCCGACTCGGTGCGCCCACAGGGACGCTCCGGTGGCGGCATGGCCGGGATCAAGGTGACCGCCGGCGAGGCGGTGACCTGGTTCGGTGCGCTCGACCCGGCGACGTCGGTCGTGGTGACCGCCTCGGGTTCGGGCACCGCGCTGCCGGGCACCGAGCCCGGCTCGGTGAAGGTCACGCCCTTCCCCGAGTACCCACCCAAGGGCCGCGCCACCGGTGGCGTGCGCTGCCACCGCTTCCTCAAGGGCGAGGACACCCTCGTCTTCGCCTGGGCCGGCGCCGCTCCGGCTCGCGCCGCCGCCAGCAGCGGCGCCCCGATCGACCTCCCCGAGGCCAACGGCCGGCGCGACGGTTCCGGCACGCCGGGCTCGCAGCCGATCCTGGCCTGTGCCGGGCCGGTCGCCGACCGCCTCGATGTGGAAGGCTGAGCCCATGGTCCTCCCCCGCCTCCTCGGGCGTGTCTCCTTGTCCTCGGCCGTCGCGAGCGGCGTCCTGCGGGATGGCTGGCAAGGCGGACGAGGGAGGCGATGCGGAGCATCGACGACTGAGGACAACGCAGTCCAGGCGCCCGCAGGGCGTCGCGCAGCAGGCCATGGGACAAGGAGACACGCCCTTGTCGGCTGCCTGCTGGCCGTCGCACTGGTCACGTCCGGCTGCGGCAAGGACGATGCGACCACCCCCGACCTGACGCCCGCACAGGTCATGGAGGCGGCGAAGAAGGCCCTCGACGAGACCGCCGGCGTCCAGCTCGACCTGGTCGCCGAGAGCCTGCCCTCCGACGTCGACGGGATCCTCTCGGGCTTCGGAATCGGCACCCACGCTCCGGCGTTCAAGGGCTCGATCAAGGTGCAGACCCACGGCATCTCGGTCGACGTGCCGGTGATCGCGGTCGACGGCAAGGTCTACGCCCAGACCCCGTTCTCGACCTCGATGTCGGTGATCGACCCCGGCAAGTACGGCGCCCCCGACCCCGCCGCGCTCTTCACCGCCACTACGGGGATCAGCTCGCTGCTGACCGAGATCCAGGGGCTCACCCGGGGCGAGTCGGTGCGTGGCGGTGCCAGCAACGACGAGATCCTCACCGAATACACCGGCACCCTCCCGGCCTCGGCCGTGACCCGGGTGATCCCGAGCGCGACCGGCGACGACTTCACGGTGTCGTTCCAGGTCGCCGCCGACAACGAGCTCCGCGAGGCAGTGCTCACGGGTGAGTTCTACCCCGGTGCCGGCGACGTCACCTACACGCTGACGCTGACGAACTACGGCGTCACGCAGGACATCCAGGCCCCATGAGCGACCCGGGTGCCCCGCCCGGGACACAGCCGGTGAGCCGGACCGCATCGGTGCTGTTGTCGCTGGCCGCCGTCGCGGTGGCCTTCGCCGCTGCCGACACCTACGTCGTGGTGCTCGCGCTGCCCAACATGATGACCTCGGTGGGCATCCCCATCGACCAGCTGCAGCGGGCCGCGCCGATCGTCTCCGGCTTCCTCCTCGGGTACGTCGCGATGTTGCCGCTGATCGGCCGGATCGCCGACCTGCGCGGGCGCGTGCCGGTGCTGCTGATGTCGCTGGTGGTGTTCTCCATCGGATCACTCGTCACCGCGTCGTCGTACGACATGACGAGCATGGTCGGCGGCCGCTTCATGCAGGGCGTGGGCGGCGGCGGGCTGGTCCCGGCGACCCTGGCGCTGGTCGCCGACCTCTACCCCGCGCACCGTCGCGGCGTGCCTCTGGGGATCGTGTCCGCGGTCCAGGAGATCGGCAGCGTGCTCGGCCCGCTGTTCGGCGCCGCGGTGCTCGCCGTCGCGAGCTGGCGGGCGATCTTCCTGGTCAACCTCGCGGTCGGTGCCGTGCTCGCGGTGGCGATCCGGAGCCGTACATCGGTCGACCAGGCTCCCAGGATCTCGTGGCGACTCCCCGACCCGGTCGGGCTGCTGCTCGCGGCGCTGGCCCTGGCTGCCGGCGCCGTCGCCGTGATCCGGCCGGCGTCGATGATGCGCGACCTGACGGTCGGCGAGATCTTCGTCCCGTACGCCGACCACGGGCGCTGGTGGACGCCGATCGGCACGGCAACGCTCGTGCTGGTTCTCGCGCTGCTGGCCCGCTGCTGGTTCGCCCGGCGGCCGCTGGTCGACCTGCGTGGCTGGTTCGCCTCGTTGCGCGAGGCCGACCTGCTCGGCGCCGTGCTGCTGGCCCTGACCCTGGCCGGGGTGATCCTGGCCTTCGCCACCGCCGATCCACAGGTCGAGGTGTTCTCGGCCCAGGGCGAGTGGTTCCTCGCCGGCTCGCTGATCGCGGGGCTGTTGTTCGTGGTGCACGCACGTGGGGCCGAGGCGCCACTGATCCCGCGCCGCGCGCTGCACGCCGTACCCGCCTGGGGGGCGCTGCTGGTGAGCTTCTTCGTCGGCGCCGCCCTGATCGCCGCGCTGATCGACATCCCGCTGTTCGCGCGCACCACGACGTACCTCGACAGCCAGCTGCAGGCTGCGCTGGTGCTGGTGCGCTTCCTGATCGCCCTGCCGGTCGGTGCCGTGATCGGCGGTTTCCTGACCAGGCGGCTGCCCGCTGGCGTGATCACGGCGGCGGGCATGGTCCTGGCCGCGGTCGGCTTCCTGCTGATGGCGCAGTGGGGCGAGCACTCGCTGACGACGGCCGGCGCCAATGTGCCGCTGTTCGTCGGCGGTCTGGGCTTCGGGCTGGCCCTGGCGCCGGTCAATGCGGCGCTCCTTGCCTCCACCGCCGACGACGTGCACGGCGTCGCCTCCGCGCTCGTCGTGGTGGCGCGGATGGTCGGCATGCTGGTGGGGATCTCGGCGCTGACCACCATCGGCCTGCGCCGGTTCTACGACGCGCCGGCCTCGCTGACCGCCGTCCAGCGCGCGATCACCCAGGAGCATGCGGTCTTCCAGGGCGCAGCGGTCTGCGCACTGATCGCCGGGGTCCTGGCACTGGTGCTCTTCGCGCGGGCCGACACCCGCGAGCTCGACACCGGTGCGCTGTTGCGCACCGGCGGCTAGGCACACCTACAGCGCGAGCTGCTGGCCCAGCCAGGCGAGCTGGCCGGGCAACACCCGCTTCCAGTAGTCGTCGTCGTGACCGCCGGCGCCCGCATGGAACTCGATGCCCGCGCTCTCCGCGAAGT
>Ga0070698_100001886_pt1 | contig 23354 bp, 15 predicted proteins | sample KBSK1502metaG_FD_65477 | JGI IMG/M metagenome (GOLD analysis project Ga0070698, IMG submission 65477) | Corn, switchgrass and miscanthus rhizosphere microbial communities from Kellogg Biological Station, Michigan, USA - KBS K1-50-2 metaG | ecosystem: Host-associated > Plants > Roots >...
GGCGTCGATGAGGCGGGGCTGCGCGGCACGACGCAAAACGACATCGTCAAGGAGTACCTCGCGCGCGGCACGTACATCTTTCCACCCGAGCCATCGCTCGATCTGATCGCAGAGACGTACGAGTACTGCGTCGCGCGCATGCCGCAGTGGAATCCGTCGAACGTGTGCAGCTATCACCTGCAGGAGGCGGGCGCGACGCCAGTGCAGGAGCTCGCGTTCGCGCTCGCCGATGCGATCGGCGTGCTCGATCGCGTGAAGGCGCGCGGGCGCGTCGATGCGGCGGCGTTCGCGCAAGCGGTCGGTCGCGTGTCGTTCTTCGTCAATGCCGGCATGCGCTTCATCGAAGAGATGTGCAAGATGCGCGCGTTCACGGGCCTGTGGGACGAGATTTGTCGCGATCGCTACGGCGTCACCGATCCGAAGCTGCGGCAGTTCCGCTACGGCGTGCAGGTCAACTCGCTTGGCCTCACCGAGCAGCAGCCGGAGAACAACGCGTGGCGGATCCTGATCGAGGCGCTCGGCGTCACGCTCTCGCGCGATGCGCGGTGCCGCGCGCTGCAGCTGCCGACGTGGAACGAAGCGCTGTCGCTGCCGCGCCCGTGGGATCAGCAATGGTCGCTGCGCTTGCAGCAGATCCTCGCGTACGAGACCGATTTGCTCGAGTACGGCGATCTGTTTGCAGGCAATCCCGTCGTCGAGAAGAAGGTCGGTGAGCTGTGCGATGCGGCGCGCGCCGAGCTCGCGGCGATCGACAGCATGGGCGGCATTCGCGGCGCGATCGAGAGCGGCTACTGCAAACGCGAGCTCGTGCGATCGATGGCGCAGCGCATGGCGCGCATCGAGCGCGGCGAGCAGACGGTTGTCGGCGTCAACAAGTGGACCGAGGCGCTGCCGTCGCCGCTCGTCGGCGGCGATGACGGCGGCGTGTTCAAGGGCGATCCGGCCTCTGTTGCGGCGGCATTCGCATCGCTCGAGCAGACGCGCAAGCGCCGCGATGCCGAACGCGCTCGCGCCGCGCTCGCGCGGCTCGAAGCGGCAGCGCGCGCGGGCGAGCCGCTGATGGAAGCATCGATCGAATGCGCGCTCGCGCGCGTCACGACAGGCGAGTGGGCCGGCACCCTGCGCGGCGTGTGGGGCGAATATCGCGCGCAGACGGGCGTGCAGGGTGCGCGTATCGCCGACGGCGATGGCTGGGCTGCACTGCGCCAACGCGTCGATGCGCACGTCGCGAAGACGGGGCGCAGGCCGCGCCTCCTCGTCGGCAAACCCGGTCTCGATGGCCACTCCAATGGCGCCGAAGTGATCGCCGTCGCCGCAAAGGACGCCGGCTTCGAAGTGATCTACGCAGGCATCCGCCTCGAGCCCGCGGCGATCGCGCAGACCGCCGTGCAAGAAGATGTCGATGTCGTCGGACTCTCGGTGCTCTCGGGCTCGCATGTCGAGCTCGCGAAGTCCGTGCTCGAAGAGCTGCGCGCGCGCGGCGGCGCCGACGTCGCCGTCGTGCTCGGCGGCACCGTGCCCGCTTCCGATCACGCAGCGCTGCGCGAGCTCGGCGTGCGTCGCATCTACACGCCGAGCGACTACAAGCTCGTCGATGTCGTCGCGAGCTTGCTCGAGCTCAGCGGCGGCAGCTGAAGCGGTACAGCGTGCCGCTGCACGGCACGTCGTGCCACGCGCCGATCGTGCTCATCATCGCGCACTGCTCGGCGTGATCGTTCTCGTTGCCGTTGATGTCATCGGGTTGCCCGCTATCCCACGCCGCGAATGCGAGCTGCATGTTGTCGCCGTTCCAGCTCCATCCGCGATACGTCTCGACGGCGCTGTACGACTGCTCGAGACCGATCCAGTGCGCGTCGCCGGGCCACACCATTTGGCTCACGCACGCCTGATCCGCGGCGTCGCGGATCGGCGCGAGCTTGCCGCCCCAGCTCGTGCACGCGGCATCGGCTGCGTAGAAGTCGATCTGCGACGTCGATTGGCACTTCGCCCAGCACGCGCCGTTGCATACCACCATCGCGACGACGACGCTGTTCGGGCACGCAAGCCCTGTCGTCGAGCAGGCGATCATGGGCTCATCCGTTGGGACGTCGCCCATCATGTCGGACCGCACGATCGGGGCATCGCTCGTGGCGAGGACGCCCTCGTTAAAATTGCATGCCGCCAGGACGACGACAACGCACAGCCGCATGCGACGAGTATCGCATGCGGCGTGCGATTTATTGATCCGCCGTGTTCAGCGAGAACGATCCGGCTTCGTAACCGTGCACGCCGATGTAGAGCACGCCGTTGCTCGTCGCGGTGTACGCGACGGTCTCGTTGCCGCTCGTCGTATAGCCGCGGTTGAGGTACGCGGCCGTGGTCGGCGCAGCGCTCCACTGGATGTACAGGTCGACGTCCTTCGTCGACGTGGTGCGGATCACGACCTTTTTGCCAGCGGGCATCGGCAGCTGGAAGACCTTCATCTCGTCCTGCGTGACCGAGCCGGTCGTGTGCAGGTGCGCGAACGTCGGCGGCGTGCCGCCACCGCCGCCACCACCGCCGGTGCCTTCGGTGTACTTGACGTTGAGCGTGTAGCTGCTCGACGCCGCGTAGCCGTTGACGCCGACGAAGACCGTCGCGGGACCAACGATCGAGCACGACTCGTTCGTGTTCGAGAGGTAGGGCCGGCAGTCATACGACGCCGCCGTCGGCGCCGCGCCCTTGCGCACGTAGAGGTCCGCATCGCCGCCGCCGCTGAGCGTCGCCGTCAGCGTCGCGCCCGCTGCGAGGTTGTACGGACCGTACTGCTTCCACGTCGCCTGCGCGACCGTGCCGGTCTCGGTGACGTTGCGAACCGTGCCGCCGCCACCACCACCGCCGCCGCCCTGCATCGACATGTCGTAGATCATCTTGACGTTCGCGTACGTGATCTTGCCGCCGGCGACCGTCGTTGCCGTCGAGCGAATCGGCAGCCACACGAAGTCGGGGTGCTGGCGCTTCGACGTACCGACCCACTCGCCGCCGATGATCTTGCCGGCCGAATCGATCTCGAGGATGTAATCGTAGTGATCCTGGTGCGTGTAGCTGTTGATCGACGCGCCGAGGTTGCCGTCGGTCGATGCCGCCGACTCACCGATGTAATCGACGTCCATGTGCGTCTTGTAGAGCTTCGCGGCGTTCGCGTTGAACACGTAGTTCGTCGGGATCGAGCCGCCCGCCGTGATGTCGAGTGTGAAGTTCGCGCTGTCGTTACCGTATGCGTTGACTGCGAGGTACGCCGTCGTCGCGCCGGCCGGCACGGTGAGAGTGCACGTCTCGTTCGCGCCCGTCTCGTACGGGCGGCAGTCGTAGCTCGACGCGCTCGGCTGCGCGCCGAACTTGACGTAGAGGTCGGGGTCGCCGCCGGTGCCGCTCATCTTGACGGTGAACGCTTGGCCGGGTTGCACCGTGACGGTGCCGAGCTGCGTCCACGCGCCGCCGGCGACGGTGCCGGTCTTCTGCGTCGTCGTGCCGCCTTCGGCCGTGACGCCGATCAGCTTGTTCGCGTCGAGCGCGCTGACCTCGGTCATATCGGTGATGCGATAGCCGCGCAGCGGCTGGTTCCACACCTCGCCATCCCACGTGCGGTCGTAGACGAACGCCTCGCCTTGCTTGCCGAGGTAGTTCGTCATCAGCACGTGAAACGTGCCCGGGTTCGTATCGCGGCACTCGCCGTTGTCGTTGTTCGGGCGACCGTACTTGTCGAACGTGATCTCGTTCTCGGTGTTGAGCTTGTCGCAGCGGAGCGAGACGAACTTCGTCTCGGTGCGATCGTGAACGAGCGTGATCAGCGCCTTGATGTCCTGCACCTTGAACTCGACGTTGTTGTACGTCACCGCGTGCTGCGGCTCGGGCAGCAGGATCGCGGCGGGCGACCACGCGTGGCAGATGCCCCACCACGTCGGAATGCAGCGACCGTTCGTCTGACCGACGCGGATCGCGCACGCCTCGCCGAGGCTCGAGTTGCATTGGCTATCGGTCGTGCACGCCGTGCGCGACGACTGCGAGTCGATGCCGTGGTAGCGCGACACCGCGTCTTCGACACCGGTGACGCCGAACGCGTCGCCGTACTTCGCGGCGGGCGACTTCGTGCCCGCGCCGTTCCAACGATTGTTGATGCTGTCCTCGTAAACCGGCCAGTAGTTGCCCGCCCAGGGGATGTTTCGAGCTTCGCCCGTGCGAGGCAGCTCTGTTACCCGGTACTCGAGGTTGCTGTTGAACATCGCGGGGCTGTCGGAAGCGCCCCATGCTTCTGCTTTGCCGTCGGGTCCGCCTTTGACCTCGGACTCGTCAGGTTTGTCGCTGCCCGTGCAGCCGGCAGCCACAAGGCCTACGCCCATGACAAAGCCAGCTATCCAATTCGTCGCCTTCATCTAGTCTCTCTCCTCAGGTTTTCTCGGCCGCGCCTTGAGCACGCGGCGTGCCGGCGGTCGGACCGGGGCGGACGATGTGCAAGAGCCTGTTGCCGCTGCGTGTCAGGATCTAAACGCCACCGAGGACACGACTTCACTGGCTAGGCCAGTAGCCGGCACAGAGACCTCCACGCCTCGATGCACCTCGTGCAGGGCCGGGGTGCATCAGGTGCACCGAGGGGTTTTGCGCCTTGAGCCAAGGCGCTCGTCCGCATAGATTGCCGGACCTGCCCATGGGGATTGCTGATCTTTTCCGCCCCAAGTACCGCCACAGCGACGTCAAGAAACGTACCGCCGCCGTCAAGGCGATGACTCTCGACGACGCTTCCATCCTCGTTGAAGTTGCTCGAACTGATCGCGACATCGGAGTGCGCCGACTCGCGATCGGTAAGATCGAAGAAGCCAAAGTGCTCGCGGATATCGCCGCTGCGGAAACTGAACGCAGCTTGCGCGACTACGCAGGCGAGCGCGCCGCGCGATTATGGCAATCGAGCGCGTGCACGGATGACGAGCACGAAGCGAACGAAGCGCTTGCCGGCATCATGAAGCTCGGCGATCAGCACGCGCTGGTGGAAGTCGCGGTGCACGCAGCGCTGCCGCAAGTGCGAAAGCGCGCATTCGGCGAGCTGCGCGATCCGCGTGCGTTGGCCGAGCTCGCGAAAGGCGATGCGCCGCAGGATATCCGGCTCGCCGCGGTCGCTCGCATCGACGATGGCGACGTGCTGCGCGCTGTCGCGATCGATACGACGATCAAAGAGGTCGGGCTCGCCGCCGTCGACAAGCTCGATGACAAGGATCGCCTCGAGCACGTCGCGCAGAAGGCGAAGAACAAAGCGGTGCGCCAGCGCGCGCGCAAGATCGTTCAGGAGATCGACGAGGCCGAGCGCACGAAGAAGCCCGGCGTGCCCGACGAGGTGAAGCGACGACGCGCCGAGAAGGCGCAGCTCGTGCGCGAGATCGAGGCGATCGCCGATACGTTCGACTTCGCGAAGGTGGTGCCTATCGTCGAAGCGGCGCAGGCCGCGTGGCAGACGCTGGGAAGTGACGAAGGCGACGAGCGCTTCACGAAGGCGGTCGAGCGATTCTGGAAGCGCAAAGAGATTCACGATCAGACAGCGCGGTCGAGCGATGAACTGCGCGCGGTCGAGCGCGAGGTCCAGCGCGATAAAGACGCCGAAGCGCGAATCCCCGACGACATCGATACGAAGCCCGAGCCCGTGCTCGAAGAGCGCCGCCAGCAGCGCGAGGCCGAAGCGAAGGCGCGCCGCGAAGAGCGCGAACGCCGCAAGGCCGAAGACGACGCGAAGCAAGCCGAGCGCGACGCGAAGAAGAAGGAAGATACCGAGCGCGGCGAAGCGATCGCGACGAGCCTCGAAGCGATGTGCGCCGACATGGAACAGCTCGCCGAGTCGAGCAAGGATGGTCGTGCGATCGATCGCCTGCTGCAGCAAGCAGCGAAGGCGTTCGAGCAGCTCGGCAAGGTGCCGGGCGGCAAGCGCGAGACACTTTCGGATCGCTACAGCGCGGCGCGCGGCAAGCTCGTCGTGCGCGCGAGCGAGCTCCGCGAAGCGCAGGACTGGCAACGCTTCGCGAACGTGCCGAAGGCCGAGGCGCTGATCCAGACGGCGAAGGAGATGCTCGAGGCGGCGCCGACGCCGGATCTCGGCAATCGCCTGCGCCAGCTGCAGGCGCTGTGGAAAGAAGTCGGCCCGATGCCGCAGCGGCGCTCGAAGGAGCTGTGGCAGCAGTTCAAGGCGACGTGCGATCAGATCTACGACAAGGTGAAGCAGTTCCGCGCCGGAGAATCGGAGCGGTTCGCTGAGGTCGCGAAGCTGAAGGAAGCGCTGATCGCGGAAGCGCAGACGCTTGCCGAATCGACGGACTGGAACGCGACAGCGCAAGCGCTCAAGGCGCTGCAGGCGCGGTGGAAGGAGTCGGGACACCTGCCGCGCAAGCAGGGCGACGAGATGTGGAAGCGATTCCGCGCCGCGTGCGATCAGTTCTTCGAGCGGCGCAAGCCGCAGCTCGAGGCGCAGCGCGCGCAAGAGGCGCAGAACCTCGCCGCGAAGCAGGCGCTGATCGCGCGTGCGCAAGAGATCGCCGACGGCGCACCGGGTGAAGGTGGCTGGGGCAAAGCGATCACTGAGATCAAGGAGCTGCAGCGCAGGTGGAAGGAGATCGGGTTTGTGCCGCGGCGCGATGCCGATGCCGTCTACAAGGCGTTCCGCGCCGCGTGCGATGCGCTGTTCGCGAAGCGCGCCGAAGCGCGCGATGGCGAGGCGAACGAGCACCGCGCCGAGATCGAGGCCGTGAAGGCGGAAATCGCAGCGGTGATGGCTGGCGACGATGATGTCGTCGCGCGCGCGCAGGCCGTGCGTGCGAAGGCGCGCGAGCTCGATACGCGCGAGCTGGCGCCGGCGCTCGAAGAGATGGTGCGTCACGTGATCGCGACGCACGCCGATGCCGTCAAAGGCACGGATCTCGATCCGCATGCGCTGCGCAACAAGCGCGAGAAGCTGATCGGCAAGCTCGAAGAGCTATTGCCGAAGCAAGCGCCGACGCTCGACGCCGGCGCTGATCTCGGTGCGCAGCTCAAGCAGGCGATGCGCTCGAACGCGTTCGGCGATCTGCGCTTCTCCGGGCGCGATCCCGTTGAAGTCGTGGACGAGCTGCGCACGCAGTGGCTCGACGCGGGCCCGGTGCTCGACGACGAAGATCGCGCACAACAGACGCGCTTCGACGAGCTCGTCAAGCGCGTGCTCGATGCGGCCGGTGCCGCCGCGAAGGACGATCGCGATCGCGAACGCGAAGATCGCGGCGAACCGCGCGGCGAGCGCGGCGAGCGTCGCCGGCGTCGTCGCGACAAGCGTGCGGAGCAGCCACCGCGCGCGAGCGAAGCGCCTCGCCAACCTCTGCCGCATGCTGCCGCTGCGGTGCCTGCGATGCCCGCGATGCCTGCGATGCCGGCACTGCCCGCGATGCCGGCACTGCCCGCGTTGCCGGCGCTGCCGGTCGTGTCGCCAGAGCCAGAAGAGCTGCGTGCGCGTCCATCGTCAACGTCGCTACCGCCGATGGATGAGCTCGATGAAGGCTGGGATCTCGGCGATGACGATCCGACGGCGACAACCGACGAGGCGCAAGCCGCGGCGCAGGCCGACGAGACGATGGATCGGCCGCACCCCGACATGCCATCCGCTTCGGAGATGGCCGGTGACAGCGCGACGGGCGGCGACGGCATCGACGAGCCCGGCTGGGACTGACGCGGCCGTCTCCGTGACGCGCGTGTCATGCGCGCGATGAATCTTCGCGACGCGCGCGCATAAACCACGCGAAAGCGCACGCCCGCGATCTTGGCGCGACGCATGCTGAAGCACGCGCGCGATGCGTTCGCTTTTTGTCGTGCTGATCTTTGCCGGCTGCATTCCGCCACCGCCGGTCTATCGAGTGCAACGTTCCGCGCGCGTGCCGCGGCCGACCGCGCCGCTGCGCACGGGCGAACCGCTCGGCGGTTTCGTCGAAGCAAGCTTCGGCGCGACGAGTCTTGCCGAAACGCGCGATCCACGCCTCGCCGCCGACGACGCGGCCGTCGAGGTTCCCTCGCAACAAGTCCGCGGCGAGCTGCGCTTCCGTCTCGGCCGACGCGCCGAGCTCGCGCTCTTCGAGGAGAATGCGATCGACGACTCGCTGCACGCCGTCGAACCGACCCAAGCGCCGGTAGAAGAGGGCACGCCGTGGGGCATCGGCGCGGCGATGCGCTACTCGTTCACGATCCCGCGCGCGCCTGCGCTGTCGATCGGTACCGGCCTCGAGCTCATGCACTGGTCGATTCCGTACGTCGAGTACCGCACGTGCATCGAGAACTGCGATGGCGTGCCGACGATGCAGGTGCTGCGCGGCACATCGGGCCTGCCCGCGTTCGGCTTCACGCTCACGCCGACGTACCGCGTAGGTCCCGTCGCGCTCTTCGCGTCCGTCGCCGCGCGCCCACATCCGACGATCGTTCGCAAAGGCACCGAGCTGTATCCCGAAGACACGGAGGAGAGCGAATCCGATGTCGGCATGGGCGCGCTCAATTGGATCGTGCAGGGCGGAGCCGAGTATCGGTACATGAATCTGTCGTTGCTCGCGGCCGTGCAGTACGTCGTAACGCGAGACCCGGTGTCGTATGCACCGAGTCTCGCGCTGTCGTTGTCGCTGTTCTTGCCCGATTAGTACGGACCGGGCAGGTCATCGTCGCCCGCGTCCCAGCTCATCGCCGGAACAACGAACACGTCGCTCGGGATGTGCGGTGGCGCGACTGCCGTAAGTCCATCACGAGCGGCGGTGCGAAAGTCGATCGCGAACGGCATGAGATCGATTCGCGCTTTGTCGAGTGCCGTGATCGGGGTGTACTTCGTCACGCCGCTGCACTGTGTGAAGCAGCCGTACTGCGTGCACTTCTCGAACCACCCATTGCAAACGTTTACGGTTGCACCCGGCGCAGTGCCCGTATACGCGAGGCCTAGCAGCGAGTACTCGGCGAATGCCGGAGCGGACGATGGGCTGAGCTCAGGAATCCCGTTGGTCGTCACGACGAGCGTGTACGCATGCGGGGCTTCGCTCGCACCGCGACCAGGGATAACGATATGGGACGCAGTGAAAGGCGGCATCACGTTCCCGGTCACCTCGTCGATCACGTACGTGGAGCGAGACATGTTGGTGAGTGACCCTGATGAATCAATTGCTGTCGCTAGTGCCGGCGTGTTGTCTACACATGTCGTGGAACCGCAGATCGTTCCATATGCCGTACCGGTCATCACGTAGCCGCTGACGACACTCTTGGAAAACGTCCCCGTTGCGGGCTGCGTCGTTGCAGCTTCGACCACGACCGGCTCCGCGCTGTACTGTACGATGCGTTGCACGGCTAGTCGCGGCGACACGTAGCCGCCCCAGACATTCGGAAGCAACGTCGAGATAGGCGAGTCTGCGAGCAGGTTCATCACGAACAAGCTATCCGTGCCCGCCGCGGGAGCGAACGCGCCAACTTCGAGAGGCGCGGCGAGCCAGTGTTGCTCCCAGCACGTCGATGCCGACGTCTCGAGCCCGGCCCAATCGCGCGCGCGCACATCGAGATAAAGCTGCCCCTCATACGTCGCGAATGCAGCGAAGTCGTCGCGATGGAGCTCGATCGTATTCGCACCCGTCGTCGCGACGATCGGCGTCCAATCGAGCAGCACCTGGTTGTTCGGCGTGCGCACGCGATACGACGCCGCGTCGATGCGCGCGTCGGCAACATTGAATGTCCACGCGAGCGGATTCGGCGACGCCTGGCGACCAAACGTCGCGGCGTTCGACTCCGTCAGATAGCCGTACTTGTAGACGGCGGGACATTCGCTCGCCGCGAGATCGATCTCCGCGCCGGCGTGCGTGTGCACGGGCTCGCCGGTCGAGAAATCGACCGTATCGCCGCGCTCATCGCGCACGATGCTCGACCCCAGCGCGATCTTTGGCCCGACGTTATCGACCGCGATCACCTGCGAGAGCTCGACCCGATTGAGCGCATCGCTCAGCCGCACCGTGACTTCCGTATCGGTGTCCTTGATCGAGCTCGCCGGCAGCTTCGCGCTCCACGTCTTGGCGTCGAGCGTCGCCGGCACCTCCACGCCATCGACGACGAGCGTCACGATCGAGCTCGCGCTGCCGTCATACGTGCCTTTGAGCGTCGGCTCGCTCGTGATCGTCCACCAGCGATCCTCTTCGACCACAAAGCCTGTCGAATCGATCGTCAGCGCGCCAACGACGCACTCGTTCGCCACGAGGTCACAAGCCGCGCCGTCACCACAGTCCGACGCCGCATTGCAGACTTCATGAGCATTGCCACATGCGGACAGCGCCCAAAGGCCAGCCGCGAACATCATCTTGCGCATCATCTTGTCCTCCATGCCGGCCCTTATCGAAGTGACTGCCCGGCGGTTGCGTCCGAAAATGAAAACGGCCCGGGTGGGAGCCGGGCCGTGGTTCAAACATGGATGGTGTCTTCTAGATCGGCAGGTCGAGCGTCACGCACGTGTTCGTGCGCGAATCGCACGCCCACGTGTGAGAGCTGTAGCCTTGCCTGCAGTCGATATCCTGCTCGCAGTACTCCGGGCGCGGGACCTCGAGCGATTGCTCATCGAGCTCGCTGTGCGGAAGTTTCATCTCGTCGCCATCGAGCGCCGCCTCACCGAGATCGGTTTGCGGAATCTTCACTAGGTCGTCGCCGAGCGTCGTGGGTTCCTCGACCGCACAGGCCGTCATTGCAAAGATTGAAAAAACGATCGTGAGCATCGTGCGCATGGTTTTCATTGCCTCCTGCGCACCCCTATCGAGCGCTTTCAAAACGGTTGCGTGAAAAGCGCTAAGTGCTTGTGCTTCCGAGGAAAGTCGATATCCTGCGCCTCGTGCAGTCGCTGCTGACCGCCGATGATCTGTTCCTGTTCAACCAGGGCACGCATTACCGGCTCTATGAAAAGCTCGGCGCGCATGTCGTCGAAGGCGGGACGTACTTCGGTGTCTGGGCACCGAGCGCGCGTTCGGTCAGCGTGATCGGCGACTGGAACGGTTGGAGCGCGGGCAAGGACAAGCTGCGACCGCGCGATTCGAGCGGCGTTTGGGAAGGCGTGATCAAAGGTGTCGGTCACGGCACGCGCTACAAGTTCGCGATCACCGGGCCCGATGGCGTCACGCGCGACAAAGCGGATCCGTTTGCGGCGCGCGCCGAGCATCCGCCGATGACGGCATCGATCATCTGGCAGCCACATCACGCGTGGAAAGATGACGAGTGGATGAAGACGCGCGGCGCGCGCGGCGCGCGTAATGCGCCGATGAGCATCTACGAGCTGCATCTCGGCTCGTGGCGTCGCAACCATAATGAGGTGCTCGGCTACCGCGAGCTCGGCAAACAGCTCGCGCATCACATCACGCAGCTCGGCTTCACGCACATCGAGCTCATGCCGGTGATGGAGCACCCGTTCTATGGCTCGTGGGGCTATCAGGTCACGGGATATTTCGCGCCGACCACGCGCTACGGCGCGCCCGACGATCTGATGGCGATGATCGACGAATTACATCAGCGCGGCGTCGGCGTGATCATCGATTGGGTGCCCGCGCACTTTCCGACGGATGCGCATGGGCTCGGTTACTTCGACGGCACGCACCTCTACGAACATGCCGATCCGCGGCGCGGCTTTCATCCCGACTGGACGAGCTACATCTTCAACTATGCGCGTCACGAGGTGCGCTCGTTCTTGATCTCGAGCGCGCTGTGCTGGCTCGATCGCTTTCACGTTGATGGGCTGCGCGTCGATGGCGTCGCGTCGATGCTGTATCGCGATTACTCGCGCAAGCCCGGCGAATGGATCGCGAACGAAGACGGATCGAATCACGACCGCGATGCGATCTCGTTTCTGCAGCAATTCAATCGCGCGGTGTACGGCGGGTTTCCCGACGTGCAGACGATCGCGGAAGAGTCGACGGCGTGGGGCGGCGTGTCGCGGCCGCCCGAGCACGGCGGCCTTGGCTTTGGCTACAAGTGGGACCTCGGCTGGATGCACGACACGCTCACGTTCCTCCACCACGAGCCGATCCATCGCAAGTATCACCACGATGAGATCACGTTCCGCGCCATCTATCAGAACAGCGAGAACTACGTGATGCCGCTCTCGCACGATGAAGTCGTGCACGGCAAGGGCTCGCTGCTCTCGAAGATGCCGGGCGACCCGTGGCAGAAGTACGCGAACCTGCGGCTGCTCTTCGGCTACCAGTGGGCGATGCCCGGCAAGAAGCTCGTGTTCATGGGCGGCGAGATCGGCGTGTGGAACGAATGGAATCACGACACGCAGCTCGATTGGGCCTGCGGCCAGCACCCGGCGCACGCCGGCATCGCGCGCTGGCTAGGCGATCTAAACGGCGCGTACAAGACGCATCGCGCACTCCACGTGCACGACTGCGACCCGGTCGGCTTTCAATTCCTCGTCGGTGATGACCGCGACAACAGCGTGCTGGCGTTTCTGCGCACGGGCGATGTCGGGGATCCTCCGATCCTCGTCGTCGCGAATTTCACGCCCGTGGCGCGCGAGGGCTACCGCATTGGCGTGCCGCGGGCGGGCTTTTGGCGCGAGATCCTCAACTCCGATGCCTCTATCTATGGTGGCAGCGGCAGCGGGAACCGCGGGGGCATGCACGCCGAGGCGATCGGGTACCGGGGCCACGATCAGTCGCTCGTCGTCACCGCCCCGCCTCTCGGCGTCGTACTATTCGTCGCAGAATCGTGAACGAGAAGTGGGTATGCATTCACGGGCACTTCTATCAGCCCCCGCGCGAGAATCCGTGGCTCGAGGCGATCGAGCCGCAACCGAGCGCGCGGCCGTATCGCGATTGGAACGAACGGATCACGGCGGAGTGCTATCGGCCGAACACCGCAGCGCGCGTGGTCGATGGCCAGGGCCAGATCATTCAGATCGTCGATAACTATCAGCGCATGAGCTTCAACGTCGGGCCGACACTGATGTCGTGGCTCGAGGCGCACGCGCCGGATGTCCATACGTCGCTCGTCGAGGCGGATCGCGCGAGCCGCGAGCGATTCAGCGGCCACGGCTCGGCAATGGCGCAGGCGTACAACCACATGATCATGCCGCTCGCGTCGGCGCGCGATCAGGTGACGCAGGTGAAGTGGGGCATCGCCGATTTCAAGCGACGGTTTGGTCGCGCGCCGGAGGGCATGTGGCTGCCGGAGACCGCGGCCGATACGCCGAGCCTCGAAGCGCTCGCCGCGGAAGGCATCACGTTCACCGTGCTCGCGCCCCACCAAGCGAAGGCGTGGCGCGCGCCGGGCGGCGAGTGGCGCACGACGCCGATCGATACCGGCCGCGCGTACAAATACAAGCTGCCCTCGGGGAACTCGATCGATCTGTTCTTCTATGACGGCGCGACGTCGCAAGCGGTCGCGTTCGAGCGCCTGCTCTCCGATGGACATCACATCATCTCGCGCATGACGGCGCGCGGGCCCGTCGAAGATGGCAAACCGACGCTGTGTCACATCGCGACCGATGGCGAGACGTACGGCCACCACCATCGCTACGGCGATATGGCGCTCGCATGGGCGCTGGCGCAGGTCGAGCAGGGCTGGAACGGCACGCGGCTGACGAACTACGGCGAGTTCCGCGCGAAGGTGCCGGCGACGTGGGAAGTCCAGCTCGTCGAGAACTCGAGCTGGAGTTGCGTGCATGGCGTTGGTCGCTGGCAAGAAGACTGCGGCTGCAACAGCGGCGGCCATCCGGGTTGGAATCAGAAGTGGCGCAAGCCGCTGCGCGAGTCGCTGAACTGGCTGCGCGATCAGACGTACGCGACGCTGGAGTCCGTCGGCAGCGAGCTGTTCAAAGATGTGTGGGCCGCGCGCGACGCATACATTGACGTGTTACTCGGTGGCGAGGCACCGCGCGAAGAATTTTTGCGCGCGCATGCATCGCGCGAGCTCTCCGCCGAGGAGCGCGTGCGCGCGCTGTCGCTGATGGAGCTCGCGCGCCACGCGATGCTGATGTTCACTAGCTGCGGCTGGTTCTTCGATGATCTGTCGGGTATCGAGACCGTGCAGTGCATGCAATACGCGGCGCGCGTCGCGGAGCTCATCCACGCGGTGCGCGGCGTGTCCGTCGAGACGGAGCTTGTCGAGCGGCTCAGCGTCGCGCGTTCGAACATTGCCGACGAAGGCGATGGTCGCCGCGTTTGGAGTCAGCGCGTGCGGCCAGCGCGCATCGACGCCGCGAAGGTCTGCGCGCACGTCGCCGTACACGCGCTTGTCGAGCCGGCGGCGGAGCGAGCGGTGACGGTCGAAGGTTTTCAGGTCGAGTTTCTCGATCGCACGGACCGCAGGTCAGGGCGCGCGCGCATGGTCGCCGCGACGGTGCGGATCAAGTCCGTGCTGACCGAAGCCGCGACGTCGCTGTGCTTTGCGGGCCTTCATCTTGGCGAGCAGCACATCACCGGCGGCGTGCGGCCGCCGCCCGATGCCGAGGAATGGACCTCGACGCTCAAGGAGCTGCGCGATTCGCTCGAGACGGGCGATGTGTTCGCCGCGCAACGCGCGATCGACCGTCACTTCCCGGGCGCGCACCTCTCGCTCGGCGCGCTGTTGCCCGGCAGTCGCGAGCGCGTGCTCACCGCGGTGCTCCACGATGCGATCTCCGAAGTCGACGAACAAGTCATCGATGCGTACGAGCAGCACGCGCCGCTGATGCGCTGGCTCGTCGCGCACGAGCTGCCTGTGCCCGAGGTGCTTCACACCGTCGCGAAGGTCGCTCTGCACCAACGCGTGCTCGGCAACCTGCAGTCGAGTACGGCGAGCTTTCAGGCGCTGCGCGAACAGATGGCCGAAGCAACCGAAGTGCGCGTCAACCTCGACACGCCCGAGATCGCGCTCGCCGCCAGTGAAGGCCTGCGTCGCCTGCTCGAAGGCATGGATTCGCCGGCCGTGCTCGAGGCCGAGGCGCTCGATACCGTCGCGCGAGCGGCGGAGGTGGCCGCTCGCATGCGCAGCTCCGTCGATCTGTGGTTCGCGCAAAACGCGACGTGGCGCTTGCTCGAGCGCATGCCGGAGCTGCGTCGGCGCAGCAAAGCTGGAGACGCGAAGTCGCAGCAAGTCGTCGCCCATCTCGAACGCCTCGCGCGCGCACTGCGTATCGCGGTCCCGGCCTGATGTATCGCGAAGCGCACGTGATGCTGTGCCCGCGCTGCGGCGACATGCTCGAGCGCATGCTCGAGATCGTGCACAGCTGTGCGCGTTGCGAAGGCATCTGGCTCGATCGCCGTGCCGTGCAGAAGGCATTCGGCAACCCGCAGTTTCCACTCGGGCCGAGCGTGTGGTGGCGGCGCGAGCTGTCGTGCCCGATTTGCAGCACGGTGATGGCCGCGATCGAGGTCGAGGGTCTACTCGTCGATCGCTGCGCGCAGCACGGCCTCTGGCTCGATCACGGCGAGCTCGGTCGATTGCTCGGCGCGCCGACGGTGATCGAGCTCGACGAGCTGCACCGCCTGCTCGCGCCGAATGCGCCGCCGCCGCAAGCGCTCGTCGACCGACGCGCGGCGCGCAAAGCTGACGTCGCGCGGCGTCAGCGCGAGCTCGACGAGTATCGCGCGAAGGTGCTCGACGAGCAGCGTCGGCTCGAGCAGGAGAGGGCGGCGCTACAGCGACGCGTGGCGGCCGAGGAAGTCGCCGAGCAAAAGAAGCGCCTCGGCGAGCTCCGCGACGTCGCGCGCGGCGAAGTCGCGACAGCGGAGCGGCGGCTCGCGGTACTGCGCGAGCAGGTACGCGCCGGCGAGACGAAGCTGCAGGCCGCGTGCGATCGGCTGCTCGAGATCGAGCGAGCGATCGACAAGCTCGGTTAACGTACGCGCGATGTCGTTTGCAGATCTCGCAGCGGATACGACGATGACGCCCGATCCGAGCGTCCTGAACCGCTATCAGCTGATGCTGCCCGATCACTGGGACTATCTGTTGCCTTCGGGCGGTGTCGCGATGACGTGTGCGCTGCGCGCGGCCGCCGCTGACATCGGCGATCCGACGTTTCGCTTCGCGTCCGCGACGACGATCTTCGCGGCGCCGATCCATCCCGGCCCGTGCATCGCCGACGTGCACGTGATCCGCCGCGGCAAGAGCGCGGTGCAGACGCGCGTGAGCTTTCGCCATCTCCAAGAAAAGGACGGCGACCCCGGCCTCGAGCTCATCGCCACGTTCATGCGCGATCGCAAAGGCCCCGATGTCCTCGGCGTGCCGTTCCCAAAGGTGAAGTCGCTTGCCGACGCCGCGCCGATCGACGACGGCGCTCCCAATAACCCGCACGCGCGGTTTCGGTTCTATCAGCAGCTCGACTGCCGTCTCGCCGATGGCGAGCCGTTCTGGCAGCCCAGCTTTGTCGCCGGACCCGCGTTTTACGCACGCTGGCTGCGCTATCGCGTGCCGCAGCGCGACGCGCAGGGGCGCTTCGACCGCCTCGCGTTTCCGCCGCTCATCGATACGATGCCGACGGCGCTGCACCGCGCGATCGGGCCGGGACCCTATCGGTTCTACGCACCTAGCCTCGATCTGACAGTCTATGCCGTCGACGACACCGTTCGCGAATGGCTCTTGGTTGCAGTCACGTTAAAGCGCGCGCAGGGCGGTTGGGCGGTCGCCGACGCCGAGGTCTGGGACGACGAGGGCCGCTTCGTCGCATACGGCACGCAGGCGATGTATCTCTACTCACTAAGTGGCGACCCGCCGACGGTCGACGCAAGTGATCGGTTTCGCAGGTAACGGCAACCCGCCTCAGCTACAATTCATCACGATGAGGATCGCGTGCCTTGGCGTCGTCGCCATATTGGCTGCGTGTGCGCATGGGAACTCGGGTGATGTCGACGCGGGTGCCGACGCCTGGGGCGGACCGACAGTCGATGCTTTGAGCTGCAACAATCTGCCGTGCGATGCGATCTACGTCTCGCGCGCAGGCAGCGACGCCGCGGCCGGCACCAAAGCCGCGCCGGTGAAAACGATCAACGTCGCGATCATGAAGGCGCTCGCATTCAATCCGCCGTACGCCGTGTTCGTGCAAGCCGGTCTCTATCCCGAACAAGTGACGATGAAGCCCGGCGTCGGTGTCTACGGCGGCTTCGACGAAACATGGATGCGCACCGCCGGCGTCATCACCGAGATCAACGCGCCATCTCCCGCGATCGTCTTCGATCAGATCGCGACAGGCACCGTCCTCGACACGTTCACTGTGCGCAGTGGCAACGGCGCCGGCCCGGGCGTCAGCTCCTACGCGATCGTCATCACGAGCTCCAAGATGATCGAGTTGCGCGATCTCACCGTCGAGCCCGGCATCGGCGCGGCCGGTGGCGACGGTGTCGACGGTGGCGCCGGCCCAGCCGGAGACAACGGTGGCAACGGCAACCCGGGTGTCGAGCATTCGAGCGGTCTGTTCTGCGACAATCACACGCTGCCCGCTGTCGGCGCCGCAGGCGGCTCGGTGTGCGGACTCCCCGGTGGCTACGGCGGTGGTGCCGGTGTCGGTAACGGCAACGGCGCGCAAGGCGGCGACGCAGCGTTCACGTCGCAAAGCGGTGGCTTCGGCGGCGTCGGTGGCGGTCACAATCCAGCGTGCGGCGGTGCAGGTGACGGTCAAGTCGGTGGCGATGGCTTGCCCGGCGGATCTGGCGGTCACGGCGGCGGTGGTGCCGAGGTCGGCGTGTTCGAAGGCCCGGTCTATCGACCCGCGAACGGCGGCGACGGCGGATACGGCTACGCCGGCTACGGTGGTGGCGGTGGCGGCGGTGGCGGTGGTGGCACCAACAACTGCCAATCTTCAGGCTCGTCGGGCGGTGGCGGCGGCGGTGGCGGCTGCGGCGGCGGTTTCGGCAGCGCAGGCGGAGGCGGTGGCGGCTCGTTCGGTATCGTCGCGGTCGACTCGATGGTCACGCTGCGATCGTCTGTCGTCACGGCAAACCAAGGTGGTGCCGGAGGTCGCGGTGGTCGCGGTGGGCCCGGTGGTGGTGGCGGCTTCCCGGGCGCAGGTGGAGCCTACGGCGGTAGCAGCGAACAAGATGATGGCGGCTGCGGCGCACGCGGCGGCTACGGCGGTGCCGGTGGCGCCGGTGGCGAAGGTGGCGGCGGTGGTGGTGGTGCCTCCGCGGCGCTCGTCTGCGTCGGCTCGGCAACGATTGCGATCCCGATGTCGACCGTCACCGGTGGCAGCGGTGGCATCGGCGGCCCATCGCTCGTGAATCCCGGCGCGACCGGCGTCTCGACGCGCGCGATCGGTTGTTCGTTCTTCTGAGATCACATCCGGGCGGAGCTGCCTCTACCTGGATATGACGAAGAAACCGAACATCAAGCCCAAGCAACTCCACCTCGTTCGCCAGACCATCCGCACGCTGCAACCTCGCGAGCTGCAACTCGTCGCGGCTGGCTACGCCGAGCCCTACAGCACCGGGTCAAGGTACTGCTAGTACGTCACGCTAGAGCCAGCCGCGCTTGCGGAACAGCCACAGCTGAATCGCGACACCGATCGCGAACACAGCGCATAGCGCCCAGAACGCCCAGTCATCCTTTTGCAGCGGCACGCCGCCGACGTTGACGCCGAGCAGCGAGCACACGAATCCCAGCGGCAAGAAGATCGCCGTGATCAGCGAGAGCACGTAGAGGCGCTGGTTCGTCGCCTCGGCGACGCGCGTGCCGAGCTCCTCTTGCGTGACGGCTGCGCGGTCACGCGCGGCATCGAGTTCTTCGATCGTGCGCGTCATGTCGTCGGCGGATTCGGCGATTCGCGCGCGTTGCGTGGCATCGAGCCACGGCACTGCGGTCGCGGTCAGCTTCGCGAGCGCTTCGCGCTGCGGCGCGAGGAAGCGGCGAAGCGAGATCGCGCGCCGGCGCAGATCGGCGAGCGTGGTGCGCAGGTCGGCACTCGCTTCATCGAGAACGGTTTGTTCGCACTCGGCGATGCGGTCACCGAGGGTGTCGACGCGCCGGACCACGACATCGACGATGCGCTCGACGAGCAGCGGCGTGAAATCCCCGGGCACGCGTGGGCCTGCATTGCTGTCGAGAAGATCGGCGAGCGTGTGGAGCACGTGCGAGTGACGATGGCGCAGCGTGATGATGCGCCTCGGCTCGATCCATGCGCGGATCGAGACCATGTCCTCGGGCGCGGCACCTTCGTTCATGTTGATGCCGCGGACGATCAACATCAGATCTTCGCCGTGGGCGACCGCGCGCGGGCGCGGGTCGGCATCGGTGAGCGCCGACACCATGACGGGATCGATCTGCGCGCGCGTCGTGAGCCAGCGCCGCGCGTCAGCCACGGTGTAGTCGAGGTTCACCCACAGCACGCCATCGTTCGGGCTCCACGCATCGATAGCCGCCCAATCGAGACGACGGCCGCCGCCTCGTCCATCGAGCAAGAACGCGTGAAGGAGGCCCTGGCTGGACACGTGGTCGGGTTGTACTACGCTCGGGGTGTGGTTCGCGTGGTCGCGCTGCTGGTGATCGCAGGCAACATTGCCCGAGCCGCGCCGCGCCCGAGCGACTTTGTCGACGTCACGACCGTGATCCCCGATGCCGTGATCGATATTCGCTACGCCACTGCTGACAACTTCACCGGCAAGAAACTGTATCCGGTCGCGCGCTGCAAGCTGCGGCGCGCGGTCGCGACTCGATTGGCGCGCGTCGCGAAGGTGCTGCGCAAGCAGGATCGCCGCTTGCTGATCTGGGATTGCTACCGGCCGCGCTCGATCCAAGACCAGCTGTGGAAGCTCGTGCCCGACGAACGCTACGTCGCGAATCCGAAGAAGGGCTCGCGGCACAATCGCGGCGCGGCAGTCGATGTCGCGCTCGTCGATCGCGAAGGCAAGCCGGTCACGCTGCCGACGAAGTTCGACGAGTTCTCCGAAGCGGCGCATCGCGACAAGGCGCTCGTCGGCGACAGCGGCGCCGAAGCGCGTCGCCTCGACGCCGCAATGAAGCGCGAAGGATTCGTCGGCATGCCGACGGAGTGGTGGCACTTCGACGCGCCCGATGCCGCGAAGTACCCGCTCGCCGACGATCCGCTCTGATCAGATCGCCGCGCCGCAGGCGCCCGCGACGGTGCAATCGCAGCCCTTCGGCGCCGTGCACATGTTGATGATCTCGCCGGTCTCGTAGAAGTGCCGCATCATGTCCGTGGTCGCTTGCTTGTTGCGCAGGCTGCTGTGGACATCGTTGCGCGGCGGTGGCGTGTTCGTGAGCGGAATCGTGCCGCCGAGACCGAAGTCGTAGATGACGAGACCACTCTGCGCACTCGCCGCTTCGGCGACGCCATACGGCGTGTATGGCGTCGGCGTGATCACCGGAACGCCCATCGTGCGCGCTTGCAGCTCGCTGCCGACGTTCGGCACCTGATCGTCCGCGATGCCGATTTGCATGAACACCTGCTTCGGCGGCGTCTCCGGAAAGCCGGTGCCCGTGATGACATCGGCGACCGCAACGGGCTCGGTGCGATCCCATTGCGACTGCATCATGTTGATCATCAGCGCGACGAGCAGCGGATCTTCATAGCCACCGGCGAGGATGATGCCGTACTGCGGCCAGTCTGCGGAGCGCTCGAGCAAGATCGAATAATTGATCGCGCCGACCTGCACGACGCAGCGCTGGATCACCGGATCGATCCCGCAGACGGTGGTGCCCATGATGCCGCCCTGCGAGATGCCGTAATAGTAGACGCGTGATGGATCGACGAGCGATGCGCCGTTTGTCTTCGTGAACAGCGTCTGCGCCATCGCGGCCCTCGCGACCTGCACCATCGCGATGTGGTTCATCATGCCTTGCACGAGCACGTCGAAGATAAGGCGGCCGTTGTTGCCGTCGTTGAGCGTCAGCGCGACGTTTGGCACATCGACCTCGCTCATGCCGCGCATGTCGGTGCCGACACCGACGGCGCAGATTTCTGCGGCCGCCGCGCGCATGCCACCGCTCGCGACCTGGTTCGACGCGCCCATCAGGCCGTGGCCATACATGATGATCGGCACCGGCACGTTCGTGTTGAGCGCGCACGCCGGCACGATCGCGGTGAACGGCACGCTGTAGAGGCCGCTTGCTTTGGGGTGCCCCTCGGCATCGCGCACGAGCGTCGTGTTCGGCGCCGTGCCCGGATCGTTATCGAGGAACAGCGGCGCGGTGAACGTACCGTCGATACGGCGCGCGATGCGCGTGTCGGTCGTCGGCATGTCGCTCGTCACGGTGTACGTGAGGTTTGCGCCATCGGCGCCGATGAGGCTCATCGCCGAGCGCCGCGCCCACAGCAGATCCGATTGCACGCCGGTGCGCGAGCGCGTGGTGAAGTCCCACGCGACGACGAGGTCCGTCTTGCGAACGCCGACCTTATCGAGCGCCGTGAAGATTTCGGGATAGCGATTGCGCACGCGCTCGAGCAGCGGGTGACTCGTGTCCTCGTGATCGATGATCGCGCGGAAGCCCTCGGGGATCGCGAGCGGGCTGCCGTTTTTGGCCTTGAGCGTGTTCTTGATCGCGACCGCGTAGCGCGTGCCGGGCTTGAGCAGCTTCGCCGGTCGGATGTACAGCGCTTGGCTCTCCGGCGTGCTCTCCGCGTTCGCATCGACTTCCGCGAAGTGCGGCACGAGCTCGCCCGTCGACATATCGATCAGCACCGTCGGGCTCTCCGGCGTGAGGCTCGCCGCGATGTTGCGGCTATTGACGAGGTTGCTCGGGTCGACGCCCGAGGCGAACGACGTCATGATCGGCGCCGCGTAGGAGAAGCCATCCATCGCGTTGAACACCTTCGGATCGAGTCCATCGCCATCGACGTTGTGCGGCAGCGCGTCGGCTGAGATCGACAACCGCACCTTCGTCTCGCTCGACGTATCGTCGATCTCGTACACCGACGACGGCCACGGCATCACGCACGCGCCGCCACCGAGCGGATTGCAGTAGGAGGGAGTGGCCAGATCGGTGTCACCGCAGCCAAACACAAATAGTGTGGTGATCAGAAACCTACGCATGTGGTTTACCCCGCACGGACGTTAACATTATCCAACCGTCGTGGAGTCGATTCCGTTCTACCCGGTCAACGACTTCGGCCCGCTGATGAAAGGGATGGTCATCGGCGGGATCGGAATCCTGCACGTATTTCTCGCGCAGTTTGCGATCGGCGGCGGTCTCTTGCTGCTGTACTTCGAGCGCGGCAAGGAACGGTCGTTTGTCGACGGGTACTTCCAGTACCTCGTCCTCGTCAGCTTTGTGCTCGGCGCGCTGACCGGCGTCGCTGTGTGGTTCGTCACGATCCAGATCGGCGCGCGCACGATCGGGCTCATGATCGATCGCTTTCATTGGTTATGGGCGACCGAGTGGGTGTGCTTCGCCGTCGAGGTGGTCGCGGGCTACGCGTTCGTTCGGACCGGTACGCGGCTCTCCGATCGCGCGCGCACGCGCCTGCTCGCGTTGTACGCCGCGGCCGCGTGGGCGAGCCTGTTCTGGATCAACGGCATCCTCAGCTGGCAGCTGACGCCCGACGGCGCGTGGGCGGGATTCTTCAATGCGAGCTTCTGGCCGTCGCTGATCTTTCGCACGATCGTCGCGATGACGCTCGCGTCGCTCGCGGCGTGCGTCGTGATCAACACGCTCGACATCGAGCGCGCGCGCCGCGCCGCGCTGATTCGACGCGCCGCCTGGTTCGCCGCGCCGATGCTTGCGATGCCGCTGCTCGCGCTCTGGTACTTCGCCGTGATTCCCGCCGACAGCCGGTCGTGGCTGCTGGGCGGCAGCATCGCGATGACGATGTTCGTCGCGATCGCGGCCGGCGCGTCGCTGCTGATCGGCGGCTACGTCGTCATCGGGCTGCTCGTCAAACGGCTCTACATCAACGGCGCGACCGCGACGCTGCTGCTCGCGCTCGCGTTCGGCGCGACGGCCGCCGGCGAGTTCGTGCGCGAGGGCGCGCGCAAGCCGTACACGATTCGCGGTGCGCTGTATTCGACATCGCTCACGCCGGCCGATGTCGCCGAGCTCCGGCGCACGGGCGCGACCGCTGCTGATCCATATCCGTTGCGCGACGCCGCGCGCTACCCGAGCGATCAGTTGCGGCGCGGCGCGCAGGTCCATCGCGCGCTCTGCGATGCGTGCCACACGATCAACGGAGCGAACTCGATCATCGAGCTCACGCGCACGTGGACCGACGATCAGCTTCGCCTCAACATCGCGAAGCTTCAGCACACGAAAGGCTTCATGCCGCCGTTCGCCGGCAATGCCGAGGACGTCGAGGCACTCGTCCAGCTGGTGCGCTGGGAGCGCGCCGGGCGCCCGTCGCGCTTTATCGCCGAGACGACCGACCTCGCCCCCATCCAGCAATGGCTCGACGAAGCGGGGACGCGATGATCTGGCCATTC
>Ga0070698_100001887_pt1 | contig 23351 bp, 20 predicted proteins | sample KBSK1502metaG_FD_65477 | JGI IMG/M metagenome (GOLD analysis project Ga0070698, IMG submission 65477) | Corn, switchgrass and miscanthus rhizosphere microbial communities from Kellogg Biological Station, Michigan, USA - KBS K1-50-2 metaG | ecosystem: Host-associated > Plants > Roots >...
CGCGCGATGATCTCGAGGTCGACATCCGGATCCAGCGGCACGCTGCGCGTATGCACTTTCAAAATCGCGGCGCGGCCGCGACGGTCCGGCCGGTCGACGACGACGCGCCGGTCAAAGCGGCCGGGGCGGAGCAGCGCCGGGTCGAGGACGTCGGCGCGGTTGGATGCGGCCACCACGACCACGGCCTCGCGCTGGTCGAAGCCGTCCATCTCGACCAGGAGCTGGTTTAGCGTTTGTTCCCGCTCGTCGTTGCCCCCTCCGAGACCGGCGCCGCGCTGGCGGCCAACCGCGTCGAGCTCGTCGACGAAGATGACCGAGGGCGAGTGCTTTTTCGCGTCTTCGAAGAGACTGCGGACCCGGGAGGCGCCGACGCCGACGAACATCTCGACGAACTCCGATGCCGAGATGCTGAAGAAGGGCACGCCCGCCTCGCCGGCGATAGCGCGTGCCAGCAGCGTCTTACCGGTGCCGGGCGGGCCAATCAACAACACGCCCTTGGGCATCCGGCCGCCCAGCTTCTGGAACTTCTGCGGGTCACGCAAGAAATCGACCATCTCCTGCAGCTCGAACTGCGCCTGCTCCACCCCGGCGACGTCGTGAAAGGTCGTCTTGGGGGTGCCCGGGTCCTGCAGGCGGGCGCGGCTGCGGCCGAAGCTGAAAATGCCTTGCGCCGCCTGGCCGCTCCGTCGCATGAACCAGATCCAGATGGCGATCAGGGCGAGGAACGGCAGGAAACTGAACAGCAGGCTGCCAATGCCACCCGTATCGGGCTTGACCGTGGTCGCGACGTCTTTGCTCTTCAGCAGCGGAAAGAAGGTGGGGTCGGTCAATCCGACGTTGTCGGGGACGGTCGCGCTGAACTGGGTGTTGGTGACCCCGTTGTTGGTGAATGTCGTCTTCAGGTCACCCTGTGCGCTCTGGCCCTGGATCGTGATGTCGGTGACGTTGCCGCTTTCGATCTGGGTCACGAGTTGCGAATAGCTGAGGTCGACCCGCGCCGGCCCGCCCAGCCGGCTGAGGAACGGCGACAGCAGGATCACGATGTAGAGGCTGAGCCCGGCCAGGAGGGCGAGCCGAATCCAGGACCCCGACTGTCTTGGACTTTTCGGGGTCTGCTGGGGTGGCGTCTGATCAGGCCTGAGCGCCATATATGGCTAGTGTATGCGCCGGCACCAAGAATGAAACACGAGAACTCCCTTGGCCCTGCGTTTCTCTCCAACTCGAACTTCCGAGAGACAGCTGAGCTGAACGTATAATCCGCGCGGGGCGATAGCTCAGCTGGCAGAGCGCCGCACTCGCATTGCGGAGGTCGAGAGTTCGAGTCTCTTTCGCTCCACCACCCAGGTCGGGCTACTGGCAGTGGTACTTGTGACCGTGCTGGACGGCCAGGGTTCCGTTCGGGCAGGTGTAGACGGTGGCCGCGCCGACGTCGCCCGGGTTTAAGAGCGTCTCCTGAATGTCTTCAAAGGTGAGCACGACCTGGTTGCCGGTGACGGCGATCACGCCAATGCAGACGCAGGCGATCAGAACCAGGATGATGGCATACTCGACCATCGACTGGCCCTTACGCGTCGGCTGGTTCCGCAACCACTCTCTCATTGTCTTGCTCCGGGCCCACCCCGCCTGGGGACCTCGCTCTATCACTAGACAGGCTGAGCCGTTTCAGCCCGCGTTACAGGGGCCGGCTCACCGTTCGGCCTACTTCTAGTTGTGCCCGAGCCGTTACCAGGCCGACCTTACGATCGAGGGAATGGTTTGCCCCGACAGGTTCTCGGTCACGCCGCAGCCGGCAGCACTCGGTTCTCGGCGTCGCCCACCGCCGCTGGTTGCGGAATGCGGGCAAATGCGGCCCAGATCAGGATGGGGGCGGCGCCGGCCACGACGACGACGATGCGGGCGAGCAGCATCTGGTTCATGGGCCCGGCGAGCAAAAGGAAACATCCGATGCTGAGCACCCGGCCGATCCCCAGGCACAGCTCCTGGTGGACGATGTAGTCGTAGCGCATCACCTGAGGCGCCGGATCGCGGTCGATCACCTGCAGCGCCACCGGCGCCAGGGCGTTGCCGTGCAGCGGGCCGCCGATCGCGCGCAGCAGGCCGAAACCAACGATCGCCCAGGCCGTCAGGTAGAGCGGCAATAAGAAGGTTGAGAGCACCAGGAGCGCGCCCCCCACGAGGGCGCACGCGATCCGGTGTTGCGGCTTCATGAAGGCGGCCAGCCCGAGGCTGATCGCGACGCCCAGCAGCCCCATCAAGCCGTTGAGGTTGCCCACCTCTTGCTCGTTCTTGAGCACGAGGAACATCAGGATCGTCAGCACCAGACCGATCAGGCTGCCGGTGAAGCCATCGGCCAGGCGCGCTCGGGTCACCCAGCGCCAGTCGGGGTTTCGCCGCGCCAGGGTGGCCACCCGACGAAGGGAGAGCCGCTGGCGCGCGGACGATGGCAGCTGACCCGCCAGCACCATGGCGGCCATCAGCACGACGGCCGACAGGGCGAAGACCAGCTGATAACCGCGGTCGGTCCCACCGACGTGGGTACCCGCCACGATAATCGCGCCCGCCGCCGGCGGTAGCGTCGCCGTCAGCAACAAGCTTGCGGTTGCCTGGGCGCCGAAGTAGCGGTCCCGGTCCCGGTCCGAGGTGGTGTCGTACGTGACCAGGTGAAAGCCCGACCAGTAAAAGCCTTCGGAGACGCCGCGAAGCAGCCCCAGGACCACGACCCAGTGCGGGGCAGCGCTTCCCAACAGCAGGATCAGCAGGTAGGAGAAGCCGTTGCCAAAGAGGCCGAGACGGATCGACGCGCCGGCGCCCATCCGCCGCCAGACCAACCCGTTGGCGACGAACGCGGCGGGAATCATCAGCGCGCTGAGCCCGCTGTAGATGGCGATCGGGGCCAGGTCGTGACTGGCCCGCCAGAGAAATATCGACAGGAAGGTCCCGGCCAGCAGGTTGGACGCGTTGTAGGCGCCGTGGACCAGCACCATGCAGCTGGCGCGCCGGTCCAGCCCGCCCGATAACGCCTTCGGCCGAAACACCCGTCCCTCTCTTCGGGCCCGTCCCGCAAGGCCCGTATCCGGACAACGCCAGGAACACGAGCCGCTTTCCGGGGTCATGGGCCTGTGACCCGCAACACGGCCAGGTGACGCCCTGGCGCTCGGGGCGTCGCCCCACGCGAGCGATTGAGGCGTAACGTGTCCCGCAAGGACCCGGCAGTAGCCTCCCCGTAGGCGCACACGAGAGGCGCCGTCCAAGGGGGCGCAACTACGGAAATCAACGACGTCCACCCCACGAGGCAGGACGTTGTGTCACGGCCGCGAGAGCTGCCACTGCCGGCCGCCACCCGTCAGCTGCTGGCATCGCTCCAGCAGGGCGCGATCTCGCCGGCCGCCTACGACACCGCGTTCGTCGCCCGCCTGCGTGAGCGGGACGATCCGGACACCATGGCCTACCCGCAAACGCTGGGCTGGCTGCTCCGCAGCCAGAACGCCGACGGCAGCTTCGGGACGGCGCTGCAGATTCCCAAGGACAAGCTGGTCTCGACGCTGAGCGCCCTCGTGGCGCTGGCCGACCTGCCGCAGGGCCTCCAGGATGGCGCCGCCCACCGCGCGCGGGTGAAGGCGCTGCGCTTTGTCCATGAGGACACCGGCAACTGGCAGACCGGCCCCGACCTGGCCGGCTTCGAGCTCGTGCTGCCGGCGATGCTCGACGCGGCCAAGATTCGCGAGCTGCCCGTGCCCTACGAGCGTTTCATGGGAATCTCCGCCCAGCGCGACGCGAAGATCGGGCACATCCCGCCCCGGCTGGTCTACAACGTGGCGACGCCCTTGCTGCACTCGCTGGAATACCTGGGCAACCGGCTCGACATCGAGGCCGCCCGCAAGCAGCTCTCGCCCAACGGCTCCTTCGCGAACTCGCCTTCGGCCACGGCGTATTTCTTGCTCAAGACCAGGGATGAGCAGGCGAACGAATACATCGCCATGCTCCTCCGCAACCGGGGCGACGGCAGCCTGCCCACGGTCGCGCCCTTCGAAGTCTTCGAGATCGCCTGGGTGCTGTATAACCTGGCCCGGGCCGACCACCGTCCGGCCGAAGCGCAGCCGCTGGTGCGCTACCTCGCGCAGGCGCTCACCGACGACGGCGTCGGCGTGTCGATGGAAGGCCTCCGGCCCGACTCGGATGACACCGCCCTGAGCCTCAGTGTCTTGCATCGATACGGTTTCCCGATCTCCGCTGGGCCGCTCCGGCCGTTCGAGGGCGTGAATTTCTTCTTTACCTTCCCGCTCGAGCGTGACGCGTCCGTGACGGCGAATGCCCACGTCCTCGAGGTGCTCCAGGTCGCGCCGCCCTTCCCCCGCCAGCACGTGATTCAACAGAAAGTCGTCAAGTACCTGCGTGATGCGCGCGTAGACGGCGACCACTGGGTCGACAAGTGGCATGGATCCCCCTTCTATGCCACGGCCCACGCCGTCTTCGCGCTCACCGCGTCGGCACCCGACCTCTGTACGCCGGCCTTCAGCTGGTTTTCGAAGAGCCAGCGCGAGGACGGTTCCTGGGGCTGGTTCAACCAGGGCACCCCGGAAGAGACCGCTTACGCGGTCCAGGCCCTGATGCTGGCCCCTGCCGTATTCCGGGCCGAGATCAAGGAGCAGCTGCGCCGGGCTGCCGCCTACCTGAATGAAACGGAGGGCGAGCCCGTCATTCCTATGTGGGTTGGCAAGACGCTCTACGGGCCAACCCAGGTTGTCCGTTCAGCGGTGCTTTCCGCCCAAATCCTGCTTGCGAGGAACGAACATGCTAGACCGGCGGATTAACAAGCTCAAAGAGAACCTGATGCGCCAGACGGACGAAGCCCCGGTGGTCCGGCATCTCGTGGACGCCAACCCTCGCGGTAACGACATGCTGGGCGAGGTCTGCCGCGCCGCGGTCCTCCTCCACCCGAGCGCGAGCTTCGAGCAGGCCCTGACGCTGGCCCGGACGATGGCGTACATCGTCTACATCGATGACTATCTCGAGGAAGAACACCCCGAGCTGGACCTGGCCGACTACCGGCGCGTCTGCCAGAACTTTTTGCTCTGGCCCAACCGCGACCTCAGCCAGATGCCCCTCGTCAACGCCACGGTGGCGCGCAAGATCGAGGAGCAGTTCCGTGAAGACGAGGTCCCCGAGGAATGGACCGCCATGCGCCGCCTGGTCTGGGAGAAGTCGATCTGGACGATGCTCCAGGAGAACCACTGGCTGAAGCACAAAGAGCGCGTCACCCTCGACGCCTACCTGGCGAACGGCATGTACAGCAGCTCCTTCCCGATCGTGCAGGTCTCGATCCTGGCGTTTTCCTACCAGGACGTCTCGCAGGAATTGAAGAACCGAATCTTCGGCCACATCTGCCAGGCCGCGCGCGTGGTGCGGCTGGCGAACGACCTGCGCACGCACGAGCGTGAGTCGGCGCAGGGCCGATTCAACTCGGTCGACCTGATCTTCGGTGGGTCCGCTGATCGGACGCTCGAGAGCGCCCGCGACGCGGTCCGTCACTTGATGGAGGAAGAGTTCGAGCAGCTCAAGAAGGCCATTGCGCGCGAGCGCCGCACGGGCATCACGCAGCAATTTCTCAGCCACCTGATCGACAGCACGCAGGTCTTACTCGACTTCTACGAAGTCCCGGGCGGGCGCCAGGGCCAGGGCCGGCCCGATCGGGTACTGAAGGCCAGCTGACCGGACCCCATGAGCAGCTCCATCAACCTGAAGCTCGGCGCCCGCAAGCCGTCTGAGTCCGGAAAGCCGGATGCTTCGGCGATCGAGATGGAGCGGCGCATCATCTGGATCCGCTGGCTGGCCATACTCGTTTCGCTGGGAGCCCTCCCCTTCCTGTCGTCCAGCCTCAACCGCCAGTCGCTGGTGACCCTGCTGGCCCTCATCGGCCTGGGCGCGATCTACAACCTGACGCTCCTGGTGGTGCTGCTGCCGCGCAAGCCGGAATGGCTGACGGCCGGCTACATCTCGGCCATCGGTGACGTGCTGCTCGTGACCGGCGGCGTGGCCGTCACCGGCGGCCTGGAGTCACCCTTCTTCCTCGCCTACTTCGTGGTGACGGTCACCACGGCCGTCCGATTCGGTGGACTCGCCGCGATCGTCGCCGTCCTCACGATCGCACTGAGCTACACCGCGGTCGTCTACTACGGCAACACGGTCCAGGGCACGGCGCTGACGCTGAACGACCTCACCAACCTGGCGATGCGCACCGGCTTCGTCGCCCTCACCGGCACCTTCGTCGGCTTCGTCGGCGACCGCGCCCGACGAGCGGAGCGAGCTCTGCAGGAGGAGCTCGAGCGGGCACACGCCTCGCTCTCGGAAGTCACCGTCGAGCTGAACCGCGACCTCGAGTTCGAGCAAACCTGCCAGCTGACGGCCGAGAAAGGCCGCTCGTTGCTCAACGCCGACGCCTTCCTGATGCAAGTGCAGATGCCCCCCTTGATCGGCCAGGACGAATCGATGCCCCTGGCCTCGATGCTCTACGTCGACTGGACGGCCGAGCTGAAGGAACACCATGCGGGCGTCGACCTGACCACGGCTCGGCTGGCGCTGACGCCGGCCACCGGCGAGCAGGTGATCGCGGTCTCGGACCCCAACCTGCTGCTGCCCAACGAGCACAAGCCGCTACCGGCCGGCATGTGGTTCCGCATCCCGGTCTTCCACGGCGCCCGCGCGATCGCCGACATGATCGTGGGCTTCATGGGACGCGAGCAACCCCTTCGCCAGACGGAGCAGGAACTGATGCTGACTTTCGCCGAGCGCGCCGGCATTGCGATGCGCAACGCCCACGCCCTCGACCAAGCGCAGAAGCTCTCCGTCACCGACTCGGTGACCGGGCTTCCGAACCACCGATATTTTCACACAAGGTTTGACGAAGAGATGGAGAAGACGAAAGACACCGGCGGCTCGATCACCGTGATGATGATCGACCTCGACCGCTTCAAGGTGTACAACGACAGCTTCGGCCACGCGGCCGGTGACGTGGCCTTGAAAGCGGCGGCCCGCACGATTTCTTCCACCATGCGACGCGAGGACACGGTGACCCGCTACGGCGGCGAAGAGTTCGTCGCCATCCTGCCGGGCGTCGACATCCAGACCGCCCCGATCCGGGCGCAGGAGATCTGCGACACGCTCTCCAAGGTCTTCATGTACAACCCCAAGACGATCTTCGCGCCGCTCACGGCGTCGGTCGGCTGGGCGACCTATCCGGTCGATGCCCGCAACCGCGACGAGCTGTTGAACCGTGCCGACCTCGCGATGTACATGGCGAAGAAGCGCGGACGAAACTGTATCTGCGGCGCCTGCGAGCTGGAAAGCGTCGCGGCCCTGGACTCGGTCTTGAGTGAAGTGGTGGCGCAGCTGGCGAGCGCCGACACCGTCGGCCCCGGCATGGTGGCGACGCTCGAGAAGCGGCTCGGCCAGATCGCCAACTCGAGCCACCTGGAAGAGCTCGCCGAAGGCATGCTGTCGCCGAACAGCGAAGCAACGCTCGAAGCGCTCAACGCGCTCGCGGCATCGATCGACGCCAAGGACCCCTACACCAGCGGCCACTCGCAGTCAGTGGCCAAGCTGGCCGAGGATCTGGGCGACATGCTGCAGCTTTCGGGAGCGCATAAGAACCAGCTGCGCCTGGCGGCGATCCTGCACGACGTGGGCAAGATCGGCGTCGTCGACAAAGTCCTACTCAAAGAAGGCAAGCTCGACGAAGACGAGAAGCTCATCATGCGCATGCACCCGATCCTGGGCGCGCGCATCCTGCAGCCGATCAAAGCCTTCCGGCAAATCTTGAACGTGGTGTTGCATCACCACGAGTGGTACGACGGCAGCGGCTACCCGGACGGCCTGGCGGGCCAGAACATCCCGCTGCACGCGCGCATCGTGTCCGTCTGCGACGCCTATCACGCGATGACGTCGACGCGCCCCTACCGCCAGCGGCGCACGCCCGACTTCGCGCTCGCCCAGCTTGAAGCCGGCAAGGGCACGCAGTTCGACCCGATCATCGTCGACTACTTCATCCAGATGATGCGCAAGCGCCAGGCGGAAAACCCGGATGCCCTCGAGGCCGACGTGCACGACGATCACCCGGGCACGCCAGACGCCGCGGCGGCCGCGAGTTAAGCCGTGGCGCTGGACGCGAACGGCCACCCGGTCTCTCGAATCGCCCAGCGCAAGCTCGAGCATCTCCGGCTGTCGCTCGAAGCCTCGGTCCAGTCCACCCGCGGCGCCGGCTTCGAGCGCTTCGCCTTCACCCACCAGGCCCTCCCGGACCTCGACCTGGACGCGATCGACACCACCACGACCTTTCTGGGCAAGCCGCTCAAGCTGCCCTTCCTGATCTCGAGCATGACCGGTGGCGCGCAGGCCGCCGGCGACATCAACCGCCGGCTGGCGCTGGTCGCCCAGACGGTCGGGATCGCCTTCGGCGTCGGCTCCCAGCGAGCCGGGCTGACGCACAAGGACCTGCGGCCCACCTACCAGGTCCGCAGCGTCGCACCCGACGTCCTGCTCTTCGCCAACCTCGGCGCCGTCCAGCTGAACTACGGCATGCGCAAGGAACAGTGCCTCGAAGCGATCGAGATGATCGAGGCCGATGCCCTGGTCCTCCACCTCAACCCATTGCAAGAGGCCCTGCAGCCGGAAGGCGACCACAACTTCAAGGGACTGATCGAGAAGATCGCCATCCTCTGCCAGGAACTGCCGGTCCCGGTGATCGTGAAAGAAGTCGGCTGTGGCATCTCGGAGGAAACCGCGACGCTGTTGGCGCAGGCCGGCGTCGCCGCCATCGATGTCGCCGGCCTGGGCGGCACGAGCTTCGCCCGGGTGGAGGCGTTTCGGCGCGAGCGGCCCGAGGAAGTCGAGCTCGCCCTGGCGTTCTCCGAGTGGGGGATCCCCACGGCGGAGGCGCTGGTCGCGACGCACCGGGCGGCGCCGCAGCTACCGCTGATCGCCAGCGGCGGGCTGCACCATGGGCTCGATGCCGCCAAGGCGATCGGACTCGGGGCTGACCTGACCGGATTCGCCCACGCCGTCCTCGCGGCGGCCTCGGAAGGCGAGGAGCCGGTGCGCCGGCTGCTCGATGGCTTCGCCTGGCAGCTGCGCGTCGCGATGTTCTGCGCCGGCGCACCGAACATCGCCGCCCTCAAGGCCAACCCGCCCGTTGAAATCAGATGACACGCTCGCCTTTCCACACCGGGGCTCGCTGATGACACGCTCGCCTTTCCACTTATCACGCGGCCTTTCCACGTATCACGGGGCCTTTCCACACCGGGGCCGCTTGGGACCGGGGCCGCTTATAACCGGGGCTCGCTGATGAAGACCAAGACCTTCGCCAGCCGCACCGATCGCCTGCAGGCGATGAACCAGGCGCTCGACCGCGAGCTTTCGCGCCTCTCGCAGCGGGCCGGCTCGAGTCAGAGCTCGCTGCTGACCGAGATGGTCCAGTACCACCTCGGTTTGCGCAAAGCCGGCGACCGCCCCGGCAAGCGGCTGCGGGCGAACATCGCGTTGCTCACCTGCGAGGCGTTCGGGCGACGGTATTCGGATGCGCTTTGGGCGGCGGTCGCCGTCGAGCTCGTGCACAACTTCTCGCTGGTCTTCGACGACGTGCAGGACCGTGACGAGCTGCGTCGCGGCCGGCCGTCGGTCTGGAAGGTCTGGGGCCTGGGCCAGGCGATCAACGCGGGCGCGGCGCTGGAGGCGCTCGTCACGCGTGCTGTCGTCGACCTGCTGCCCCCACGTTATGCCGACCGCACGCGACCCGCGCTGTCTCTGCTGTCCGAGGCGATGCTCGCCCTCTGTCGCGGCCAGGTGATCGACCTACAGTTCGAGCAGCGGGTCGACGTTTCGGTCGACGAGTACATGGAGATGATCGGCCTCAAGACGGCGGCGCTGTTCGAGTGCGCCGCCCGGCTGGGCGGGCTCGCGGCCGGCGTGGGCGAGGCGTCCCTCGACAGAGCCGGCAAGTTCGGCTACCACCTTGGCGTCGCATTCCAGGTGATCGACGACATCCTCGGCGTCTGGGGCTCCACCTCGCAGACCGGCAAGCCGGCCGGCAGCGACCTCAAGAACGGGAAGAAGACCCTGCCGACGCTGATCGCGCTCAAGGGCGGGGCGGCCGGGAACCGTCGTGTGCTGCGCGCCTTGCTCACCCGAGCCCGGTTCACCGCCGCCGAGATGGAGACGGCGCGCGCCATCATCACCCAGGCCAGCGCGCAGGGGATCTGCCGCCGCCAGGCGGCCGAGCATCTCGCCGAGGCCCGATTGCAGCTCTTCGGCATGACCGACCGTCCGAACTGGGCCGTCCGAGCCCTGGCCGAGATGGTCACCACCCTGGAGTCGGGACTGGTATAGGCGGCGTGAGCGACGTTCGCGGAGACAGCCAGTGGGGCCCGGCTGGCACAATGGTCGAAGGAGGATGGGGTCAGCGGCTCTACCGGCGCGTACCCCGAAGGTTGTGACATACCTGGTTTGGACATTGCTCCTGGTTCTCGCCGTCGGGCAGCCGGCCGCCAAGGGTCCCGTGATGGCACCGAGTGAGGTGATCGGCGTGCACGCAGGAACGGACAACCAGGGACTAGAGGGAAAAGTCTACGTCGCCCTGGGCGACAGCATCACCGCCGGCCGCTTCGCGACCGCCGAGGACGAGACGTTTCCCGCGGTGGTTGCCGAGAGGCTGGGGATGAACCTCGACCTGGTGGCCCGCAGCGGCGCGAAGGCCGCCTGGGCGATCCCCGAGCTGGGCGCCGTCGCGGCCGGGCACCCGGCGCTGGTGACGATCGAGCTGGGCACCAACGACGTCGGCTTCTCCACACCCCTCGACGTGTTTACGTACCAGTACGAGACCATCGTCAGCGGCGTTACGGGGCCGCAGACGCGCGTACTCTGCATCGGCAGCTGGCTGCCATCCGCGAGCGTGGACGCCATCATTGCGCAGGTGTGCGAGCGGCATGGCGGGACCTTCGTCAGCCTGGATGGCTTCTACGGCGTCAATGACTTCCACGGCCAGGACGGCGGGTCGAGTTACCTCGGCCGGACCGACTGGTTCCATCCCGGCGACCAGGGGCACGCGGCGATCGCGGCCGCCGTCCTCTCGGCGCTCGGTGCCGGACCGGCTCCCCTCGTTGGACCGCCCCCTCCGGCACCGCAGATCCCCGACGTCATTCGGACACATCCGAAGTAAGGGCGCGGCAGCAACGGCGGTGGTGCCATCGGGTTGTCGATGGGCGCTATGCCTCGAGGACGTCGCCGATCTTCAGCGCCAGGTGCAGCGCGAGCCGCACCTCGGCATTGCGCAGGTCCACCCCGAGCAGATCCTCGATCCGGCCCAGTCGATAAAGCACCGTGTTGCGATGGAGGTGCAGGCGGTCGGCCGCATCGGTGGGACTGCCGTTGGTCGCGAGGTAGGCGCCGAGCGTCTGGAGCAGGACGCCGCGGCGATCCTTCACACCCAGCCGCGCCAGCGCGTCATCGCGAAACGCGCGCAACTCCGGCAGCGGCTGCAGGGCGTAGAGCAGCCGGTAGAGACCCAGGTTCTTGAAGGCGGTCGCGCTGTCTGGTCCGAAGAGGCGGCGGCCCATCGTCAGGGCCTGCTCCGCCTCGCGGGCGCCGCCGGCAATATCAGCGGTACCCGTTCGGACCGCGCCGTAGCCGAGGGCGACCGGCCCGCTGGCGGCGCGGGCCGCGCGATGGAGCTGCTCGACGAGGGCCTTGGGTTCCAAGGCCCGCCGGCCGGCCAGGCTGACAAGCGCCAGCGTTGAATTGCCCCGCTCCCGCACCAGCGCGCTGGTCCGCATGGTGGCGAGGAGACGCTCCCAGGCCGCGCGGACCTTCGGTGCGCGACCCGGCTCCGACGGCTCTCCGGCGATGACCAGGTAGGGCGCATCGACGTCGAAGCCCTTGCGCTTCGCCCGTTCGCGGGCCGCTTGATGCGAACCGGGCCGCCCCGCCGTCAGGACGTCGAGCAGCTCTTCCTCGACTTCGTCGCGGGCATCGCGGGCGGCGCGAGCGCGAACCAGCTCGATGGCACAGGCGTGCGCGGCCCGGCCCACCGCCAGCCGGTGCATCTCCCCCAGCTCACCGTCGGACCCCAGCAGCGAGAGGAATCCGGCAATGCTGCCCTGCACCAGGATGGGCGCGACCAGACGTGCCTGACCATCGACCAGCGGCCGTACCGCGACGGGCGGATCGAAGGCGCTCAACGGGACCTCGCGCAACCACTCCTCCAACGCCGGGCGCTCAGCGGCAATCGCAGCCGATGTGCTATCGGAGAGCCGGCCGCCGCCGACGTAATCGACCGCGGAATCGCGCTCCAGCACGACCGGCACGCCGGTCAGCTCGTGGAGCCGCGCCAGCAGCGCCGGCAGGCCGCGTCCCGCAAGCGCCAGCTCGCTCAACTGGCGGTGCAGGTCCTGTGCTCGCTCGTGCAGCTCGGCTCGGCGGTCGACGATGTAGCGCAGGACCTGCTGCTCGACCTGGTCGAGCGGCGTTGTCGCCGGCAGCGAAAACAGCGGGAGGCCGCGCGCGTCGGCGACCCGACGGGCCTCGGGGGACACGCGACCCAGGACCGCCGCCCCGGCCACGGCCTGTCCGGCGAGCGATTCGAGCAGGCGGGCGAGCGTGAGCCGCGTATCAACCGCGGTCAGCACCTGGGGGTTGATCAGGAGCAGCTCGCCGCCGCGCAGCGGGGTGAAGGCCGGCGGCCGGGCTCGGAGCGCGGTGCACCAGACGACCTCACGGCGGCTGCCGGCGGCCCCCGCCACGAGCTCGGTCTGCTTCGGTAGGGCGCCACGCCACACATCCTCGACGGTGACGTGGGGGTGCGGCGGGGCGGCCGATTTATTGGAGCCCATCTTCGTGCGCCGCGCCCTACGGCAACGGGACGATCGATATTATCCCACAGCCGAGACCACGCCCTTGATACGCAGCGCACAAACGCCTGGTCGCCAAAGATCCGATCCCTCCCCGGCTCAGACGTGGGGGCAGGGTGGGGGCCGTTAAGCCGTTCGGACTCGGCGCCGAGAGGGGCGGGTCGGCTTGACCTTGGGGCGCGCGCGCTCTTTGCTCGGGGCCTTCTTCGAGCCGTTCGTCGCAACGGCCGCCCGGCCGGCCTTCGCCGGCCCCTTCCAGAGGGATTCGAGGTCGTAATAGGAGCGCTCGCCCGGAAGGAACACGTGCACGATCACGCTGGCATAGTCGAGGACGACCCAGGATCCGTCCTCGTAGCCGGCGGTCCGCAGCGGCCGCACGCCCTTCGCCTGGCAGGCCGCAACGATCGAGTCGGTGATGGCGCGCACCTGTCGGTCGGTGTCACCTTCGCAGATCACGAAGTAATCCGCGATCGAGCTCTTCTGCCGGATGTCGAGCCGCACGATCCCCCGAGCCTTCTTGTCGGCAGCCGCGTTCGCGATGAGCCGGCTGAGCTGAAGGGGGGTCACCGGCCTAATTATCGCAATTGTTACGCTCGCCTTTCCACGCCGGGGCTCGCTGATGTCACGCTCGCCTTTCCACGCCGGGGCTCGCTGATGTCACGCTCGCCTTTCCACGCCGGGGCTCGCTATGGACCAGATCCGGCGCTGCCGCGGTAGAGCTCGTGCACTCGGATGTAGTCGGTGACGGCGGCCGGCACCAGGTCATCGATCGAAGCCCCGCGCGCGAGGCGATCGCGGACCTGGTGGGCGGCGATCGCGGGAGTGTCGAGATGGACGACCCGGCTACGGGCTGGCGCAAAGCCGAGCTCGTACAGGGTCTGCGGCGCCAGCGCGGTCTCGGGCCGGTTGAAGATCACGAAGTTCGCCGTATCGAGGAGCGCATCGGCATCGTGCCAGCTCCGGATCTGCAGCGCGGCATCCGATCCGATGAGGAGCGTGAACCGCTGCCCCGGATACTCGCGCGCGAGCTCACGAACGGTATCGATCGTGTAGGAGATACCGCCTCGGTCCACCTCCATGCGTGATGGAATCAGCCCGTCATGGCCGGCGATCGCCAGCTCGACCATGCGCATTCGGTCTTCCGCCGGCGCCACCCGCGCCGCCGTGCGATGGGGCGGCGTCGCATTCGGCATCAACCACACCTGAGCGAGATTCGCGACTCCCTCCAGCTGGCGGGCGGCGGCGAGGTGGCCGTTGTGCACGGGGTCGAAGGTCCCGCCCAAAATGCCGATGGTTCCGCCTCCGGCATCTCCCTCTCCCCTTGCGGGGGAGGGTCGGGCTCCGGCATCTCCCTCCCCCCTTGCGGGGGAGGGTCGGGGTGGGGGGTTACCGTTGCGGATCGTAGAGAAACTCCACATCCGAAATCCGCACCGTCTCCCCGCCGTGTGCACCATGGCGCGCGAGGGCGTCGTTCAATCCCCACCGATCGAGCATGCGCTGAAAATGCGCGAGTCCCTCGGGATTGGTCATGTCGGTCATGGCCAGCAGCCGCTCCAGCTGCTCACCCGAGACCGAAAATCCGCCCTCGACCGGCTCGATGGTAAAGGGTTCCGCCGAGCTCGGACCGCGATAGACCTTGAGCGCCGGCAGCAGTGGCGGCGCCGCCTCGCCCTTGCGCCGCTCGAGCGTGCGCCACGCCGCCCAGAGCAGGTCCTGGACGCCTTCACCGGTGGCGGCCGAGATGGGAAATGTGCGCCGCCGAACTTTCACCAGGCGCTGCCGGAAAGCGAGCACCTCTGACGCGTCCGTCACGGCGTCCATCTTGTTCAGCGCGACCAGGTGCGGGCGACGAGCCAGCGCCGTGCTGTATTTCTTGAGCTCGCCGCGCACCTGCTGGTAGTCATTCCAGAGTTTGTGCTGATCGCCGGCGGAGGCGTCGATGACGTGGATCAGCACGCGGGTCCGATCGACGTGGCGAAGGAACTGCAGGCCGAGGCCCGCCCCGGCGTGCGCACCTTCGATCAGGCCGGGCAGGTCCGCCATGACGAAGGTCGCGTCCTCGGCGAGCTCCACCACGCCGAGCACCGGCTCGAGGGTCGTGAAGGGATAGTCGGCGATCTTCGGCCTTGCGGCGCTCGCGGCGGAGAGGAGCGTCGACTTGCCGGCGTTGGGCAGCCCAAGCAAGCCGACATCCGCGATCAGCCTCAGCTCCAGCCAGAGCCAGGTGGACTCCCCCGGCTCGCCGAGCTCGGCAAACCGGGGCGTCTGTCGGGTCGAGGTCTTGAAGCTGGCGTTGCCGCGCCCACCCCGCCCACCCTTGGCGACGACCAGGCGCTGCCCCTGGGCGACCAGGTCGGCAATCGTTTTTCCCTCCTCATCCTTGACCAGCGTCCCTGGGGGAACCTGCAGCACGATGTCGGCGGCGTTCTTTCCGTGCTTCCGGCTGCCACCCCCCCGGCCGCCGCGGCCGGCGGGGAAGTGATGCTTGAAGCGATAGTCCTGCAACGAGTTGAGCTGCCGCGAGACCTCGAGAATGACGTTGCCGCCGCGGCCACCGTTCCCACCATCGGGGCCGCCCCGCGGCACGAACTTTTCTCGGCGAAAAGTCAAGGCACCGGCGCCGCCGTCGCCGCCCTTGACGAAGATCTTGACCCGGTCCGTGAACATCAGGTTGACCCTGAGCGCCAGCCTGCCAGCGGCATGATCAGAGCGTGGTCACCCCGGCCGGGCCGGGGCTCCCGTTGCTCGACCGACTAAACCGCTTCGGCGAGCACGGAGACTTTCTTGCGCCCGTGACCAGTCCGCTCGAAGCGGACCACGCCGTCGACGAGCGCGAATAGCGTGTGATCGCGCCCCATGCCAACGTTGGTTCCCGGGAAGATCGCCGTGCCCCGCTGGCGAAGGAGGATGGTGCCGGCGTTGACCGCCTGGCCGGCGCCCGTCTTCATGCCCAGCCGCTGGCCGGCGCTGTCGCGTCCGTTCCGTGAGCTGCCTGCGCCTTTCTTGTGTGCCATGTCTTACTCCTGTGTGGTCTTCGATGCGGCCCCGGTCGCCGCGGGTTTGCGAGCTTTCGTAGCCGGCCTCGCGCTCGCCGGCCGTTCGGCTGGCGCGGGACGGTCATTCGCCGCAGGCCGCTCGCCGGTCTTGCCGCCGGGGGCGCGGATGGCCCCGATGCGCAGCTCCGAGAGCTGCTGCCGGTGCCCGGTCTTGCGCCGCTTCCGCTTACGAGCCTCGAACTTGAAGACGATGATCTTGTCGCCGGAACGGTGCGAGACCACGGTCGCCTCGACCGCCGCCCCGGAAACGAAGGGCGTGCCCACCATCGGCCCGCCATCGCCGCCCACCAGCAAGACCGAATCCAGGCGCACGGTCTCGCCAACGTTGGCGGAGACGCGATCGACCACGATTCGATCGCCCTCCGACACTCGAAACTGCTTTCCGCTGGTGGCTACGATGGCAAACATGGATAAAGCGCCCCCGGGCGCGACTTCGTAGTCTACCACTAGGGAATCTGCTCCGGCCCGTGGTTGACGTGGTTCTCGTAGAAGCGCGTGATCTCAGCCTGATCGTAGCCGTCGAGGAACTCGATGTAGTCCCAGGCAACCAGCGCCACTTTCTTCTGCATCCCTCGGCTGTAGGGGGATAGCACGACTTTCACCTCGTTGAACGTCGGTTCGACCGGCGCCAGGTTCTTGACGTAGTTCTCGAGTTGATTCATGAGCGTGGTGCAGTCGCTCCCGCTCGGGCAGTCGTAGAGGATCGCGATTCCGCCGTGCTCCAGGTTGTGAATGTACTGACCCTCCTGCAAGGTGGCGATCGTCTGCCAGGGGAGGGGTGCGATTCCCTGCGCGGAGTAGTGCGGCCCGGAGGCGGGCGGATAGAACTTGTAGGTCGGGGTGGTCGACGGGTCTACGTGATTTCGCCCCTCGTCGGCGACCGGCTGACCCACGGTGCCGCTGACCGTCTGGAAGGTCAGTCGGTTCTGATTCGAGACCTGGGAGGCGTGATTGAGCGCGAGCGCGACGATCAGGATCACGACGGCGGCCGTGCCGAGGATGCCGCCGATGATGAACAGGTTCCGGCGATCGCGAGCGCGCTGGCGCGCCGCCGCCTCTTCCCGCTGCTGCTGCCGCAGCGCCTTCAGCTCCCGTTGCGTCCTGGACACTGCCCCTCATTCTCCCAAACGGACGAGGTGACGAAACCGGGCAAGCACCATCAGCCGGCGGTCACGATGACGGGCGATTGGTCTGAACCGCCGGTGATCTGGGCGTTGGTGCTGTTGCCCGAGACGACATTGGCGTGCGGCCCGAGCGAGGCCGCGTTGATCTTCGCCGTGAAGGTGATCACCAGCGTGGCGCCATTGAAGCCGCCGGCGGGGACGACAAACGGTCCCCACTGCGGCGTCGCCGAGCCGGCGGCCGGCTGCAGGCGCGAGCCGGCACTCTTCCCGTTGATCACGATGCTGTTGGTCGACTGGTAGGCAAAGCCTTGCGGCAACGTGTCGGTGACGGTCACCGCCTGGGCCGCGTCGTTGCTGTCGTTCTCCAGCGTGATCACGTAAGTCACCGTGCCGTTCTGGCCGGCGTACGGCCCCGTGGGCGCGACAGTCATCGTGATTGGCAGCTTGGTGCCCTTGCCCACGGAAACCGGCGCGGTGTTACCGATAGTCTGGGGCGGGACGTCTGCGGCGCTCGTCACCGCCGCCGTCAGGTTGTAGAGCCCCGCTGCCACCGCGGGCAGGACCCGGGCCTGAAAGGTGAGACGGACCAGGCCCGGCACCCCATTGCTCGCCCCCGGGATATCCCACGAGGACCAGAGCGGGAGGAGGCTGTTCGCCGGTGGATCGACCGTCGCCACCCGCAGGCCGTTGCCCTCGTAGTTGGTCGTCGAGCTGTAGAGGAAGCCGGGCGGCAGGCTCACCGAGACCACCACACGTTTCGCGACCGCCGAGCCAACGTTGGCGACCGAGATGACGTAGGTCGCCATGCCACCGGTCATCACCTGGCCGGCGGTGGCCGCGGCCGTCAGGGTCAGCGAGGGCCGTGGCTCGACGACGAGCGCGACCGCATCGCCCTGGTCGACCTCCCCGGGGATCGTTGTCGAAATCTTGACCTGGTTCTTGTAATCGCCCGGGTTCAGAGCCACCTGCACCCTGAAGCTCAGGACGAGGGCGCTCACCGTGTTGCCGTTGCCCGCCGGAATCGTCCACGTGCCCCACGACGGATTGCCTTTCGCCGCCGGGTCGCTGGTCGCCGTCCGAATGGCATTGCCACCCAGCGTCGTCAACTCGTAGTAATGAAACCCGGCGGGCAGGACGTCTTCCACAATCACCCCACGGGCGGCACCGGCGCCCGTGTTGCGGATCGAGAGCGTGATCCCGGTGAAGACCCCGGGCGAGAGGTGGCCTTTATGGTCGGCGCCGCTCGGGGCGTCCGTGCTCTGCGTGATGACCAGGCGCGACGTTTCGCTGCCACTGCAAGCCGCCAGCGCTAGTGGGCTGAGCAGCAGGCTAACGGCGAGAGTATTTGTTGCGTTTCTCAGTAACTTTGGGCCCATCGGGATTCTTCAACGGAAGCGGGATCCCGCATTCGCCCAGCAATCGCGTCAGCAGGCGCATCGGCATCCCAACGACGTTGTCGTAGGGCCCGCGGATCGATTTGACCAGCCGGTGGCCCTCGCCCTGTATAGCGTAGGCACCGGCCTTATCCTGCGCTTCCCCAGTCCGAACGTAGGCTTCAATCACACGGGCTGAAAGTTCACGCATCGTGACATCCGTCCGCGAGATCCCATGAGCCTGACACCCGGAGCGTCCATCGATCACGTGAACCGCGGTATAGACCTGGTGCCGTCGTCCGGAGAGCGACCGCAGGAACGCGGTGGCCTCGCGGCGGTCGTTTGGTTTCCCATAGATGCGGCGATCGCGGACCACTTCCGTATCCGCGGCCACCACGATCGCCCCTGGCGTTCTCGTCGCGACCGCCTTCGCTTTCGCGGCGGCCGCCCAGGCCACGTAGCGCAACGGTCCGAGCGGCGCCGGCGGCCGCTCCTCGATCTCTGGGGCCACGGCGCGAAACGCAATGCCCGATCGCTTGAGAATGTCGATGCGCCTCGGCGATGTCGACGCCAGCACGATCGGTGGCGACATTCCTCTTGCGATCAGAGCCTGAGCATGCGCAGAACCAGGGCGGGCGCAACGCCGCACGCGATCGACAGAGCCGGACCGACCCATCCCAGTGCCGAGCGGGGCCGCTCCGGCGATGGCGCCAGCGCGTGACGGTCGAGCAGCGGCGACAGATGAAGCCCGGCGAGCAAGAACGCCGCCAGCAATCCGAGGGCAAGGCTGGCTTGCAGCGCGGCGATGACGGCGATGGCGGCTCCTGCGAAGGTCACGGCGGGCGGCCAGTTGGAGCGGGCGAGCATTACCACGCGTGCGGCCGAACCTGACCAGCGCTCCGGCATCGCCTCGATCCGGACGATGGCGAGGTCGATGAGCAGCAGCGCCGCGGCGAGCGCGCCGAGCCCCAGCGAGTCACGCGCGCTGATCCCCAGCAGGAGCAGGGCGAAGAGCAGCTGGTCGCGGACGATCGCCGAACGGGCGCTGCGGTGGATCAGCCAGGCTAACAGCATCCTCCCCACCAACAACAGGGCGCCGAGTGCCGTGATCCATTGCAACCGAACGAGGTTCGGCGGGGACACGGTGCCGACGGCCAGGATGACGAGAAACCCGGTGGCAGGGAGCACGATCACGCGAAGCATCCCGGCTCGCGAGGCCAACACCACGAGCAGCAGCCCAAATCCAAGCGCCACCGCCTGCACCCGGGCGCTCCAGTTCGGGGTCGCCAGCGCCTGAAGCACCGGTGTCAGGCTAAGAATTCCGAAGCCGATCCAGGCGGGGTGCTCCCCATCCTTCACCAGCACCGTCACCACCGCGATCAGCGCGCCGAGCGCCGCCCAGCGCAGGCTGGGCGCGGTGGCGCTCACAGCCAACACGCCGAGCAGGGCGGCCCACTCGGAGCCGATCGGCGTGACGGCGGCGCCGGCGACCAGCAGCACGGCGATGGCGAGAAGGATCGCCCCGCTGACGTTCACCGAAAGGTCGAAGAGCACAATGCGGGCGATCGACGGACCGACCCCGGCAACCACCGCCGCGACGGCGGCGAGCCCAAGCAGGCCAACGCTCACCGGGAGCCGGAGCGGGCCGGGCAGACGCCAGCGTTCACCGGCAACGGGCATCAGTGCCATCGCTCCGGCAATGCTGGCGGTCACCGGTCCGGCTGGAACGGCGGCGAGGATCACGGCCGCCGCCGCCGCCACCATCATCACCTGCCCCTGCAGCCGTTCCGGCTGGTCGATCGGACTCGTAAACCAGGCGGCGCCCAGCGCGGCGAGGAACCAGGGCACGGCGCTGAGCAGGAGCGGGTTCTCGCCGACCGGCAGCCGCAACGCGAGCAAGAGGGCGACCAGCATGGCGAGCGCGATGGTCGTGATGCGTCGCGTCAATCCTTCGAAGCTCGAGTTGACGCGTTTGCGAGGGCGCGGCAGCAGCACGGTCGCGACGATCGGTCCGACCGCCCACGCGGCCGAACCCGGGTCGACCAGCAGGGCGAGCGACCAGGCGGCTGCCAGCATGGTGCCGATGGTTGCGGCCTGACGGCGGCGCCCGGCGCTGCCGTAGGCAACCAGAAGGCTAACGATGAACAGCGCTCCCGGCAGGTAGACGATCATGGCCGCGTCAGGACGTTGAAGACCGCGATGCCGAAAGCGCCCCAGAGCAGGAAGCGACTCCATTCCGGCACCGACGGCAACCCGGCCCTGGGCAATTTCCCTCCCCATTTAGCCAACCAGGCGCTGGGTAATTTCCCTCCCCCTTTGGGGGAGCGTCGGGTGGGGGCCTTGAGGCGAAGCCACCACCCGGCGAGCACCAGTACGAGCGCCACCACCAGCGACCCGACCAGTGCCGGCCAGGTCCCGGCGCCGGCAACGATCCCGAATGGGCTCGACGCGACCGTTCCGCCCGGGACGAGCCGAACAGTCTCGGCGGCCGGCACCACGAGGTGGCTCATCACGAGAATCGGAACGGCGGCGATCAACAGCAGGGCCGCGGCCCATGCGGTGGCGATATCCAGCCGGACCGATCGCGGCGGTGCGATCCGGCCCAGCCCAGCGATCGCCGACACGCCCACCGCCAGCCCGACCGGGATGATGCCGAACAGGAGCCCGCGGGCGTTCAGCGCGCGGCCGCCCAGCCATAGCCCGATGAACGCCGTGCTGCCCGGAATCATCGCGAGGTTCAGCCGCGTGAGCACCTCCGGCGCCGATCCCGTCGGGACCCGGACGCTGGCGAGCCCCGCGAGCGGGACCAGCAGCAGCCAGAGCCAGGTGCAGGCGACCGTCATGAGTGGATCGCTGCCGGTCGAGAGCGCCAGCGCGAGCGCGGCCTGGATGACCAGCAATAGCGCGACGAGGCGCGAGCCGGACCGCTCGAAGAGTGCCAGGGCCGCAAACCCCAGCGCCACCAGCACGGCAGCCGCGAACAGCACAACCGCCGTGGGGCGGTCGGGCAGCCGGCCGCCCATCAGCGCCAGCATCCGCATCAGCAGGTACCCCGCGGGTGCGACCCAGGCGATGGCCGGCTCGAAGGCCACGGTCGCCGGCGGCCCACCGGCGGTTACCGCCAACGCCCCGACCCGCGCCACGACCGGCAACAGCACGAGCAGGAAGGTCGCCAGCCCGAAGGTATCGGACGGCACACCCGAGAAGGCGCTGGTTCCCACTGATTGGATCGCGCTGGCGGCCGCCAGCAGCAGCCCGATGTCCGCAACCTGGACGATGAGGCGAAGTCCGCGACGCCTCCGCGCCGTCTCGTCGAGCGCCCCACTCCAGGCAAGGGTGAGCAGCTGGAGCGTGATGTAGACCAGGAGCAGGTTGTGGGCGAAGATCACCGCGCACGCGGTGGCGCTGGTCAGCAGCCAGCCAAACCAGGGATCGCGGCGATCGCCGCGCAGCCGCAGTCGCGCGAGCATCAGCAGCGCCGCGGTGATCAAGGTGACGCTGGCGTACGCGAGGGAAAGCCCGTCGAGCCGGATGCCGAGATCGGCATAGGGGAACGTTGTCAGGTAAGGAACGTCGACGTGCTCGCCGGGCGCGAGCCGCAGGAGCTCGACCAGGGCTATGATCCCGGCCGTAGCCGTCGCGGCGGCGGCGATCCAGCCATTGGACCTCCGGCGCGGCCGTCGCTGAACGACGGCCGCCGCGCCCAGCAGAGCAAGAAAAGGGAGCAGCGCCTGCGCCGCAAGCGGCATGGTTGGTTAGCTCAAGATAACTAGCGAGCGATACGCGGCGTGGGGACGGCCCCACCCTGGAGCGGGACTTCTTCGGCGCAGTACGGGCAGACGCTCCACCCCAGCTTGAGCTGCTTGTTGCAGCGCGGGCAGAGTTTGCTGAACTGCGTCTTGCAATGCGGGCAGAGGACGTACTGGGAGTCGATCGGCTCGCCACAGCTGGGGCAGGGCCGCAGCTCGCGCGCCGGGCCGCCCGGCTCGGACAATGCCTGCGTCTCGAGCTCCAGGGCCCGGCGCTCCGCCATCGTGAGTGGCGGCCGGATGATCATGTAGATGAACAGGCCGAAGATCGGCAGCACCAGGGAGAGGCCGGTGGCGAAAACGTGGAACAGCACGCTGTTCGAGCGCTCCCGCGCATCGCGGAAGGCCCAGTAGGACAAGCTGAGCCAGAACGCCAGCAGGTAAAAGATGACGATGAACAGCAGTGGTTTGAGCGACGTTAGATTCGGCAATGCGCCTCCTCAGCAATCACAGAATTTGACTCCGCTACCTTACCCTAATAGCCAACTTTCGGGAAATGCCTGGTCGCTTAGGCCGGCTATGGTATCCCGGGGTCGGAACGGAAGTCGACCCATCGCGTAAACCAGCCGTTGCTAACCGGTCCGTTGACGCTCCAGGCGCCGCCGGCAAGGTTGAGGCGCACGGGGAGGCAGCAGTTTGAGTACATGCGCCGTTCGGTCATTACCCAGACCAGCTTGCCGTTGGCGCTAGTGGCCCCCCAAATGAACACCGTCAGGTTGTAGCTCATCGTGGGGATCGGGCGGCCGGCATTGTCGACCACCTGCAGAACGCCGCTGGCGCGGTCAAGCACCGGGGTGCCGCTGGTCGCCGGGGCCGGGGGGCGCGTCGCCACGGGCGGGCGGGCAGGAATCTGAGCGGGAATCGGCGCAGGCGTGGCGACGACTGTCGGGGTAGGCGTCGCGGTTGCAGACTCCGGCGTCTCCAACGGCGTCACGGCCACGGCCTCAGGGTTCACCGTTTCGGAAGCGGCCGGCGCGTGGATCGACGAGGTCGCAGGACCGCAGGCGGACAGCAGAACCGCAAAGGCGATCGTCACCGACCGCGCCCGTGTCACGAGCTGATTATTGCGCCGACCCGGTTTCGGAGTCGAGAAGGC
>Ga0070698_100001888_pt1 | contig 23340 bp, 21 predicted proteins | sample KBSK1502metaG_FD_65477 | JGI IMG/M metagenome (GOLD analysis project Ga0070698, IMG submission 65477) | Corn, switchgrass and miscanthus rhizosphere microbial communities from Kellogg Biological Station, Michigan, USA - KBS K1-50-2 metaG | ecosystem: Host-associated > Plants > Roots >...
CTGATCACCGGCGGAGCCGGCTTCATCGGATCGCACCTGTCCGAAGCCCTCCTGGAGCGGGGGTGGACGGTGGAGGTGGTCGATGACCTCTCGACGGGCAGCATCGAGAACATCAGTCACCTCAAGGGTCACCCTCACTTCTCCTACACGCTGGACAGCGTGATGAATCGCTCGCTGATGTTGGAGCTAGTTGATCGTGCCGACGTAATCTTCCATCTGGCGGCGGCGGTGGGCGTGCGGCTGATCGTCGAGAAGCCCGTCTACACCATCGAGACCAATATCAAGGCGACGGAGCTCATCCTGGAGCTAGCCGCCCGCAAGCACCGGCCGCTGTTGCTGGCCTCAACGTCCGAGGTCTACGGCAAGCTCGACAAGCCGAAGTTCAGCGAGGACGACGACGTGATACTGGGCCCGACCTCCAAGGCCCGGTGGTGCTACGCCGCTTCCAAGATGATCGACGAGTTCCTCGCCCGCGCCTACTTCAAGGAGAAGGGGCTCCCCACCGTCGTCGGGCGCCTCTTCAACACCATCGGCCCCCGCCAGACCGGCCAGTACGGCATGGTGGTCCCGCGTTTCGTCCGCCTGGCGCTGGCCGGCCAGCCCATTCCGGTTTACGGCGACGGCACCCAGCGCCGGTCCTTCACCTGGGTGGGCGACGTCGTGGGGGCCATGCTGGCCCTGATCGTGCACCCGCAGGCCTACGGCGAGGTCTTCAACATCGGGCACACCAAGGAGATTTCGATCTACAACTTGGCAGTCCTCATCAAGCGGATGACCGGCAGCCCTTCGGAGATCGTCCTCGTGCCCTACGAGGAGGCCTACGAGGCCGGCTTCGAGGACATGCCGCGCCGGGCACCGGACATCTCCAAGATTCACCGGCTGATCAGCTATCAGCCCGCATTGGACCTGCCCGAGATGCTCGAGCGGGTGATTGCGTATGAGAGGGAGCGAGACCGACCTTGGGCGAAGTCTCAGGTTGCTATCCGGGCGTGAAGCACACACTCAAGAGGCTGCGTGTTTCCCAACCGTTCAACCGTATCGCGACTAGCCTCGTTCGGGCGACGCTCCGCGCCATCGGCGTCGAGTCCCCCGCGGTCATCAAACACCTCCATCGCATTGGAACGGTCCAGTCCACTCTCCCCAATGGTCGAACGCTGCGCCTCTGGTCGCACGCTGATGACTGGATCTCGAACCAGGTGTTCTGGAAGGGTTGGATCGGTTATGAGCCTCACACCGCATCGCTGTTCTACGAGTTCGCTAAGCACTCCAGTCTCACGCTCGACGTTGGCGCCTATGTCGGCTTCTATTCCATTCTCGCTGCGCATGCGAATCCCTGTAGTCGGGTCCTCGGGTTCGAGCCCCTATCGACCGCTTTCTCTCGCCTTCATCGAAACATCGCGCTCAATGGGCTTTCAAATGTAGAATGCATCGAAAGCGCTGTCGGGGATCAGGATGGCATGGCGGACTTTTTTCATAGCCCAGCCGGACCTGAAGCACCTGCACGGGCAGGCCTGACAGTTGGCATACCATGCAGCTCCAGCTTGTCACGGGATTTCATGAAGGACGTTCCGAATATCCAGCGCTCGAAGGTCGCCATTACTCGTTTAGAAACGTTTCTGCTCCAGCGCCGAGCGCCCCGCGTCGAGCTGATGAAGATCGATACCGAAAGCACTGAGCCAGCGGTTCTCGAAGGAATGGGGGAACGTCTCGCACGCGATCACCCGATCATTGTATGTGAGGTCCTCAAAGGGTGCGGGACAGAGCGACGTTTGGAGGAGATCCTAGGCCCACTCGACTATCGTTTCTACTTGCTCACACCGGAGGGTCCGCAGCAACAGGATCGCATCGAGGGGCATGCGGACCATCTGAACTATCTCTTCACGACGCTCAAACCCGACGAGTTGGCCGAGATGCATTCCGCGGCCATTAGTTCGCATTCCCGGCCATCCTAGTCGCTCATTCCGAAGTATGTCGATCACGCGTTCCATCATCCATGGCGACCACTCGAGCGAAAGCAAGGCGCCTAAACTGCTGTGTGAACGGTGGTGTTTATAGTCGTCGCGCCAGGTCTCGAGCGTCTGGTACGCGTCCTCGACGTTCAAGAACCAAGGCGCCTAGAGACACTCGAGCCGCAGCTCCGGTTGTTCATGCTCGACGGTGAGTCTTGCCCGTTCGGGCTGACCACCCGCCGATAAGTCGAGACCATCACGGGGGCCACCATGGCTAGAGCACTGATCACGGGCGGAGCCGGCTTCATTGGATCGCACCTGTCCGAAGCTCTCCTCGAGCAGGGATGGACCGTGGAGGTGGTGGACGATCTCTCGACCGGCAGCATCGAGAACATCAGCCACCTCAAGGGCCACCCACAGTTTACCTACACACTCGACAGCGTGATGAACCGCTCGCTGATGCTGGAGCTGGTGGACCGCGCGGACGTGATCTTCCACCTGGCGGCCGCGGTGGGCGTGCGGCTCATCGTGGAGAGGCCCGTCTACACCATCGAGACCAACATCAAGGCGACGGAACTCATCCTGGAGCTGGCCGCCCGCAAGCGCCGGCCGCTGCTGCTGGCCTCCACTTCGGAGGTTTACGGCAAGCTCGACAAGCCGAAGTTCAGCGAGGACGACGATGTGATCCTGGGGCCGACCTCCAAGGCCCGGTGGTGCTACGCCGCCTCGAAGATGATCGACGAGTTCCTCGCACGTGCTTACTACAAGGAGAAGGGGCTCCCCACGGTCGTCGCCCGCCTCTTCAACACCATTGGTCCCCGCCAGACCGGCCAGTACGGCATGGTGGTGCCGCGCTTCGTGCGCCTCGCCCTGGCGGGGGAGCCCATCCCGGTCTACGGCGACGGTACCCAGCGGCGGTCGTTCACGTGGGTGGGCGACGTGGTGGGCGCCATGCTGGCGCTGATCGCGCACCCGAAGGCTCACGGGGAGGTCTTCAACATCGGGCATACGAAGGAGATCTCGATCTACGAGCTGGCGGTGCTGGTGAAGAAGATGACCGGCAGCGCCTCGGAGATCGAGCTCGTGCCGTATGAGCAGGCGTATGAGGCCGGCTTCGAGGACATGGCGCGGCGGGCGCCCGATATTGCGAAGATCCAGGCGCTGATCGGGTACCGGCCGGAGTTGGAGCTGCCCGAGATGCTCGAGCGGGTCATCGCGCATGAGAGGGATCGGGGGGAATGAGCCCGGCTCCATCGTCGCCAGCGAGACGTGGGGCTGTTGGCTTCCTTCTCTGATGCATTTGACCATCTGTCCCGGAGGTGGAGAAGGCGCTGTCTTCCCGTACTTTCCGCCACCCGCAACGGAGAGCCTGTGGCCCCGTCGCGTGCTATGGAGCATGCCTGCCCGATCTGCGGATCCATCGGCGCGCTTTCTCGGTGCGCGCGGGGGGCGGGAAAGGCGTGGAGACATCGATCGTCCCCCTGCAGCCGATGTCAGGGTGTTTATCAGCGCCCTATGCTTCTGCCGGAGTTCAACCCTGACGCGGAGTGGTCGGCAGTAAAGAGAAAAAACCTGGAGGAGGAGCAGGGTTGTGGCCGCGGGGAATTCCTTCGGGGCGCCGCCAACCGCGGATAGGACGTTCGGGGGTGGAGATGACGGAGGCGTTTGCACAGATTGCACGCGACTCGCGTGACGGCGCACCGGTGCTAGCTCGAAATCGCGGTTAGTCTCGATGAAAAGGAACTGGCTGATCCCTGCGGAGTATCGAGCACATCGACGGGCGCATCAGTCCGATACCCGGTCCTGGCAAGGCGAGCGCAGCAATGACACCCCATAGAGCGGGTCTGCTCGCTCTGCTCCTGGCCGCGATGACCCTTTCGGCTATCTCGGCCGAGAGCCGGGTATTCGTGCCCTTCAAGCTGGTGGACGTCTCCGCAGCGCAAGGGGATGCTCGCGCTCATGTGGTGGCTGGACGCCGCCGTCTTACTCGCAAGCGGAGTCTGAGACACATATTTGTTGCGGAATGGTTTCGTGGGCGGGACTGAGAAGAGCGCGGGGCGCAGAGGGCCGATCAGGCTTGGCAGGACCGCCCTCAGCGTCTTCGCGAGCAGCGTTCTCAACCTCGTCCTCTCGTTCGGTAGTTCCATCTTCCTCACTCGAACCCTGGGGGTGGAGGGGCGGGGGGAGTTCGCCATCTTCTCCGCATCGTTCGGGATTCTAAGCCTGCTTCTGGGGTTCGGCCTAGACGCCGCGCTGCGGTATTACGTCGCCACAGACGGAGTGCCCCGCGGGCGGATCCTGACATTCCTGATTTTCTTCGCTTTGGTGGTGGGCGCTTTCCTGGCCGGTACCGTTCACCTGAACGACCGGCTGTTCACCAACGAGGTGTTCCTGCCGCATTCCAAGCAGACGCTTACCTTCGAGGTCGTGCTCGCCGGCGTCGTCGCGGCCAACACCTTCCATTCCAGCATTGCCTCGGTCTTCGCCGGCACTCGATCGTTCAAGATCCTCAACTTCGCGGCGGTCGGGTTCGCTGTCCTTTCGCTCACGGCCTACGGAGGCCTCTACTGGCTGCAGGAGGCGAACGTGGCTTCCATCGCCAGCGAGGAGGTGTTCATCACTTATCTGATTTTGGTTCTCTTCAACGCCGCCGTCCTGGGCGGCTTGGCCTACCGGACCCTGGGAGTTCGGCCGTCGCTCGGCCTGCTGGACCGGGGACTCCTGCGCAACATGCTCCGGTACGGGGGCGTGGCCTACGCGGCCAACATCGTGCAGTTCCTAAACTATCGGATGGACATCTGGATCGTGCAGTACTTTGCGGGGTCCGCGGCGCTGGGCCTGTATTCGCTGGCGGCCAACCTAGGGATGATGCTCTGGATCCTACCGCGCTCGACTTCCACGGTGCTCCTGCCGGCCATGGCCGCCGGGGACAGGGGGGCATCGTTCGAGCAGGCGGCGCGGCTCGGGCGCCTGGTGCTAGTGGCTTCCGCGGCGGCGGCGGTTCCGGCGGCGCTCCTAGCGGGGCAATGGATCGGGCTGTTCTATGGCGAAGACTTCGTCGGTGCCGCCAAAGCTTTCGCCATCTTGCTCGTTGGCTGCGTTCCATTCAGTCTTTGTGTTGTGCAGGCCGGGGCCCTGGCCGCTGTAAACCAGCAGCGCGTGAACCTTACGGCCTCGGGGGTAGGGCTCCTCGTGACTATCGTGCTCGATCTGTCTCTCATTCCGCGCTTCGGCATTACCGGCGCCGCCATTGCGTCAGCAGCATCCTATGTCGTGACGACAGCGGTAGTCGCCATCGCCTTCTCGAGGATAGGCTCGGTGCCCCTACGCGCCACCTTCCTTTTGCAGCGGGGGGACCTGAGGTATGTGACAGATGGGGTCAAGATCCTTCTGCGATGAGTACGTCGGCCGTCAGCTGGCGGTCGGCGTGAACGAGCGTCACTACGCCATCCTGCACTGGCTGTTGCGGTTCGGGCTTCGTCACGCGAATCGCGCACTGGAGATTGGCTGCGGGATGGGGACGCCGACCGGCCTCATCGCTGGCGCGATAGGCCCTGACGGGGCGCTCTCATCGAGCGCGTCCGCTCCGTGACCGGTACCGTCCCGAATCCCGCCCTCCCGCGCCGGGCCGCCCTGACTCAGCCCGTGCGGAAGGCCTTCGGGGAGCCGTTCTTCCTGCTGGCGAGACTCCGGCGGTACAACGCTCCGGCGTTTCCGATTCTCACATATCACAGCATCTCAGATAGGCCTGGCTCAGACGTCGAGACGGTTGCACCCGCTGACTTCGAGCGTCAAATGGCCTGGCTAGCTGATAGAGAATTTCAAGTTGTAACCGTCTCGGAACTCCTGGGCGCCATGGCGAGGATGGTGCCAAAGCGACCCATGACGGCACTCACCTTCGACGACGGATATCGAGACAACATCTTGATCGCCCTCCCGATCCTTCAACGGCACGGTTTTCGGGCAAGTTTCTACATTTCCACGGCCAACATCGGCGGGCAGAGCCTCTGGAATCCGGTCGACTACATCGGCCATCAACCGATGCTGGATGAGACCGAGATTCGTGCGCTTTCCGAGGCGGGCCACGAGATCGGTTCCCATGCGCACAGTCACATTGACCTCACGTCTGTCGACCTCGCTCGCGTGGAGGAGGGGTTGGAGCGATCTCAGCGGGTGCTTGCCGACATTACGAGGAAGCCGGTGGTAGCGTTCGCTCCACCGTACGGCCGCTTGAATGGAAGGGTGGTGGAGTGTGCCGGCCGCCTAGGCTACTCCCACTTGGTGAGAGGTGGCCGATTCAGCCTCAATCCCAGGGGGACCTCCCCCTACGATTTACAAAGGATTACCATCGCTCGCGGGGACTCGCTGCGGGAGTTCGCAAAAAAAGTGAGCGGAGCATATCAATGGCTAACTGTCCGCGACCGCTGATCCTCCGGGAGCCTGTCCTTCCGCCGGGGGCAGTTAGCATTCCGCGCGTCAAGCCGCGCCACCTCGGTATGTCGTTATCGTACCGCCTGTACCGCGCCGTACGTCTCGTGACGCCCCGACGCTGGCTCGCGCATGCGTTACTCGATGCTGCATGGATCACGCGACAGCTTGCCTGGGACTGTGTATGGACCACGCTGTCACCGGCGGACGCTCTTCATCAAACACGGCCTCACGTCGCAGAGTTTCTCGACCAGGCCATCCCTCCCGGCGCGAACGTGATCGATCTCGGGGGGGGAACGGGATTCGTGAGCCGGCTAGCGGCAAGACGCGCGTTGACAGTTCTCTACGTTGATAGATCCACGACCAACACGCAGGTCGCGCGCCGCGAGTGCGAGGGGATCACGAACATTTCGTTCGAGGTCGGCGAGGCGCTCGAAGTGCTGAGGGCGCGTGGCCCGTTCGGCGTAGCCTTGATGTTGCATGTTCTTGGCTTCAGTGAGGATCCGGTAGAGTTGCTCGCGATCGTTCGCAAATGCGCACGGCGAGTCGTCGTCGAAGTCCCCGATCTCGATGCCGATCCGCTCAATGGGGTCCGGTTGGTGGAAGCTCGGCCCTACTACCACGATGAACTGTACGTCGTGGAATTCTCGCGGGACGGCCTGCGGGCCTGCCTTGAAGCGGCTGGCTGGCGTGTAACCAGGATCGACGTATGTAATGGCGCTCTTATTGCGCTCGCCGATGCTTGAGCACATAGGCAATCTACAACAGACCGCGAGCGAGGAGCCACTGGAATTGCTTATCTGCTCGCCCGCCACTTTGCGAGAGTTAGGCATCGCGTGAGCAATTCATCCGTCCGTGTTCTGCATTTTGCGCAAGACGTAGATACTAGTGGTTTTTTTTCTCAGCTGGCCCGTTTTCACGACCGAACGCGATTCAATATGATCTTTGGAACTTTAGGGATGATGCCCCCAGGACTCCGTCGGGCGATCGAGGGGGAGGGCGTGCAGACATTCAGTTTCGATTCACCGTCTCGGTACTCGTATCCGATACGAATGTTTTCACTCGCGGCTGCACTGCGCACCCTCCATGTTGACATCCTCCACACGCACCTGTTTGATCCGTCGGTCGTCGGCCTGGTTGCGGGGACCCTGGCGTGTGTGCCCATCCGTGTCATGACGCGCCATTACTCGGACTATCACACTCGGATCGGCAAGACGTGGCACACGCGCGCGGATCGAATGTGCACGCGGTTGGCGCATTCGGTGATTGCCGTGTCTCATCAGACCAGACGCGTGATGATCGAGGAGGAACGAGCACCAGCCGCGAAGGTGGTCACGATCCATAATGGCATCGACCTGTCACGTGTCGTGACACCGTCGCAGCGGGAGCTGGCGGAGTTGCGGCGGGAGCTCGAGTTGGGCGACGATGTCGCAGTCGTGGCGGTGGTGGCCCGCCTGCATCCGGAGAAAGGCCAGGAATATCTGTTTCGAGCGCTGCCGCGGTTGCTTGCGGCCACGGGAGGGAAACTACGGCTTCTGGTGGCGGGGACCGGCCCGTTCCGAGAGGCGTACGAAGGCGAGGTGTCGGCGCTGGGGGTCGGGGCGAGCGTTCGCTTTCTCGGCTTCCGCACCGACGTTACGCGCATCTTGGCCGCGAGCGACGTTGTCGTGCTGCCGAGCGTTGCCGAGGCATTCGGCCTCGTGCTGACCGAGGCCATGGCTATGCAGAGGGCGGTGGTAGCGACACGTGTCGGGGGTATTCCGGAACTCGTGGTGGATGGAGTGACCGGTATTTTGGTGCCGCCGGCGTCGCCGACAGCTTTGGCGGATGCGATCTGGTCGTTGCTTCGTGATCCAGCGCGCCGGGCGCAACTCGGCGAGGCGGGCCGCAGGCGGGTTATCGAAGGCTTTCGCTTCGAAACGATGATGGAGAAGTACGAGATTCTCTACGAGAGGTTGCTGCGCCGGTCGCGCCCGGCAGCCGCGGCGTGATGGACGTCGGAGTCGTCATCCCGGCGTTCAATGCCGCGCCGTACGTCGGTCGTGCGATCGAGAGCGTTCTGGCACAGACGGTTGCTCCTTCCCGTGTCGTAGTTGTGGACGACGGTTCCGTCGACGAGACGGCCATGGTCGTGGAGAGCTTCGGGCGCGGCGTAATCTGTGTCCGGCAGGAGAACCGTGGAGTGGCGGCAGCGCGCAACCGCGGTGCTCGAGAGAGTGGGACGGAGTGGGTCGCCTTCCTCGACGCGGACGACGTGTGGCTGCCGACCAAGCTAGAGCGGCAGTGGGGCCGAGTGGGCGGCAGCAGCGCGGGAGCCGTCTTCACGGCGGTGGAGTTGGTCGCGGAAGACTTGACGCCGATCGCGCGCGGGCCTGTTTCCGAAGTGAGGGACGATCTCGCGGCACTGCTACTACACGGGGCGACGATCCCGCAAGGGACCTCCTCGACGCTTCTCGTGCGGTACTCGATATTCACGGGAATCGGAGGCTACGACGAGACGCTTTCAACGATGGCAGATTGGGATCTGCTCATACGGCTGCGACTACGAACACGGTTCGCGCACGTGTTGGAACCTCTCGTCCTGTACAGGCGAGGCACAATGAGCCGAAACGTGGAACTCCTGGAGCATGATTCGGTTCGGATCCTGCAGAAGGCGTTCAGCTCGCTGGACATTCCCCTTCCGGTTCGTGGGCTTCGTCGCCGGTGCCTGGCGTGGAACGACTTGGTGCTATCGGGATCGTATTTGAGCGCAGGCAGCTACGCGCGGGCAGTTACGCTTGGAGTGCGCAGCGTGCTTCGCGATCCTACTCTGGCCGGCCGGATCGTCGGGAGTCCTTTCCGTCGCTTGCGGCGGTGTCGGAGTGGGCAGGCGACCGTAGTCTAGTAACTAGTGTCCTGAGGCGTTAGAGGCGACGAAGTGCCGACAACCGGTAGTTGCTAGTTGAAGATGCTCTTTACCAGAAGGTCCTGCGAGGCTTGGTTCGCCCTGTCGGGTCGACATCTTCTCTGGTCGTATGGCCGTTAGGCTGCAGAGGAGCGGGGGCTCGCAAAGGAATGTATCGACACCGCTGCGGATTACTGCTTTCGTTGAGTGGTACTTGGAGCCGTCGCAGACGTTCATTTTCCGGCAAATGACCGACATTCCCGGCTGCATCGTACAGTTTGTATCTCGCCATCGCGTGCCCGGCCACCCCTACGCGGAAGAGAAGGTGCGGTTTTTTGGACTGCCCGACTTTTACCACCGCGGACCGTGGAAGTGGCGGCTTATTAGGCTGCGGCAGAGAGTGAGTCGCCGCTATGTGTGGCTCCGATGGAAGGAGCGGATTGCTCTAAAAGCTTTGCTTGAAGAATTTGGCCCGCACCTGGTGCATGCGCATTGGGCGCCTGACGCAATGCTTGCAGTCGATGCGTGCCTGGCTCTCGATATCCCGCTCATCGTCCAGTTCCACGGGTATGACGTGTCGCGGCTCGCTAGGGATCCGATCTACCTGCGAGGCCTCCGACTGCTGTTTCGCCAAATGGCCCTCGGGATCACCGTATCGGACCACATGAAGGAGCGCCTTCTCGATCTAGGGTGTTCTGGCGACCGAATTCGCTGTCACTACATTGGAGTTCCGGACGAGTTCTTTGTGAAGGTGGCTCGGCGGCCGCCTGCGGGGCGATTCACACTTCTGCAGGTCGGGCGGCTGGCCGAGGTCAAGGGCCACCGATTCGCGCTTGCGGCGATCGCGAAGGTTCGCGGGTCGGCTGCCCTCAACTTCAGAATTATCGGGGACGGTGAGTTGCGGGGAGCAATCGAACGGCAGATCCAGGAGCTTGAGATCAGCGGGAACGTCGAGGTTCTCGGGTGGCGAGATCCAGCCGAGGTCGTTCGGGAGATGCGAGACGCTCATGCCCTCATCCTCCCGAGCAGCACGGCGCGGGACGGAGGGGTTGAAGGACTGCCCACTGTGGCCGTTGAGGCGATGGCGTCGGGGCTGCCGGTCATCGGCACGCGTCACGGTGGTATTCCTGAAGCGCTGCGTTACACGGAGCCTGATTGGCTCGCACAAGAGGGCGATGTAGAGGGATTCGCTAGCCGGATCGAGCGACTGGCGTCTGACGTAGGGCTGTGGCGGCGTCTGAGTGGGGAAGGCCAGCGGATCGCACAACAGTACTTTCATCTCCCAACTCAGAATCTGAGATTAGAGACGCTTTACCGGGAGGTGCTGATCCGCCAGCACACGTCCCGGGGACCGCACGAGGGGTCAGGCGATTCCTGGAGTGGGTAGCACAGCCGGGTCATCCGATACGCACCGTCGGGTGCTTATGCTGGTGAGCGGATACCCGCCAGCGCAGCAGTTTATCGCGCGCGGCGCGAAATTTGCCCAGTATCTTCCAGAGTACGGATGGATACCGGTCGTAGTCACCACACGTCTCGAGTCGGGCCACAGTTCGTTGGACATCTTCCGGGCTCCGGATGTGCACGTAGTGCGCACCCGACGGATTCCGACACTTGGGATGCTGGCAGCCTCCTTTTTTCGGCGAGTAGGTACTGATGCCGGAAGCACCTCATCCGCTAGCTCCGGGACCTCTCGCATCTTTCGAACAATGGACGCCGCAGTCGTGCGGGCCGCCCGGCAGGTTCTCCTATGGGGAGACACGCCGGACAGCTTTGCCGGGTGGATTCCGTTCGCTGTGCGCGCTGGCCGGCGCCTGGTAGTCGCCTCTCGTGCTGCTGCGCTCTATGCGAGTGGTCCGCCCTTCAGTGTGGTTCTCGCAGGAGGGCTCCTGGCTCGAGTCACGGGACTGCCGCTAGTGGCGGACTTTCGGGACAGTTGGACGTTGGATGAGTCCGACCCGATCGGGACGATGGGCGGACCGTTCCAGGCTCGGGTAACTCCAACGCGAGTGCGAGTTCTCCGTGCGCTTGAGCGCTGGTCACTAAGGCACTCGGCCGCAGTTCTCTTCACCAGCAGTGCCACACGAGCGCTTTATACTCGGGAGTACCCACCGATCGCTGCTAGAAGCCATCTCATCTACAACGGTGCTGATCCGGGCGATTTCATCGGTGAAGTCAAGGCCGCCGAGTCTCCGACCGTCGCCCATGTCGGCACAGTGCACGACTTCCAGTGGAGTCAAGTGTCATTGTTCCTCCGCCTGTTCGCGCGGGCGCTTTCCAAGAGATCTATCCCTGCGGACACGCAGGTTGTCTTCGCCGGGACCATTGGGGCCAAGCTTCGCGATCGGCTTTTGGCGACTGGGTGCGAGTTTGGAATAAGAAAGTCGTTGCAGGTCCCTGGGTTCATCTCCCATCCTGAGGCTGTGACATTGATGCGCGCCAGTGACGTGCTTCTGCTGTTTGCGGGTGAGAATCCGTACGTGCGACTGAGCAAGATCAGCGAATATCTCGCGGCGGGGGCGGCAATGCTGGCGTTTGCGACACCAGACAGCGAGACGGCTGAGGAAGTTCGTCGGTACGGTGGATGCGTCGTTAGTAATGCATCAGAGCACGAAGTTGAGAGCTGGCTCGCGTCGGCGTTCTCGTCTTCCGCTCCCAGGCGGCGGTCACCGCTGCTCATCGATGGTCCGCACCCGTTGAATCGACGTACCGAGGCTGGGGAGTTGGCGGGCATCCTCGACGCGCTTGCTGACATCAAACGGGGACGATGATCCTAGTCCGGGTTCTCTCAAGGCCCGCTGGCGCATCGGTCAGCAGGCGGCGAGATGGGGCCCGAGTGCGGTCGACATTGACCGCGGGGCATGTCCGCATTATTGTTCAGGGATTCGCAGCGCTGGCGTCAGGCAGCGCCTGCGCAAGGAGGAGAGGGAAGGTCCGTGATCTGTCGAAGTGGAGCGAGATAGTGCGAGCATTCGCGAGCCCGAGTTGGCCGTGGAGATCATTTTCAGCTTTCGCGCAAGGTGCTGACCCGAGGGCCAAGGCCGTTCGCTGGATTTGAGGCTCGCGGTGCTTTTGCGTGGATCGCGCTGGATCCAAGGTACATGCTTGGTTGGCGAAATCTGAAGAATGTCACTAAATTGCTGAACGCGTTCGGGTTGAGCGATGCCAGCTGCGCTGGGAGCCTTGCCCAGTGAAGATCGAAGACATCGCGAGGTACTATGACGCGTTCGTAACGCGGCAGCAGGTTCTCGGCTGCAACGAGCGCCACCTCTTCCTTCATCAGATGCTTCGAAAGCAGGGCCTCCGGAGCGATTCTCGCATTCTCGAGTTCGGCTGCGGGATAGGACTTATTACGGCGCTCATGGCGAGAAGCGTCAAGGCGGGTCGAATCCTAGCCGTTGATATTAGCCCGGCCAGCGTCGAGCTCGCGAAGCGAGCGGTGCAGGGTACTTCGACGGCGATCGATATCGTTGTGGGGGACATTGCCGCGTTTCGCGCAGAAGATGAAGTCTTCGACTTCATCACGCTTTTCGACGTTCTGGAACACGTCCCGCTGGGCCGGCACGGAGACGTGTTCCGGACGATCTCGGCCCATGCATCGAGGGACACGACGGTGATGATCAACATTCCGAACCCCGCGTACAACGAGTACCTAAGGCAGCATGAGCCAGAATCTCTTCAGATCGTCGATGAGGCGCTGACGGCCGATCATATCACCCGGTGCGCCTATGCCAACGGCCTGACCCTGAGGCATTTCCTGACCTATGGGTTGTGGTACGAGAGCGAGTATCAGGTGATGACGTTCCAACCTCAGCGACCGTATGAGAAGAGGCCCGTACGCCGAAGCCGTGCCGACCGAATTTGGGACCGAGCGAGGCGGCTGTGGCAAATCGCTGTTCGTGACAGATTATGAGGTTGCGATCATGCTGGTGGGAGATTGTGGACGGTCCTCAAGGATCTTGGCCGAGGTCGGGCGGCGAGCGACCGCTTTCCGAGCGGGCAGATGACGACCGCTGGCTAAGGGCGCTGCACGTGTTCTACGTCCGGGCGTATCGGTTGATCGCCGATCCGGGACACCGGGAAGGATGCTTGCTATGGACGGTGGTGTGATCGGAGATCGAAGGGAGATGCTCCGCTGATGACAATCCGCGGGCTCAGTCCTCGGTTGAGGGCCGCGCTCAAGCGACACGTCCTCGACGCGCTCGACCAGCGCGGGCTCGTCCAGGGCTTCCGGGTCGAGATCAGTCGACCAGGGCAGTGCAGTCTGAAAAGATTTGAGGAGAGCATGCCAGGGCCCGGGGAGGTCCTGGTTGAGACGGTGCTGAGCGCGATGAGTCCTGGTACCGAGCGCGCCGTGTACCTGGGCCTCGACAACGTCCCCTTCGATTACCCTGACGTTCCGGGCTCAAGTCAGGTGGGTCGCGTAGCGGTGGCGGGGGCGGGCGCCGATCTGCAGGTAGGCCAGGTAGTGTTCACTTCCGGGCCGCACGCCAGTCTCTCGCGATGCCCTTCCGCGCGAGCCATTGCCCTGCCGTCCGATGTCGCTCTGGAGGCCGCCGCCATGACGAACCTGGGGTTCGTGGCGCTACACGGCGTGCGAAAGGCGACCATCGAACCCGGCGAGCGAGTTGTTGTGCTGGGCTGCGGGCTCATCGGTCAACTCGCGGCACAGCTAGCGCAGCTGGCGGGCGGCCAGGTCGTGGCGACCGCAACATCCCCGGAGCGCCTTGATGTGGCGAAGGCATGTGGCGTCAAGCACGTCCTTGACGCGCGACGGGAACATGCGCTGCTTGCAGGATTGCAGGCCGACGTGGTGATTGAGGTCACCGGGAACCCCGAGACAGTACAGGATGCGGCCCTGGCGGCCAGACAAGGGGCGCGAGTGATCCTACTCGGCAGCAGTCGCGGGATCAGCCGAGGTCTCGACCTAGCCCTTTGGCAGCGGAAGCAGCTGAAGGTGATCGGTGCCCACGTCCAGACGGTGCCCGTCTCCGAGTTGATTCCCGGCGCTTGGTCCTGGCGGCGCGAGTGTGAAATATTCCTGCAACTCCTCGCTCAGCACCGGCTCATCGTGACTCCGCTCATCAGCCGGCGGGCGCGGCCCGACGAAGCACCGCAAGTCTTCGCCGACCTCGCGCGTCCTGAGAACAAGTACGTGGCCGTACTGCTCGACTGGTCGGTGCCTGGCCCCTGGACAACGCGCGTCGAGAAGGTCAGCCCTCTGCGGGTGGCAGGCGCCGGCCTGCGGAAGGTGATGGGCTGGGAGCCTGCGCCGCCGCCGGTATTCCTTCCGAAGCGGGCCGACGGACGGGTGCTCCGCTTCGGCCTGATCGGGTGCGGCGAGATAGCGGTCGAGAGCGCGGCGGCGCTCCGGGCGGCGGGCAACGCTACCATCACCTTTGCGGCGGATCCGAACGTCGAGCTGGCCCGCGGCCTGGCGGCTGATACGGGCGCCCGCCACTCCACGAGTGTCGATGAGTTGCTCGGATCGCGGGAAGTCGACGCCGTTCTGATCAGCACGCCGCATCACCTCCACGCCCCGCTTGCAGTGCAGGCGGCCGAGGCGGGCAAGCACGTGGTGGTGGAGAAGCCGATGGCGACGACGCTTCGCGACTGCGACTGGATGATCGACACCGCCAGGCGGTCCGGTGTCGTGCTCTCGGTGTGTTACTGCCAGCGTTACGACCCGCGTGTGCAGCGAGCGAGGCACCTGCTGGACAGGGGCTTGCTGGGCGACATCCGGAGCAGTCGAATCGCGTTCGGACAGTACCGAGGTCCAGAGTACTGGAAGGGCGGGTTGACAGGTCGAGCCACCAGCGACTGGCGCTCGAGGCGCGAGACGGCGGGCGGCGGCGTCCTGATCATGAACGCCTGCCACATCCTGGACTACATGGGCTGGCTCGTCGGAAGCCCGGTGGCCGAGGTCACCGCCGTCACCGCCAACTTCTCAGATCTGGCCGAGGTCGAGGACAGCGTCTCGATGAGTTATCGCTACGCTATGGACGGCATCGGAACACTCGACGCGACCACCGGGCTGGTTGGCCCTGACACATACGAGCAGAGCCTCCGCGGCGACGAAGGGCAGCTCGTCGTGGCCCCGGTTCTGCGCTTCTGGTCCCGGCGCACAGTCGACGGTTACGAGGCCGGCCACTGGCATGCGGTTAGGGGTCTTCCACGGGCAGCTGACCGCCGGCATTTTTTTGAAGCCTTCGCGGGTGCGGTGCTGGACGGCCAACCCGTCCCGATCACGGCGCTGGAGGCCCGCTCCGTGCAAGCCACGATCGAAGCCGCCTACCGGTCGGCGGCCCAGCGCTGCACCGTGGCCGTGCCAAGCCTCGACGAGCCTTCGGGGAGCGGTGCCTCGGAATGACTGAGCCCCTTAGGGCACGAAGAATCAGCTGTACGAAGCCGAGCCTGGCAGCGTGGCCGTGATCCACGAGTGTTCAGAGAGTGGCACCGCGGCTATGACCAAGCTTCTCGTGAGTGCCGCGGCGAAAGTGTCCGCGGAGCCCGCGTTCCTCGGCTGTATCGGCAAGGATGCCTCCAAGACCTCCTGGGCGTGGTTGGCGCCGGAGACCGGGCTGACGCAGAAAGACGATGATGTCGAAGTGCCCGGCGAGCGGTTGCTTCCGTGTCCGGTTGATCTGCCCGTGGATCGCCTTCTCGCGCTCTTGGCCTATTGGCCAGCCTGGCGTGTGACGGAGTGGGCGCGCCTGGAGATCGGCAGTGGCGTCCTCATCGTGGGATCGGGCGACTTTGCCAGGCGGGCCGCCGATCTGTGTCGGTGCCGGGGAGCGCTCTGGCGCGGGCTCTGGGGGACATCGGAGGTCAGGGATGACGGAGAGTTCCGGTTCGCCCTCTCGCGTGAGCAGGAGCCGAGGGAGATTTGCCGCGCCCTTCCCCGGCAGCCGGACAGCGTCTTGGTGCTCGGAGGCGGTGTCCATGAGCTCACGGCAACCCTCGCGATCTGTCGCGACCTCGGCACCGTGGTCGTGGCAGCTCCGCCTGGCGGCGCGATCGACCTGAACTTCTATCCAGATGTGCACCGGCGGGGGCTGACGATCCGGGTCGGATCCCCATTCGAATACGGCCCGGACGACGTGGGAGTCTGGAACCAGGCGGCTCGCCGGATTAATGCGCTTATCGACCTGGGCCTTCTCGCTCCGTGGAAGCCGTGACGCGGTTGTCCGAACGGTATTCTCGTGATATCTGACGCTCGCCCCAGAGTTCTCTACGTCGTCTACTGGGGCGCTGCCGAGCCGCTGGGGCAATCGATTGTGCTTCCCCCGGTCACCAAGCTGGCGGCAATGGGGGCCGCTGTTACGCTAATCACCTTCGAGAAGGCAGCGGATCTCGCACGGCGATCCGAGATGGACAGGATCCATGCGGCCCTTGAGCGCCATGGGGTCCACTGGGTACCACTGCGATATCACAAGCGGCCGAAGGGGCCGGCCAAGTTGTTCGACGTGCTGCACGGTGTCGGTGCCGGCCTCGAACTGGCTGCCCGGCAACGGCCAGACATCGTCCATGCGCGAACCTTTTTCGGCGGAGTTATAGGGGCGCTTCTCGCGCCTCTCGTGGGGGCCAAGCTCATCTACCACGCCGAGGGGTTCTATCCCGACGAGCAAGTGGATGGTGGGTTCTGGGCTGAGGGCTCGCTCCCCCACCGTGCGGCGCGCCTGGTCGAGCAGTTCTTATATGGCCGGGCCAACGGTATCGTCGTGCTCTCCGAACGAGCGAAGGCCGTGGTCGAGCGACTGCCGGTCGTTCAACGACGGGCGAGCCCGGTGATCGTCGTGCCGAGTTGCGTTGACCTCGAGTTGTTCCCCGCCGTGGGACGACCCCCACGGCATCCGGCAGAGCATCTTCGCTTGGTCTACGTCGGGAGCACCGGTGGCCGCTATCTCTTCCAACGGGTGGCGGAGTTCGCGGCCGTGGCCTATCGTCGGCTCGGCCTCATGACTCTCCGCGTGCTCAGCGCCGGGGGGGCTCCGCTGGAGACGATGTTGCGCGATAGCGGACTGCCCACTCACGCGTGGTCGGTTGGGTCGGTGCCCCACTCGTGCATGCCGGAGGAGCTAGCGCGGCAGGACGTCGGCCTCTTCTTATTCACCCGCGGCATCAGCGAGCACGGCTGCTCGCCGACGAAAGTCGGAGAGTACTGGGCAATGGGGTTGCCTGTAGTGATTACGCCGAACGTGAGTGACACGGAGGACATTGTCAGGCGGGAGCGCGTCGGTGTATTACTCCCGGAATTCTCAGACGAGGCGTACGAGCGGGCCCTCGACGAGTTGATTGCGCTCCTGGAGGATCCTGGTTTGCCTGGGCGCTGCCGAGCTGCTGCCGAGAAGTACTACGGTCTAGCTGCAGCATGCGAGAGGATTCAGGGGTTGTACACGGCCCTGTTCGGCGACAGCTCGAACGGGCGCGCGTTACCTCTTACGCGACGGCGCGATGGGCAGATACCGAACCGCGAGACAAGGAGACGGAGCTGACCAACGAGCGCGTACTCGTCACCGGGGGCGCGGGGTTCATCGGATCACACCTGGTCGATCGGTTAGTGAAAGGTGGCTATGGGGTGCGCGTCCTCGACGCCCTGCTGCCCCAGGTCCATGGCGATGGGGAAGCGAGGTCTGTCAACCGAGAAGCAGAATTTCAGCGGGGCGACGTCCGAGACGCGGAGACGGTTCGGAAGGCCCTCACGCAGGTCGACGTCGTTGTGCATTTCGCCGCCGCGGTCGGGGTTGGTCAGTCTATGTACGAGATCGCGCACTATTCATCGGTCAACGTGCTGGGAACGGCCATGCTGCTCGAGGCCCTCGTGAAAGGCGGGCACCGCCCACGGCGCATGCTCGTGGCGTCCTCGATGTCGATCTACGGCGAGGGGCTGTACCAGTGCGAAGGTTGCGGACCACAAAGCCCCGGGCCGCGGCCCACGAACCAGCTCGCGCGGCACGACTGGACCGTGCGCTGCCCGAGATGCAGAGAGCCAATGGAGTCACGGCCGACTCCGGAGACGAAGTCCATCGTGCCGACTTCGATCTATGCGCTGAACAAGCGGGACCAAGAGGAGATGATGCTACTCCTCGGACGAAGCCTTGGAATTCCGACGGTAGCACTGAGATTCTTCAACGTTTACGGCCAGCGTCAGGCGCTCTCCAATCCCTACACGGGGGTAGGCGCAATCTTCTCGAGCGCGTTGCTGAACGGGCAGAGACCGTTGGTGTTCGAGGACGGTCTTCAGGAGCGGGACTTTATCCATGTCAGCGACATCGTAGCGGCCTGCATGCAGGCGATCGAGCGAGACAACATCGGCGACATCGTGGTGAATATCGGGACCGGACAAGCAACGAACCTGCTGCAACTGACCTCGCTCCTCCGCCGGCACATTGCGCGGGCCGAGGACATCGCGCCGGAGATCGTTGGGCGCTTCCGCGAGGGAGACATCCGGTCGTGTTACGCGGATGTCCGCCGGGCTCGCGACGTGCTCGGGTTTTCGGCCCGCGTGCCGTTGGAGGAGGGTGTGAAGGAGCTGGCAGCGTGGGTGCTTGAGCAGAGCAGTGTGGAGCGCACTCGCGAGGCGCTGGAGGAGCTTCAGCGGTTCGGGCTGCTGAAGTGACCGGACAGACGATGCATCCGCAATGATTCGCGTTCTCGCGATGACGCCGTACCCGCAAGGGCGGGTGCCGGGCCAGCGCTTCCGGATCGAGCAGTGGGCGCCACTGCTGCGCAGCGAAGGAGTTGAGGTCGTCTTCTCGCCGTTTCTCTCGTCCGCAGGGATGGACGTGCTCTACCGGCCTGGTCACATAACACGGAAGATCGGAGAAACGCTCAGGGGTTACTTCCAGCGGTGTGCTGAGGCCGTGTGGCGGCGCCGAGCCGACGTTGTCTTTGTCTACCGCGAGGCGGCCCTCCTGGGTCCGCCCATCCTGGAGCGCCTTTTGGGTCGACGAACTCCTCTCATCCTGGATCTCGACGATGCGATCTATCTCGGCGACACGAGTATCGTCAATGGATGGAGCCGAGTCCTCAAGATGAAGGGCAAGACCGAGGCAATCTGCCGCCTCGCCAGCCACGTCACGGTCGGCAACGAGTTCCTAGCCTGCTTCGCGCGACGCCACGCGCGCGCAGTCACGGTGGTACCGACGACGATCGATACAGACCTGTACGAGGTGCGGCCTAGGCGCGAGAATTCACGGCTAGTTGTTGGATGGTCGGGAAGCACGACGACATTGCCGTACCTGACGACCCTCGCGGCGGCACTCCAGCGCCTGAGTGATCGCCAGGAATTCGAGTTCCATGTGATCGGAGGAGAAACTCAGATCGCGAGGGTGCCGGTCTACTGCAAATCCTGGCGGGCCGACACCGAGGTCGAGGATCTCCGGGGATTCGACGTCGGCCTCATGCCCCTCTCCGACGACGAGTGGTCGCGGGGAAAGTGCGGGCTGAAGGCCCTCCAGTATATGGCGCTTGGGATCCCACCGGTCGTGTCACCCGTCGGTGTGAACACGACCATCGTCCGGGACGGGATCAACGGCTTTCACGCGCGCACCGAGGAGGAATGGGTGGATCGGATTGCTCGCCTCCTGCGAGATGAATCCCTCCGACGTCGGATGGGAACAGAGGCGCGTCGGACGGTAGAGCAATCGTATAGCCATCGAGTGCACGTGCCGCGCATAGCGCAGGTGCTACGCGAAGCAGTTGGTTGAGATATGCGCACGCTGCGAGGACCACGGGTTGCGGGCGGAAGGATCCTGGCCGGTAGTCGTGAACGGAAGCTCCCGGTGGCCAGACGAATCTTTGTCTGGGCTTTCCTGGCTCGCGCAGTGGTTGGCATCATGGCGTACCTGTTGACCGTCTACACGAGCGTGCCCTTTCTCGAAGACGCTCTCTGGTATGAAGAGGAGGGCTACAGCGTCGCACAAGAGTGGCTGTCGGGCAGGTGGGGAGCGCTCGATACTGTACCGCATGGCGTCCAGATGGCGAAGCCGGTCATCGCCACAATCGCGGTCCTCTATTACATCACCGGAGGGATCCGGGCCCTTCCGCTGTTGCTTGTGGCGTACGGCGCTATCACCGCCATTATTCCGGTCTACGTGTACTGGATCGGCACCGAGCTAGGGGCGCCCGAGCGGGCCGCGAAGGGGGCGGGGTGGCTAATCGCCTTGTCGCCCGCGTTCGTTCTCTTTTCCGGGAGCCTCCATAAGGAAGGCCTCATCCTGCTGTCGCTGAGCGTGGCCGTCTACCACGCGCTCCGGCTGCAGTCCCGATGGCGGCCCCGGTCATTCATCACTCTTGTGCTGTCCTTGCTCGTGCTGTTCGCCCTCCGGTACTACATCGCCATTGTGGTGTGTGGAGCAGTGGCGCTGGGCCTCGTGGCGGTCCGTCGAGCGAATCGACGCGGGGTGTCGATGCGCATCACGATGCCCATGCTGATGCGGCAGGGTGCTATCGTGGCGGCGTTCGTCGGACTCATGGGGACCGTTGGATTTCAGGAAAGTGCAGACCGGCCACTGGAAGAGAGTCCGCAGGGCCTCCTGGTGCAGGTGGACGAGTATCGGCGGGGACTGGCCGTGTACGGTCAGTCCGGATACTTGCCGGAAGCTGACGCCTCGACGCCCCAGGGGGCGGCGGAGTTTGCCCCCGTCGGGCTGGTGTACTTCCTGGCAGCGCCGTTCCCGTGGCAGACGGGATCTCTTCGTCAGAACCTTGTGATCCCGGAAACAGTGTTCTGGGTCTTGCTGTACCCCTTAGTCGGGGTGGGGGTGGCCCGCAGCTTCCGAGTCAACCGGCCGGGGACCGTCATGCTCATGGCGGCGACAGGCGGGATGTGCATCGTGTATGCCCTCATGTCGGGGAACATCGGAATCGCATACCGCATGCGCACGCAGGTGTGGCTCTTGTGGGCGCCGTTCGCCGCCTGGGGGTGGGAAGCGTGGCGGGAGCGTCGGCGCCGGGGCAGCGAGGGGCGATTGGCTGGCCGTCGCTCACGGCCCGTGGCGACGAGGACTAGTTAACGGATGTGCGGGATTGCTGGGATGATAGATACGCGGGGCCGACCCGTCGAGGCGTCACTGGCGCGCCGGCTCTGTGACGCGTTGGTCCATCGCGGTCCGGACGATGAGGCCTACTACCTCAATGGGCCGGTCGCGTTGGGGCAGCGGCGGCTCGCCATCCTGGACCTGGCTGGCGGCCGTCAGCCGATGAGCAACGAGGACGCTACGGTTTGGATCACGTTCAACGGCGAGATCTACAATTTCCAGGGGCTGCGGCAGCGGCTCGAAGGACTCGGGCACCGCTTCGCCACCCGCAGCGATACCGAGGTGATCGTTCACGCCTACGAGCAGTACGGCGCGGACTGCGTGAAGAAGTTCAGGGGGATGTTCGCCTTCGCGCTATGGGATCAGCCGAGGCAGATGCTCCTGCTGGCCCGCGATCGCGTGGGCAAGAAGCCGCTGTTCTACGCCGAAGTGGACGGACAGTGGATATTCGCCTCCGAGCTCCAGGCGCTGCTTCGGCATCCCGGGCTGGCGGGTGAGCTAGACTGGGCCGCGCTGGACGACTATCTGACATATGGCTATGTGCCGGCGCCGAAGACGATCTTCCGCGGTGTGCACAAGCTTCCACCGGCGCATTGGCTTACGCTCAGGCTGCGCCCGGGTGGGAGCGGCGGCCCGGAGGTTCACGTCGAGCGATACTGGCAGCTGGCCTACGAGCCGAAGCTCAGGCTGAGCGAGGCGGACGCAGCCGGCGGATTGCTGGAGGTGCTCAGGGAGGCCGTCCGGCTACGGATGATCGCCGACGTGCCCCTGGGTGCGCTGCTGAGCGGCGGGATCGACTCGAGCATCGTGGTCGCGCTCATGAGCCAGCTCTCCGACCGCCCGGTCAAAACGTTCTCCATCGGCTTCGACGACCAAGAGTTCAACGAGCTGCCCCACGCCCGGCGGGTGGCCGAGCGGTGTGGGACGGAGCATCACGAGCTCATCGTCCGCCCGAACGCGCTGGAGGTGTTGCCCACACTGGTGCGTCATTACGGGGAGCCGTATGCCGACTCGTCTGCGATCCCAAGCTTCTACGTGGCCAAGCTCACGCGCGAGCACGTCAAGGTAGCCCTCAACGGCGACGGGGGTGACGAGTGCTTCGCGGGCTACGAGCGCTACGCGGGAGGGCTCGCGGCGGACCGCTATGGGCGGATCCCGGCGGTCGTCCGAACTCTGGCGATCGAGCCGCTCAGCCGGCTCATTCCCACGAGCGCCCCGCGACGGAGCCGGTTGAGGCAGGCCCGGCGCTTCCTGACCGTGGCCGGCCAGCCCGCGCCGCAACGCTATCTGCGCTGGATCGGCTACGTCCCGACCACCGAGAAAGCAGCGCTCTACTCTCCCGATTTCCAGGAGCAGCTGGCCGGGCATCGAGCCGAGTGGTGGTTGTTGGAGATGTGGGAACGGCTCACCGCTACCGGCCTTGGCCCGCTCGACCGGATGCTGGCCCTGGACGTGGAGTCCTACCTCCCGTACGACCTGCTGGTGAAGATGGATATCGCCACGATGGCGAACTCCCTCGAGGCCCGATCGCCGTTCCTCGACCACCATGTGATGGAGTTCTGCGCTCGTTTGCCGGCTAGCTACAAGCTGCGGGGGATGCGCCTCAAGCACCTGCTGAAGAAGGCCGGCGCAGGGCTCTTGCCGCCGGAGACACTGACCCGACGGAAGATGGGGTTCGGGGTCCCCGTAGGAGATTGGATGCGCGGGGAGCTGCGGCCGTGGATGGAAGATCTGCTTCTATCCCCGAGGGCGCTCAAGCGGGGCTACTTCCAGCCGGAGGCGCTCCGCCAGGTCGTTGATCGGCACCTCGAGGGCCGAGAGGACCGGGCCGGCGAGCTCTGGGCCCTGCTCTGGCTCGAGCTCTGGCACCAGGAGTTCATGGATTGAGCGTCACCCGACCGCAAGGGCACTCCGCGCGTAACGGGCAAGTGGCTCCGACCCCGGCCCGGTCGGTCAAGGTGCTCCGGGTGATCGCCCGCCTCAACGTTGGTGGTCCAGCGATCCACGTGATTAACCTGACGCGCGGTCTCGACGCCACGCG
>Ga0070698_100001889_pt1 | contig 23335 bp, 30 predicted proteins | sample KBSK1502metaG_FD_65477 | JGI IMG/M metagenome (GOLD analysis project Ga0070698, IMG submission 65477) | Corn, switchgrass and miscanthus rhizosphere microbial communities from Kellogg Biological Station, Michigan, USA - KBS K1-50-2 metaG | ecosystem: Host-associated > Plants > Roots >...
GAAACGGGCTCCCAGGAACTCTTGAGCTCTGTTGGCCTTCACTTACCCTATTAATTTTTTAAAGTTCATAAAGGTTCATATGCAATGCGTTTTTGTACAGGATGCCCGCTTTCCCAAACCCTGGCAACCCGTGCTTACTCAGTCCGTGGGTACTGCTGCTAATGCCTGGGCCTCCGTGTCATAGATTCCAATGGCCTCGCTCAAGCGAGTGATTTCAAAAATGGTACGATAATGCTGACTGAGTCCGAAGGCCAGCAGGCGCTGCTTCTGACGGTTGACACGGATGAGCAGTGTGACCAGCAAGCCGATTCCGCTACTATTCATGTATTCCAGTTCGCTGAAGTTCAAGATAATAGCGCTGGTCGTGGAGGTACTCGCCTCCATGTAGGCGTCCATCAGCACCTGTTCTGCAAGAGCGGAGACATCACCCTGGATGTCTATAATACTGGCCGTTGGGTCTACTCTACGAGTGTTCATCATTACGTTGGCTTGTGGCATCGTTTCCCTCCTTGTTTGTTCAGTAACTTGCGCGAGACGTGCCACTGTGGCACGACGGACATCTCATGGGCATCACGCCTAGAGTAGCCAAGCGGGCTATTTCCCGATAAAGCGCTGCGTGAAGGTTGCAATTAAGCTCGCCTCGATCAGCAAGCCGAGCACAGCCTCGAAGGCAGCGAGTATCACGCGCGGATCATTTAAAGAGAGTGTTACGCCAGGGAAAAATCCACGTCCATGAAATGAAGTCAAGCTAAAGATGAAAGCTTCTAGTGGTGAAAGATGCCCAAATGCAGAGTGGGCTAATGCGAATCCAAAAATGACGGCCAGGTACCAGAAAATGCTTCGTCCTGGCCTATACCCATATCCAACAAGCAGGTCGAGAAACGAGGAGAAGAGATATTTTCCAAGCTTTCTTTGTCGTCTCAGAACCACGCGCTGGAGCCGTTGTGCACGGTAGGCAAAACGTGCTGCCTCTTCGTTTAATCCCTCTGCTTGCAATGCAACAGCCAGTTGCCGGTTGGCCCTCACTGCTGTCCGGTACTCCTCAAGACGCGTCATGGAATCTTTCACCTCTCCATTATCCTTTTTCTGCTGGCGCGCCTGGTGCTCATCGCCCAGGATGTTCATCTGTGTCCAATCTACGACAGAAAGATCAACGTCGCACCAGCGCACCCCGGCGAGTAAGACGAAGCCAGATTCCTCATTACCAAGGAGGACGCCTCTCAGATTGGTTACACTCGTAAAGAAGGCTCCACTCAGATTACTCCCCTCCAGGTGGGCCCTGCTGAGATCGGTTCCTTCTAGGTGAGTTGCTCTGAGGCCAGCCCCTTCCAGGTGGGCTCCATTGAGGTCCGTTCTTTCCAGGTGAGCTTCGCTGAGGTCGGCCCCTTCCAGGTAAGCTTCGCTGAGGTCGGCCCCTTCGAGATGGGCTGTTCTGAGATCAGCCCTTTCCAGGTGACTCTCACCGAGGTAGGCGTCCTCCAGGTGGGCATTGTAGAGGTAAGCCTCCTGCAGGTAAGCCGCGCTGAGGTTTGCTCTTTCCAGGTAGGCCACGCGGAGGTCAGTCCCTTCCATGTGTGCATTGTAGAGGTCAACCCCTGTCAAAGGCAAGCCTTGGAGGTCTACCTTGCGCAGATCAACGCCTCGCAGGTCTAGCCCATAGCGTCTTTGCAGTGGCTGAGAACCCCGCTCTGCTGATCCGCGCTCACCATAGTTTGCTAGCAACCACTCAACATCGGCACGATCTAGAACAATATCCTTGAAAGGGTATCGCTCCCATTCTCTCTCTTCGACAGCGAGGTGCGCATCCAAATACTGCTGTCGCTCGATGTCAATCTCAGATTCAGTACGCCATGGCTGATCTTGCACCTCCCAGTAAGCATGCCAGGCGCGCCGATCATTCGTATTCGGTCGTTCCAATGAAGGAAGTAACTTGCTCAAAGCTTGCATCTCCTTTCAAACCGTTGTCCGGTTCTTGCTATGTATAGCACCGGGCAGTTTGGAACTGTGGCCTGCAACACAAATGTAACGCTACGCTCGAGTATTAGGTAGAATCCCGTGCTTCGCCTTAATGACCCCGCGTTTACTCTTCTTGCCGTGCGCGATGACCACTGCACCGTCTTGTAACTTCTCTACATGAGCAACAGGGACATGTTCGCCAGTTTGCAGGAGAAGGGCCGTGTCATTGCCGATGCGCACAGCAACGGGCCTCGTTTCACCCGTACGCTGTTTTACTGTATTGGGCTCATCCTCACAATAAGTGAGCTTGCCTGCTTCACAAAAGTTCCGCTTTCTCATGCTGCATGCCAGCTAACTTTGTTTCCCACGCTCAGGGAGCAGGAGGAGTGCTACTCCAAGTCGCCTGGTCTTTCCTGTCCGGTGCAGTTGGGCGTAACCAGAGCGAGACGTGGGAAGGCTGCATGGTCTCCTGCACCACCGCAATCAATTCCTCCCTCAACTGATCCAGGTTCACCTCATGGCGCAGTGTTGCGCTAAAGGCTGCTATTGTCCGAGCTACGTCATACTTGCGACGATAGAAGCGGCGATCAATGATCGCCTGGATACGGCGTCGCAACGGCTGGAAGAGAGCAGCAATCACCAGCGTAGAGATCACAATCGCCACCTCGTTATCCTGATGGATGATTCCACGCAAGAGGTATTGCAGGAGAACAATGCTGCCAACGTAAACCAGCCCCAATACGCCCGTCAAGGTACCATAGACCAGTGTGCGGTTGATGAGCACGTCGATATCGTAGAGCCGGTAGCGCAGAATGGCAAGGCCAATGCAGAGCGGGAGGGTGAACGAGATGACGACATAGGCAGGTGTAATGACAAGCTGATAGAACGAGCCAGCTTGCCCAAGCGAAGGGAAGAGAAGCGTTGGCACAGTTAACCCGACGATGATGAGAACTGCCACACTTCCACCGTAGAGGAGCCACTTGCCCTGCTGGCGCTGGAGTGGACTGGAAGTAGTGCGAGAGCGATAGACTTGTGCGATCACGAGCAAGACCACCTCTGCACGCCATACCAGATTATAGACCGGCCACCCGAAAAAGGCTTCAGGGAAGAAGAGAACGACCATCCCTGATACAGCCCAGCAGAGGAGAAGCCAGCGCGTCCATCGTGGCACAAACCGCCCATCAGGAAAGAGTGCGAGGACCAGCACATACACGCCACTTCCAAGTACAGCCAAAACGTTGGTAAGCACTCCCCATGCCGAGTGGCTGCCAAATACTGCATTTCCGTTCAATGTGAATGTCGCCACCACCGCCAGCGCGGCCAGGAGCGCCATCCAGTCATCGGACCTGCGCCAGAAAATCACGGCACTGACGACGAAGCAGAGGAACGCTAAGGCGATCGTGAGCGCGAGGGTGAAGGCGGCATAGGTGGCGACGGAGAGGCCGAGCTTCTGCATGGCTTGTGCGGAGTCAAGGGTGGGTTGCCCCAAACCACACGTAGCGCCTGTACATATGGTCTGAAGGAATGTATAGTTTGCCAGGAGCTTGGCAAGAAAGGGCACCACGATCAGGGTGACCGCTGCTACCCATGCGACTCGCGCAAGGATGAGCCTGCGCCCACGTAAGCGCGTGTCTGGCGCTCCCGATCGATCGGACCTCCTCGTTGCCTGGCTGGGTACAAATGCATCGTTGAGAGGTGTGCTCATGGCTGCCCTCTTCAAGCTGCGCATCAGGCGCTAAAAGGCGAGAAAAGAACGCGCTACACTTCCTGTGAGATGTCAACCTTCCTTGCTATCATAGCACTATCATAACACGTTCCCACCAAAAAATATACGCTACCAATGCTTTGAGGGCATTGCTCCATGTGCAGACCTCCACCACCTCACTCACGATCCCATAGCGAAAGTTGTGTAAAGGAGCCACTCCAGAACAGATAATCCAGGCATAGCCTCTTCATTTGGAAGAGACTGTCCTTTGCTTCAAATCCTCAGAAGGAGGGAACTATGCCTGCTGCATCTCAGAAAAAGCGTATCACAGCGGAGAAGGTCCCAGTCTGTTGAAAAAGTCTCCACAAAGCTCATCAGTAATGTGGGAAGCATTCCTTCCTCGCCAGCGAGTATTTTGAACCCATTGCTGAAGAGAAAGACCACTACTGCCAAAAAAGACGAGTACATCACGCAAAAGTAGCCAAAAAGAGGCGCTTGCAGCGCCTCTGCTGGGCACGGACGCCTCCCCCAGCCACGCTTTTTGAGCAGGCGCTTGAGATTTTGTCCCGCTTCTCGCATGAGCGCTTCACAGTTCACACGCCAGAGCCGTCGCAAGCGAAAGCGTCGCATGCCGTGCCAGTCTTTCCCCTCGGCGAATAAGGGCTCGACCCAAACGGTGCGTTTGCGATACGCTTTCTTATAGGCTTCGGTCTCGTGATAGCCTCTCACTCGATCCAGCACCTCCTCATCGACACTGCGGCAGAGGCTGCGTCCTTGTTTGCTGGTGGTACACTGCGCTTTGAGCGGGCAGCTATTGCAGTCACTGGCATAGGCGCGATAGCGCAATGAACGCTCGGTGGAATGCCAGGGAGCGAAGTGCAGTTCTTTGCCTGCCGGACATAGGTAGACATCACGATCCGCAACATAGCGGAAGCGATCCGAGCTAAAGAATTTGGTACGGTGATCGTTGTCAGGAAGCGCCATATGCGCTCGTATGTGTTGGGTTTCCAGAGCGACAATGTACTCTTCGGTGCCATATTTACGATCACCTGTCATCTGCCGAGGCCGCAGCTTCCAGCGAAAACAGGTGCGCAAGACCAGATCGAGCATGGGCTGGTTCTCCATCACCTCAGCAGGTGCGACGAGAGCGGCCAGGATAATGCGTGCTTTCCCACTGTCGACCACGTAGTGGGTCTGGTAGCCTAAGTGTGCGCCATCCTTTGAGAGCATCATGGTGGCGTCTGGATCAGTCGTGCTCATTTGAAAGTCGGCCACCCGTTGATAGGTGCGACCCCTGACACTGCGATCTTGTGCTCCCTCTTGTTCGACATTCTCCTCGGTGGCAAACAGTTCTGTCAAATGCGCTTCGACCGCAAAACGCGGTTTGACCGAGTCGCGAGAGGCGTTGGCTTGCACCTTGGTGGCATCAATGTAGAGTTTCCTCCCCCAGACGAGTCCCTCGTCTTGACATTGCTTCACAATCTGCTCAAAGAAGCGACGAAAGACCTCAATGCCCACGGGTTGCGCAACGAGATGTATATCCCAAGCGAAGTGGCTCTGGAACGTGCTTTGTTGCATTCATAGCATTTGCATAGAGGCGGAACTTCTTTCACGCAGAACAGAGGAATAGAGCGTGTCTTCTCATGATTTCACCTCCCCTGTTTGGATCCGTCGCCACAACGCACGCGCATCTAGCCCGTAGTAGTAGCGCAAGAAATCAAAGACGCTACCGCCTTGCTGCCATACGTAGCAGTACCAGCAGTAACCACCGGGCATCCCAGGGTGATAGACCTTGAATGAGTCGCGGCTATCTCGCCCATTGGAGTGATGCCAGCCAAACGGACAATGCCCGACACCACGGCTATTGAGCGTGACATAGCGCCCGATGGTTGGGAGAAGCGCTATCGTGATTACTTTTGACAATTCCCCGGCTTATGGGCTATAGACACTCCTTCCCTTTCACCTCAGCCGCTTAAGCTCCCTTCTCTCCTTGTTTCACCTCCTACCCAACCTGCTATAACACTGCTCCTGACAGTTCATCTGACAGCCTATCACCTCTCAAACCTCAAGTCAGGGCTGTTCGCTTCTTGCAATTCTTGTGTCTTTCAGGTAGACTAGCTGATGAGTCCACTTAAACGTCGGTGAGTGTTCCCTGTCTGTCTCTCCACAAAGGAAAAGAGGCCGGCATGCGGCCAGCCTCTTGCTGATGCGCGAAATCTAAGACACCTCGATCACGCCACTCAACAGGTTCCCGCTGTTCACGTACCCATCGCTCAAGCTGATGCTGAAGAACCCCGGAGTCGTAAGCGTCAGGGTCATGAGTAGCACAAACATCCCGTCGTTCCCACTATGAATACACGTCTCTCAGTAAGTTTTCGTTTCAAAGATATTCTCTGGTTAGAAACTACCATGTGACCTGTCGTTTTTCCTAATTCCTGGCGCGTTTGTATCATAAAACTTGTTCATGTTGGCTTGAGAAGCGCTTTCAGCAGATTGGCTTCTCTCATAAAATGACGTAACATTTTATCTCATCTATTCACTGCTGGCGAGAAGCGATAAAACGATCACTGTTTCGCTCATAAAATGACGCGTCTCTCTCGGAAGTCGCTTCTGAGGCGTCGTGATTTTATGCAAGCATAAAGTGGCGCAATGCTGAATTTCTGGTATTCCAGACTCCGCTGTTTGTGTCACTTACTTATCTCCTGGGGAAAATGTGAGACACGATGATTTTGGCACGTTTTTTGAGACGACTCACCGTTTTCTGTTCCCCACATACCTCTGACCTTTCGTGAAACAAGAAAAGCTGAACCATGAGTACCAGAAAACGGTCGTTTTCTGCAACAAGGGAGCAACCCGAAGAGGGACCAGGATCTTGATGGGGAGCACGCGGGGAAAAGCGTGAAAATGGTATGAACATGGGTGCAAAAATTGGCCCTTTGATGATGTCCATCTTTCTGCTATACTCCTGACAGAAAGAAGAGGAACTGATTGCAGATGGTAAATGACCGAAACCGCGAGCGTGTTTTGCAATGACACCAGGGGAAATGGCGCGCAAATGACGTGCCAATGTCCTGGAATAATGGCCATGCATGTGCTCTCATTTCGGAGAACGCTTATCTTTAGGGCCACCCTCTCTCTGACTTGTGTGGCTCCTTGATCAACCAGGTGTGACCCTAGCGCGTGAGACGAAGAAGACCCTCTTCCTCTCGCAAGAAACCAACGCACTTCGTAGGGCATTTACCAGTACAGTCATAAAAGCCGCGTTGACCGGAGAAGGTGCAATGGAAGAGTTCAAAATATCACCGAGAGGAGAAAATCGCTTGAACAAAGTTACCAGCGCCATTTCGATGTCATTAGATGCTTTTGTTGCGGGAGCAAACCAGAGTCTTGAAAAACCTTTTGGGGACATTCCTGAAGATTTGCTCCACCACTGGATGTTCGATGAGTCAGAAAAACACCAGGCTGAAATAAATGCATTGACGGATGCAGGTGCCTTCATTATGGGCAGCAACATGTTTGGCCCAAAGCCAAAGCGAGAGAGTAACGACTGGAAGGGCTGGCCACAGTGGGGAGACAATCCCCCCTACCATGCACCTGTCTTTGTCTTGTCTCAAAAGCAGAGAGACCCGATTGCTATGGAGGGTGGCACCACATACTTCTTCGTTGCAGACGGTATTGAAGCAGCACTGTCTCGAGCAAAAGAAGTGGCCGGGGAGAGAAATGTTGCTATCATGGGCGGCGCCAATACGATCAATCAATACTTAGCAGCAGGACTTCTTGATGAGCTATGGCTCCACATCGTGCCCGTCACCATCGGTTCTGGAGCACGTCTCTTTGAGGGTGTTCCCGCTATCGAACTTGAACCTTTTGAAATAAGCGGCACAAAACTGGTAACTCATATCAGGTACCGTGTCGTTAAGAAATAATCAACTTCCCAGTCTGGCCCAGGATGAAGGTTGCTCCCACCAGCCGCAAAGTAAGTTGTTCTATGTCAACTGGAGAGTGCCTGTTTCCATTGGAGTCGGCACTCTTCCACCAGCAAAGACCGTTGATGTCAGAAATACCATAAATGCGCCACCTCCGACTCATAAATGCGCCAGGGTTTTGAGCTTGAATGGATGAGCCAATCCTGTTTTTTTCCGGCGCATAAATTCGCCTAAATCGTAGATTGACTCATAATCTCGCCCAATTGAGGTTCGCGCAGAAAAGAGTCACAATCCAGGTAAAATCTGGCTAATCGTCATTTTTAGGCGATGATATACGCCAAAGTGGCAAGTTTATCGTTCAGAGCGACATCTTTCCGGGTAATAGCGCCGATATCTTGGTTTTTTACCGATCAGCAGCCTCCACCAAGCGGCCCCGTCGTACGGTGGAGGTTCACGTTTTGCGCGTTTCCTCTTTCGTCTTCGCCAGCCAATCACGCAGAGAAGGCATGTGGTCCTCGTAATGCTTGAAAGAGTTGCCGGCTATCAGTTGCCAGGGTCTCCACTCCTGAGGCATGTTCTTGAAGCAGTGAGGGTCATTGAGATCCTCGTCGCGAAGCTGCTGTACCACTTCCAGGAGAGCCGTGTATGCTTGCCGCTCTTCGTTGACGATGTCGTGTAAGGGTCGGTCCTTATTTTGCTGGTACGTGATCTCGTTGCCCTCATCGTCAGAGAGGTTCCAGAGGTCGGAGCCAGCAAGGACGTGCGTGCGCAGAACCGGAACTATCTCGCTCTCGCACCATGCGACATGGGCAATGACGTCTTTCACCGACCATTTACCAGCAGCGCCTGGCTTCTGCATCTGCTCCTCATCGATCTGGGCCAGCAACGCCTCCCAGGCGGCTCGCGTCTCTGTCAGTGTCTTGAGCAATGTTGCTTTCTCCATGACATTCTCCTAACTGTTCTCGTTCAGCCCTCAAATGGACTTTCTCTCCCGACTATACTATGAAAACAGGACGGTTCTCGCCCTCTTTGTAGGAGTCGGCAAAATCACCCTAAGGTAAGCTCTTGATTGACAAGCTACCTTGCTCAGATGTTTCACTGATACATCTATTCGCCAATTTCTCCTTGTGACGCATAAAAGCCCATTCTGGCGAGGTTATGGCTCTGGCACCAATTTGGTGATAAGCTCATCAGTAAATGAAGATAATTCTTTGGATGAGAAGAGGAAGTGGAGATGACCTCTCCTCAAAGAAGCAATGAGGGGATTGACTGGCTCCATCCCAAAGATCTTCCTCGAACGTGTCATGAGGAGGCTCTGTTGGTTTTAATGGTAATTTACCCGAAGTTGTGCTCACTTTTTACCCGAAGGTTTGCTCATTTCCCCGAAGTTGTGAATAGCCTTGAGAAACGCTTGACAACTCCGCAAGCAGAGGCTATATTCTAGGATGGAAGGGTTATTTTCCTTTGTCTCGTGTTGTCTCCCTCGTTGTTCGTTTCGTGCGTCTCTCGTAGTGCTCTGGTGCAGCTGGTTGCCCTTTTGACTTCCTCACAGTCGGCAGCCCAACCACCAGGTGTGAGCGCATCCGGGAAGTCGACTCACACGTCCTCTCCCCTGCACGCCAGTTCCAGACCTCCCAGAGGTGATTCTTCCTGAGAAGCGCGCAGGCATGAAGACACGCGTCAACTCCATGAGCAGTCGGACTATTCTTTTCAGCTCATCGACAGGTGCAGACCTGTTTAGAAAGGCAGAACCGCAATGTACGCCTATGTCAACTTTGTTCGCAACGAGCAACCAAGACCCGAATATGGCGAAGAGGCCCTCAAGCTGCACAAAGAGCTGCTGCCCAGGCGGCAGCAGCATGCCGGCTACCAAGGTACGCTGCTGCTGGTAGATCTGGTCAAGGGCCAGGCGTTTGACATCGATCTGTATGAGTCGCCAGCTCATATCCAGGCCGCCCACCAGCAAGGCCACTATCAGGGGGAGCAGGCCCAATATGAGCATCTGATTAGCGAACCGCCTGTCCAGGAAGTCTATGAGGTCGCTGTGCATGATATTGAGATGGGTAGTACGCTTACCCACGCCGCCGTCCACATTGCCCAACTCCCCCCTGACAAACTGGACGAGGGGATCACGATCTTCCGCGACTCGGTTGTGCCTGAGTTGAGGCAGTTCAAGGGCTTCAAAGGGGCGCTGCTGCTGGTCAATCGGCAGACAGGCAAGTCTCTGACGATTGGCGTGTATGACACAGAGGACGAGGTGAAGGCGGTTGAGCACAGTGGCGAATATCGCAGGCAGGTTGCCAAATTCGCACAGCTGTTTAGCGCCCCACCTAGCCGGGAAGTCTATGAGGTCGCTTATTATGGTCTCACTAAGTGAGGTCTGGTCATAAAGAGGAAGCCAAGCTGGAGGCTTCCTCCAGCCAGCCATTGCTCCTCTCGGACGAGCTGACCCTGGAACGATCATTCACCGTCTGGAGCCTCAGAACAGCCTTCTCCTGCCAGCATGGCACGAGAAAGGACAGGCGCTCCTGCCTCCTGTACCTTTTCTCCTGTTCCTCAGTGCTTGAGCACAATTCGAGCAAACCTTGGGGTAAAAATTTTTACCTCACTTGTTGCTCACTGAGTAGGATTTACGCTCAGTGGGTGGACAAACCTTCGAGTTAACTACCATTTAAAGAGCGTGAAGGACGCGCTGGCGCAGCAGGGGAAAGGTCGCTCGACCGTACATCATCCGTTTGATGAGCTTGATTTTCGTCACCTGACCTTCGACTTGTCCACTACTGATGGGAAGGGTTAATCCTGCTTGTACGGCTGCTTTATCCTGCTCGACCCCCTGGGCAAAACTCTGAAGTTCTGGAAGTCCGCTCTCGTGAACCTGGGCGAGCCAGGCATCCAGGCGCTCTCCTTCCCGATGCCGCATCATCTGAAGAAAGTCCTGCACGAGCTGATAGGTGGTATTGAGAGACACATGTGCCAGACGAAAAGCCGCCAGATCTTCTCGTTGGATCTCGTCCAAATGCTCTGGACGACGCATGAATAGCCAGACCGCCGCTGTCGAGGTGTAATGAGGCAGACGAGGTGTCCCTGCCGACGTCACAATCTCATTGGTTTTGAGCGTCTCCAAGAAGCGATAGACCATACGCTCAGATCCGCTATACCCCTGGAACCTTACTACCCGCCAAAGCTGGCGGCCACTGTGCTCGCCTTCTCGCCAACGTTTGAGCACATAGGGGGCGTACGGATCAAACTCGCTACGATATTTGCGTCGTGGTCTGCTATCGGGAGCCACACCTTTGTGGAGCCACTCCCGCACGGTTCGCGCTTTCATTCCAAGACGAACAGCAATCTCTGGAGCAGTCAGTCCTTGCTCACACCAGGCGAGCACCTGCTGATACCGCTCTTGTCGCTCTGCACGCCGCGTGGCAATGGTCTGCTTCACGCTTTCCTCTTGCGCGGGCCGCCATTCTTCAATAGGCAGGAGGCTGTCTGCGCGCGCCTCCATCGCAGCCTCTGCTCCTTGGCTGGCCGTTTTGCTCTCCAGGAGGACACGTGCGAGGAGTTGCTGGACGGCTTCCGACAGGTTCTTTGCTACATGGAAGCGATCAGCCACCTGAATCGCTTGAGGAGCGCCGGCAGATACCGAGCTGGCGTACTCACTGCTGCGATCGCGGCTCACATGGGTAATTTCGGGATGCGTTTTCATCCAGGCCGCTGCGGTTTCCTTTTGACGGTCAGGCAAGAGATCACGTATGTGGTGCCGTTGCAGATCCACCAGCACCGTGCCAAAGGTTCTGCCCCGGCGGAACGAGAAGTCGTCCACACCCAGATGCACCACCTTGTCCGTCGTCTGTGTGGGAAGCTTCATGACTCGACGCAAGATACTTGTCCGCGAGATCTCTATCCTCAGACGAGAACCCAGGCGTGCTCCCAAGCGTCCGCACGAGGCCAAGCCAATGGCTTCGATCTGCTGACCCAGTCGGGTGGTCAGGCGTGCCCAGGGTTGCAGAAAAGCCGTGAGCCGTTCCGCGAAGATTTTCCGTGGACAATCCCGATTCGTACAAAAGAATTTGCGCACGTGCAGGATCAGTTGCGCTTGATGGCCTCCACATGCCAGATCAGCAGCTTTTCGAGTATAGTGGCTGTGCATGCGTGACGTGGGCGGTGGGTAACTTCACGACTGCCAGCGGGAGCGAGCAGACGCTGATCGAGCACTGGAACGGCACTAGCTGGAGCGTGGTGGCCAGCCCCAACCCCGGGGCGGGCGGACTCAACGGGGTGGCCATCGTTTCCGCCACCGACAGCTGGGCCGTGGGAGATTTCTTCAACACCACAAGCAGTGCCACTCAGACCCTCATCGAGCAGTGGAACGGCACCAGTTGGAGCGTGGTCGCCAGCCCCAGCCCCAGCGCGACGACCAACCTCCTTGAAGCGGCGGCGGCGGACCCGAGCTCTGGCCAGGCCTGGGCCGTGGGGGATTTCAGCACCCCCACGATGATAGACACGCTCACCGAGTTCAATCCCTAGACGAGAGACGCGTTCCTGGCTGATTGTGGTGAAGCCTGCTTGCTCCTACTGCTGGCGGCTTCCAGCAAGCGCACGGCCAAGCCCAGGAGCAGCTGCCTCCCGCATCGACGGGCACACAGCGACCTGCTCTCTGGAAGAGCAGGAGAAAGTGAGGAGTAGCATGAAACGTTTGAAGGTCAATCTCTTTTTGTGCATAGTAGTCGGAGTGGTGCTGCTCGCCCTGCTCCTGGCACCAGCCGTGGCGCTGGCGCAGGCCGCCTGGAGCGTCGTGACCAGCCCCAGCCCCGGGCCATCGGTCAACGATCTCAACGGGGTGGCCAGCGTCTCCGCCAGCGATGTCTGGGCCGTGGGGGATTTCATCATTGCCAGCGGAGCTTCTCAGACGCTCACCGAGCACTGGAACGGCACGCAGTGGAGCGTCGTGGCCAGCCCCAACCCCAGTGCGTTCCATAACGTCCTCCGTGCAGTCACGGCCATCTCAACGAACGATGTCTGGGCTGTAGGATGGTTCAATAATGCCCAGGATATCCCCAGGACGCTGATCGAGCACTGGAACGGCTCCAGCTGGAGCGTCGTGACCAGTCCGAACGGCAGCAATGGCAGCAACTTCCTGTTTGCAGTCACAGCCGTCTCTTCCACCGATGTCTGGGCGGTGGGAGAGTTCAATAATACCAGTACGCTCACCGAGCACTGGAACGGCCACACGTGGAGCGTCGTCTCCAGTCCGAACCCCACGGGGTCGAACACCCTGAATGCAGTCAGGGCCGTCTCCGCCACCGATATCTGGGCGGTGGGACAGACCGCTACGCAGACGCTGATCGAACAGTGGAACGGGAAGAAGTGGAGCGTCGTGGCCAGCCCGAACCTCACGGGGAACAACCTCCTGAGAGGGGTCGCCATCGTCTCCGCCACCGACATCTGGGCGGTGGGATTTGTGATCGCAAGCGTAGGCGAGCAGACGCTGATCGAGCAGTGGAACGGCAGCAGTTGGAGTATCGTCCCCAGCCCCAACCCCAGCTCGCTCCAAAATATCCTGGACGCCGCCGCGGCGGACCCGAGCTCCGGCCAGGCCTGGGCCGTGGGGAATTTCGTCAACAACACCACGAGCGTCCAACAGACACTCACCGAGTTCAATCCCTAGACGAAAGACGGGTTGAAAGTGCGCATGCTCGCCTCTCCTTGCTCATCTGATGAGGCGGGCATGCACCACACACCGCTAGGTCAGCATCTCAGCAGGTGTCCGTCTTTCAGCGTTTCTCTCTGTAGGAAAAGTGAGATGGCCTTTGACCAGCTTGTGTGGAGTCCCAAGATGCAGCCGAGCGTAATAGCAGCGTAACCTACTGCTCGTGTGTCCCACGCGATGCGCAACGAGCGATAACCTGTAGCGAGCAGAGATAAGTATGTGCCTTCTTGAGAAGAAAGAAGCAACCCTTTTCTCTCAAGGAGGCACATATGACCAGTATCGCCGATGGATCGGTGTGTATCCAGACCTCGTCCGAATTGGTTCCCGCAACGCCTTCGTGGTTCGGAGAAGTCGTGATGCTAACGGCGCATCTTCGCCAGCACGGTGTTCTTAGCAAGATCAGCGAGCAGGTGCGCTTCGCCCGACGACGCTTCGGACGGTATGACGTGATTGATTTTCTTGCCGTCCTCTTCGGCTATGCCATTAGCGGGGAACGCACCCTGGAGGCGTTCTACGAGAGCCTCCAGCCCTTCGCCGTTCCGTTCATGGCCTTGTTTGAACGCGACCGGCTACCCTCCCGCTCAGCTCTTTCGCGTTTTTTAGCAGCGTTGACGCAAGCCCCCGTCGAAGCCCTACGCACCCTTTTCCTCGATGATCTGCTCGATCGGCCACTCACGCCTGACAAGCAAACCGGAGGGCTGGTGGATCGAGCAGGCCACACCTGGGTCGTCTTTGACCTTGATGGCACGCGAGAAGCGGCGAGGCAACGCGCCGTGCCTCAGACTGACGACCTGCCCCTGGCTTTTCGCCGGTTGGATGACGTGTGTGCCGCCTTTCTACACCGGACGCAAACGCGGGCAAGTGGTTCGGACCCGCACGACGGCAAGTCAGGCCCACAGCTACCACTGGCTCGGCAGTTTTGGGAACAAGGGCAACGGGCGCTACCGAGAGGAATTGCGAAAGGCGCTCGGTGCCATTGGTCGCTATCTCACGGCATACCAGCTTCCCCAGACGCGTGCTTTGGTGCGGCTTGACGGACAATATGGCCTGGGAGCTGTGGTCGCAGACCTCGCTGGCTTCGCCTTCGTGACCCGTGGCAAAGAGTACACGGTGCTGGATTACCCGCTGGTTCAGGCGCGTATGCACCTGCCTCCCGATCAGATGCACCAGCGTCCCGAAAGTCAGACGGTGCGCTGCCTCTACGACTGCCCACAGATTCTGGTGGGACCTGAGGGCGTGCCCTGCCGGGTGGTGGTGGCAACGCAACCGGCTGACCAGAACAGGAAGAAGAAAACCGTCGGCGTGACGCGCACAGGCGTGGTCTATGAACTCTTCTTCACGAATCTCCCGCAGCAGACGTTCACCGCTGCCGATGTTGTCGAGCTGTATCTGCATCGCGGCGCCTTTGAGCCGGTACTCTCGGATGAAGATCAAGAGATCGACCCTGATCGTTGGTGCAGCCACTCGGCCTGGGGGCAGGAGTGCTGGCAACTGGTAGCCCAATGGGTGTGGAACCTCCGCCTGGAATTGGGGCATCAGTTGGAGCCGACTCCCCTGTGCATCACCGAGTTTGCTCCTGCTCTTCCGCCGACAAGCGAACAGGCTGCCACGCGTCCGGTTTCATCAGCGCCTGCCTCCGGGTATGGCCCACCCACCACGGCCACCTCCTGGAAAACGGGGCGATTCACAGGAGCCGACTTTCCTCTCCAGCCCGATGGGGCGCTGCGGTGTCCTGCTGGCCAGTCGCTTGCTGCACATGAGCGGCGTCGAGAAGCTGACGGGAGCCTACGCGTGGTGTATGCCGCCAGCATTCGCAGTTGCCGCCCCTGCCTTCTGCGCGAGCAGTGCCAATGGCAGGGTAGCGAAACGCGCAAGCCGCGCCAGGTGAGCGTCCTGCTCCATCCGCTTGTTGTTGGGGATGCGCCGCTCCTCTGGCAGGACTGGAGTCGAAGAGTTCATCGGCGGGCGTGTATACAACTGCTTCGCCACCAACGCGTGGAGATCCAGGTGGAGTCTGGGGATGCCACTCCCAGTGTCACTCCTGCGCCGCTTTCTCGTGCGCAGCGTGCCCATACTCGTCTCTCCTGGGACCAACGACTCGTTCGCAATGCCCGCGCCCCGAGCGAGGTCAAGCCGACAATCACCTTGTTCGGCGTGCCAGACGCGTTCGCGGCCCGCCTGGGCCTGCGGGCGTCCTAGGACTGCTGCCAGAGGCAGGCGAAGCTGACCGGCCAGCCCTTGTGAGGGGCGGCACGCGGGCGCCTGGCAATCCATTCCTCATCAATGAGGCGTTCGTACAGTTCGCGCAACTGCCAACCCGTGCTGCTCGCGACCTGGACATGCTCGCTGAACAGATGCACGTAGCCCTCAATCGCGACAAGCACGCCTGGGCGCTGCTCAAAGGTCGCTGGGAAGCCACTGAGCGGGAAAAAGGGATGATAGCCCAGCAGCACCAGGTAGCCCTGGGGGCGCACCAATCTGGCGGCTTCCTGGTAGAGTGGCAACAGCTCCGGGAGGTGGTCATCGGCCAGTCCGACACTCACCAGATCGTAGCTGTGGGCCGAGAAGGGCGTCTGACGGAGATCGGCGAGCGAGAGGCTGTGGTAGATGCCTTTGGCGCGCGCCTGCTCGAGCATCGCCTCGGTCAGATCGACTCCATCGAGCAAGTGAACCCCGTGCTCTTTGAGCCACACCCCGATGCGGCCTGTCCCACAGGCTAAGTCCGCGACGGCTTCGAGTTGCTCCCAGATCACTGTCTGGATGCGCTCGAGCAGCGGGTAGTCCATCAAACCCTCCGCCTTCACCTCATCATAGGTGGCGGCATAGGCTGTGTAGCCTTCCTGAACAGAAAGGGTGGGGAAGTGCTGCTGATCAAACACAGATGTTTTCATGGCTGGCTTGTCCTTTCGTGCTGTGCGTGCCTGCGCTTTGGCAGAGCACCATGATTCTCTTTACATCTATCACAGCAGCCGTGATCTCAGCAAACCGCCGTCACAGGCGCAGGGCACGTGGCTGGCTTGTCATCGATGGTATTCCCCACTACACGTGATCTTCTACCAGTTCAGAGAAAGGGGCAGCTCGTTGCGCAACCCGTGGGACCAACGGCCTATCCAGGAGCAATGCCCCGTCTTTGTAGAGGATGTCGAACACGAAGGCTTTTAGCGGAAGCTGCTCGGCCAGGGCCTCGATCTGGTGCTTGCGCCGCCTGCGGGTCGTTTCCTGAAAGGGCAGGAATTCCTCCGAGGTGGCGTTTAAGGCCAGGGCCTCCGCCCGGACCTGCTTGAGGGTTGCTACATTTATCTATTGTATACTATTCATATCTTTTTCAATCCTTAGCTCGACCTTCGGGAAGAAGGTATCTCTGCGAGGAAAACACCGAAGGGGGGATCAAGCCATGCTGGGAGTGCATAGATGTGCACAGAAACGCTTGCTCTTGCAGGCAGGGAGGATAGCCTGCCTACTCCTGGGCTTGCTCTGCCTCCTGCCCCTGGTGGGCTGCCAAAACACTCCTGCTCCAGCATCACCTCTCACGCTGTTCGCTGTGCCAGGTTCGCCTGACAAGATTACCAGCGGGCCGGATGGCGCGCTCTGGTTTACCACGGACACCGCGATCGGGCGTCTCAAGCCTGCTACGTAAGCCTCTGTTTCGAGAAAGACGAGCAGTGTCAATAAGGAGGAGCAGTTCTGGCGGCAAAGCGGGAACACAAGCTCTGACGGATTGGAGCAGCAGCACACGAGTTAGGCCTGCACCCCATCACGGTGCGCCGCTAGATCAAAGCAAGGCGTATTCAGGTCGTCCAGATGGGCCACGAGGTGCGCATCCCTCGCGCTGAGATTGAACGGCTGGTGGGCAAACTCGATGGGCGGCTCCTGGTCCTCTACGGACGAGTCAGTGGACATGGGCAAAAGGCGGATCGGGACACCCAGCTTGAACGGTTACAAGCCTGGGCGAAAGCCGAGCGCCGGGGGCAAGAAACACTAGTCCTCGCTGAAATTGGCTCTGGCCTCAAGGCTGGGCGGCGCACTTGCAACGCCTGCTGAAATTGATGTGTGAAGACAAAGTGGGAGAGTTCGCCATTACCTACGAGGATCGACTAACTCGCTTCGGCCCAGAATATGTGGAAACCTTGTTTGCCTGTTTCGATGTGACGTTGACCGTGTTAGAGCCGGGAGAAGAAAAGACGCCCGAACAAGAGTTAACAGATGATCTGCTTGCCCTCATTGCCTCGTTTTCGGGACGCTTCTACGAGATGCGATCCCACAAGCAAAAGGAGCTACTGCTTGGCGCTGGATTTGGATGCAGGGGTGGCACGCTTTCGGTTCCGGTATCCAGACGATGCAGGGGTTTGGTTCCTGGCCCAGTGTCACGCAAGACTACATCTATTCTCTTGTGTCCAAGCGCCCGGCTCAACCGCCACGCAATCAGGGAAAGCCTTCCCAGTTATTTGGATCCCGGCGAAGTAACTCAGCGACAGACAGATCCAGGTGACCAACTTCCATCCCATAATGGAGGGATCGAGGATCACATCCCGTATTGCCGCTGTGGCTGGCTGGCTCATGAGGGGGCCGAATGACAGCCACAAGAGCACACTAATGGATGAGTTAATCAGCACAATTCTCAAGAGGTAAGACCAGGATCCTGGTCCTACCTCTTGCTTGAGCAAATCTTGAAGGTTTCTTGATGGTTTGCTTAGATCCCGATGCTATGCTATGGGTGTCGCAAGATGAACAGAACTGCGATCCTCTGAATGTGGATAAAAAGATTTCAATAAGTATATCCTGAAAGGATGATACACGTTATGAAGAAAAAGATTCTTGTGATCAGCGGGGGCGCCACACTGCTCCTGCTGAGTATTCTCTTTGGTGCGTTCTTCGCCGGTCCACTGCTCGCCTCGGCTCATAGCACCACACCGTCTACAACCGCCACAACCAGTACGGCAACGACCAATCCCTACTGCCAACAATACCTGCAAGACCTGGCCCAGCGTCTAAACGTGCCAGTGTCCACGCTTGAGCAGGACCAGAAGGCAGCAAAAGAGGATATCCTGACCCAATTGGTCAAAGATGGCAAGCTGACCCAAGACCAGGCGAACGCGATCAAGCAGCGCCTGGAGTCACATCAGGCGTGCAGTGGCAAGGGCAACGCCTGGTGGGATCACGGCATTCTACGCCAGACGCTTAAGCAGTACGAGTCAACCCTGCTTAACGAGGTTGCCTCGGGTCTGCACCTGAGTGCCAGCCAGTTGCAGTCTGATCTGCAGAACGGTCAGACATTGGTCCAAGTCGCCAAAGCGCAGAATGTTTCGGAGAGCCAGTTGCATACCATCGTCCTGAACGCCGTTCAGAGTACGCTGACCCAGGCTGAGAAGGCGGGTGCGATCACCCAGAGCCAAGAGAGCGCGTTCATGACCTACCTGCAGAAACATCCCGGCGTAGTCAATCGTTGGTTGAATCATATATTCACAAAAAAGTAAGCGGGCGAAAGCAGCTGAAATGAGCAACGAGGGAAGTGTACTGGCTACTCGGGATATCCGTTCTACTATAAGAGGGTAAAGAACAATGTGGAAAACCTTGCCCTTTATGTGGATAAAGAGGAAAAGGTAAGGATGGAGCTTATCGTCAGCTTCCATTTATTGGAACGGATATCCCAAGTAGCCAGTACAGGGATTGTTGGCACGAACGCACAGGCAGCCTCAAAGAATGCCGGGTTCTCCTGCATGGCCTTCAAGCCGGCCAGCCACTCGATGGCTTGCTCCTGCACTATTGCCATGGTTAGCACTTCTTGCTTTCTTGCTCATGGTCAATCTTGAACTGGAGCGCCAGGTGGCTCACATGTGCTGCCAGGTGCCTAATGGCCGTGTCTGTCGTCTCCCGCAAGAGCACAAAGCTTGCCGTCAGCTCGTCGAGGCGCTGTTCGATGCGCTCATCATGTTCGCTCTCAAGCGCTGCAAGCACCTGCCCCAGCACCTCAGGCGGGAGATAGCGGCGCAACGTCTCGATAGCTTCTGTTTTGGTCAGGGGTTGTTTGGTTGCCATGTGTGTTCGTCCTTTCTCTTGTGTCCTATTCGCTCGAATCACTCGATACCGTTGCCTTGATCTCATGACTGTCTTCCACCTCAATGGCCTGGTCAGTCACCTTGAAATCTGCTCTCATGCCAGTACTCTCTCCACCATTGCTATACACATCAATGTGTATCGTTCCTCCTGGCGTGACTTTGAACTGCTCATAGACTCGTCCTTCTCCACTGGCGTAGACTTTCATATCATAAAAGTCGATCCCTCGCTCAAAAGGCACATTGGAAGTGAGCTTGCAGGCGATTTGCCCATCATCCTGTTTGCTATAGGCGATGTGCACCCACAAGTCTTCACCTGGCTTGATTGGCTCTCTAGCCTCTCTGTCTTTTTCCCAACTTCGTGGCATGTTCGTTAGTCCTTTATCTTGTCTTCCTTTAGGGATGCGCAGCGTTATTTCCTCGTAGTCGGCCCAATATTTTGAGACTGGGCCTTTTGTGTTAAAGCTATATTGCCTCGAATAGGTGGCGTTGTCCTCTTTATAAAAAGCCTTGTGCAAAATGCCCAGATCTTCGCGCAGTGAGGTCAAAATGCGGAGGACATCGTTTGTATCTTCTGAGTCATAGGTGTAGATGCATATGACCTTCTCATCAGGCTTGATTGCATTCGGATTCGGCCGCATGGTCGCAACCTTTGCAGATGACCCAAGCAATCCACCAACCACAGCGCTCCTGATGGTGGTCCAGACAGAATCAACCTCGCTGACGTGTGCGTAAATCATCCACTTTCCACACCGTTCTGTCGGTTGGGGATAATTGTACGTGTCTACCCGCTCTGCCCGAATCCAGTAATCATCGTACACTTCAGTGGGCAGTGGTGGCGGAGTCTTCTTTTGCCTTGCCATAATAGCTCGTCCTTGCTTGCTTAGCTGTTCTACCTCTCTTCAATACCTCGGGAGTTGCCAGACATGCACCTCCTCTGGAAAACCATTCCAGGGCGGACAATGGTGAAACAGAATTGCCTTGCCCCCCGGCAGATAGCCGCGGTACTCTCCCGTCTGAATCGTATCGAGCATTTGATTGGCGAGGTCGGTTGTCTCGTCGCAGGTATACACGCGGCCATCAGGAAGCGCGTAATGCTCCAGCACCTGCCGCTCTATCTCAGGCCATCGGGTCTTACGCGCAACCAGCACGCGCGTCCCATGAACGATCCTGGCCATATTGGTAAGTTCGGGTTTGCAGTCAAAGGCGCTGAGTAGTCCCTCCATAGACTTGATCCCCAGATGCAGGACGGCATGACAGGCTGCACAGACGGTTTCCAGATTGTCGAGGTGGTGATCGTCCTCAGCTCCAATGTGATTGACTTGCATAAACTTTTGTGCCTGCCAACGGCAATAGACGCAGGTATGATTATCTCGTTTGAGCACCTGGAGACGAATACGCTTCCATTCCTCCGGATCGCGCTCCTTAAACCACTCATCTTTGCGCATCACTGAGGCACGTAATACTTTTGTCTGCTCAAAGGTTGCCATGTTCGCGCGTCCTTTCGTTCCCTTTATAGATGTGTATGACCTGGCTGGCTCTTATAAATATTTTCGTGTCCAAATCATCCTTGTTCCGGCCAATCATATGCACCCATAGTTCCAGCGGCTGCTCATCTGGTGTCTAGTACTCGAAGCTCTGCTATATTCCCACAAAGCACTCATCACGTAAGGACTCTGAACTGATGTACCCACCATAGATAACGATATCCCCCGGTCTGGCTGAGAAAATGTCGATGGTTTCAGGAGACCCTGCCATATGTTCGTAGTCCTTCCTTGTGTGTCTAATAACTTCGGATACTTACGCTTTACTCGATTCCCCACTCTGCTTCCAGATCGGCGGCCAGCGGGTTATCATAACTCAGATGTTCCTCCAGATACTCGCCAGTAATCGCCGGGTTGGAGTGACCCAGCGCCTTCTGAATGTCAGTCAGCTTCGCCTTCATGTTGTGCATCGTGACGGCCAGCGTGTGGCGTGGCGCATGCGTCTTCGATGTGCCCAGGTAGCGCTCACAGATGTTAGACAGTGTGCGCGTGCCGAGGGCCTGCCCCTTGTTCCTATCGGAGAATGAGATCCACACCGGCGCATCACCCGGGAGCTGGAGCAGCTGGCCAGGGTAGACACATTCCAGGTAGGCATACAACGCCGCGGTGGTTTTGGGCGCAAGGCGATTGGTGCCTGTCTTTTTCCCTTTGAGTTTGTCGAAGTCAACCACGCATGTGTTGCCATCCCGGTGCAGGTGCTTGTAGCGCAATCCTGCAATCTCAGAGACACGTCGGCCAGTGGCAAGCGCAACACTCAGCAAAGCGTAATCGCGCAGGCCCTCGGGCGTCGAGCGGTCAATCCTGCCCAATCCTGCTTTGATCGTGCTGCTCGACAGCGGCCGCGCAGCATCCTTCTTGCCGAGTTTCTGACGTTTCACCCGCTCTATCGGGTTGTACGCCAGTACCTCATGGGTGATTGCGAACTTATACCAGGACGAGATGATCGAGCGGCGCTGATTGAACGTGGTAGGCGTCACCGTCACACCCTCGCGACGGCTTGACCTGGCCCAGCCTTGTGCAAGCGGCGCAACCAGGGCGGGCTCACTATCCAGGTCGAGGCCTGCACTCTGCAGAGTGCGCCTGAAATCGGCCAGCGTTACCTCATAGGCGGCTGCCGTGCGCTCGCTATCGGCGCGTTTCTCAGCTATCCAGGCGAGGATGGCCTGATCGAGCGTCATGCGCTCCAGAGCGTGGTAGATCGTGATATCGGTACTCATGAGCCTCTACGTTCTTTCCGGTTGCGCCCGCCAGTTCGGACGCGCGCATGTAAGACACTGTGCCCCATTTTGTCGGGCTGGTACACAACAGGCCGCTGTTTAGGCTTGCGACGCTTGCGACGCTTCTTCACTGGGCTGGCGGCCTTGACAGGGTGAAACTTGGGACGCGGTGGCTTGGGTCCCTTCAAAAAGCCCCAGGACACAAGCCAATCCCGCTGCTCTTGTGTGGCTGTCCCTTCGCGTACATAGCGAAGTAGTCGCTCTCTTTTGACATAGAACTCATCATCCAACCGCGACACAGGACACCTCCTCTTCGTTTTCTAATTCGACTAATCTGTATTAGTTGCAATACTTGCCTATTCGGTAGTGGTTAGATGGTAAGTGATAAGCCCAAATTATACTAAACAATAAACTACTTGGTAACCATGTCATGATACTCATCAGATTTGGAAAGGACAACGTTTCCCGAACGTAGCGGCCCACTCGTTGACGCAGGGTGTTGTTCCAGCGTTCCATATGCGCAGTCTCCCGGGTTTCATTCCCAACACCATGATGGGTTTCAGCCGGGAACACATGTTGGTAGGCATGACAAAAATCACTGAAGGTGTGGCAGTGCTTGTAGTCATCTGGAATGCTCTCCCACAAATGGAGGCAGGTGGCTTTGCTTCGCTCGCCAATGGCAAACCCCACGATTTGGCGCGCCATGGCAAAGATGCGTGCCACTCCACGCAAGACCGCAACACAGTGTGGTGCTCGGTTTCTGCATACGCTTGCTTTGGCATGAAAACGCGATAGGTCCCACAGTCCTTGCAATGGTACTGAGCATTCCCATAACGATTGGTTCCATTTTTAACAATATGTGTACTTTCACAGACACGGCAGACGTGCGTCATTGTTTCTTGAATCATGACGCCAATTATAACTCATCACTTACCACCTAACCACTATCGAAACGCGTTCCGATTACCGTTATGAGGCCTATGACACACTGGAGGTGCGGCAGATACGCATCCCTCAGCAAGAGTGGGCCAATGGAACGCCTCCTGTCCAGTCCTTCTCGATACCCTTAGTTTCCTTGAGAGGGCAGACACATTTCCACTTGTCCCATCTAAGTGGTGCATCCGGCAAATATGATATTCTTTTAAGTAAGAAGGAGAAAAAGAAGCAGGCAACTAGAGAGGTGAGATGATGCTGCGATTGCGAGAAGTAACCGAGGAAGAACACAAG
>Ga0070698_100001890_pt1 | contig 23323 bp, 19 predicted proteins | sample KBSK1502metaG_FD_65477 | JGI IMG/M metagenome (GOLD analysis project Ga0070698, IMG submission 65477) | Corn, switchgrass and miscanthus rhizosphere microbial communities from Kellogg Biological Station, Michigan, USA - KBS K1-50-2 metaG | ecosystem: Host-associated > Plants > Roots >...
AACGGGGCCGAAGATCTCTTCTTTCGCCACGGTCATCGACGGCTTCACATCCGACAGGACCGTACCGGCGATGTAGTAGCCCTCGGGCGTTTCGGCGGGCTGCTGCGGCCCGCCGGTGACGACCGTGGCACCTTCATCGATCGCGGATTGGATGTAGCGCCGGACCCTGTCCCGCTGGACGCCGGATACGACGGGGCCGAGTGTGGTTGCCGGGTCAGTGGGTGACCCAAGGACGTAGCTCTCGGCGGTCTCGCGAGCGATCTTCTCGGCCTCGGCGAGCCGGGCGCGGGGCAGCAGCATCCGGCTCCACGCGAAGCACGCCTGCCCGCTGGCGAAGAAGACCTGGCGGACTCCTGCGTCGACCGCTTGCTTGAGATCGGCGTCCGGGAGGATGAGGTTGGCGCTCTTGCCGCCGAGCTCCAGGTTGATCTTCTTCACCGTGCCCGCCGCGAGTTCGTAGACCCGCCGGCCCGCACGAGTGGATCCGGTGAAGGCCACCATGTCGACACCGGGGTGGGTGACCAGCGCTTCGCCGATGGCCGGCCCGCTGCCGATGAGCATGTTGTAGGCGCCTGCCGGCACACCGGCCGCGGCGGTGATCTCAGCGAAGAGCAGCGTGTTGAGTGGGGTCACCTCGCTGGGCTTGTGAACGAAGGTACATCCGGCGGCCAGCGCGGGCGCGATCTTCGTCATGGACAGCAGCAGCGGATAGTTCCACGGCGAAATGCCTGCCACGACGCCAATTGGCTCGCGGAACACATGGGAGTTGGCAATCTGCGTGTAGCCGTCCGGGTCGAAGTTCTCCAGGACGTCGATATTCGTCTGCAAGGACAGTTGGGCGAGACCGACCTGGAGCTGACGGGCTTCGCCGATGGGGGTGCCGACTTCCTCACAGATGGCAGCGGCGAGGTCGTCTGCGCGCCGTTCGATCTCAGCGGCCAGCGCCCTGAGGACGTCGAGGCGTTCGGCACGCGAGGTGACCGACCAGGTTTCGAACGCTGCCCTGGCTGCGGCGACTGCGGCGTCGACGTCGGCGAGGGTCGCCGAGGTCACGCGGCCGATGACCTTCTCGGTGGCTGGGTTGACGACCTCGAAAGTGGTGTTGCATTTGGTTGCCGAGAACCGGCCGTTGATGAATTGACTATCGCAGGAGCGCATGAGTGGGCCTCCGTGAAAGCTATCGGGTGGTGAGGATGTCGGCGGCCCGCCAGCCGATCATCATCGTGGCGAGGTTGGGCGTAGCGCGCGGCAGCTTTGGCATGACCGACGCGTCGGCGACGTACAGCCCGTCGAAGCCGCGGACCTTCAGGTTGGTGTCGACGACTGCGGCGTCGTCTGTTCCCATACGGCACGTGCCGGCGGGGTGGTGGTAGGTGACGGCGACGTCGCGCAGTCGCGTACCGACGTCGTCGCTGGTCCACCAGGCGCCGTCGGGGATCTTGATGAGCCCGGTGGCGGCGAGGCGGTCGATCACCTCGCGTGCGCGACCGGTGATCTCGACGCCGCAGCGCACGTCGTCCGGGTGGGTGTAGTGGGCAAGGTGGACAGCGGCGCGGGGGCCTGCCCCGAGGTCGAGGTGGCCGCGGCTGGCTGGGCTCATCAAGGCGGCGGTGACCGAAGCCTGCGTGATGTCGGCGGCCGGGTCGAAGAATGCTGTCTGGTAGGCGAACAGGTGGGCAAGGTGGTTGCCGGGCTCGTCGAGTTCGAACGTGAGCAGGTTTCCCTTCCCGGCGCCGAGCGCGTAACGGGACGGGTCAGTGACGTGAACGACCATCTGCAGGAACGCGTGGTCGTGGAGGTTCTGCCCTACCGCGGCGACGTCTGCTCGCACGTCGATGCCGCAGCGGCGAAGGTCGCAAGCGTTTCCGATGCCGGAGGCGAACAGCAGTTCCGGTGAACCGAACGTGCCTGCGGACAGGACAACCAGGTCGCCTTCGATGACCTCGTTGCTGCCAGTGTCGTTGCCCTGGGCTCCGGTGACCTCGACGCCGACGGCGCTGGTGCCGTCGAACAAGACCCTGCGCACCTCGCTGTCCGGCCGCAGCTGGACGTTGCTGCGGGTGCGGAGGTCAGGCAGCAGCTGCAGCAGCGTACTGGCCCGGTCGTTGCCTGCCCGGTTGCTCGGCCACGGCGCGAACCCGACGCTGCCGGGCGCGTTGTGGTCCTGGATCTCCTGGTAGCCGAGGGCTGCGTACTGCTCGCCGAAGGCGGTGTCGAATCCTTCCGGCATGTAGCGGGTGATGGGAATCGGCCCGCTGTCACCGTGATAGCCGGCGGCGCCGAATTGCACGTCGCGTTCAAGCGCGATGAACGCTGGCAGGCACTTGTCCCACGTCCACTGGTCGAGATGCCAGGAGTCAAAGCACCACGGTGTCCCCCGTACCGCGGCGGCGGCGTTGGCAGCAGAACTGCCGCCCATGACCTTGCCTCGAGGCAGGAAGGCGCCGGTGTCGGCTTCGGTGTAGGGCCAGTAGTACTCCAGCGGCAGCAGCATCTCGCGGCGCAACGCGTCCGGGACGTCCTGTCCCGGGTCGGTACCGGCCTCGACGAGGATGACTCTCGCGCCGGGATTCTGCGACAACCGCCAAGCGAGCGTCATGCCCGCTGACCCGGCCCCGACGATGATAACCGTGCTCATGGAACGCCTTTCGGTGAGCTAGCTGGATACGGTGTCCGCTGCCATCGATCCGGCGGCAGGCACACTGGGACGCGTTTCCGGCTCGGCGGACTTGAGCCACCGGGCGTCGGCACCGAGTTCCTGCTCGGCCTGCGTCAACCGCAGCGTTCTGGTCGCGCTTGCGATGAGGCAGAACAGCAGCGCGGCAGCAACGCCGAGTCCGGCCGACAGCGCCGCTCCGCCGATCTGCATGCCGGGGGTGATGCGAGCGTGCTGCAACGCGTAACCCGGCCCAGCGCCGAAGAAGCCGCCAGTCGGCGTGTGCCAGCCGACGAATCCTGAGATGAGGGCGGCGTACAGGCCGGCACCGAAAGCGAGCGGCCCGATCTTCGGGTCATCGATCCCCAGCCGGTTGAGGATGCGGTGGGTGATGAACGCGGCGACCGGACCGCCGAGCGACAAGAGCAGCGTCTCCCATGGCTTGGCGATTTCGAGCACCGCGCCGCAGGACACATACCCGGCGATCGGGCCGAACATCACCCAGCTCGGGTCGCGCCGGATGTAGGAGATCGTGGCGCCGGAGACGATTCCGCCGAGGAAGGCGAACAGCGTGTTCAGCAGGACGATGCCGAAGCCGCTGGTAGTCATGGAGATGCCGAAATAACCCGCCCCGGGGGTGAGGTAGCCGGACCCGAGAACGATGATGGGCAGCGCGAACATCAGCATGAAGATGCCGAGGCCGAGTTGCCATGGTTCGCCCATGTCGGCGGGTCGGATGGCGGCACGCTTGCCGAGTCGCCAGGACAGGATGACCGAGAAACTGCCGAGGAAGAGATACACGCTGTAGACGCCGACGTAGTCGCTGAGCCCGCGGTTGGTGAGCGGGCTGGCGGAGCCCCAGAACAGCCAAGAGATCAAGGGGAAGACGATCACGCCGGACACGAACGACAGCGGGATCAGGCTTGACGGCCGGAGGCGGCCGGCGCCGGCGCTGTGCAGGAGGGCGCCGAAGAAGAACGCGAATACCAGGAAGAAGCCGCCGAATACCTGGTAGATGTCGGCGCCCGGGATGATCTTCGGGTCGAGGTTCTGCGCGAAGTGGGTCATGCCGGATCCGCCGAGCCACCAGGTGTCGATGGCGGCGCGGAACGCGTTCGGTACGTGGTACGCGGAGTCGAACTGCCATTCCCAGATGCCGTAGCCGACGAGCGAGAACCCGATCGCGCAGGCCGCGCCTGACGCGAGTTTCGAGATCCATATGTCGAGCATGTCGGACTTCCGGGAGAGGCCGGAGTCGACGAGCGCCAGGCCCGCTGTCGCGATGAGCACGAGCGCGGCAGCGATGGCGAAGAAGATCGCCTGGAGGTAGTTGCCTTGCGTGAGCTGGTCTTTAACAAACACGGTCACTCCATCCCGTATGTTGTACGGTACTTTGACACATCGGGACAGCCCGCGCAAGACCGGGAAGCCGCAGAATTTGCACCCAGGCAAGCTGGCCAGGTACTGAGCGGGTGAGCAGCGGCGTCGCTGAGGTCGCGGGTAACGTCACAGGTACGGGCCGGGCACGCGTCGGCGATGAGCGACTGGCCGTGCTGGGCCGGGTCGGCCGGTCAGGAAAGCTTGGCCACCACCCGCTCGTAGGCGGTCTGAACGAGGCCAGTGGCGGCGTCGAGCTTCCACTCGTTGTGTGGCAGCGGGTGGGCGATCCTGTTCAGTTCCGCGTCCACGATGCGGCGGACACGGTCGGTGCCGGCGCTGGCAGTGAGCCGTTGCTCGGCGCGGATAAGGCGCAGTGGCCGGGGCGCAAGTGCGCCGAGGACGAGCCGGACGTCCCGCCACTGCTGCCCGGGATCGCCCTCTCCGCCGTCCGGCAGCACAGACAGTGTCGCCGACACGATGGCGAAGTCCCCCCCTGTGAGCGCGAGCTTCTCGAAGACCGCGACCCGGTGGCGCGCAGCGGCGGGTATGACGATCGCGGCGACCACGTCGCCCGCGCGCAGGATGGTCTCACCGGGTCCGGTGTAGAAGTCGCTGATCGCGACCATGCGCTGAGTGTCGTCCCGGGCGATCACGACATTGGCGTCGTACGCGTGAAGCACGGTGCCGAGGTCGGACGGTGTGACGGCCTGGCACCGGTGCCCGCCGATGGCGGCATGCTGAAAACGATGGTCCCCCATCACGGCGTAGCAGGGATTGGTGATGCCGCTGCGCTTGTAGCAGGCAAAGCCGTTGCGGAAGAACCAGCACCGCTTCGCCTGCAAGAGGTTTCCCGCGACGGTCGCGGCGTTACGGATCTGGGGAGAGGCAATAGTCTGAATCGCCTCGGCGACCGCCGCCATCTGCCCGAGACCGGTGAGCCCTTCACTTAGTTCGCTCAGGGTGACCGCAGCCCCGATCCGCAACGATCCGTCGGACTGTTCGGTGATCTCGCGCAGCCCCGCGATACCGCTGACCGCGATGAACTCGACCGGTGGCCGTGGATGCAAACGGGACTCTGTGATCAGGTCGGTAGCTCCACCGAGAAGGACCGCTCCGGCGCGGGCTTGCCGGCTCGCTTCGGCAAGCGTCTCGGGGCTGTACAGCGCTGCAGGCCGGGGTACCTGGGGCCCGGGGCCAACACGGCGGCCGAGCCGGGTGCCGAGGCGGTGCAGTGTCCAGTGGAGGCCGAGGGGATAGAGAGCGCGGATCGCGGTGACCCACCAGGTAGACGGTCGGCGCCAGATGTGAAAGCGACGGGTGCGTCCCTCTTTCCGGGCGAGCGCTGTGAGCACCTTGTCGGGCGTGATCGGCAGCTCCCGGATCCGTATCCCGGCAGCGTCGTAGACCGCGTTGGCCACCGCGGCGCCGGGCGGGATGATCGACATCTCGCCCACGCTCTTAGCGCCGTACGGTCCAGCCTGGTCGTATCCCCCCACGATGATCGGCCGCACCGACGGCAGGTCAGCCGCCCTGGGCAGCGCGTAGTTGACGTAGGCCGGGTTCACGACCCGGCCGCCTTCGCGGATGAGCTCCTCTCCCAGGGCGGCACCGAGACCCATGACCGCACCGCCGGCGATCTGCCCGTTCACCATCATGGGGTTTATTGCGCGGCCAACGTCGTGGGCGGCCACGTAGTCACTGACCGTGACTTTGCCCGTGCGCAGGTCGACATCGACCTGCGCACCGTGGGCGGCAAACGCGTAGCTGGGTGACAGGTTCGCGGTGTCCACGCCAGGGGTGATCGGTTCCGTCCCCTCCAGCAGGTACGTGGTCTCGTGGCTCAGCATCCCATCTGCAGCATCGCCGCTCAGCAGCACCAGGTCGGCGAGCGCGACGGATTCCTCGCCGGCCACAGCTGCGCCACAGGTCAGTGTGACAGCGTCGCGGCCGAGTTTCTCCGCTGCCAGCGCCTTCAGCTTGTCCGCCATTTCCCGCGCTGCCTTGCCGACCGACATTCCGGTCATATGGGTGCCGCGAGAGGACCAAGCGCCCAGCTCGAACGGAGTCTCGTCGCTGTCCATGGACAGCACCTGGATGTCGTTCATGTCCACGCCGAGTTCACTGGCAGCGATCTGAGCCAGGATCGTCCGCTGCCCGGTGCCGGCGTCCGCGCCGCCGAAACGAACCCGGACATGACCGTCGTGGTACACGTCGATCGCCGCATCGCTACGGGTTGCCTGCTCATAGGCGTAAGCTCCGCTGCCGTGCACTCCGGCGGCCACTCCCCATCCGCGTCCTGGGACGCGCCGTTGTTCCCGGGTTTCCCAGCCAAGCCCGTCGCGGACCGCTGTCAGGCAGTCCGCGAGCCGGGAGGTCGTGATCCGGTATCCGCACAGCGACGTCGTGTACGGGTCGGCCAGGTTACGTAGCCGCAGGGCGATCGGGTCCATGCCGAGCTTCTCGGCGATCTCATCGATCTGGCTTTCTGCGGCCAGCGACACCTGCGGGGTGCCGTAGCCGCGGAACTGCCCGCCAGGCTGGGTGGCGGTGTCCACGAGCCGTGCGTCGAACCGGGCGCCGTCGGGGTGGTAAAGCGAGCCGAGCGTGATCACGCCGACCCGCATGACCGACGTGCCCATGTGGTTGTATGCGCCGTTGTCGACCACAATGTCGGCGTCGAAGAGGGTCAGGCGGCCGGTCGGGTCGGCGTAGGTGGTCAGCGTCGTTTCAAACCGGTGCCGCGGCTTGTTCGACGCGAACTCTTCGACCCGGCTCAGCACCACCAGCACCGGCCGGCGTGCCTTACGGGACAGGGCGGCGGCGATGACCTCGTGCTCGGAAGCCTTCGACTTCGACCCGAACCCGCCGCCGACCGCGACCTCGCGGCACACGACATCGCGGTGCGGAATGCCGAGTAGGTAAGAGACCTCTTTGGCGACGAACCAAGGCGCCTGCGTGGAGGTCCAGAGCTCGACTCGCTGCCTGGACTCGTCCCATGCGGCCAGTGTCGCGTTCGGTTCCATGCAGGCGTGCGCAACGCTCGGGTACACGAAACGGCCGGTCGCTGAAATGGACGCGGCGGATCTCCCGGCGTCGACGTCGCCCCAGGCCGAGTTCCACCGCATCGAGACGTTGCGCTCCGCGGAGGTGCGTTCATGCAGGGCACGCGCGTGATCGCGTGATTCGGCCGGTGTGAGCGGTGCGGATGCGACCCGGTACCGGACGCGGATCGCCCGGCAGGCTGCCTCAGCTTGGCCCATGGTGTCGGCGGCGACCGCCGCGATCTCTTGCCCGATGTAGCGCACGACCCCATCGGCCAGCGGCGGCCGGTCGGACAGCGATCGGCCGCGGTGGATGTAGCAGATGCCATACGGGAAGTCGGCGGCAGTGATGACGGCGCGGACGCCGCTCATCCGCTCAGCCCGGCTGGTGTCGATGGACAAGATGCGGGCGTACGGGTGGGGCGACCGGAGGATCGCGCCGAAAAGGTGCCCCGGGTGGCGAAGGTCTGCCGTGTATAGCGCGCGGCCCGCGGTGCGATCGTCCCAGTCGATCGCGCGGGTGGACTGGCCTACGGTCATGACGCTGCTCCAGCATCGGGCGCCGGCCCGGCGCTGCTGTCGACGGAGCGGCGTTCCGCGGTTGCACATACCGCCTCGACGATCGCCTGGTAGCCGGTGCAGCGGCAGATGTTGCCGTTCAAGCTGTGCCGAACGGCAGCGCGTCTCTCGCCGGGGTCATCGGGCAGCCCGCCCCGCAGCAGCGCCGTCGCGTGCACAACCTGACCTGGTGTGCAGAACCCGCATTGGAACGCACCGCGGTCGGCGAACTCGCCGCGCAGGTCGCTGCTTTCTTCGGTGAGTCCTTCCAGCGTGACGACGTCGCCGGCCAGGCCGGCCGGGGTTATGCAGCTCATCCGCGGCTGGTCGTCGATCAGGACAGTACAGGCTCCACATTCCCCTCGCCCGCAGGCCAGCTTCGCCGCGGTCAGTCCCAGCTGATCTCGCAGTACTCCCAGCAGCGGGTCCATCGGGTTGCAGGGAACCTCGTGGACTTCGCCGTTGACCGTGAGCCGCAATGCGACACCTCGTTCCTCACCGGCGCTGCTCCAAGCGGATACATCGTACAGTACGTTGTACGGAGCTGGAGGGCTGGCGCCGGTGTCCCTCGATGCGGCTATTCAGCCGTGGCCACGAGCCGCGGGCGACCGCGGCTTGGTCTTCCGGACGATCCCGTCAATCAGGCAGCCCAGCCCGAGTTCGAACTGCTCGTCCGACGCCATCATCGTGATGGCCTCGCTCAGCTCGACCAGATTCGTGAACGCCGGCAGCGGCAGCGATGAATAGAAATGGACCCGCTGCCTGCGCAGCTCACCCACGTTCGCCGAGTCGTCCCGTCCCCAGGGTCGCGGGAGCTGGTAGCTGGCGAACCCCAGGCAGTACGTGATGAGCAGCGCGTACGCCTGCGCGGCGGTCTCGTCCCGGAATCCGGCATCGCGCAGGACGCCGATGACGTCTTCCATCGCAGCCTTGAGGGACTGCTGACTGATCGTCGCCCGGCTGGAAAGCAGATAGACGACACTCGGGTGTTCCCGCATCATGCGCAGGATCGCATGGGCGACTTCGTGAGCGACCGCTGACGGCGTCGGATCATCGATGGAGGGAACTTCGAACCGGCCCAGCACGTAGTCAGCGACCGCGTCGAGGATCTCTTCCTTGCTGCGGAAGTAGCCGTAGAGGGTCATGCTGCCGATTCCCAGATCGGACGCCAGCCGCCGGATGGTCAGCGCGTCGATACCACCCTCATCACAGATCCGCACGGCAGCAAGCACGATCTGCTGCGCAGTGACCCCGGTGCCTTTGCCCGCCGAATTCTTGCTCGAGCTCCCGTTACGCCTGGCCACTGAACCTCCGTTGATCCCATGCATCTCTGGCCTAACGTCAGCGGGCTCAGACCCGGATTCGTGCCCGATCCCGCATGACGCCGCCGAGCTTAGTACGCCCGGCCGTACAATGTCCGGTGCGGACGTCATACCAGCCGCCCGACCCGGATCTCAAGGGCGGGTCGGCGAGCGAGTCACGGAACGCGGCTCAGCTCATCCGCCGGTAGCGCCATACCGACAGCGGTATGAACACGGCCAGCAGCCCGCCGATCCACGCTGCGGCCGCTCCCAGCGATGCCGGGGTGCCGTAGAGCGCGAACGAGCGGGCGGCGTCGGCGGTGACCGTGACGGGGCTGACCTTCGCGAATGCCTCCAGCCAGCGCGGCAGGGTGGAGACGGGCACGAACACCGAGCTGGCGAAGACGAGCGGGAAGATCACGACGAACCCGGCCGTCTGTGCCGCCTCGGCGCCCCGGACGGTGAGCGCCACGAAGGCGAAGATCCAGCTGAGGGCGAGGCCGAAGGCGGCGACGACCGCGATGCACGCGACCGCTCCGGCCACCCCGCCGTGGAAGCGGAACCCGACCGCGTAGCCGACGGCGATCATCAGGCCGATGATCGCGATGTTGCGGACCAGGTCGGCCGCGGTGCGTCCGGCCAGCACGGCCGAGCGGGCCATCGGCATGGACCGGAACCGGTCGATCACCCCGCGTTGCAGGTCTTCTGACAGACCGACCGCGGTCTGCGAGGCGCGGAAGGTGACCGACTGGACGAGGATCCCGGGCAGCAGGAAGTCGACGTAGGTGACTCCGTGCGGCAGCGAGCGGCTGACCGCGCCGCCGAACACGTAGACGAACAGCAGCACGAAGATGACCGGCTGGATGGTGGAGAAGGTCAGCAGGTCGGGCTGGCGGATGAAGTGACGCAGGTTGCGGCCGGTGACCACGGCGGTGTCGGTGATTGCCGAGCGCACGGCCTGTGGTTGCGGCGGCCGCAGCCGCAGGACCGGCCTGCGAGGCGCTGATACGTTCGGCGCCGGCTGCTGGGGCCGGCGCCGGGTGCGGGGGCTAGGTCCGCCGCCGTCCTCGCTGGGCGGGGCACCGGTAAGCTGCAGGAAGACATCGTCCAGCGTGGGCCGGCGCAGCCCGATGTCGCTGACGCCGATCTGCGCCTGGCGCAGCCCGGCGGCCGCCTCCTCCACCAGCTGGAGCCCGTTGCGCGGGGCCGGAAGGGTGAGCCGGTCCGGGCGCTCGTCCGGCTCGGGCTCGCCGCAGCCCACCCCGGCGAGCACCGCCTGCGCCCGGTCACGCTGCCCCGCGCTGGACAGTTCCACCTCCAGGATCTGGCCGCCGACGCGGTCCTTGAGCTCGTTCCCGGTTCCCTCCGCGATCACCTGCCCGCGGTCGATGACGGCGATCCGGTCGGCCAGCTGATCGGCTTCCTCTAGGTACTGGGTGGTCAGCAGGAGCGTTGTCCCCTCCCGCCGCAGCTCGCGCACGATTGCCCAGATCTCGTTGCGGCTGCGCGGATCCAGGCCGGTGGTCGGCTCGTCGAGGAACAGCACCCGCGGCCGGGTCAGCAGGCTCGAAGCGACGTCGAGCCGGCGGCGCATGCCGCCGGAGTAGGTCCGCGCCGGCCGGTCAGCCGCGTGCGCCAGGCCGAACCGGTCGAGCAGCTCGCCGGCGCGGCGGCCGGCCTCCTCGCGGGACAACTTGAACAGGCGGCCGAACATCTCCAGGTTCTCCCGCCCGGTCAAGAGCTCGTCGACCGCCGCGAATTGCCCCGTCAGGCCGAGCAGCTCGCGGACGGCGGCAGGCTCGCGCACGACGTCGTGGCCGAAGACCTCCGCCCGCCCCGCATCGGGCGTGAGCAGCGTGGCCAGAATGCGGACCAGCGTGGTCTTGCCTGCTCCGTTCGGCCCCAGCAGGCCGAACACCATCCCACCCGGAATCTCGAGCCCGGCACCATCCAGCGCCACCGTCGCCCCGAAGCGCTTGATCACACCCTCGACCCGCACCGCAGGCACGGAAGAGGCAAGTCCGTTCATTCATCGACCATAGAGGCGACCGAAGGGCAACGAGGAAGCGGACGGCAGCGCGATGTTCATCACGGTGAGGTTGAGTACCAGTCATCGCGCTGGGTTCTGGCGGACTGCGTCAGCTGACGATGCGGAGAGCGAGCTGGGGCGGGCAGCCTCGCTGCACGAGCCGGGCGACATGATGCCAGTCGATGCGGTCGGCGTAGGTCTCGGCCAGCGATCGGGAGATGCCGAGACGGGTGAGTTGGGAGACGCGCCAGTTGTGCACGGGCCGCTCGTCATGGTCCATGCTGTCCTGGCCGGTAATGACCGGTCTCTGTCTCATCGCTCCTCCTTCAGCGGGCGGGTTAGATCTGGTCGGCGACGGGTGCCGTGCTGGCGTTGGAAGAATCCGACCCGCATCGCATGTTCCGTTCCGCCCCTCCACGCCAGCCTCGGGCCGAGCAGGGTGAAGAGGCCTCGTCGGATTGAGGTGATTTCGCCGGCCACTCGCCGCCGGCCGCGCCCGCTAGCCCGGCGGTCACCGGATCCCGGTGATGCGGGGTCACCTGTCAGCACTCGACCATGGCGGCATGGACCCGGCACCCGCCCTGTACATGATCAGGATCAACGGGCACCTCGGCGCCACGGTGCTGTCCGCGTTCCCGGCGCTGGCGCCGCGGCGGCACGGCGCGCACACCGTGCTCACCGGGCTGCTGGACCAGTCCGCGCTGTACGGCGTGCTGGCCGAGATCGAGGCGCTCGGCCTGGACCTGCTCGAGATCCGAAAGCTCGCACCGCAACGCAGAGCACCAGGATCAGGTGACAGCCGCTCACTGTGAGGGACGCTAACCTCGGGCGCACCCAGTCCTGGGTCTCGCTCGCGGTCGAGCTACAGCGCGACTGGGCCCGCCGGGACACCGTTCAGGCTCCGGGGAGACCCGCGACCGCGCACTTCCGCTTGGCTGGGCATCCGGTTGTACGGTGGTACGAACCGGGCGAGGACTGGTATTGGTACTATCTCGACCGGCTTGTGTTCGAACTCGGGGGTGCCCCGGCGGCACCGTCGCAACTGTGATGGATCGGGCCGTACTGATGTCGATGTTCGACTACGACGCCCGGCCGGTGACTCCGTTGCTCGTCCTGGTCGGAGAAACGGCTTCCCGGGGCGCGTACGCGATCCGTGACTTCCTGAGCCGCAATGGTTTCCCGTTCGAGTGGGTCGACGCAGGCCAGCCCGACGCGGTGCGGGCGGTCCTGGGTGTCGCCGAGGTGGAGCCGTCGGCGCTGCCGCTGTGCATCCTGCCGGACGGGTCGCGGCTGGCATCTGCGACGGTGGAACAGGTCGCCGCCGGCCTCGGCATGGTCGCGGCCCCGTCGCTGCCGGAATACGACCTGACGATCGTCGGTGCGGGACCGGCCGGCCTGGCCGCCGCCGTCAACGCGGCATCCGAAGGCCTGCGCACCGTCGTGATCGAGGCGGTGGCGCCGGGTGGCCAGGCCGGTACCACGTCGATGATCGAGAACCTGCTGGGTTTTCCCAACGGGATCAGCGGCAGCGAACTGGCGACGCGCGCGGTGGTGCAGGCGCGCCGGTTCGGTGCCGAATTGCTGCTGGCCAGGCCGCTGGTCGGTTTGCGGGCCGACCGGCCGGGCTATGTCGCCGAGCTGTCGGACGGCACGCTGGTACACGGGCGGGCGGTGCTGTTCGCCAGCGGTGTCGAGTGGCGCCGCCTGGAGGTGCCCGGGGTCGATGAACTGCTCGGCGCGGGGGTCTACTACGGGGCCGGGCCGAGCGAGGCGCTGGCGTGCACAGACTCCCAGGTCGTCGTGGTGGGCGGCGGCAATTCAGCGGGCCAGGCGGTCGTCCGGTTCTCCCGGTACGCGAAGCGTGTCACGTTGCTGGTCCGCGGCCGCGACCTCGGCGCGTCGATGTCGCGGTACCTTATCGATCAGGTGACGGCTATCCCGAATGTTGATGTGCGGGTGGGCACGCAAGTGGTGGGCCTGGAGGCTGATGACCGCCTCCGGGCGGTCATCGTGCGCTCCGGGGACAGCACCGGACCGGTGCGGTTGCCGGCGGATGCCTTGTTCATCTGCATCGGCGGTGCCCCCCGCACCGACGGCGCCGCGGGGATCGGGCTGGCCACCGACCCTGCCGGGTACCTGGTGACCGGCAGCGATAGCGCCAGTGATCCGGGCGGCAGCTGGCCGCTGCCCAGGGAGCCACTGCCGCTGGAGACCAACCGGCCCGGCGTGTTCGCCGCCGGGGACGTGCGCTGCGGCTCGGTCAAACGCTGCTCAGCGGCCATCGGCGAGGGATCGATGGCCGTGGCGCTCGTCCACCGCCGGCTGGCGGAGGCGGGCGGTGACTGAGCCGCAAATGGTAGCGAATCCGGACGCCGCGATGTCCTCGGAGTTCACCGAACTCGCCTCCGACGAACAGATCGCCACCGCCGCAGCGGCGCTCGAACGCAACGGCATCCGGCCGCTCCTCGCCGCCACAGGTGCCGACGCGAGGGGCCTGGTCCGCTCCCTCCTAGCCGACGGCGCCGAGGTATACAACAACACCTCCCAGACGCTCGAAGCCACCGGCGTCGCCGACGACATCGAACGGTCCGGCCGCTACCAGCCGCTCCGGCTGCGGCTGTACCGGATGGACCGGGAAATGCAGCACCGTGAGATTCGGACCCTGGCCGCCTCGCCCGACTACGTCGTCGGCAGCGTGCACGCGCTGACCGAGGGTGGATCGCTGCTCGTCGCGTCCGCCAGCGGCAGCCAGCTGGGCCCGCTCGTGTCGGGCGCGGGGCAGGTGATCCTCGTCATCGGGGCCCAGAAGATCGTCAGCGACGTCGCAACCGGGCTGCGGCGCATCTATGAATACTGCTACCCGCTCGAGGATGCCCGGGCCCGGCGGGCCTACGGGGTGCCCAGCGGGGTGAACAACATCCTCATCATCAACAAGGTGCTGGCCCCCGGCCGGGTCACCGCGATCATCGTCAAGGAGCGCCTCGGCTTCTGATCACCGTCAGCCGGTTGCCAGGCCGTCTTCGCATCCAGCGACAGCGGCCGCCAGCTCGGTCAGCCTGATGCTGCGCGGCATGCCAGCTGGGCGGCTCATGCGGCCAGCGCGGCCAGCAGGGCAGGCGGGTCGTACCCGCCGCGGTGGACGACGCCGTCGATGAACAGGGTGGGGGTGCCGAGTACCTGGCCCGACGCCAGGCCGCTCTGGACATCCCGGCGGATCCGGTCCGCCACCTCGGTGCTGGCCCGGTCCTGGTCGAACGCCGCCACGTCCAGGCCGAGCTGGGCGGCGTACCGGCGCAGGTCGCCGTCTTCGAGCGCCTTCTGCCGGTGGAACAGCAGCTCGTGCATGTCCCAGAACCGGCCCTGCAGCGCGGCCGCCTCGGCCGCGGCCGCCGCGGCGAGGGCGTGCGGGTGGATGCCGGTCAGCGGGAAATGCCGGAACGCGAACCGCACGTTCCCGCCCAGCTGCTGTTCGACCAGCCCGATCGTGTGGAACGCCTGCCGCGAGTACGGGCACTCGTAGTCGCCGTACTCGATGATCAGGTGGCCGGCCGGTGAGCCGCGCAGGTGATCGACCTTCTCATCCAGCGGCGCCAGGGCCAGCTCGCGGTCGTCCGGCGTTGCGTTGCGGGTCACGGCGGCCTCCTGGTGGCTGCGGGCAGATCGGGCCGGCCCGGCGGTTTTAGAAGCCGGCCGGCTGGCGGATGAGGACGACGTGGATGCGGCCGGGCAGCTCCTGGTGGATCTCGAGGATCTTCCCGACCTGGCTGTGCTGGCCGTAGGCGGCCTGCGCGCGGGCGTCCTCCAGCGGCAGGCTGTGGGTGTAGATCCGCTGGTGCGCCGCCGCCAGCGTGGGCACCAGCTTCTGCGCGCCGGCCACGAAGATCACGTTGGCCGCGCCCCAGGCGTAGGAGGCCAGCTGGCTGCCCGACGCCGAGGCGATCACCAGGGTGCCGTCCCGGGTGACCGCGTGCACGCTGCCCAGCGCGTAGTCGGGCTGGCCGCCGATCGCCTTCATCTGCTGCGCCTGGGTCGCGAAGTCCAGCGCGAACATCTTGTTCCGCACCGACTCCCACCGGCCGCCGCCATCGTTGATCGCATCAGCGATCCCGGTCTCGGCCAGGGTGATGGAGGTGTTGGTCATCACCGACGAGCCCTCCGGGATGCGGGCAAGCACCGCCTGGCGCGCGGCATCGAGATCACCGACGACCTCGACACTGAACCCGTGCTCCTCGAGCGCCACGACGGTCGCCTGCAGCGTATGCTCATCCGGCAGTGTGGTGAAGCGGTCAGGGATGGCAGTCGTGCTCACTGCTGATCCTCCTTTGATGCAGATCGCGCCCGGGAACCCGGGGTCCCCAGTAGCTAACCGGCTGGATAAGCGGATGCGCCCGAAGCTACTGGCCATCGAGGTGAGCGGCTGTCACCTGGTTCGGGTGATATGCGAGCCAGTAGCCGACGATCAGGAAGGCGAGCGCCACGGCGCAAAAGCCCGAGCCGTGCGGGAATTTCTCAGGTGCAGGCACTGCGGAAGCGTCAACGCCGGGCATCGGGCCTCCGTCTCTGGCGGACCACAGCAGTCACCAGACCTTCATGCCGCCATCGACCACGAGGTCGATGCCCGTCACGTAGGAACTCTCGTCGGACGCGAGGAACAGCGCGACGTTCGCGACATCCTCTGGCTGGCCGAACCGGCCCAGGAGTGTCCGGCCGAGCATCTCGCGCGCCCACTCCGCGTCCTCCAGCTGCCCCCGAGTCGCTAGCGGGCGCGGCCGGCGGCCAGCAGCCGCAGTTCGCGGGCGCGCTGCACGGCCGAGGAGCGGTCACGGACCTGGAGCTTGGCGTAGATGCTGCGCAGGTGCGTGCTGACGGTGTTCGGCGAGACGGACAGTTCGCCGGCGATCTGCGGCCGGGACAGGTTCGTGGGGAGATACCGCAGCACCCGCAGCTCGCCCGGGCTGAGCTCCTCGGCCAGCGGCGATGAGGACCGCGCTGTGGCCGCCGGGGATGAGCCGTGCAGGACGTCGAGGATGTCGGCGAGCAGCGCGGCGTGCGCTGTCTCATGCCGGGGCAGCGCCTCGAGCAGCCCGGCTGAGCCGGTCATCGCGAACGGCAGGACCAGCCGGTCGGACTCCGCCAGGGCCAGCGCCCGTTCGGCCGCCTGGCTGGCCGCGCGCTGGTCTCCGAGGTCACGGTGGGCGAGCCCGGCGAGCAGGTGAGCCTCCATGACGGTGACGTACCCGAGGACCGGTGCCGTGCCGTCCAGCACGCCGGCCACCGCGGCCAGGGCCGCGGCCGGATCGCCTTCCGCGAGGCAGATCACCGCGCGCGCGTTACGGATCTCACCGGAGCCGGCCCGCTCGTCATCGAGCCCCGCGAGCAAGGCGCGGGCCTCGCCGGTCAGCCCGAGGCGGGCCTGCGTGGCCAGCAGCCAGCGGGTCGCCCGGCTCGCCAGCGCCTGCGAGTCCGCCAGCTGCGATCCCAGGTGTTCGGCCGCGCTGAACTCCTGCAGCGCCTCGTGGTGGCGGCCGTGGCCGGCGTGCAGTATCCCGGCCGTCTGGTGCAGCAGGAGCGTGATGTCCGGCCCGGTGTCTGTTTGCAGAGCCTGTCTGGTTCGCCGCAGCCACCGCTCGCCTTCGTCGAACTCACCCGTCCAGACCATCGTGCCGGCGAGCATTATCAGCGCGGGCGCGATCACCGGCTCCGCCCCCCAGCCGTACCGCTCGGCGAGCGCGATCGCCTCGCGGCACCGCTGCTGGGTCGTGGCGAACGAGTGGAGGACCAGCGACGCGAACCCGAGCTGCGCGAGGCAGCCGACCTCCAGGTAGGGCCGGCGGATCTGACGGGCCAGGTCGGCGCCCTCCCGGAGGTGGCGTTCAGCGTCCGGCGCGGCTGGCAGGCCCAGCGTCCACGCCTCGGCGGTGCCCAGGTTCATCAGCGCCACCGCGCGCAGGTCGTTGTCGAGCGCGATGTCCTCGTCGGACTGCCCGGTCACCGGGGAGGCGAGGAACCTGGCCTGCTCGATGACGCCGGCCAGGTGGCCGCGCCGCCTGGCCAGCGACAGCTTCAGCGACGCGATCGCCACCCGGAGGCGGCGCCGGCGATCCGGCGGCGCCGTCTCGGCGTGCGTCTCGGCGACCGCCAGGTAGGCGGCCGCCTCGTCCAGGCGCCCCTGGGCCAGGTCACCCATCGCGCGCACCAGCGCCAGCTCGGGGTGGTCCGCGCCCGGCGGGAAGGCCCGCACCAGCGCCTGGATGGTCTGCGCCTGCCCGTCGAGGGTCAGGCTGAACGAATGGTCGGCCAGCAGCCGGGCCGCGCCGGCCCAGTCGCCCGCCGCCTGGGTGTGCCGGATGGCCTCGGCCACCTGGCCGTGCCGGATAAACCACCCGGCGGCCCGCCGGTGCAGTTCGGGCACGCCCCCGGGCAGCGTCCGGCGCAGCTCCAGCCGCAGGAAATCCCCGAACAGATGGTGGTAGCGGAACCAGGTGCGCCCGGGGTCCAGCGAGACGACGAACGCGTTGGCGTCCTCGAGGTCCAGCAGGATCCGTTCCGAGCCGGTGCGGCCGGTCAGCAGGTCGGCCAGCTCGCCGTTGACCCGGTCGAGCAGGGAGGTGCGCAGCAGCAGATCCTGGACGTCGCCGGGCTGGCGCTCCAGCATCTCCGCGATCAGGTACTCCGCGACCGTGCGGTCGCTGCCGGAGAACTCCGCGACGAACCGCTCCGGGTCGGGGTGACCGGCCAGGGAGAGCGCGGCGAGCCGCAGGCCCGCGGCCCACCCTTCGGTCCGCTGGTGCAGCAGCGCCGCCCCGGCGTCCGACAGCGCGACACCCGAGGCGTCGAGGAGCTGGCGGGTTTCGCGCTCGGAAAAGCGCAGGTCGGCCGCGCGGATCTCGGCCAGCTCGCCGGCCAGGCGCAGCCGCTGCAGCCGCAGCCGCACCTCGCGGCGGGTGGCCAGCACCGCGTGCACGTGCGGCGGAAGGCTGGTCAGCAGCCGGGTGAGCTGACCGAGCGCCTCCGGCGAATGCAGCTCGTGCAGATCATCAATAACCAGCGTGACGCCGCCACCAGCGCCGGCGAGCTCCGACAGCACCCGGTCGACCATCGCCGGTGCGTTGAAGCCGGGTGTCGCTGCTGCCGGTTCCGCGCGGCCGGCCGTGGCCGAAGCGTGGCGGACCGCGTCGAGCAGGGCAAGCCAGAACTGCTGGGCGTCGCGCTGGTCGCGCCGCACCTGCATGACGGCGAACTGGTGCGGCTGCCCCGGGCGGGCGGCCCAGGCGCGCAGCAGCGACGTCTTCCCGCTGCCGGCCGGAGCGGAGATGATCGTCACCTTCCGCGCCGCCGCGCGATCCAGGGCGGCGAGAAGATCAGCCCGGTCAATCAGCCGGGGAGTTGCTGGAGCCACCGTCAAGGGCCTGCCCTGCCATCTACGCCTGACACCCTGACGTCGGTCACGCAATCCTGGCGCCTTCTGTCTCGGTATCAGGCCAGCGCGCACGCTGTCAACGGCGCGCCAACCTCGGTTCTGCTGCACTCTCATGAACGCGCCACCGGCCCGATCTCATCCCGTCCGGCGCCGTCCCGGTGCGGCGGATCACCCGGATCCGGTAAGGACCTCTCACCTGCCTGGCGGCGAGCCTGGGCCTGTCGCGAAGGCTCGCACGGCCGCCAGGGGACGTGCCCGAGATTCCAGGGAGATACCGTGACCTCACCAGCCTCCGGCCCGGCAGCGCCGCGGACCTGCCCGACTACGCGCCGGTCCCCCGGTCCGCGCTGGGCCCGGCCTTGAACGACCAGGGGTACTGCGTCGGGCGGGTCGAGCGGAACCTGTACTGGGTCACCGACGGTGTCGTCCCGCCGCGATGAGGAGCAAGGTCATGGCACAGCCAGTGAAATTCGGACTCAACGTCGATCCCAACACCGGCGGCCTGCCGATCGCCGAGCGGATCACCGCGATCGCGGACGCGAGCGGCCTGGACATTGTCGGCATCCAGGACCATCCCTACAACGCCGACTTCACCGACACCCTCACCCTGATCGCGTGGCTGGCGGCCAAGACCAGGAACGTGCACCTCTTCCCCAACGTGGCCAACCTGCCGCTGCGCCCGCCGGCCATGCTCGCCAAGCAGGCCGCCACCATCGACGTGCTCAGCGGGGGCCGCTTCGAGCTCGCCCTGGGCGCCGGAGCGTTCGCCGACGGGATCGCCGGGATGGGCGGCCCCCGCCGCAGCGCCGGGCAGGCGCGCGGCGCGCTCAGCGAGGCGATCGACATCATCCGCGCCAGCTGGGCCGGCGAGCCTTACAGCTACCAGGGCTCCTACTATGAAGTTGCCGGCATCCGGCCTGGTCCTCGCCCCGCACACGATATCGGTCTGTGGCTCGGCGTGGCCGGTCCCCGCGCCGTACAGCTCGTTGGTGCCAAAGCCGACGGGTGGTCGGTGTCCGCGCCCTACGTGCCGCCGGACCGGCTGCCTGAGCTCAACGAGATCATCACCAGCGCTGCCCGCGACGCAGGCCGGGATCCAGCCGCGATCACCCGCCTGTACAACGTCATGGGCCTGATCACCCCGGAGGACCGGGACGCGTTCAACGGGCCTGCCGAGCGCTGGGTCGATACGCTCACCACACTGCATACCGAATCGCAGATGAACGCGTTCGTGTTCTGGCCTTCCGGCGACCGCGAGCGGCAATCCCGCCTGTTCGCCGAGCAGGTCGTGCCGGTCGTGCGGGAGATCCTCGCACGCCCCGCGCCGCGCACTTGATGATCCCGGGTCTTATCCCACCCCGCCGTGGGTTTTGCCCTTTCGCTATGTCGTGACGCGTTCTGCGCTGGCGAGATGCGCGGACAGGAACTGTCCGGCTCTGTCCAGCGCGGCGGCGGCTTCGTCGAGGATCGGGTAGAAGGTCTGGAAGACGTGCGGCACCCCGGGGGTGATGTCGAGGATGACCTCGACGTCGGCGGTGGCGGCCTGGCGCGCGAGCCGGACGGCGTCGTCGAGGAGAACCTCGTGGGTTCCGGCCTGGATGATCAGCGGCGGCAGGCCGGACAGGTCGGCGAATATGGGGCTGATGAGGCCGAGCGCGGCGTCGTGTCCGGCCGTGTAGTCGCTGACCCGGGGTTGGAGGAGTTCGCGGCTCATCAGCGGGTCGGCCGCGCGCTTGGTGTCCATGGTCGTCCCGGCCAGGGTGAGGTCGGCGTACGGTGACATGACGAAGGCCGCGGCGGGCAGGGGCAGCCCGTGATCGCGGGCGTTGACCAGGGTGGCGACGGCGAGCCCGCCGCCGGCGGACTCCCCGGCGAGGGCGATGCCGGCGGGGGCGGTGCTGGTGCGCAGCAGGGCTTGGTAGGCGGCGAGGGCGTCGTCGACCGCCGCCGGGTAGGGGTGCTCGGGGGCGAGCCGGTAGTCGACGGAGATGACCGTGGCGCGGGTCCGCCGGCCGACCTGCCAGGCCAGGCCGGCGGCTTGGACGGCGTCCCCCAGCACGTACACGCCGCCGTGGAAGTACAGGACGACACGGCGAGGTTCGGTCCCGTCGAGGGTGATCTCGGCCGTCGGGACGCCGCCCAGCGCGGCCGCGGTCACGGTCACACCGGCGGGCAGCGGCTGCGCCGGTGTCAACTCGCGGAGCAGCCGCCGCTGCTCGCTCACGTCGATGCCGGCGGGGAGGTGTGACTGCCGCAGGACTGCGTCGAGGTTCTCCCGCTGCTCGGTGCTCACGGAGGGTCTCCGTTCGGTTGGGGTTGGTCTGGCGGCGCTCCCGGGCGGGCTCGGCCATGTCGAACCAGTGCCGAAATTCCTGCCGGGAGGCGGGTCATTTGCCAGCGTTGCCGCCAGGCAGGTGAGAGCGCCTCACCGGATCACAGTGACTCGTGCGACCGGAGCACCGCAGTCTCGGTCGACCATGGACAGGCGCGAATGTGCTGGTTGCGGGCCGCTTTGCCGTTGCCTTGGATTGCATTGCTACGCGTACCAGTGAGAGCGCGCCCGGGCAGACCGGCGGCACAGCGCGCACGCCGTGCTCACCGGGCTGCTGGACCGGTCGGTACTATACGGCGTGCTCGCAGAGATCGAAGGGCTCGGGCTGGACGTGCTCGAGGTCTGCCAGCTCACCCGGACTGCGAATCACCAGGATCAGGTGACAACGGCTCACTGTGATGGCCGCTAGTTTCGGGCGCACCGAACCCTGCTACGAGAAGGTGCCGCTCCCATGACCAGCTCCCCGTGTGTGACACGCTCGCCGACCACCTCATCACTGCGTAGAATGCAGCGTTCCTGCTCATCGATTGCCAGCCGCTCCGCTCGCCGCGATCCGCTCGATGCATCACGCGCTGCTAGCTAGCCCGGCGCAGGAGGAGAGGTTCCCATGACAACGACCACCCATTCGCCGGGTCGTGGCGCCATGATCGAGGTGGAGGGTGTCAGCAAGTCCTTCGGTGAGACCAGGGCGCTGGCCGGCGTGGACATGAGCGTCCCGGCGGGGACCGTGCAGGGCCTGCTCGGCCCGAACGGGGCAGGCAAGACCACCCTGGTGCGGATCCTGGCCACCTTGCTCGCCCCCGACACCGGGCGGGCCCGGATCAGCGGCGTCGACGTGCAGAAGGACCCGAACACCGTCCGCAGCCTCATCGGTCTGGCCGGCCAGTACGCGGCGGTGGACGAGACGCTCACCGGCCGGGAGAACCTGGTCATGGTCGGCCGGCTCTACCGGCTGGGGACCAAGCTGGCCAAGGCCCGGGCCGGCGAGTCGCTCGAGCGCCTCGGGCTGGTGGAGGCAGCCGACCGTCCGGTGAAGACCTATTCGGGAGGGATGCGCCGCCGCCTCGACCTGGGCGCCAGCCTGGTCGGCCGTCCCCAGGTCCTGATCCTCGACGAGCCGACCACCGGCCTCGATCCGCGCACCCGGCTGGACATGTGGTCCTTCATCCGCGACCTGGTGGCCGGCGGAACCACCGTGCTGCTGACCACCCAGTACCTGGAGGAAGCCGACCAGCTCGCGAACCACAGCGTCGTCATCGACCGGGGCAAGGTGATCGCCGCGGGCACCTCCGATGACCTCAAGGCACGGCTCGGCAGCGACCTGATCGTGGTAGAGGTGCCGGCCGCCGAGCTGGACCGGACCACGGCGGCGCTGGCCGGCATCGGCTGCGGCGAACCGGCCGTCGACCGGGCCCTCGCCCAGATCACCATCCCGGTCTGCGACCCGGTGCCCGACCTGATGGCGGCGCTGCGCATCCTCGACACCGCCGGGATCGTCCCGGTGGACCTCGGACTGCGGCGGCCCTCGCTCGATGACGTGTTCCTGTCGCTCACCGGACGCAGCACCGGCGACGACGACCTCGCCCCCCCGCTCACGACCACCCCTCGCGGACGCCGCCCCGTACGGAGCGCAGCATGACCGCCGTCCCGGCCGGCCCCGCCCTGCCGCCGTCGCAGACAGAGGGACGGACCACGATCAAGCCCGTCAGGCTGCCGAGGTCGGCCATCTTCGCCGACGCCCTGGTCATCGCCCGCCGCAACCTGACCCGCATCGCCCGCACCCCCCAGCTGCTGGTCTTTGCCACCATCCAGCCGGTCATGTTCGTGCTGCTGTTCCGCTACGTCTTCGGCGGCGCCATCCACGTCCCCGGGATCAGCTACGTCGACTACCTGATCCCGGGCATCATCGTGCAGACGGTCGTGTTCGGCGCCACTTCCACCGCGGTCGGCCTGTCCGAGGACATGAGCAAGGGCATCATCGACCGGTTCCGGTCACTGCCCATGTCCCGCTCGGCCGTGCTCGCCGGGCGGACCATCGCCGATCTGGTCCGCAACGTCTTCGTGGTGCTGCTGATGATCGTCGTCGGCCTGGCCGTCGGGTTCCGTTTCCACAACGGCTTCGTGCCCGCCGTGGCCGCCGTCTTCGTCGCCCTGCTGCTCGGCTACTGCCTGTCGTGGGTGTTCGCCTTCATCGGGCTCACCGTCGCCGACCCGGAAACCGCGCAGATCGCCGGCTTCCTGCCCATCTTCCCGCTGGTGTTCGCCAGCTCGGTCTTCACCTCGATCCGCAGCATGCCCGGCTGGCTGCAGGCCTTCGCCAAGGTCCAGCCCATTACCCGGGCCGCCAACTCCGTGCGGGCCCTCACCGAAGGCGGTCCCGTCGCCACCGACCTCATCTGGACCGTCGTCTGGAGCATCGGCATCCTGGCCGTGTTCGCCCCCCTGGCGGTCCGCCGCTACCGCAAGGTTTAGCGCGGATTTCCACGCAGGAGGTTCAACCGCCGCGTATTGCATCGGGTGCGAATACGCGGCGGTTTGCATGTGCCGGGTACTGCCACTTGCGGTCACCATGCGTGACCTCGGCTTCCGCGGGGCCGGCGCGGCTG
>Ga0070698_100001891_pt1 | contig 23322 bp, 21 predicted proteins | sample KBSK1502metaG_FD_65477 | JGI IMG/M metagenome (GOLD analysis project Ga0070698, IMG submission 65477) | Corn, switchgrass and miscanthus rhizosphere microbial communities from Kellogg Biological Station, Michigan, USA - KBS K1-50-2 metaG | ecosystem: Host-associated > Plants > Roots >...
GAAAAAGCGTTTCCGGTATATGAGCGGCGCGTGCAGCAAGGCGAGATCCCGACTTTGCGTGGTCATTTGTTGTCGGCAGAGGACCGCCGGCTGCGCGAGCAGATTCTTACTTTCATGACCAGCTTTGCAGTTGACTTGCAGCCTGAGCAGAGCAGCGACGCGGAAGTTTTTCTCAAGCCGCTGATAAACGATGGCCTGGTCGAATTGAATAGAGAGAAGCTGGTCCTGACGGAGCGCGGACGGCCCTTTCTGCGCAATGCCTGCATGTTCTTCGATCAGCGTTTGCGCCGGCAGGAACCACGGGCCCAGGTCTTCTCGCAGGCGCTCTGACTCAGCTTTCCGACGCATTCCATCCATCGAGCGCACGCCATGCAAACCATCAAAGTCGTCGGCGCTGGTTTCTCAGGCTTGGTCACTGCGTATTTCCTCACCAAACGGGGCTTCAAAGTACAGGTTTACGAGCAGAGCTCTCGTGCCGGTGGATTGATTGAGACCATTCGCACGCCGCACGGATTGATCGAGACCGCAGCCAACGGTCTGCGCAACTCCGCGCGCCTGGAGGCGATGTGCGCCGACATCGAAGTTCCTCTGCTGCCAACGCGGCGCGCCGGGCGCAAGCGATTCATTTTTCGCGGCCGCCCGAAACAGATTCCGCTCGACCTCTTGGACATGCTGAACGTTGGTTTGCGATTCGCCCGCAACTTGAACAGTTTGCGGCCGCGGCAATTCGAAACGATCGGCGAGTGGGGCAGCCGCGTAGTTGGGAAGGGCGCAACAGATTATCTGCTGACGCCAGCGCTGGGTGGCATTTATGCGGGCGATCCCCAACGGATGAGCGCAAGTTTGATATTTGGGCGCGCCGTACTTCCGGCTCATTTGGGAACCAGACGCCCCGAGCGGGCCAGAGTTCACGGCACGGTTGCGCCGCCGAATGGCATGCAGCAATTAATCGACGGCCTCCACGATTATCTTAACGACGCCGGCGTCGAATTTCTTTTCAACCAGCCCGCGGCCAAAGAAGATTGCCCGACGGTTGTTTGTCTTTCCGCTTCGACCGCCTCGGATTACTTCGCCGGGTTTGCTCCGGAAGTCAGTCAGGCACTAGCCAAAGTTGAGATGATTTCGATTGTGACCGCCACTTGTTTCTACCCGCCTGAGTCGGCGGGGCTGAAAGGGTTTGGATGTCTGTTTCCTCGCGATCAGGGCTTTCGCGCGCGGGGCGTGCTGTTCAATGATTGCATTTTTGAGGGACGAGGCCCGGCTCATGCCGAGACCTGGATTTTTGGTGGCGCACTCGATCCTGAAGTCGTGAATTTAAGCGACCAGGAGTTTGCCGAATTGATCGCTTCGGAACGCGAAAGGTTCTACGGCGGTCGTGATGACTCTATGGAGATTCACATAACTCGCTGGCCGAATGCGCTCCCGCACTACACCGTCGATCTGGAACGCATCCTGATGACGCTCCCGCCGCCGCCACCGAACGTTGCGCTCGTGGGAAACTATCTGGGGCGGATTGGTCTGGCAAAAATCCTTGAGCGCGCTGCGGTTGTTGCGGACGACTTTGGAAAGACGCACGGGGCCGCAGCCCGACCGCACGGTCCCCGGCCGGGCAACCCGGCTGGGGTGGGGCGTTTAGGGGGGGCCCACAATTGAGTCAGACCGGCGTGCTGCTCATCAATCTCGGTACTCCCGACGCGCCCACTCCGGAAGCGGTGGGTCGATATCTGCGCGAGTTCCTGATGGACGGTTTTGTGATTGACGTGCCGAAACCTTTGCGCTGGTTTCTGGTCAACGTCATGATCGTGCCACGGCGCAAGACGCGATCGGCGAAAGCATATCAGAAGGTACAGTTTCTCGCAGGCTCACCTCTATTGGTTTACACGCGTGATTTTGCAGAGAAAGTCGCCGCGCAACTTGCCGGCGTGGACGATCGATACGTAGTCGAGTATGCGATGCGTTATGGCAATCCTTCGATTAAGAGTGCGCTGGAACGACTCCGCGATTGTGATCCTTCAAAAATCGTTGTCCTGCCTCTCTATCCGCAATATGCTGAATCAAGTTTCGAGACCGCGGTGGTGGAAACGAAAAGACGAGCGGCAGAGATGGGCCTCGCGGATCGTCTCGTGTTCTTTCCACCTTTCTATAACCGCCCTGAATTTATCAACGCCTCTGCCAATCATATCGCCGAGACAGTTACGGGAGAGGCGATTGATCACTTCGTATTCAGTTTTCATAGTCTACCGGTGCGTCATCTGAAACGCTTGGATCGTAGCGGCGAGCATTGCGCAATCAGGTCGGACTGTTGCGATGAAGTTAGCGCTGTCAACAAAAACTGTTATCGCGCGCAATGCATGTTCACCGCCCGCGCGATGGCGGAACACCTCGGCTTGAACGAAGACGGGTATTCGGTTTCGTTTCAGTCGCGTCTGGGACGCGCTGAATGGATCGGGCCCCAGACGGAAGACACTCTGCGCCTGCTGGCAGGGCAGGGAGTAAAGCGCGTGGCGGTCGCGTGCCCGTCGTTTGTAGCTGATTGCCTGGAAACCGTCGAGGAGATCGCAGTGCGGGCCCGCGACGCTTTCATTCGGGCGGGCGGCGAAGAGTTGCGACTGATTCCTTCGCTAAACTCAGATCCAGCCTGGGTGGATGCGGTTGCGAGCTGGATCCGCGAGGCTGATGAAGAGTGGTGAGCCGAGCAGGACTCGAACCTGCGACCCACTGGTTAAAAGCTTGGAAAAGCCTACTTCGGTCTGTTCCCCTCTGTGTCGATCCGTATGTCTTTATTAGGTGTTCCGCTTACTCTATAATGCCTGTGTGCTGGTCAGTATAGCTTGGTTTGGCGGAGTTGGCACACAATTGGCACACAGGAATCCCGAGGCTGGTTACGATGGTTAAACTTCCCCTTGATGAGAAAATCTTGGCGTGGTGGAATGGCCTCGATGAACGAGAGCGCTTGCTCGCTAGTGATGAGGCTCGCCGGTATGAGGGTCTGAGCGAGAAGGAGCGAGACGCCATCTGGAACGAAGAAGCAGAATCGATTGAAGCGGAAGCCGAGAGTGACGAGATCGACCTGCGAACAGGAGCAACTCAATGAGTACGGTCGAAAAGGTTTTGGAAGAAGTAAAGTCGCTCACGCCGGGCGAGCAGCGTCAGGTTCATACTTTGCTGAATTCTCTCCTTGAGAATCAGGCTCATCCTCAGACGACCGAAGGCGAATTCCATCAAATGTTATTGCAGAAGGGAATCATCAGCAACATTCCAAATCCGGCCGACGACAGGGATGAGGATGACGCATTCGAGCCTGTTGAAGTACAAGGCCAACCGCTCTCTGAAACCGTGATCGAGGAGCGGAGGTAGTGGCCGACTTCTTCTTTGATACCAGCGCCCTCGTCAAACGCTTCTCACGAGAAACCGGCAGCATGGGTCATTGATCTAGTCAGGCCGACGTCCGGGCATAGCATTTATCTGGCAAACATCACTAGCGTCGAAGTCGTCTCGGCCATCACGCGCAGGATGCGCGGCGGCCATCTCACTATGACCGCAGCGAAGAAAGCGTTGACCAGATTTCATCGGAGCTTCCTGCGTCGTTACGTAATCGTGGAAATCAGTGCGCCGCTTATTTTGCGCGCAACGACTCTAGCGGAGACTTACGCTCTGCGCGGTTACGACGCGGTACAACTTGCAGCCGCTTTAACAATCCACCATGAGCGAGTTAGCGCTGGCCTACCCACTCTGACGCTAATTTCAGCCGACAATGATCTCAATACTGCCGCCACGGCTGAGAGTCTAGCCGTGGATAATCCCAACAATCATCCTTAGACTCGCTTCCTCGCTTCGCTACCCAGAGCTGATCGCTTTTTCTCTTGACACGGAACCGGCATACCAATAGGTTCGTTACCGACATTCGAGATTTCGAGGAGATGTCAATAATGCTGAAAGGAATACTCATCAGCGTGTCGATGATTCTCGTGTGGGCTTCATTTCCCATGGAGCAACATGGGAGCTCTACGTCACAGCACACGCGCAAGCTGAGCCTCGTCCCCGAGATCCAGATTTCTAATGAGGAGGGAGGCAATATTTCTGGAAAGATCAGCTTCAATGGGACTCCCCCTAAGAGGTTGAGAATTGATATTTCTGACGATCCTGTTTGCCAGCAGATTAATCCGAACTTAACGACCGAGGATTGGGTGATCAAAAACGGCAAGTTGGCCGACGTGTTCGTTTATATTAAGCAGGGTGAGCTTGCCGATGGAAGAAAATTCGGCAATCTTAAGTTCAAAGTACCGTCGACAGCTATAGTTCTCGACCAAAGGGGCTGTCACTACGTTCCTCGCGTGTCGGGCATCCAGGCGGGCCAGACCCTGAAAGTAGTGAACAGCGATCCGACCGCGCACAACGTTCACCCAGGGCCCATTCGCAATAGCGAGTGGAATCAGTCTCAGCCGAAGGGCGTGCCACCAATTGAAAAGATGTTTACAGAAACTGAGGTCATGATCCCCGTAAAAGACAACCTCCATCCTTGGATGAAGGCCTACATCGGCGTTCTGAATCATCCTTACTATGCCGTATCTAGAATGGATGGCTCTTATGAGATCAGAGGTATTCCGCCCGGAGAGTACACAATTGCGGCTTGGCATGAGGGTGCTGGAGTGGGCGTTGAAAAGACACTGAAGGTGATCGTTCCAGCGAAAGAGACCACCATCGCTAATTTCTCATTTGGCCCGTCTAATGTGATTAGGGGGCAGCCTGTCTTCGCGCAAACCATGCCGTCCATCGAATTGAAGAAAGGTGAATGGCAATTTGTTGATGTAGCTGAGGGCGATCTCCTGTACGTCAATCTTGCGACAATTGCCACGACGACCCAACATACATTAACTGCTTGGTTCAAGAATGTTCCAACGGATTCGCCTGAAGGACAAGCGTCCCGGCAGATAAGTCTCGATCTCTTGGATGCGCTGAGAGTGAATCGAAGGAGTGCCTTTAGCTATTCCCTCACACACTTAGAGTTTGATTGCGGACATCGGAAAATCCGCGACTTGTTAGAGACGCGCTACTACGACCAAGAAGGAACCCCTCTCTATTCTGATAGTGCCTCCAATTACAACGATGAGGACCGCGCTAAATTCAAGCGTTGGGAAGCAGTCTTACAAGGCTCTATTGGTGAAGAACAACTGAACTTTGTCTGTAAAAGGCGTCGCTAAAAGGCAGCAAGTTCACGCTGAACGCCCTTCGTTCTATTCTTTATCTAATGCGGTCAAATACTCGAGATGTTGATAGACCAGCACTTCACCTTTGTTGTGGCCAGCAGTCATTAAAGAAATCATGCCGTCCTGCGACACGACGAAGGCGATAGAACCAGGCTGATCCATCACAAATTGGGCGGCGCTCTTGTGCCTGGTGCCGCGCAGCCACTTCCCTATCGGGACCCGGCGTTGTTCCGTTCCTTTCTTTGGCTCGCTGATGATGATCGATTGAACCCGATCCGTTGTCCGTTTGTTAATCTTTGCACCAAAGGCAAGCAAATCAAACTCAGGAGAAACAACAACCGCTCCGTCTACTGATGAGAGTCTTGCTATCATCCGCAGTTCTTCCTTAAAACCTTGTTGAAGAAGTTGGCGTTCAGCGGAAGGATTCGTGTAGGCCCACCATCTCGGCTGACCTCGCTTTACTTTCACGGGTTCGCAGTAAACGCGCTCAAAAGCTCGCTTCGCTCGATCGAATTCGGCCTCCGGGGAATAGGGAATTTCTAGTTTAGAGTCTGATAAATCGAATCCTTCGGGTACTACAATTAGTATTCCACCATGGCCGATCTCGCGCACCTCTTGAGCAATAGCGAGCAATGCGTCCTTTCTCGCCCTAATAACTCCTGCTCTCGTCTCGATTGGATACAAGCCCTTCCACGGCTCATCAAGAAAGCGTGGCACAACCTCGGAGTCAATGAAGACAGTTTCTTGCCCCTCCAAAATGCAAATTGGATCGTTGTAACGTATAGAAAGACGCCCAGGCTCAATCGTCTCGATAAGCAAACTGTCCTCGCGATCACCAATGCTAAACGGTAGCTTTAACTTGGTCTGAAAGCCCCAGATTTCAAGACCGCCTTTGGTCTCGGTAACTCCGATAATCTGTCGAGTGTGCTGTAGCGCTGGACACAGCTTAACTACAGAGTTGCTATCGAAAGGAATTGGCCTTTCAAATTTGAAACTTCCTTCCGCCTCACTTGAATCACTGAACGCTAGGCTGAATCGAATGGTTCGCTCCTCTTCCTTCATGTAGCTAGCCCAGAATGAATCGATGATTAATTGCCGCACGATTTCTTTGCTCGGAGTAGCAGCTAGACAGTCTTGAGAGGGTGCGCGGCCTCTCCGATGTGTTTTCGAGTGAACGGATCGCGCGATTGCGCCAACTATGAGTTCTACCACGGAATCATCAAGAATGAAGCTCCTCATTTGTATATTGCCTCCTTGCTTACTTGCATTCCTCGTGCAATTGAATGGTAAGACAATTCGGTCAGACTACCCAAACACTAAGGGCAGCTCAAACGGGCTGCCCTTAAGTTATCGCAAATAAGTGGTGAGCCGAGCAGGACTCGAACCTGCGACCCACTGGTTAAAAGTTCCTTCGATGCCATTATCAGCCGTTTTCGCTGAGTATCAAGAATCGCAGAATCTCTCGTTTCTCTAGCAAATAATACCTATTGCCTTCTCTCGCGTTATCACCCGATAATCCCGGAATTGCACTCCAATGTGGGCGCGAATGTGGGCGCGGGAGACCAACTAGGTATGGCAAAAGAACGAAGAGGTTCAATCCGAAAACGTAAAGACGGCAGCATCTGGGCGAGAGTAACTTATGTGGGCAATGACGGCAAGCGTCATGAGCTACAGCGCCGCGCTGAGAATCGAACGCAAGCGCGGTTCATCATAAAAGGACTTCTTGCGGAATTGGAGGAGCGTGGCGATCGCGGCCTCGATGGTCAGCGAATGAGTTTCAAAGAACTTGCAGCATATTACAAGGAACACAAACTAATTCCGGCTGAGTATCACGGCGAGCGCAAGGTTGCTGGCCTTCGTGCTTATAAGACTCCCCAAGGCTTTCTCCCAACGCTGATCGGTTTCTTCGGCGGCAAACGCATCAGGGATATCACTCACGCTGATCTGGAATCGTTCAAGCGCGCGCGGTTGAAACAGCCGGTAACGCGAAAAGTGAAGAACAAAGCAGGCGAGTGGGTCGTCATCAAGACTGACAAGATGCGGACGATAGCAAGCGTCAACCGCGAGTTAGAGACCATGCGAGCCATCTTGGGATTCGCGAAGCGGCAAAGATGGATTACCAATAATCCATTCTCCGAAGGCCAGCCACTAATAAGTAAAGCAGACGAAAATCGACGTGAACGAGTTCTGACTTTCGCAGAAGAACAGCGATTGCTTGAATCGTGCACAGATAAACGCGCACACCTTAAGCCTCTCGTTATAACTGCCCTGGATACAGGAATGAGACGAGGCGAACTCTTAAAGCTTCGCTGGCGGGAAGTCGATCTCGAAACAGAAACCATTACGGTTACCGCTTTGAACAGTAAGACGGCCCGCGCTCGTACAATCGCAATGACGCCGCGCGTTCACGACGAATTAAATCGGCTTTGGGAACAGAGTCCGAAAGACCCTAAGGTCTTGGTGTTTGGAATCGTTGATACAGTGAAGCGATCTTGGAGTTCGGCTTGCGAGAAAGCCAAGATTACGGATGTGCGGTTCCATGATCTTCGTCACACAGCATTGACTCGAATGATCCAGGCAGGAATTCTACCGCTTGAAGTCATGAAGATCTCCGGCCATACGCAAATGACAACCTTCACGCGATACATAAACCTAACTGGAGAAGCCGTGCAGCAAGCGGCTGATCGACTGGCAATGTTCCATGCGGCAGCATTGGATCGAATCCACTCCGAAACAGAGCAGTCTCAGGGGATAAACTGATAGGCTCACCTAGGGATAGAAGTTGGGATTAGGGAACCATGGGGCCAATGTCGATACGTGCAAGATCTAGTCGTTGCCACGTGCTTTCCAGCCTTTCGGCTAATAAACAAAACCAACTGCCAGCACTCGTCCGGTCATCGACATAGTTTCAAACCCGCTTGCGCAGAGTATTGACGTGATTAGCGCTAGACTGTGCTAGCATATGGGCTGTTTTCGAATGGATCTCAAAGGAGACGGCCTCTGTCAGATGCGGAGGGGCTCGCCAGTAACGAGCGGAGATCTGAGATGCAACCTTATTGGGTTTCTTTTAGTAAATAACCTCATCATGAATAGTTCCGGTACAAGAACCTTTTGGAAGCCGCTTCCTGATAGTTCTGAGGGATTGGCTTCACAGCAGATTCTCAAGCTCTCTGGCTACATCAATTTTGTTCTCAAGGGAGTGCACTACCAATCTAGCGGAAATCGTTGGCAGAAGATCTTTGGAGGATCCGATAAGATTACGCTTACATCCCAGATCACCTATCAAAATGGGTCAGACACGATTTCAGCAGCGATGGTCCAAGATGTCAGAACGGTCGATGCTAATCGTGCGACATACCTTGGAATAGGGAGGAGCGTGGCGCTGAAGGTTCCCGCCGATGGTGACGGACTTGAATTCCGCACTCAGATATCCGCAGTTCATGATGATAAGTTTCAGACTATCCTCTCTCTATTGAACGCGGACGAGTATAGAAAACCACTTGAACTAGCCGCTCCGATCATTGGACAAATCTTAACCATTTCATCTCTCATCAAAAAGGCTACTACGACGACATCGACAACTAAGCTTGAGGCGAGCTATCCGGGCATAATTAGTCAAGAAGCCACTCCTAACCCGCTTGAGACTAATAAGCTGCTTGTTGGTTATCTGATATTGTTATCCTCTACCGATGCTGATGAGCAGAACCTTGACCAAGTTGATAGCGCGAAACTGGCCGTCACAGAAGATGGATTGCGCTATAACGGCAAGCCGGTTAAGAGTACGTACATAATTTGTAGCGTTTCGGTTGATGGTGTTCGTGGGCTAAACACTAAGGCTCCGTGGTACCGCAAGCTGCAAGATGCCGAGCGAAAACTTGATGATTTGTTTACAGTGCCTGAAAGTAAGAGACAGAAGGTTTACGAGGAGTCCATAGGGTTGTGGAGCCAAGGCACTGCGCTCCTGGACGACGACCCGATGTACATTCCACAAGAGCGAAGCAACATTAAGAAAGAGAGATTCCTAAAACTGACTCAGCTTCATAGCGAGCGAGTAGGAGGCAAGACATATTTCGGGGGATCTCCGAATCAGAAGGCCGGCCGTTTCATTCCAAGGGGTCTTGTCGGTATTGTGGACTTCGCGAACGAGAATTTCGGTGACATAGAAGCCAGCGTTCGACATTATTCCAGCGTTTTGGAACGTAATGGAATGGTGCTTAATTGGAATGATTAACAAGGGAGGCGTTAGATGTCTACTCCGATCCGGGAAGCTATTTCGCCAGAACAAGCGCAACGCAAGGTATCGCAATTTGTGATTATTGCAATCGGTGACCGCCTGTTCGGAGGCGACCCCGAAGAGGTATATGACGATCAGGCAAACCGATCATATTGGTTGGTCCCAGTAATACTCACATTGCGCGATGAGGAGTTTCGGTTGGGTGAGATTCTCGTCGATTCGGAGACTGGGAGACTTCAGATACAGGATCAGACAGTAGATGACATTATCGCTAAGGCGAAACGTGCAGCCAATTCCGAAGTCAGTCGTTCACCTGCAAAATACTCAGAGCACAATGCCACTTAGCCCAAGCATCGATCTGACAATTCCTCACTTCCAGCAAGAAGAGGACTATTCATGTGTAGCAGCGTGCCTGCGAATGGCGCTGAAATACTATGACATTGATGAGCAAGAAGTTGACTTGCGTCTTTTATTGGATACCCAATTTCCGCAGGGGACACGTTTCGAAAACGTAGCGCGCGCTGTTGGAGTGTGGGACTTAAATCTGCGACTCCTAGCAAGCGAATTGCCGCAACTCATAGAGACCCTTGCCAAAAACGAGGTAGCCATTTTGTTCTTGCAGACAGGACCACTTGATTATTGGGGCGGCGTCAACGAAAACCACGCCGTATTAGTCAGTGGCGTCGATTCTGAAGCAAACGAAGTCTACCTCAACGATCCGTCATTTGCTCAAGGCCCGCAGACGACGTCTATATCAACCTTCGAGCAAGCCTGGAACAGTACTGGGAACCTTACCGCTTTCATTTTTAAGCCATAAAGACTGACTGATTTTATGTATTGACATGGAATGAGCCGTCGTTGTACGCTGTTGGTACGGGTTGTGTGCCCCATTCTGCACAACCGCCGCCCCAAAGCGGGTCCCGCCAACCAGCCAACGAATTGACACCACCGTTGATCTAACGAAAAGACCTAATGGCTTGGTAGTTGCTGAGTCCAGATTTTGGATGGTTAATGCTATCGAAGGAGGTAGTCGATAAGCAGCAAGGACGAGGGGGCCAGAAGGAATCAGATGTCAACAATTGCAGAAGAGTGTATTTCGCCAGAGCTGGCCCAGCAAAAGGTCACAAAGTTCCTTGTTATCGGGGCTGGGAACCGTTTATATGGCAGCCGACCAAGACAGGTTTATGACGAGAAATACCGTCTGTATTGGTCCGTGCCGATAATGTTCACGTCAGCAGGGGACAAGAGCATGTGCGTGGGTAACATCCTTGTGGATGCCCACAACGGACGACTTCAAGTAAAAAAGAATACTATTGATGAGATTATCGCCAACGTCAAATCCGCAGCTGAAGATGAGACGATGACTTGAATAGTCGGTAGTCGGTCATTTTCTGAGTAGTTCAATCACTACCCATCTTAAAATTTCTTAAGATAAGTTCGAGTAGTCACAACGAAACTTGTTATTTGGCAATCGGTCGAAATTCCCTAACAATCTCAACTCTTAAGCCTTGTCATTTTCTCAAGTGCACTTTGCAGGACTAGCCAACGTCACTCGTCTGCCCACCAGATGAAAACCTGAGTGTCGAGCAGGAGTCTCATTCTTGGCCTAGCCAAAACTCATCCGGCAAGGGTTCATCAAAATCTTCGCTTGTAAAGATCGATCCCCGATTAAGACCCGCAACTCGCTTCTTTTTCGAGCGAGCCACAACCGGAACTAGACGCGCTACTGGCGTGCCGTGTTCCGTGATTATTACCTCGTTACCCGCCAAAGCATCTGCGAGCAAATCCTGTAGCTTGTTTTGGGCCTCGTCGACACTCACTGTTTGAGTCATAAGCAGTTTCCCTCAAGGTTCGGAAAGTATAGCATTCATCAAGCTCGATTCCGTAAGGGAAGATCCTAGAGAGTAAACAAGAAACTCGACGGGGGTCATCGCACAAAATGAGAGCGAGGCTCGGTCGGGGAAATGTCGTAATTGACAAGTCTCCAAGGACCTTTGCCTCGCTCTGCCAAATCTCGGCTACACGCCGAGTCTGGATCGTTAAATTGGATCGTATGCTTTCCAGCTCTTATCCCATGCGTCCGACAACCGATGTTGACCGAGATGAGGCCGTCGCGTCTCACCCCGCTTCGCGACGGCCTGTCGGCACCGGTCAACTCCCTGTGTCTGGCGGGAGGCCGTGCCAGACTCAATTCTGTTTATCTGTTTACGATTCGTCCTCTCGTGAACAGGCTAGTAATTACATTCGGTAATGCGCTCATCCCGCCATTCTTTGAAACGCACTCTATCGCTCCTGCGTGACGCGCAAGTTCTTCAAGGCTGCTATCTATTTCGGAAGCGGCCATAATGATGGGTATGTGCTGTCGATGATTCAGCGACTGCGCCAACTGTGCCAGTTCGAAGGCCGCGCGATCTCGCATCTCAAGATCAAATAAAAAGATGTCATATCGGATATCGCTCTTGATGAAGAGAATCGCCGAGCCGCGATCTGGACAGGAGACGATCTGAAATTCGGGCCTTCTCAGGATGGCTCTTAGGGCGGCGAGGGGTTCCTGGTCGTTACCGACGTAAAGAATCCTCTGTTGCCCCTGTGGCTGCGGTGATCTGTTCGCGGGAGTCAGCATATGTCTTGGGTTGAGAATAAGAATGTCAAAGCGAGCGCCGTCTGATATGCTCTGAGGCGCTCTTAGTCTTTGAAAATCGGGCAACGGCCAAATGCGTAGCTCACCATCCCGTCAAGTCGAGAGATGAGCATCGCCGTTGAGCATGGAAGGTTCCAACTCACGGCGAATCAGATACGCGACATAAGACTGGATACCATCGTATCTAGTAGGCTGGAGAGTGTCAAGACTTCGCCGGGAGGTGCGTCCCGGTGAAAACAACCTCCCCGACCAAATCAGGCCGTCTGGCGAGCAAGCTAAAGAAAATTCGGCTGGAGCTGAAATTGTCTCAGAGTCAAATCCTTGAGCAACTCGGGTTCAGCGCCCATTTGTTTAGAAGCAATATTTCGCAATACGAACGCGGCGATCGCGTTCCTTCGCCTACGGTACTCCTGCAATATGCTCGGTTGGCTAACGTGGACCTCGCAGTTTTGATCGATGACAATTTGTATCTTCCAGAGGAGATTCCCAGTCCTAGGAGGAGTGGTGGAACCAGTCGTTCATCCAAATCACGAAGGAATCGTTGAGCAGTCAAGATTGGTTAGGAGGTGAGTTGAGTTACTCAAACGTAATCTTTCTTCCCAGTTCATTTACCTGATTTCTATGTTTCGCAAGTTTAGCCGCCTCTGCTTCGGCCCGCCGCTGTTTCTTGGCCTCATATTCTTCGATTAGTTCGTTGACTCGATCAACGACAAGCACTAGCGTCTCACGGTGGTATTTTTTCACCTCTTCAATCGTGGTGCCGTCCAGAATGACGCGGTCGCGGCTCACTCGTGCAATACCGGGTCGATGCATATTCGTCCATGACGGAGGATGGTTCCACGTATGCTCGAATGCTTCGGCCCATTCCCTTGAGGGATGCCGCGAAAGTTGGAATGGAACGGCGTACAGTGCGCTGCCGCGAGTTCCGTCCATCCTAGGCGTGGTTACATCATCGACTATTACCCCGGTAATCTTAATCGGCGATTTAGGATCGGAAGCTAATCGAGAAGCCCGCATCACTGGCGAATGATGGCTCGGTGGCTTACCAACAGGAGGGGGAACTGGGCGTGTGCCGTGAATCGTCGTTATTAGATCGGCATAGCCATCCTCCGAATAGGGTGTTCCGCTCAGATCAATGTAATACTTGCCTTTAAGCCACGACGGTGCGGATGAAGACCAATCGCCACGGCATAATATTGGAATAAACTTGCGGTTGTTCCGCGTGGTTGATACCTCCGCCGTCATGATGTCTCCTTCATAGCCCACGCCGCCAGCGCGATTGTCCGATCGCTCACGATATCGAGGTGTGCATATCGCAATCACATAATCATTTTCGCGCACGGCCGTTTCCATGAATTGCGGAAGTTGATCGCCGGGTATCGCGTGCCATTGATCGAGAGTTACGTCCACCCCGTCACAGCGCAACCGCGCCGCAAATTCGCGAACCCACTCTTTGTGTTCGTCGCTATCCCATGAGTAGGAAATAAAAGCTGTTGGTGTTGTGTTCTTATCGATTCTCATCTTTGCCTAACAACTCCTCCCTCGCCTAAAACCCTAACTCACGTTCTGCCGAAATGCGAGAGTTCTTATTCTGCATTTGAGTCGCAGATTGAAATGCAGAAATTAGTGAGACATTTGCTGTTTGAGTAGCTCTGGATCGATTTCACACAACTTAGCAGTTCTACGAATTCTGCTTTCAAGTGCCTTATAGGTTGCGAGCTTCTTGACTTTCTTCTTTTTCTGAGCGGATATCACCTTCTTGAGAATCTCCTTGTAACCCAAGCGAGAGACCAGTCTTAAAGCCAATAATTTGAAGTCGCCGTAATCGTCAACGAAAGGTTTGTATTTTTGCCTTGTCTTTACCTGCTTTCTTTCCTCCATGAGGGAAACAATCCGAGTACTGTATGCTTGGAGAGCTTCCCTAAAGGCTGCATTCGCGCGCTTCGTGAAATCCTCCTGATCTTCGATATCAGGGCGCCAACCGTCTTGTAACTCGAAAGCAAGTTTTCGTTCCGCATCGTTTATTGGAGCCACATGACCAAATCCGTCATAGCTCCAGCCGTACTTAAAAGATTCCGCGTTAGTATTCCAATGTACTAATGAGTAAAAGGCGGAAGTGAGACACCAGTCGAAATTCAAATTATGCTTCTGGGCCCAAGCTGTAATCGCCCACCGTAACTGCAACACCGAAGCGTGCGGTCGGGCGCTCTCCATGACATCCCAACGCCACAGGTCTAACCGTTGGCCATGTTGATTTTGGAGATGCGGCAACGCCTGCTGCAAGAAGGGTAAGGAAGCCCGCAATTCTGCCAACACCTCTGGCTGGGCCTCCCTCACAGCCTCCAGCAGCGCTACCCGCGCCCAGTATGTTGAAGAGGAATGATCTGCTGCTTCGTAAGGCATCCAGTGTGCTCCTCATGTCGACTATTGGTTTCGAAGAGGTCTGTTTCACTCACTAATCCAGTAGCGTTAGAAGTGGCCCAGGAAGTCTCTCTTGGTTGCGTCTTCGATGCGTTCTTTCCACCCGATGATCATGTTGTTGATATGAAGCTTGTGTTTTAGCAGAGCAGTGGTTGAAAGGAGCGGAAGAATCGATTCCAGGAATTTGATTTTCTTTTCAAAGACGGGGACCGCACTACCCGTCGCGCTCCAGCTTCGTGGTTCTATAGTTAGACGTTCGAAGGTGTCAACGTCTTGATTATGCGACAAAAACAGTTTCAGAAAACGGAGTCGTTCACTTGGAAAGCACTCAGTAATGACACCAAAAATAAATATCATTCTCTGTCGATCCTGATGATGCTTCTCAATAAACGCTGAGATGAACGCCAGCATCCTTTCCGATACGGAAGGCTTAACCTCGGAAGAGGAGTCATCGTCATTGCGTCTGAAGAAGGCATTAACGTAATTGAATGACCGTGGGTAATCTGATTTTTCTTTTTCGAATACAAACTCGACGGCTCCGGTGATGATTTCACCGTGGTCTTCGAGCTCCCATAAAGCGGCATAGCGCGCGCCATTCATGGGTTCTGACACATAACCATCCCCTCCATACAGCCATTCCAAGTACTTCAATAAGAAGTTGCGGTCGAGTTCTACAATCTGTCTGAGGACGGCACCTCGATAATTTACAAGATCGTCTATAGCGGATTGATGAAGGTAAGCTTCTTCAAGCAGGTCCACATGCTGTCCGAAAAGGCGCTTCATGCTCTTAAATACGTGGGTGTTCGGATTGAAGAGGTAATGGAAATTAGCTGGCTGATCCGGTTTACTGCGTTCCAAAACAGTTTTGACTAAATTTACGAGTACGTTGGGATCAAATCTGGCGTACGACTCCAAGAAATCAAAGTCCCTGAATAAACGTAGATCAGCAGTTTGGTAAAACGAGTAAAGCTCATTAACGTGGTACCGATTTATCTTGCTGGGCTGGAGTAAAGAAAAGAACGCCAAAAGCCACGACTCTTTTGACTGGTACTCATTGCGTTTGAGCAGATTGTACGCGTACCTTGGACTTGAATAAATCGAACACAGCTTTCCGATAACCCTTGGATAGATATGACCGAGTTTATTCCCGTCCTCAAGTAGATGTTTGACGACTTTCTTGAATAGTACAAGGTCATCTTGGGCCAGATTCATCAATATTATTTCAATACCGCTTGCCAAGAGATGAACCTTGTAGTCTTCTGCGATGTGCTTTTGAATTTCACGGCAGAGTTCAAAGAACCGAACGTAGTCAGAGTATACGTAGCCTGAAAATTCTTTCCTGAAAGCTTCATCTCTGCGCTTTTCAAAATCCTCATCCCAATCCGGAAGCAGAATGTTTGAGAGATGGTACGTTTCATTCGTAAACCGCTTCTCAAGATTCTTTTCGATCGCGACCTTGTGCTGCCTCAGAAAACGCAGGTATTGCTGCATGAGGACCGTATCCATATAGCTAGATGGGTCCAGGCTCGCCTTCAGAGTTGGCAGCAGAATGAGGGAATCCGCCTCCACAATTTGATTCGTCGTTTCGTTAACTAGCGTGTCGTGAAATCTCGTCGCGTGATCAACTATCAGTTGAAAGGCAATGTCGCGAGTCTCCGGCTCACAAGACGACTTCCCCACAAAGTCCCAAAGGCGTTTTCGCAGTTCGAGCAGTTCGGGGGACGGCAGAAGGCGGAATTCTCGTATAAGGATTTTTAGACCTTCCGATCTGTGCGTCCGAAATTGGGTTTTCAGATATTTGTCGGCGATCCTTAGTAGAAGTCGCTTGTGAAGCAATCCGGTTTCTTTGTCGGATGACTTTTCGATCAAACTTTCGACGACCACCTTTTGCGTAATGTACCCGTGGTCGTAGGAGTCGACTTCAAAGCAGAATCTCTCAAGCAAGAGATAAAGAACTTGTGAAAGCAGTCCAGGTTGCTTCTCCAAATATTCAAGGATCAGATCGAAAGCTATGTGAAAGTTTTCGCCGGACGCATGTTGAAATGCTTCGAGAACGTCAAGGTACTTGTCGTTCAGAAGCCCTTGAGATTCTGGTTCATAGGTCAGCTTCGCGAAGTCAGTCGGAGCGTTCGGTAATGAATCGATTCTGTCTTTGAGGAATAAGAGGGTCTCTTCCTTCTTGAGAAACCAAAAGACTCGCATGAGGCGCAGAAGCTTTGCTTCATCTCCGCCGGCAGCTCTCCATTCAGCATCAACGTGTTTTTGTAGTCGCTCAGAGATGAATTGATGATTGAAAGTGTCAAGTACGGGATAGATGCCTTCCCTAAACTTGTACTCGTAGTCACCAAAGTAGTCTGAAAGCAACACTGATAAATCGGCAGACTCGACTTTGAAAAACGCCCGGTAAAAAAGATATGTGCCCAGAACTTGATCGGATATCTTTACGACCTCATTCTCGTAAAGGTCGACTAGCTCAGCAGCATGAAGTCGTTCTATGCCCTCCCAGAATTCAGTCTCCGACAATCCGAAACTCTGGGCGACCCGAGAGAAAAGAGCGGCTGTTCTATCCAGTGAGCCGAAGAACGCTAGAATCGCTCCTATCTTAAGGAGCTTTGCGCTCTCTAGTTCTGTGAAATCGTCGGCAATCGACGTGAAGTATTCATCATAAAGATTTGAGGCATCTAGGATACTATCGAACCTGTTGGTTTCTTTCGCGAGCTTTGCCGCCATAACCGCAAGGCGAGGATTCCCTTTAGCGATCTTGCAGATTCGCTCAAGGTAGACGTGGTTCCGAATACCAAACTCCGCTTCAACGATTTCACTTATCTCTTCGTTCTTGAACGGTTCCAGCTGCAGTTCTGTCTGAGCGGCATACTCCCGCGCTACTTTCCTCACGTTGACAAGCGCATAGTCGCGTACCGTAAGGATTATCTTCGTGTGGTGATTATCGCGCTGCTCGTGCAGCAACTGGAGCAAGAGATCCAATTGGGATAGGTGATTTGCGTCATCGACAAATAGCAAGTATTGGCCGTCGCTCCCGAAGTAAGCCTTCAGGTCTTCATACAAAGCCAGCCTCTTATTGAATATGCCAAAAGACTGATATGAGGGAAGCTGCTCAACGAACCTACTCATGCATTCAAGGGCAAAACGAGACTTTCCGACGCCTGCTGGCCCAGCAATGATCAGTAAATCGTTTGTCTCAAGCGCGTCCAATGCACCCTTGAGTTCTGCGCCTCGGAAATGAAACTTCAAATCCAATGGGGTAGCGAACGCGCTCTTTTGATATCGCTTGATGAAATCGGCAGGGGATAAAATCTGACCGGTGTCGAGTTCTATTTCGAGGTATTCCTTAGCAAGGATTTGATGTTTTTCGAGCAAGCCGAATGAAAAAGAGCCGAGTCCTAAGATATCGAGAAGACATCCGCGCTCCTGGCCCTTGACGGTCAAGGCTTCCTCTTCGGCTGAGGACAGTTTTGAGTTGTGACAAAGTATGATTCTTTCGATCTTCTCAACCGGCACTCCAGTTTTCGTTTCGTCGAAGCACTCATCAACGTCGCCGACTAACTTTTCGAATAGCCCGGTTTCTTGAGTTGTGGCCTCAACGAACACATATCGGCCGTTAGGCAGCGACAGCAATGTGTCCGGTCTGCCCTTAACTGTTTTTTCCTTTCCGGCCTTCGCTCCGATTCGGTTAATGCGTTGATAGCCCTCACGGTAGAGGTAGTGATCGCACAGGTCTTGGAACCGAGCCTCATTTATCGCCCGCAACGCATTTTCGATTTGAGTTAGCTTTGTCACGCTGAAGTACCGGAAACCTGAGTTTGTCGTACTGAGTTATTTTACAGCCACAGACAACCGTTGTCCCCGTCGCTCGGAGTGCTTTATGAAAGTGCGAACACGCGAGGTCAGATCCCACAGAGAACAATGAGGGCTTTTTGATTTACAATGCCCAAGGAGGGAGCATGGCAGAAATCTTCATATCTCACAGCGCGCGAGACCAACGGCTTAAGAACTTTTTCAATCAGGCATTTGCTACTTCTTCAGTAAACGCCAAGTTGGAAGAAATAGAGCAACTCTACAAAGGAACAATTACAACTCAACAAATCGAGCAAGACATAAGTTTATCAAGCGCGGTATTTGTTCTTCTTAGTCAGAATGTGGATTCGCTCGATCACACGCGCGACTGGATAGGCTATGAGGTCGGGTACGCGAAAGGTGCACAAGGCGGCAATAAAGACGTTTGGGTCTTTGAGCATATTGACGAAGCCGGACATCTGACTAAAGTGATTCCGAACTTTGACCACTATGTTGTTTACGACACGAGCGACACCGCGCTCAAATACGTGAAAGCGATTGTCGACTCATATGACGATGTGAGAGTCGCTAGAAATACCGCCGTTGGCACAGGCATTGGTGCCGTATTCGGAGCGCCTTGGGCCGGGGCTGGAGAGGCCTTTCTTTATTCCGCACTGTCTACTGGCAGACCCACTGGCGTAGAAGGTATTTGTGGTTGCTTACTCAAATACCGCGTTCACTTGCCTGAACAGATCATTCAGTTGCGATGTCCCAAGTGTCGAGATTGGTACTTTAAGCCTGGTGTTGTTCCGCAGCTTCCTTGACTGCTGGCGCAAGACAAGATTCCACTTTGATCCATTTCATTAACCCCAAAATCCTAGTCAACAAAGTAGAAAGTTTGTTGAGCAAAATGTAAATGAGGCGTCGGCCTCATTCCACTCCGTTTCATACCAGCCGAGCTAAACTGCGGTTATCGAAGTCAAAAACAACCCTCAAACATAATACTAGAAGGACTCCGGCTTCCATTCCGCAGGCTCCATTCCAGCCGAGCCTAACTCTCAATTATTCCCCCCTCTTCGCTTCGATTCTTCACGCCAGCCCATTCGCACAACTCTGCGCTTCGCTCCGAGTGCTCCACTCCGTTACGCCCCTGCGGGTGATGCGACTGAGCACCCAGTCGTTTCGATCTCTTCACTGCGAGGGGGAAACACCTTCTCAAAGACCAAAACACGGATCGAAAAGGAGCAAAGAAGATGCAGGAACAAAAACAAACAACCCAAACAACCGACATTCCGAAGTGGTCAGCGTTACTCGTGGAAGCAGTCAACAAGCCCGGCTTGATCATGGACGCGTACAGCGCGTTTTGGAATTACAGCGTAGGAAATCAAATCCTCGCGCTCATTCAATGCCAATTACGCGGAATACAGCCAGGGCCAATCAATACGTTTCCGAAGTGGCAGACGTTAGGCCGAGTCGTCAAACGCGGGGAAAAGGCCTTGACGCTTTGCATGCCACTAACCCGCAAGCGCCGCGACGATGAATCAAAAGATATCGACGCACCGAGCGAGGAACAGACCTATACGGCCTTTGTTCACCGCGCCCGATGGTTTGTAGTCAGTCAAACCTACGGCAGCGAGCTTGGACCAGTGACGATCCCGGAGTGGGACGCCGAGCGAGCGCTAAAGGCGCTTTGCATTGAGCGGATCACCTTCGACAAGACGGACGGCAACTGTCAGGGGTTCGCTCGTGGCAGTCAGATCGCGATCAATCCCGTAGCGCAACTCCCGCACAAGACACTCTTTCACGAAATGGCCCACGTGCTTTTGCACACGTCCGAAGGCGATTTCACCGACACCGAACAGACGCCGAGAAACCTTCGCGAAGTCGAAGCGGAGTCAGTCGCCTTGTTGTGCTGCGAAGCATTGAACCTTGAAGGTGCGGACTATTGCAGAGGCTATATCCAAAACTGGCTGTATCAGGGAATCGGCTACGACGCCGACGCGATCCCCGAAAAGAGCGCACAAAAAATCTTCCGCGCCGCCGATCAAATCCTGCGAGCGGGACGACCGACGAGAGAGCGATCAGCCGAATACGCGAACTAGACAACCACGACAAAGGAAAAGGGTCAGGTAAAGCGCGCGAACGCTGCCTGACCCACCACACCAACTTTTCAACCGTGACAGGAGAAAGACTGATGCGACCAAACACTAACACAGACCGACAACCGAGCATCACGCGCTTTGCGCTTGGACAAACCTACGTCACGCCCGGAGCAGAAGAAGCGCTCATGATAGCCGGACAAACAGGAATCGAATTCTTACGCCGACACGTGTCTGGCGATTTCGGCGAAGTGTCAGATGACGACATGAGCGAGAACGAGCTTTCCTTACAAGAAGGCTTTCGTTTGTTGAGCGCCTATCGCACCGCGAAGGGACAGAAGCTTTGGATCATCACCGAAGCGGATCGCAGCGCCACGACGATTCTTTTGCCTGATGAATACTAGGCCAAGAACAAAAAGCATCAGCGGCGCGAATGCTTAAGCATTCGCGCCGCCAGTAGTTCTTAGGATCGACAAAATCGCTTGCCACGATTTTTTGACAAGACTGCCATCCAAATTCTATTGTCATTGCATGTTGAGGCGATGGCTGTCAGGGACGTTCTTGTCACGCAATTGAGGGAGCCATTAGTTAGAAGTAGAAGTCCCAGACTTATTTCGTTTCCTCCCCAAATTCGCGGCTAAGACTAGATATCAGAACGACCGGGCAGCGAAAGCGGCTCGACAATGTTTCTGTTTCAAACCTTGCAAGAGGTTCGTAAGCAAACTGAAGAGTGGCTGCGTGAGTTTAACGAACAGCGACCACATGAAGGTTTCAACCTCATCCTTAACCCTGCAGAGAATGGCACGAGCGAAGTGCACGCGTCTGTTGGGTAGAGTCCCAATCTTTTTGGTTCTTGGAATTTGCATAGCAGCACTGGTTGGTCGGCCGACCGGCCACAGCAGCAATGAATTGTCATCTAAGTCCGCCCAGCAATCATTCTTCAACGCGGTCTTGTTTCAAGAATCCGAGAATCCTCTGCGGGTAGGAAAAACCTTGGATTCCTTTTCATCGCTGACGAACCGCGGGAATCTTGTCAACGCGCATTCTACCGAGACAGCGACTCCGCTCGTAGCGTCCTCAAATGGTTGTCCGATCGCTGGAGTAGTAGAGAGGGGCGCTGCCGATTGCGACACGGCTATTTACGAGAATGATCCGAGTGTGCCCCTAGCAGGCAGGACGCCACTTATTCTTATTCATGGACATCACGGTAATAAATGGCCTATTAGCGGGGAAGACAATCCCCGTGGGAATCCGTACACCGGTTATTTCAGCGATCTCATAGCGCTACTTCGTTCAAATTTTCCAGATCTCGATAGCAAATACAAAATATATAGGTTTCATTACTTGAGTGACAAATATGAGGTTCGGGAAATTGCCCGCTCTTTACGGAACCGTCTCGACGACTTGATCCGTTCTGATCCAAATTTCGACACGAAGTTTGTGATCATAGCGCACAGCATGGGCGGGCTGGTTGCAAGGTCATATATTAATGAGTACGACCACGATGCTGGGAGGTCATCGCAAAATGGCGGTTACAGAGGAGTCAAAGCAGGTGAAAGAATCATAAAGCTCATAACATTGGCTACTCCGCATCATGGATCACAACTGTCTAATGGGAACGCGAGAATTGGCAGCCCGGCTCTTCATCCTCTCTGGTCGGATGTATTTAACACTTTGGACGAGGTAACTTGGTGGTCCAACTGCTCTCTTTTAACTGGGTGTGATATCAACCATCCGAACAGAGGGGATCTGCATTGGGATAATTTTGACGGTAGCTGGAACGGGCGAAAAAGCTACGGTGATGCAGAACGAAATCATTTCTTAAACGGCCTCCCGCATCGCTATGATCAATTGATTTATGCCTACTGGGGATTCATTGCCAATAACGCCGATACACAGTATCTTACCAGCCTCGATCCGTATTCGCTGGAGGCCTATTTATTTGCCACGCGCAATTTTCCCTATCAGCATCAGGCCCTCGATGGCACCGGTGTAATCTTACAAAGAATTATTGAGGATAAATTCTCCTCAGACCCATCGTTTCTGTATAACGATGGCTTAGTCCAAGACAAGAGCGCACGGTTCGATGGCTTTAGCGATCCGGCGAAGCGATGCGAGTGTCGCGGCGCTGACCACTTGGACATGCTTGAGGGAACCGCGCTGGATTGCAGAAGGGGAAGCGTTCATAAGACCATCGTTCGTTTCCTTGGTGAGGATTTGGGCCTGAGCACCGCTGGACCGGTAAATAACACAATCGGTTTGGATCCCGCTCCGAATTATACCTTCACTAATACCGCAGTAGGCTCTGGTAGGGATAAGACGTTCTCGATTTTTAACTACAACGCTACGAATCAACCGCTAACGATTTCGAGCATAAGTATTTCTGGTGGTGGTGCCAGTCAGTTCTCTATAAGCAGCGCGCCCAATTTCCCCTTCAACGTTCCCTATCCAGACTTAAAACAGTTCATCGTTCGTTTTAGGCCCACCAGTGCGGGAACGAAAACCGCTGAGCTCACGATCAATAACAACTCTGTGACGCCGAACTCGATAATTAACCTTTCTGGGGTCGGCACGCAATCCGGCGACGGTGGTACGGGAGGGTGTTCCTACTCGCTGCCGGTAAATACGAAGACATTTGCGCCTTCTGGCGGCAATGGCAGTTTTACAGTCTCGGCAGGTAGCAGCTGTGGATGGGTTGCCTCCACGCCTGATGATTGGATCTCAATCACTTCCGGTGGCAATGGTATCGGAACCCAGGTTGTAAACTTTGTGGTCACCTCAAATCCAAATTCCGGTTTTCGGACAGGGCACATTACCGTGAGCGGTGGCAATAGCGTCCTCACATTTACAGTTAGCGAGGATGCCAACAGTACTGGGTGTGTTTACTCCCTATCAGCCAGCACAAAGACATTCGGACAAAGCGGG
>Ga0070698_100001893_pt1 | contig 23314 bp, 19 predicted proteins | sample KBSK1502metaG_FD_65477 | JGI IMG/M metagenome (GOLD analysis project Ga0070698, IMG submission 65477) | Corn, switchgrass and miscanthus rhizosphere microbial communities from Kellogg Biological Station, Michigan, USA - KBS K1-50-2 metaG | ecosystem: Host-associated > Plants > Roots >...
TAAACGACACCCATCCCGCCGCCGCCCAACTTCTCGACAATGCGGTAGTGCGAGATGGTCTGGCCGATCACCTAAGCTGGACCTCACGCGTAGGGAATGAGCATGTTAGGTCGTGGCTGGAAGCAAGTCAACGCAGAGTGGATTGGCTCTCTTTGTGGTGAGTAGAGGTTTTGTTAGAGGCTCTAAGGACGATTGAGGCCCGATGTGACGCCTGCGGGCTCTAGGTGGACTCAGCGTCCGAGGCAGAGTTTTAGCCTGAAGTCGAGCACGGGACACCAATTCAGCATAATCCAAGCCCGGAGGGCGGAAGAATCTAGCCCAGGGCGCAAGCCCTGGGTTAGCTGCCACGAGGCCGCAGTCCCGGAAGGACGGAAGAACCTCGCGTAATTCCGAGGCAGAAAGACGCTAAGCCCTAAGTGCTGTCCCCGTCCCATTCGGATAAACCAAAATCTTGCTAGCCGCCCCCGTCTTCAACCTCTCCATAGCCTGAGAAAAATCTTTCATGGCGATGCGATCGGTAATCACCGGATGAAGATTGAGTTTCCCGCTCTTGAGCAGAGCCGTCATCTGATACCAGGTCTGATACATCCGACGCCCGCTGATGCCCTGAATGGTGATGCCCTTGAAAATAATGTCTTCCGAGAAATTCAGCGAAATGGGCTTGGAAGTAAGACCGAGCAGCGAAATTCGTCCGCCGCGCCGGACGATATCAAAAGCGGTTCGAATGGCGCCAGGGTGACCTGCCATTTCAAGCACCACGTCCACGCCCAATCCACCCGTTTGCTCCATGATCACCGCGGGTGCGTCTTCTTTTGAAGGGTCAATCACAAAGTCGGCCTTCATTTCCTTGGCAATCTTCCGACGATGCTCGTTCACTTCAATGGCAAAAACAGTAGTGGCCCCCACGGCGCGAGCTACGGCAATAGAGAACAATCCGATCGGTCCGCATCCGGTAATTGCCACCGTTTTCGCTGCGATTTCTCCGGCCAGCACGGTATGAACTGCATTTCCCAATGGATCGAGGATCGACGCATACTCCTGCGGAATGGCGGCATCGAGCTTCCAGATATTGGATTCAGGAATAACGACGTACTCGGCAAAGGCGCCATCCATGTCCACGCCGATAATCTTCACGTTCTGGCAGATGTGCGCTTCGCCCGTACGGCACTGCAAACATTTGCCGCACGCAATATGCATTTCGGCAGAAACAAAGTCCCCTTCTTTTACGCTGGTGACTTCATTGCCGTAGGCGACCACTTCGCCGCAGAATTCATGTCCGGGAATGAGTGGTGGATGAATTCGCCCCTGCGCCCATCGGTCCCATTCGTAGATGTGCAAGTCAGTGCCGCAAATAGACGCGACTTTAACCTTCACCAGCACGTCAGTCCGGCCAAAGCCTGGAACTTTGACTTCACGAATGTCCGCTCCTGGCGCGGCTTCCGCCTTAACCACCGCCTGCATGGTATTGGCCATCAGAACCTACTCGTTCAGAATCTGTGCAACAAGATATTGATTCTAGCACCGCGAGAAGAGGGAGCAGATTCCGTTGCCCGGTTTGTCCCCATTCTGCTATTGGGTTCAATCAACAATCAGAAATCAACAATCGGAAATTGGAAATGTTCACTCTCCCCATCCGCCCCCGCCCGGCGATTCAATCCGAATGCGCTCGCCTTGATGCAGCCGCACATTGAACTTCCCAGGTAATTTCTCAACCGACCCATCGAGCCGGATAATCTCCGTTTGTCCCCGTGCCCCAGGTTCCCCGCCACTAAGCCCGTAAGGACCTCGCGTACGCCGATCGGCAAGGAGAGTGACTTCTGCATCGCTAAGCACTTCAATCTCGCGCACAATACCATCTCCACCACGATATTTTCCGCTTCCACCGCTGCCTCGCCGCAGCGAATATCGACGTACGCGCAGAGGATACGCATACTCCAGCGCCTCCGCCGGTGTATTCAGTGAGTTTGTCATGTGGGTATGCACTCCGGATACACCGGGCTTAGAAGGACGCGCCCCCATACCTCCCGCGATGGTTTCGTAATATACAAACGGCTCACCGGTTCGCGGGTCTATTCCGCCGATAGTCAGATTGTTCATAGTTCCAGAAGCGGCCGCCGGAATACGTTCCGGCAAAGCTTGCGCCAGTGCGCGAAGCAACACATCCACGATGCGTTGCGAGGTTTCCACGTTCCCACCCGCAACCGCTGCCGGCGGACGCGCATTCACCACGGTCCCTGCCGGAGCAAATACGCGAATGGGACGCATCAATCCGGCGGTCGCCGGTACATCTTCGACCAGCAGACACCGGAATACATAGAAACATGCGGAATACGTAATGGCCTCGACCGCATTAATGCTGCCTTCCACCTGCCGATCGCTCCCAGTGAAATCCACCACCACCATGCATGTGTGGCGCGGGCGCCCCCGCCCGCGTCTTGCCGGCTGCCCATCCGCCCTGGAACCGCGAAACGCAACCTCCGCCGCAATTTTCACCGGCTTATCACTGATTCCGTCGCTATCCAGAAAATCCTCCGCGGCATATGTCCCCTTAGGCACGCGCTTCAGAAACGTCCGCATCATTTCTTCGGAATATTCCAGCAACTCGCGCGCCGCTCGCTTAACTCGCCCCAACCCATAAACTCCACAAACTTCTCGCAGTCTCTCCGCTCCGATGTGACAAGCGGCGATCTGTGCGCCGAGATCCCCTTCGCGCTCGTCCGGAGTGCGAACGTTATTCAGCAGCAGCGCGAGAACATCACGATCCATTTTTCCCGCCCGCACGACGCGCACCGGCGGAATCCGCAATCCTTCCTGGTAAATTTCGCGGCAAAGCCCCATGGATCCCGGATACGCGCCGCCGACATCAGCGTGGTGGGCCCGCGATGCAACATAGAAGTCCGGCCTGCGGCTCTTCCCCGAGAAATAGAAGGGCGCGACTAGCGTAATATCCGGCAAGTGCGTCCCTCCGGAAAATGGATCATTCAGCATGACCACATCGCCGCGTCCAAGTTCGCACCGGTCAATCGCCGCCCGCACTGACATCGGCATCGAGCCCAGATGCACCGGCATGTGATCGCCCATGGCAATCCCTTCGCTATCACTGTCGAACACTGCGCAGGAATAATCACGCCGTTCCTTGATGTTTGGGGAAAACGCGGTCCGTCGTAGCGCGGCGCCCATTTCCTCCGCAATGGAGTGATAGATGTTCTTGAAAATTTCCAGCTCGATGGGATCGCGCCGCATGATGACTCGAAAGTTTACCGAAACCGTCCCTGCGCCGCACCATCAGCCGATTACTAGTTCACTGCTGCGGCCCATAATTGTGTTGACATTGCAAGTCTTAGTCCGCAATATCTGGTATTAGAAGTTCCGCCCATGCCAGCAATTGGGCTGCGGTTTGCGGTTAGGCCCCGATTCTTAACCTTTGCAAGGGAAAATCGTTCACGGAGGAAACTTCATGCCAGCAAAGAAAAAGGCAAAGAAGAAAAAGAAACACTAACCGTCAGCGAGACGTTACCTCGCACGGACCTGTAAGTTCCAACGGCCTCTCGAGAGAAGCACCTGTCGAGGGGCTTTTTTCCGCCTATCTCATCCTTCCCCCAAAACGTGCCTATCTGAAAATCATGGTTGTGCCAAAAGCCCGGTCGTGCTAGAAACTCGGGTGGGGAAATGCGGTTCTTTCCCGACTGGCGTAATTTCCAGAACCCCCGATGAGCCTGCGAACCCGAGCCGTCGCCAAGTCCGCCCGCACCACCGATGTGGTGATTCCAGAGAAACTTTACTTTCGCATAGGCGAAGTCGCCCGCCTCTGCCGCCTGCCCGCCTATGTTCTGCGCTTCTGGGAAACGGAATTTCCCCAGCTCAAGCCGGTTAAAAGCAGTACTGGGCAGCGGATGTACCGTCACAAGGATGTAGAAAGCGTTCTGCGCATCAAGAAACTTCTTTACGAAGAAGGTTTTACCATCGCAGGCGCACGCCAGCATCTTAGAGCAGAGATCAAAGGGGATAGGAAACAGTCCCCGCTGCCGTTCCCGGCGCGCTCCACCTCGGAACTGAAACACATCCGCCAGGGATTGCGTGAAATCCTGACTATGCTCTCAGCCCGCCGGTCGTCCTGAACCCCTGCCCCCAGACTTCGATCGGAACCTATCCACCCCCAACTGCGTTGACCGAAATAAACCCCCTGTGAATTGAAAGTAACCGCGATTGATTTTTTTTAGTTGACGTCCAAATCCGCGATAGGCAAACTCACAGGAACGGGTCCCCCCGAATTTCTTTCGACGCGTTGGAGAAAGCATGCAGCACTTGGGTCCTTTTCTTGCGGTCCAACTCTGTCTGGCGTTCGGCATGGCTGGCCTGCTCTGGCCGGATAAATTCATGCCCCTGTTTCACGTCCTCATGTTTCCGTGGGCTGCAACCTATCGCGGAGTTCGCGCCAACAGCATTGCCGCCATCGCCCTTTCATTTCTACTTTTCTTGATGCTGATGGCCCGCTTCTAAGCCGTTCACCCGCCACAAAAAACTCTAGCCACTGCCTTTGAAGTATTGCACTGCCCGCTCGTGAGCTTGGGCTGCCTTGCGGCTATTGAACGTCCCCAGATTGCGACGTTTGCCCGTCTTCAAGTTCTTCTTTCGCGAGTACAACCGGTATTTTCCGGATTTTAGTTTACGTATCATGGTTCACGTCCGTTCACGTCCACTATGAGCGTTTGGGTTAGACGATCCAATGCAAGCGGTGTCACGAGAAACCCAAAACCAGAACTAGGGGGCTCAGACCTGAAAGCTGCCCTATTACCTTCGAATTAGGTAAATTCCTGTATTGCAGTGTTCATTTTCAGCATCTTTACTGATACACGTCCCCCAGGAGGATAGCAATGAAAGTCATTACACTAGCGCTCCTTTTGGCGCTTACGCCTGCTGCCTGGCAAAACCCGCAAGGTTCTGCCCCAACCACCACCGCCCCGAACACTCAGAGCGCTTCTCCCGTTACTCAGAACGCCCCCCTGAGTCAAAAGGGTATTGATCGCATCATCAAAGAAGTGCATCACGAATTGGTAATGTTGCCGTTTTATGGGGTCTTCGATAATTTGGCGTACAAGGTATCTCCGGACGGCACGGTGACTCTGCTCGGCCAAGTTTCGCGGCCAACCTTGAAATCCGATGCTGAAAACGTGGTGAAGCGGATCGAGGGTGTGGAACGTGTGGACAATCAGATCAAAGTGCTGCCGGTGTCGCCCAATGACGATCGCATCCGCCGCGCAGTTTATCGCGCCATCTACGGCAACGAAGTGCTGAGCCAATATGCATTGCGCGCCGTACCGCCAATCCACATCATCGTAGAGAATGGCAACATGACCTTGGAAGGTGTTGTCGCCAGGCAGATGGACAAACAAATAGCAGAGATACAAGCCAAGAGTGTGCCTGGTGTCTTCTCTGTCACCAATAATCTGAAGGTGGAAGAAGAAGGTAAGTAAGATCAGGATGGCGGACTCGTAAGGCTGCGGGCTTTTCAGTGGCCAGTGGTCAGTTCAACCACTAGCCACTGATCCGGCATTTTCCGGACGTGCAAAGACAGACAGCTTCGTTTACAACGGTGTGAGAGCCTTGCGGGTGCGCCTCAACTGGAGCAACGCATACACCGACGTCGCCAGCAAGAGCGGGGATGAGTAGAAACCTGGCATCGGCCGCGGAAAACGAACGGAACTCACCGTGTGACCCAAAATCGTTCCCGCGGTGTGACCTAATCCATTCAACAACATGATGACGGCAAAGATGTAAAAGACTGGCCGAATCCAGCGCATTCCTTTGAATACGAGCGGAGACAGCGCCAAGAGGACGAGCACCGCGACTATAAGGCCCGTCAGCCACTCCCAGAATTCAAAAGTCGGCATGGGCCAAAAAACGATCTTCGCCCGCAGCGCTAGTACGGTGGGGTTGTAAACAGACAGAAAACCGGTCGAAGCCTCGTCAGTGACGTGGAGGGCCAACGCCAAGCAAAGAGCTATCCAGGCAATCCCTAGCTTGGATGTGCCTGAATCACGCTTTAAAGCTGGCCCAGCCGAGGCGGTCATCTGCTCACCTCTCGCCAACAAGTATCCGCCGGCTGTCAATCCTTCTGAAATTACGCCACAAGATTCCTCCATTCCGTTATCCCTTTGATTAACTTGATAGAATCTAGAAGCGAGAATGGAATTCACTGAACAATTCGATGTGGTAGTGGTCGGCGCAGGTCACGCAGGATGTGAGGCCGCGATGGCGGCGGCTCGCATGGGCTTGAAGACGGCCCTGTTCACGCTGAATGTCGATCTGATCGCCCAGATGTCCTGCAATCCCGCAGTGGGCGGAATCGCTAAAGGACACCTGGTCCGCGAGGTGGATGCGCTCGGCGGCATCATGGGCGAAGTGACAGACGCGGTCGGCATCCAGTTTCGGCTGCTGAATACTTCGCGGGGCCCCGCAGTGTGGTCACCGCGAGCTCAGTGCGACAAACAGGCTTACCGCCTCAAGATGCGTGAAGTGCTGGAGTCGCAATCAAACCTGAAAATCAAACAGGCTGAGGTTGCGGATCTGATTATTGAACACACGGCCGGCTCGGAGCGGCGCACTGCGCGCGGGATTCGATTGCGGGATGGACGTACGGTGGGCGCATCGGCGGTCATCGTCACCACTGGCACTTTCCTCAACGGACTGATTCATTGCGGAGAGCAGCAGTATCCCGCGGGACGATCGGGCGAACCAGCCGCGGTTCTTCTCGGCGAGTCTCTGAAGAAGCTCGGTCTGCGAGGTTGCCGGCTGAAGACAGGCACGCCGCCGCGTTTAGATGGACGCACCATCGACTGGTCGCTTTTCCAGGTGCAAGCCGGTGATAGCGATCCCACTCCCTTCAGTTTTCGCACTAAGCGTGTCGGCCATCATGACCAACAGGTCCCGTGCTATATCGCTTGGACCACGCCGGAGACGCAGCGCATCATTCGCGAAAACGTGCACCGGTCGCCAATGTACAGCGGGCAGATCAAGTCGATCGGGCCACGCTACTGTCCTTCGATCGAAGACAAGATCGTAAAGTTTCCCGATAAGACTACGCACCAGCTGTTCCTCGAGCCAGAAGGTCTGAACACGCACGAGATCTACGTCAATGGGATGAGCACGTCGCTGCCGGTCGAGGTTCAACTTGCGATTCTCAAGTCCATTCCTGGACTGGAGAATGCGGAGATGCTGCGCCCCGGCTATGCCATCGAGTATGACTCCATCGATCCCACGGAACTGGAACGCACTCTGGAAACCAAGAAGATTGCAGACCTCTTTCTGGCGGGTCAGATTAACGGTACCTCGGGTTATGAAGAGGCGGCATGTCAGGGGTTGATGGCCGGCATCAATGCAAGCTTGAAAGTTAAAGCAGAGGAGCCGCTGATTCTGGATCGCACCGAAGCTTACACCGCGATCCTGATCGACGATCTCATTTCCAAAGGGACGAACGAGCCTTACCGGATGTTCACTTCGCGGGCTGAATTCCGGTTGCATCTGCGTATTGACAATGCCGATCGTAGGCTCACCCCGCATGGGCGCAGGATTGGATTAATAGGGGGCTCGGCCTGGGCGGATTTCCTGGCCAAGCAGGAGCGGTTGGAATCTTTGAGACAGATGTTACAGAAGACCAAACTTACCAGTGCAATGCTGGAAAAGATGGGTAATGACTCAACCCTACTGTCGACGGCTGGCCAAACACTTGCCCAACTGCTGAAGCGTCCCGAAGTTGCCATCGAGCATATGGTTCCGGTGCTCCGCGAACTGATGCCGGAGTATTTCGAGCGCAGATCGGTCGCTGCAGATCATTTGACCTCCGAGGTGCGTAACGAACTCAAGCCGGTGGAAACGGAAATCAAATACGAAGGATACTTGCAGCAGCAGCAACGCTCGATTGAGCGGCTGAAGAAATCCGAGCAACGCTCGATTCCTGAGTGGTTCGACTACCGCTCAGTCAGCGGACTCTCCCGCGAGATGCAGGAAAAATTAAGCAATGTTCAGCCGCGGACCCTTGGTCACGCCTCACGCATACCTGGCGTTACGCCGGCGGCCGTATCTTTGGTCAACGTGTATATCGAGATCCAGGCCAGACGTCGCACCCACGCTGCTGCCATCTAATTCTCCCCCTTGGCGGACCGGAGAACCATCGTCGCACCAGCTTCGGATGTACCATAAAACCGTGCAGACACTGGCACAAAGTCTTCTCCATTACATCCGGCGAAACCAGCTCCTGAAGGCAGGCCACCGAGTTGGGGTTGCGGTGTCGGCCGGTGCGGATTCCGTCGCGCTTTTGCGTCTGCTGCTGGACTTGCGGAAGGAACTCGGAATCGTCCTCTCCGTGATTCATTTCAATCACAAGCTACGCGGAGCGGAAGCCGATGCGGACGAACAGTTTGTCACTGATCTGGCACGTCAATACAAACTGCAGTTGCATCGTGCGAGTGAAGATGTTGAGGGCTATGCAGCGCAGCGGCATTTGAGCCTTGAGGCCGCAGGGCGGGAAATGCGGTATGGATACTTCTCGAGATTGCTCGAAAGGGACTTGGACCGCATTGCCACTGCACACACGCAGGATGATCAGGCTGAGACGGTGCTCTTAAAAATAGTGCGAGGGGCTGGAACGCGCGGGTTGGCTGGGATTTATCCCCAGTTGCCGGTTCAAGGTTCTCAGCTCTCAGAGAAGACTGTTGTCCGGCCTCTGCTGGGAACAGGAAGAAGAGAATTGGAAGCTTATCTGAGAGCGCTGGGACAAGGCTGGCGGGAGGATTCCAGTAACCGGGACTTGCGCCACAGCCGCAACCGCGTACGTCATGGGATCATGCCGCGGCTCGAGCGCCATCTGAATCCAGCGGTTCGCGAAACTTTGGCGGAAGTGGCGGAGATCGCGCGCGCCGAGGAGGATTACTGGCAGCAGCAAGTTGCGCTAGTCCTGCTGCAGGTTTGGAAAGCGAGCGCTCTGAAGCTGAGCGTATTGAACGATTTCCCGCTCGCTTTGCAGCGCCGGGTAGTTCGGGCAGCGGGGGAATCGTTGGGCTTGCAGCTGGAGTTCGCGCACGTGGAGGACATCTTGCATGTAGCGGGCGATGCCGAACTGGGGAAATCCGGAATGCTGCCCGGCGGATGGACTGTTTCCCGCACGCCGACGGAGTTGCGCTTCGATCGCGCGGTTTCAGGCAAGGCGAGTTCGGACTATGAGTATTGCCTCCGCGTACCTGGACGAATCAAAGTTCCTGAAACCGGTACATGGTTTGAAGCAGCGCTCGTTTCACCCCGTGGAGGGTATAATCCCGACCACTTGTTGGATTCGGCGATGTTGGGCAAAGAGCTGCGAGTTCGAAACTGGCGCGCCGGAGACCGGTTCTGGCCAGCCCATACCAAATCCCCCAAGAAGATAAAGGAATTGCTGCAGGAATTGCACATCACCGGATCGGAAAGAAAGCTTTGGCCGGTTGTTGTGCAGGGAGCTGATGTAGTGTGGGTTCGCGGATTTCCCGTGCCCGCGCATTTGCGTATTCGTGAAGGAGTTGAGGATGCTCTCGCCATCAAAGAGAGGCCCACTGGGGAACTGTGAATCAGAGCTCAAAGCCCGAACAGTTGCGGATTGTGATCCCCGCCGACCAAATCCAGAAGCGGGTACGCGAAATAGCGCGGCAGATTTCCGACGACCACCGCGGCCAAACCTTGCATGCTATGGCGCTGCTGGAGAACGGATTCATGTTCATGGCCGATCTGGTAAGGTCCCTCGACGTTCCCGTGACCTGCCAATTCATCAAGCCCAGGTATCGCCAGCAGAGTGGAAAGGGACCCGGAGATTTCCTGGAGATTTTCTTCAGCCATGAGCCGGATATCAAAGGAGAACACGTCTTGTTGGTGGAAGGCCTGTTGCATTCTGGAGTGACCAGCGAGTTTTTGATGAACGACCTGCGGGCCCGGGGAGCAGCTTCCGTCAAACTCGCGACATTGCTCGACCGGCAGTCCGCCCGTCGGGTGCAATTGCAGCCCGACTATTTCGGTTTTCTGGTGGACGAAGCCTTCCTGGTCGGCTATGGGTTAGGGTCGCCTCAGCAGACCAACCGCAACCTCTCGTATTTGGCAGCTACAAACCAAGCTGTGCCCATGACTTAAGTTTTCACAAGTTCGCCGTCCTTTTTTCCGCAGAACGGTTAAAATGGCAGTCTAGCAATATGTCCATCCAAATGCCGTGGTTGGCATCTAATCGAAGTGGGTAAGTGTCCCTTGAACGGGAAGGGCGTGCGGCTTATTTCTTAGGAGTTTATCAGGGTGAATTCAACAGTTAAAACCGTAGTTTTTTGGCTCGTGATCGTTCTCTCAGCTTTCTTGCTCTGGCAAGTAGTCAAAATGGGGAGCGGAAATCAGAAAGAGAAAGAAATCAACTTCTCACAATTGATGTCCGATGTGGACTCCGGCAATGTCAAGGAAGTCACCATCATTGGCATGGAAGTACGTGGTAAGTACCGCAATGATAATTCGGGCTTTCATACCACCGTCCCCGCCAATTATCCGGACATGATCAAGACGCTGCGCGATAAAGGCGTCACCATCTCCGTTCGCGACGTCAGCAGTGGAAGTTGGACGTGGATCGTCAATCTGGCGCCGCTGGCGCTGCTGGCCGCGCTGTGGTTTTTCATGATCCGGCAGATGCAGACCGGCGGCAATAAGGCCTTGTCCTTCGGCAAGAGCCGTGCCCGGCTGCTCTCCATGCAGCAGAAGAAGGTCACGTTCAAAGACGTTGCCGGCGTCGACGAAGCCAAGGAAGAACTGAAAGAAATCATCGAGTTCCTCCGCGAGGCGCAGAAATTCCAGAAGCTCGGTGGACGAATCCCTAAAGGGGTGTTGCTGGTTGGGCCTCCGGGAACGGGTAAGACTTTGCTGGCGAGAGCTGTGGCTGGCGAGGCCAATGTGCCGTTCTTCTCCATCTCCGGCTCAGATTTTGTGGAGATGTTCGTGGGTGTTGGCGCTAGCCGGGTACGTGACTTGTTTGAGCAAGGCAAGAAGAATGCGCCTTGCATTATCTTTATCGATGAAATCGATGCCGTGGGACGTCACCGCGGTGCCGGCCTGGGCGGCGGTCACGACGAGCGCGAGCAAACCTTGAACCAGTTGCTGGTAGAGATGGACGGCTTCGAATCGAATGAAGGCGTCATCCTGATGGCAGCCACCAACCGGCCTGATGTGCTGGATCCCGCGCTGCTGCGTCCCGGACGCTTTGATCGGCGCGTGGTCGTGAGCCGGCCCGATGTTCGTGGGCGCGAAGAAATTCTGCGTGTTCACACCCGCAAGATTCCTTTGGCGGACGATGTCGATCTTTCCGTGCTGGCTCGTGGTACCCCAGGCTTCTCCGGAGCCGACTTGGCCAACATGGTGAACGAGGCGGCACTTAGCGCGGCGCGGCAGAACCGCAAAGCCGTGCTGATGTACGACTTCGAACTGGCCAAAGACAAAGTGCTGATGGGCGTGGAGCGCAAGTCGCTGATCCTCTCCGAAGAAGAGAAGAAAGTGACGGCATACCACGAGGCTGGACACGCGCTGGTGGCCGCCAAACTGCCGAAGTCCGACCCTGTGCACAAGGTGACGATCATCCCCCGGGGCATGGCGTTGGGCGTGACCATGCAGTTGCCCATCGACGACAAACACAATTACACCAAGGAATATCTGGAGACTGAGATCGCCATCATGATGGGCGGCCGGATCGCGGAAGAGATGTTCCTGAACCAGATGAGCACCGGTGCAGGCAATGATATTGAGCGAGCCACCGAGCTTGCGCGCAAGATGGTGTGCGAGTTCGGCATGAGCGATCTGGGGCCGCTGACTTTCGGCAAGAAAGAAGAGCAAATCTTCTTGGGCCGGGAGATCGCGCAGCACCGCGATTACAGTGAAGCAACCGCAATCAAGATCGACGACGAAGTACGCCGGTTGATTAGCGATGGTTATGGCGTGGCGAAGGAAATCCTTGCCGCACACCGCGATACGCTGGTCAGGATTGCCGTCGCATTGTTAGAGCGCGAAGTGCTTGACGCTAACGAAATACGTCTCATTATCGAGGGCAAAGAGCTGCCCAAGATGACGCCTCCGCCGAAGGGCGATGACGGAGTGCAGCAGGTGCTCAAGCCAGAACCGGGGCGTCCGGGACTGGCCAAAGGTGAGCGTCCGGCGCCGGCGTAAACTCAGTGGCTGGTTGTTAGTGGCTAGTGAAAACAAGACAGGGCGGCTTTGGGCCGCCCTAATTTTTTTGCCGGCGCATGAAGGTTATTGGTTGACGACCTTCATCATGTTTTCGGGGTAGCGGAAACCGGCGGCTGCGCCATGAGGGAAGACCTCCTCCAGGCGACGCAGGTCCTCTGGCGTGAGTTGCACGTTGAGCGCTCCGACGTTATCTTCCAGGTATTTGCGGCGTTTGGTGCCGGGTATGGGGACAATATCTTCGCCCTGCGCGAGAACCCAGGCCAGCGCCAATTGCGCAGGCGTACAGCCTTTCTCTTTTGCGATCGCTTCCACGCGACTTACCAACTCCAAATTCTTCTGAAAGTTCTCGCCTTGAAAACGAGGGGATAAGCGGCGGTAATCGTCGGCAGCCAAATCCTCAAACCGCTTAAACTGGCCGGTCAGGAAGCCGCGTCCCAGAGGACTGTAAGCGACGAAGCCGATTCCCAGTTCCCGGCAAGTGGGCAAAACTTCGTCTTCCGGATCGCGGGTCCATAGCGAGTATTCTGTCTGCAATGCTGTAATAGGATGAACCTTGGCAGCCCGGCGCAGGGTCTTCGGAGCGGCTTCCGACAATCCGATGTAGCGAATCTTTCCTTCCTTCACCAGCTCAGCCATGGCTCTGACGGTGTCTTCGATAGGCGTATTGGGATCCACCCGGTGTTGGTAGTAGAGGTCGATGGTCTCGACCCCGAGCCGCCGCAAGCTGCCCTCGCACGCGGTACGAACATAATCCGGCTTGCCATTAATCCCGCGGAGATTGGGATTGGCAGGATCGCGGATGATCCCAAATTTGGTGGCGAGGACGACTTGATGCCGGCGGCCACGAATCGCCTTTCCAACCAGCTCTTCATTGGTATAAGGACCGTACGCATCGGCGGTATCAAGAAAGCTGATTCCGAGTTCCAAGGCGCGATGAATGGTAGCAATTGATTCATCGTCGTCCCGCCCTGCGTAGAAATCGGACATGCCCATACATCCCAGGCCCAGAGCAGAAACCACAGGGCCATTGCGTCCTAACTTACGCGTTTTCATGGTTAAGCTCCTACAGACGAGGGTAAAGCAGACGAGCTGCTGTCATCGTGCTGAAGCGAGACCGGCAGTCTCCAAAATAGATGCGAAAGCCGCGAAAAGGGGTTCGGTAAATGTCCGGGGGAAGGAAAGCCCAGTTCAGCTGTTTGGGCTAACCGGGCACGACCTTGGGCTCGTCACCATCTGTCCGCGCTACTAGCTCATCGGAAATTTTTCACCAGCATGATGTTCGATTCTGCGAATTCGTCCTGAACGTAGAGAATGGATTTGCCGTCGCGAGACATGGCCATTCCCCAACCAGGCTCTTTCTCCAGGGTCCAGATGGGAATGATTTTGTGACTCGCAAAATCGAAGAACTGAATTGTCGCGTTAGGCGACTTATCGAATCTGAGGAAATAAATGCCATCCGAGGTGAGTGCCCAATTCGGCCAACTGCCGCCCCGAACCTCCTCCAACACTTGAGTTTCGTCCCCGCCGCCCAGGGGCATTCTCCACACACCACCTGCTTCGTACTTCGAATAATAGAGGAAGCGTCCATCGGAAGATTCGACGCCGGAAATTCCACCATTCTTAGTCACTTTGATCGGTGCGCCACCGCGTACCGGCATCCTCCAAAGCTGAAAGGGTTCACTACCGCGTTTGGAAGCGAAGTAAATCCATTGGCCATCGCGCGACCAACTGGGAGAAAGGTTATCCGCGCCGGAAATGGTAGGCAGAAGCCGGGGAACCCCACCGGGTACTTCGACAACGTAAATCTCGCTTTGTTCTTTAGGATGAAATTCGAAGGCAATGTAGCGTCCGTTGGGCGACCATCGTGCCCGTCCCGCGGTTCCATGCAACGAAGTAAGCTGGTCACAATTCGATCCATCGGTTGCGCATGTCCAAATATCCCAGAAGCCAAGGCGATTCGACTCGAAAGCAATCTGCTTTCCGTCGGGAGATAAATCGGGGCGCATCTTGTCGCCCTTCTCGGAAATCAAGGCGAAAGGCGGCCTCTGATGGTGCCTTTGATCCCTCAAATCCAGGCGCCAGATATTAAACTTGGCAACCACCTGGTGGTAAACCAACTGGTCACCCTTTGGAGGAATCGACGGCCAACCTCCCTCACCCATGGGACCCGCTACCGGTCTTGGCTCACCGCCGCGAGCAAAGATTCTCCACAAACTCTCCGGCCCCCCGCGGGTGGAAGAAAATACAATTTCGCGGCCGTCCACAGTCCATGCCGGAGGACCAATGATGGGGCGGTGATCGAAGGTGAGTCGCTTTGCTTCGCCGCCCCCCGCGCCAATGACATACACATCATTGCTCACGCCGGCGATGGTGGAACGTACGAACGCGATCTGCGAGCCGTCAGGCGAGAACTTGGGCGACTGGTCAAGCGATCCTCCTGGTGGTGATGTCAGCCGCCGCGTGCTGTAGTCAGATAACGACAGCAATGAAATCCATGAGCGCGGCGAGTCGACACCGCTGGCCTCAGGAAACGCCAGAAACTCTCCGTTTGGTGACCAGGCCAGTCCTCCTCCCATGGCAGCGGGTGCCTTGTAGACGCGATGCTCGGTACCGCCCAGAGCAGGAATGACAATGATGGAAATCGTTTTGTCAGCGTAACGAGTGAACGCGACCTGGCGACCGTCGGGCGACCAGGTTGGACAGCAGTCGCCGGAATCGCTCGTCAACCGAAGAGATTTCTCGCCTCCAACTAGCGCTGTATAGATTCCGGTGTGGTGTGCGCCATCGCTGTTGCGAAATGCGACTTGATTGCCGTCCGGAGAAAAAGCCGGGGTGACTTGAAAGCCGTGGAGGCCCACCAGCGGCACGACTTCGATCGACGCTAGTGGAGTTTCCGCAGTTTTTCGATAGAAGGGCCAGAGCCCGATCGCGCCAAGGAGAACCACGAGCGGCACACCGGCGATCCAGGTCCTTGCCGGCGCATATTTTGTAACGCCAGCGTCCTGCCGGCTATTGGGCAGCTCGTGTTGCCCAGCCAACGGCGGCACTTCACCCTTCATTAGTGAATGGGATTCATCAGCGACACTTGAGACCGCAGGCGCCGTGTCATCCACGACGCCGATGAATCGATAACCGCGCTTAGCCACAGTTTCAATGAAGCGAGGCTTGTCCGCAGAATCGCGAAGCGCTTCGCGCAGCCTGGCCACAGCGCTGTTCAGGCCATGGTCGAAGTCCACAAATGTATCGGCCGGCCAGAGGTTCTGGCGCAACTCGTCGCGCGTTACTACTTCCCCAGGTCGGTTCAACAGAAGAGATAAAACGCGGAAGGGCTGGTCTTGTAACTTGATTGGCCGGCCTTCCTTACGCAGTTCACCCGCCCGAAGATCAACTTGAAAGATATCAAAGCGAACCACCTCTGCAGAGAACCCACGATCTGACATTCGATCACCATTGATTGGACGCCCATCTATCACAGCCGTTAGCTAAGTTTCAAGATCCCACACCCATCCAATGCGGCCAGCCGCTACCGTGCGGCCAGCCGCGAAGCGGCGCAAAAGAATGCAGCCCACGGCGCTAGCCGTGGGTGGTGATGCAACATCGGACAAGCCCCGAAGGGGCGACAGAAACTATCGTGATCTCGGAAGAAAGTCCCGCGTTTTGAGAAACATGTCCCGTTACCCACACGTGTCGCACGGGTGTGCGCTGTTGCATTGCCGAACACGCTGACTGATGCAAAAGTTCGAGCCTGAGGTGCGAGAAAAACGACCAAGGAAAGTGGGGTTCTCAAGGACATGATGATGAACTTAAGAGTGCTATTTACAGTTACGTTGCTGGCGGCGGTTTGGTTCTACTCTTTCACGAACCTCTCACAAGCCCAGGCGACCACAGGGTCGATACGAAGTGGGGAAACAGATCAGGCTGACCCTTCTTCTCTTAAGAAGAGCGCCGAAAGCGGGGATGTGAAGGCTGAGTACATGCTCGGCTGGTCCTATATGACCGGGACGCACGTTCCTCAAGATTACTCGGAAGCCGCCAAATGGTACCGCGAAGCCGCCGCGCATGGTTCAGCGGACGCGGAGTTTGGGTTAGGCTTTTTATACGAGCAAGGGAAAGGCGTCTCGCAAGATTACCGCCAAGCCGTGGCGCATTACACCACTGCCGCCAAACGCGGCCACGCGACCGCCCAGAACAATCTTGCCTCAATGTACGAGCGTGGAGATGGGGTTCGAAGGAATTCCGGCGAAGCCGCGCGCTGGTATCGCGCTGCCGCCGGCCAAGGTGAAGTTACGGCCCAGTGCAATTTGGCGTCCTTATACTTTCGCGGTAAAGGCGTCGCGCGAGACTATGCAGAAGCCGGCCAATGGTTTCGAGCCGCCGCCGAGCGCGATTACCCCCCTGCTCAGGATAATCTTGCCTGGATGTATTACACCGGCACCGGCGTGACCCTTGACTACTCCGAAGCAGCGAAGTGGGTACAGCGCGCAGCTGCCCATGGGTATGCCCGGGCACAAGTCGACCTTGGATACCTTTACGAACGAGGCAAGGGAGTGCCGCTGGATTACGTCAGCGCCTATACCTGGTACAAGCTGGCTGCGGCCGGAGGAGATAGTCGGGGTTCAGAGAGAATGAAAAACCTGTCACGAGTGATGACGCAAAAGCAAATCAGTGAAGCCAGCAACCGCGCTGCGCAATTCCCAGCCTCTCGATTCCCGCGCGCGGGGGTAAGCAACTCAACCGGGGTCACCAGCTCATTTGCTGAGCGATGATCACAAAAAACTGAGCGGCGGAGAGAGTACAGCAAGCGGGATGGTGCGCAGCCAATCTATGTAATTGAGGATGTGTGTGCTTATCGCTTGCCTACAAACAGAAAAACTACATAGAAGAGTTGCATGAGGGTTACACCCAGGATTACATACACCGCAAGTTCCAGCCTTCGTCCTGACTCCCTGGCCCCTTTGAACAGATCGGCCAGGTCGGTTGTCGCTTGAAGTAGATTCTCCGTCAGCTTGTCCAGGTGGTCGGTGGACTGCTTCATCTTTTCCAGCACTCGGGACGTATCCACCAGCGCGGTTGCCGCCCGCTCCCCATTGCGCACATCGAGTTCAGTTTTGCAGGCTGCCCACCACGGACTCCCCGGCGGATTGTCGTACATCCGCTGCCGTATCTCTTCCGACGAGCGGGTGCGTAACAATTGGACAAGGGCCTGTACCTTGTCAATCGCCGTCATGTTATCGGTGCCGGAGGCCATTGCAATGGCGAGTGTAGCAGTTGCCATCGCCACCCCCGAGGTGCCCAAAGTGCCAGCACGTCCGGCGACACCCCATCCCCAAATCTTCATTCCAAGCACGATCGTGCCCAGGTACCACCGGCGTCCCGCCGGCACCGGTGAAGCGTCCGTCAGGTCCGTCAGTTTCGCTAATCCAACCTTGAATGGGCACTTAGCCAACGCTGATTTTGCAAGCAGAGGCAAGTCCCCCTATTGGCCAAATACCAAGTGCCAAGTGCTGCCCTCCTCGCACCCTAGCCAATCCGCAATCTGCAATCTAAAATCTGCAATCTCATGCAGTCCGACCGCATCGCCGAACTGCTGCAGCCATTCCTTCCTGTTCCCCTCGTCGAATCCCAACTGCAGGCTATATCGACGTACATCGATATATTGCTCCGCTGGAACGCCCGCATAAACCTCACTGCGGTGCGCCAGCCCGAGGAGATCGTCACCCGTCATTTCGGCGAATCTCTTTTCGCTGCCAGACATTTATTCCCCGAGGCTGAGCCCCCCAATGCTCCGGCTAGGCAATTAATTCTCCGTCCGCCCCAGCCCAGCGCGGCTTTTGAGCCATCCGGCGAAAAGAATTCGACACGACTGGTCGACATTGGTTCCGGCGCCGGCTTCCCCGGTCTCCCCATAAAAATCTGGTCGCCGCACACCCACGTGACGTTGATCGAATCGAACCACAAGAAGGCCAGCTTCCTCCGCGAAATCAGCCGGACACTTACATTGACAGACGTCGATGTATTTAGTGGCCGCGCCGAAGACTTCCAAGCCTCGGCAGATCCTGTCACCTTACGCGCGGTTGAACGCTTCGAGCATGTTCTCCCCATCGCGGCGAACCTAGTTGCCCCGCACGGTCGCCTCGCGCTACTCATCGTCCGGCGGCAAATGGATAGCCTCGCAAAGATTGCCCCCACTTTTCAGTGGTCTGAACCCGTGCCCATCCCCCTGTCCGAGGCCCGAATCTTATTAACTGGCCATCGGTTTTGAGCCCCGTTATCAAAATATGGACGAATCAAGATTGTAATAGTGGTCCGACGCCGCTACTTTTGCCAGATCGAGCACAGTCTTGAGCGACAATGACGTCTGAAGTGGGAAACTAAGACCAAAAACACCGGGAACTTGCGGCGTAATCTCCCAGACGCGAGTGTTCCTCGTGGAACGTTTCTCGACTTTGCCACCTTTTTACAAACCGCGCCTTAGTGTTCCACGTGGAACACTACCTCAAAGCCTAGCCTGATCGTCTTTCCCCAACACCTCCGACAACACCCTTTTCCCCGGGAACAAAAAATGACGTAATGTTCCACGTGGAACATTGCGCACAGTGTTCCACGTGGAACGTTCTTGTGGAAAGACGGGCAAGAATTACGTGTAGCCATTTCTGATTCAACACTATCTGCGAAATCTTCAGCTGCACCAAAATACGTCATTGCAATCTTGCGTCGATTCGCACTATTCTGCGGCTAGCTCTCCGATCTCCTAAAAACTAAATGGGACGCGTCATCGCGGTTGCCAATCAGAAGGGCGGCGTGGGCAAGACCACGACTGCCATCAATCTGGCCTCATCTTTTGCCGCAGCGGAAGTTAATACGCTCCTCGTAGACTGCGACCCGCAGTCGAATGCCTCCAGCGGCCTGGGCCTGGTCAAAGATCCCGAACGCATCAGCACATACCATCTGCTCATGGGCGCAGCCAGCGCGGAAGAAGCGCTGAAGACGACTGTGCTCAAGCAGCTCTGGATCATTCCCGCCCACAAGAATCTCATCGGCGCAAATATCGAACTGGTGGACGGGGAGCGCCGGGAATTCCGCCTGAAGGATGCGCTCGCGCCGATACGTGATCGCTATCAATTCGTTGTGCTGGATTGTCCCCCGGCTTTGGATCTGCTCACGTTGAATGCGCTGGTTGCGGCGGATGCCGTGCTAATTCCAATGCAGGCGGAATACTTTGCGCTCGAAGGAATCTCTGAGCTGCTGGATACAGTGGAGCGGATCCGCGCCAGCTTCAATCCAGATCTGGCAATCGAAGGCGTGGTCCTCACTATGTTTGATGACCGCACCAACCTGGCGCAACAAGTGACGGCCGAGCTGAAAAGATATTTCGGAGACAAGCTTTGCGCCACCACCATTCCGCGAAATATTCGACTGGCAGAGGCGCCCAGTCATGGCAAGGCCGCGCTGAGCTATGACATCAAGTCGCGCGGGGCTGAGAGCTACATGAATCTGGCCAAGGAAATTATCGGCCATCAACTGTCGGTCAAGGAGATGGCGGCGGCCGCCGCAGCCAGGAGTTCACAGCGAACAGTTGCAGTGAACGAGCCCGCGGCATCGGCGCCGACGGTGGTGAGCGAAGCAACGAGTGCAACTATCGACCAACCTCCGTCAGAGGAGCCAAGCCAAGCGCCGACCGCGGAGATTCGGGCTGAAGATCCAGTTCAAGCCTCGTCGACCGAGGCACCCGTCGACGAGATCCGCGTTAAGCAACCTGCGGACGCACTAGTGGAAGCCAGGGTCGAGGAGATCCAATCTGAGCAACCGGCTGAAGAGGCTGGGCCGGCGCCGGTCGAGGAGATTCGATCTGAGGAAGGGGCGGGAGACCCTCCTGCGGAGATGGATAAGAGCGCTTGATACATTGATGGTCATCGATATATTAGATTGATGGTCGTCGATGTGTTGAATAGCGAATACCGGCGGGCCGGCGGCGCTACGCCGAACGAAACCTAGGAGCGAACGATGACAACTGCGGCGGAAAAGGCAGTCGAGACGGATAAAACTACGGCGCCTGATAAACGGAAGGCGTTGGGACGAGGGTTGGAATCGTTGCTGCCTGGCGGGCCTCGAGTGGTTGCCGGGACAGCGGCGTCTCCAGTCGCGCCTGGGGCAACCAGCATTGTTTTGCCGGAGATTCAGGCGCAAGCGGCACGGGCGGCGGCGGGAGACTCGGTGCTGCCGATTCGGCTCGACGATATCGAGCAAAATCCTTATCAGACGCGCGATCGGTTTGACACGGAGATGCTGCAGGAGTTGGCGGAATCCATCCGCGCCAATGGGGTAGTGCAGCCGATCGTAGTGCGTCCGGGCAAGGATGGACGTTATGTTCTGATCCTCGGCGAGCGGCGCTGCCGCGCGTCCAAGCTCGCGGGCAAAGAGACGATTCCGGCGATCGTGCGCAAGGTCTCCGACCAGCAAGCAGCGGAGATGACTATTGTCGAGAACCTGCAGCGGCAGGACCTGAACTGTCTGGAGCAGGCGCATGCCTTTGCCCAATTGAGCCAGGTTTTTGGGCTCACGCAGGATCAGATTGGCCAGCGGACCGGATGTTCGCGCGAGAGCATCTCGAACTACATGCGGTTGCTGAAGCTGCCCGCATCGGTGCAGCAATTTTTGCGCGAGGGACGCCTGGGCTTCAGCGAAGCGCGCGTATTGCTGACGCTGCTGGATCCGAGCCTGATCCCTAAAATTGCTGATGAGGCTGTCCGAAAACATTTGTCGGTTGAGCAACTTGAAGACCTGGTATTCGATACGAATGTCCCGCTGCAAAAACAGGATCAGCCGGGAAGGGCGCGCTGGGTGGATCCGAACGTAAGAGCAGCGCAGACGGAGCTGGAGCGCGTGCTGGGCGTGCGCGTCCGCATTCGCGATCGCAAGGGGAAAGGAAGGATCGTGATCGAGTACGGCACGCTTGAGGACTTTGATCGGGTAGTGGAAATGCTGAGAGGAAAACAGTAAGGGATTTACGATTTCGATTGACGATTGAAAATCAAAAGCTGAAACCGTGATGGTGCGAAATGTCACCCTTTGCTAACCGCCTAAGCATGGGGCACCCTCAGTTGGTTTTAGATATACTTCCTGCCGATTCAATTTCCTGTGATCCTAACATCTTCGGTCTAGCTTCCGCTCTGGAGGCCCTATGATGTCGAGATCGGCGTGGTTTCTGCTGATACTGTTTCTGGCCGTTGTTTCGGGCTTCAGTTGCGGTGGGGGAAATAGCCAGATGCAACCGCCTCCGCCCCCACCTCCACCGCCGCCGGATACTTTCACTACTACGACCTCCCAGCAGGGATCCCTGCTGATCGTTCAAAACCAGACGTCCACGGATACGATTCGGATTGGGTTGGAGACTGCCTGGGGCGGAAGCATTGTGGAAGTCAGTTTGAACGGAACGAACTTCGTCAATGCACACGATACGGGGCGAGAAGTGCAACCCGCTTTTTATGATGGGAACGCTCGCTATGATTCATGCGCCGGCTGCACTGGAGTGTTTGGCTGGGATCCGGTGCTGGGGGGAGACAAGTACGACCAGGGATCACCGACGCTGTCACAAGTTCTGACTTCGAACTCGCTGTATACCAAGGCGCAGCCGTTGCAATGGAATCCAGATGACAAGGGCGGCGGACCGGGACAGGCGGTTGCGGGAGATGTAATTGTGGAGCAGACGATTACTCCGGTGAGAGGCCGCTCGCGGATCTTCCAGGGGCATTATAAGGTCACACATCTCGGAAGCGATTTGCATGCCAATGCCCAGCAGGAGTTCCCAGCGGTTTACGTCAACGCCGATTACAACCGCTTTGTACATTATGGGGGCACGGCGCCGTGGACGAACGCCGCGGTGAGTGTCACGACGTTTCCGGAACTTCCGACATTCAGCCCGCTATTTTTTGCACCCGAGCATTGGGCGGCGCACGTGAACGCGCAAAACATAGGCCTGACCGTGTATGTGCCTTCGCAGTATCCCTACGTGGGAGGTTTCGATCATTCGGGACCGGCCGGACCCACTGGGGACGGAACCAACTACTTCGCACCGTTTGTCACCTTGACCATTGGTCCGAACTTTGTGTTCCAGGGCGATTTTTATCTGATTGCGGGAGACTATGTGAGTGCTCGTCAGTTGGTTTATGAGTTGCACAAGAGCTTGAGCCCCGCGGACATCTTCACCCCGTTCGGGGCTACGGACCAGCCTTCCGCTGGGAGCACAGTTGGCGGCATCACGACGGTATCCGGTTGGAGCTTTGATGATGCCAGCGTTGCCAAGGTGGAGATCCTCGTGGATGGAGTGGTGGATGGAACGGCGAGCTACGGATCATCGCGCCCCGACGTGGCCGGGACATACCCTGGCGCGCCGGTGAATATTGGTTTCTCTTATTTGCTGAATACGGCGAAGTACGGCAATGGCACGCACACTCTGAATGTGCGGGCGACAGATAGCAGCGGGAATGTGTCGGTGTTTCCGGATGTTGGGGTGACGGTGGGGAATTAGTGCCCCAGGCTTTGGTATCGAGTGGCGGGAATCGGTCTCAGCGTCAGCTCTCAGTCTGGGTTCTCAGTTCTCACGTTCGGCAGGAATTCAGGGTGACACGAATCTGATGGGTAACCGGTGGGACATCCGGGCGTGGGAAATAAATCTTTTGAGTATCCCAAGGCCTGTTTGAGGGTAGAAGTGGGAAATGTTCGAGTATCGGGGGAATGTGCGGAATTTCCAGATGTCGGAACGACGGTGGGGAACTAGCGCCTCAGGCTTTGGTATGGGGTATCAGGTTTCGGGGGGTATCAGGTTTCGGGGCTATCAGGTTTCGGGCATCAGCTCTCAGTTCTGAGTTCTCAGTTCGCGGACTTCGGATCTGCTGAGACCCAGGAATTCGGAGTGACACGAATCTGATGGGTAATCGGTGGGATTTCCGGGTATGGAATATAAGCCTTTTGAGTTTACATGGTCCTGCGGCCCACCTATTCACATGAAAATCGGGTTGAGTCTGTGCTGTATGCTCATGGCGCGTGGACGGCACAGGTCTGATTACACTCTGGATAAAGTGAGGCC